>CAJHXX010000092.1_pt1 | contig 12146 bp, 10 predicted proteins | sample 9198511 | NCBI WGS metagenome assembly CAJHXX01 (sample SAMEA7708325, study PRJEB35096) | sediment metagenome | biome: marine neritic benthic zone biome [ENVO:01000025]; feature: sediment [ENVO:00002007]; material: shallow marine sediment [ENVO:03000034] sea grass bed [ENVO_01000059] ...
AATAGGTGCCGCCCTTGACCGTGGCGTCGTTGCAGACGACGACGCATTCGCGGCCCATCACCCGGCCGATGCCGGTGATCACCCCGGCCGCCGGCACCTCGCCGTCATACATGCCCCAGGCGGCGAGCTGGCCGAGCTCCAGGAACGGCGCGCCGGGATCGAGCAGGCCGCGGATGCGGTCGCGCGGCAGCAGCTTGCCGCGCGCCAGGTGGCGCTGGCGGGAGCGCTCGCCGCCGCCCAGCTTGACCTCGGCGACACGGGCGCGCAGATCGTCGATTTGGGCGCGCAGATGCGCCTCGTTCTCCTTGAACGCCGCCGCGTGGGTGTCGAGATTGCTCTTCAGGACCGTCATGGCGGCGCCTAACATGCCCCCGCCCCGACGCCGACGGCAAGGGCTATCTAATCCCCGGTGAAGTCAGGGGTCCGCTTGGCCAGGAAGGCGTCGATGCCCTCGCGGCCGTCATGGCCGCGGGCGGCGTCGGCGATGGCGCGCGCCTCCAGCTCCATCTGGGTTTCCAGGCTCTCGACTGTGCCGAGCTGCATCAGCCGCTTGGCGCCGCCGAGCGCCCGGGTCGGCCCGTTGGCGAAACTCGCCGCCAGTGCCTCGGCCTCGGCCATCAGGTCGGCGTCCGGCACCACCCGGTTGACCAGCCCCCAGTCGAGCGCCTCGGCCGCGGTCAGCAGGCGGTTGGTGAGCGCCAGCTCCTGCGCCCGGCGCAGCCCGACCAGCCGGGTCAGGAAATAGGTCGAGCTGCCGTCGGGCACCAGCCCGGCCCGGGTGTAGGCCATGGTGAAGCGGGCCGATTGGGCGGCGATCGCCAGATCGGTCATGCACACCATGCTGAGGCCGGCGCCGGCGGCAACGCCGTTGACGGCGGCGATCAGCGGCGCGTCCATGCGAGCGAAGCGCGACACCGCGGCATGCAGATAGGCCGTCATCTCCTTGATCGTCGCCGGCAGCTCGTCGCCCAAAGTGTGGAACGCCGCTAAATCGCCGCCGGCACAGAACGCCTTGGTCCCGGTGCCGGTCAACACGGCGGCACGGATCTCCGGGTCCTCGTCACAGCGGATCGCCACATGCATCAGCTCCCGGGCCGTGACGATATTCATCGCATTGGTCACCTGCGGCCGGTTGAAGGCGATATGCGCCACGCGATCGCGAACCTCGAACAGCAACGTCTCGAATTCCATGTTCCCTGCCTCGTCTGTCTGAATGTCGACGCCATCATATATCGGCGCCGCTTTGGCCGCGCGCTGGATCGCTAGAGCAATATCCGATCAGATCGAACCGGTAAGGTTCGATCTGATCGGATAAAATTGCTCTACTTCTCAATAAGATAGCGCAGCTTTATCCGATCAGTTGGATCGCTGAAAGCGATTCCAACTGATCGGATGCTGCGCTAGATTGGCAGGCTACAAGAGGGGCAACCGACAAAAAGGGGGAACCGCAATGGCGTATCAGCCGTTCGATCTGACCGGCAAGGTCGCGCTCATCACCGGCGGCAACGGCGGCATCGGTCTCGGCATGGCCGAGGCAATCGCCGAATCCGGCGCCGACGTCTGCATCTGGGGCACCAACAAGGACAAGAATATGGCGGCGGCGGCCAGGCTGGAGAAGACCGGGCGCGAGGTCCTGGCGCTCGGCTGCGACGTCGGCGACGAGGCGGCGGTCGAGGACGCCTTCGCCAATACGCTGGAGCATTTCGGTCGGGTCGACGGCTGTTTCGTCAATGCCGGTGTCGGCGGCCGCCGCACCCACAACTCGTTCACCGAGATCAGCACGGAAGAATGGCGCCGGGTGATGAGCGTCAACCTGGACGGCGCCTTCTACACCTACCGCGCCGCCGCCCGGCATATGGTGGAGCGGGCCAAGAACGGCGACCCGGGCGGCCGGCTGGTCGGCACCGCCAGCCTCGCCTCGATATCGGGCGCCGCGCGCGGCCAGCACTACGCGGCGACCAAGGGCGCCATGCTGTCGATGACCTACGCGATGGCGGTTGAGTTCGCGCGCTATGGCCTGACCGCGAACGTCATCCTGCCCGGCTGGATCGAGACCGAGATGACCGAGAAGACCTTCGCCTGGGACAAGTTCGCGGCCAATGTGATGCCGCGCATCCCGATGCGCCGCTGGGGCACCGGCGCCGATTTCGGCGGCATCGCGGTCTATCTGATGAGCGACGCCTCCGCCTATCACAGCGGCGAGACCTTCGTCATCGACGGCGGCTATTGGAGGTTCTGAACCGTCGAGGTCAACCTTCGGCGCGGGTGAGCCATTTGTCGATATAGGGCAGGCGGTCGTGGCCCCAGAAGGTCTCGCCGTCGACCTCGATCCAGGGCACGCCGAAGCAGCCCTGGTCACGGGCCGCCTCGGTCGCCGCGACCATGCGCCGGCGGGCGCCGGCATCTTCCAGCGCAGCCGATAGCTCGGCCGGGTCGATGCGCAGCCCGCGCGCCAGCCCGTCGAGATGCGCGACCTCGCGGATGTCCCGGCCCTCGCCCCAATAGCGGTGGAAGACGGCAAGGGCGAAGCGCCGCGCCAGATCCGGGTTCGTCGCGTCCAGGCGATAGAAAGCGAGCCGCGCCAGCTTGGCGTCCACGGGGAAGACGTCCGGCACCGTGTAGGGCACGCCGTCCAGCTCGGCGCAGCGCCTGGCGTCGATCCGCGCATGCAGCATCTTGACGCGCGGCACCATGTCGGCGGTGACGCCGATGTCGCGCCAGACATGGGCAATCGAGATCGGCCGCCACAGCACGGCGCGGCCGTGCCGGTCGGCGACCTCGTCGATCGACTGCGCCGCGAGGTAGGCGTAGGGCGAGGAGAACTCCAGATAGAAGGTCAGTGGTCCGGACATGCGCCGTTTCCGTCACCAGCCGCCGGTATCGAGCCAGCGCTCCACTTGATAGAGGCGGTCGGCGCCCCAGAACAGCTCGCCATCGACGACGAAGCTCGGCGCGCCGAACACGCCCTTGGCGAGCGAGCCCTCGACATGGGCCTTGAGCAGCGCCTTGACCTCGTCGTCCTGCGTCGCCGCCGCAAGCGCCGCGCCGTCGACGCCGAGGCCCGCCGCCACCTCGGCCAGGGCCGCGGGCGTCGACATGTCGCGCCCCTCGCTCCAATGCGCGCGGCCCACCGCCTGCGCGAAACGCTTGGCGAGCGCCGGGTCGTCGCGCTTCAGCCAGGTGAAGGCGCGCGCCGCCGGCAGCGGCGCCATGGTGCCGCCATTGGCCGGGTTGTACGGCACCTCCAGCAACCGGAAGAAGCGCGGCACATCGCGCTTCAGATACGGTCCCTTGAGCGGCGTATCGGGCAGCGGCTTCAGCCCCATCACGTTCATCACGCTGACGCCGAGCAGCATCGGCCGCCAGTCGACCTCGCGGCCGAACCGGGCGGCGAGCGGCTCGATGCCGAGACCGCCGAGATAGCCGTAGGGCGAGATGAAGTCGAAATAGTATTCGATCGGCGCGGCCATGGCGCAGCCCCGACTCAGGCGGCGGCGATGCTGCGGCTGATCAGCATCCGCTGCACGTCCGAGGTGCCTTCATAGATCTGGCAGACACGGACGTCGCGCCAGATGCGCTCGACGGGAAAGTCGGTGACATAGCCGTAGCCGCCATGCACCTGGATCGCATCCGAGCAGACCGTCTCGGCGGCCTCCGAGGCGAACAGCTTGGCCATCGAAGCCTCCTTGGCACAAGGAATGCCGGCCTGCTTCAGGGCCGCGGCATGCAACGTCAGCCGGCGCGACGCCTCCACCCGGGTCGCCATGTCGGCGAGGCGGAAGGCGACCGCCTGATGCTCGATGATCGGCTTGCCGAAGGTCTCGCGTTGCTTGGCATAGGCCGTCGCGGCATCCAGCGCGGCCTGCGCCATGCCGGTCGCCTGGGCGGCGATGCCGATCCGCCCGGTCGACAGGTTGGCGAGGGCGATCTTGTAGCCGTCGCCTTCCTCGCCCAGCATCTGATCGGGCGTCGCTTCCAGGTCCTCCAGCGCGATCTGGCAGGTGTCGGATGCCCTTTGGCCGAGCTTGGTTTCCTTTCCGGCGACGCGATAGCCGGGCGTGTCGGTCGGGATCACGAAGGCGGAGATGCCGCGCTTGCCCGCCTCTGGGTCGGTCACGGCGAAGATCAGCGCCACCTTGGCGATCGAGCCCGAGGTGATGAACTGCTTGGTGCCGTTCAACACCCATTTGTTGCCCGACTTTTTCGCGCGGCTGCGGATCGCCGAGGCGTCGGAGCCGGCATGCGGCTCGGTCAGCAGGAAGGCGCCGATCGCCCGGCCCGAGGCCATCGGGCGCAGGTAGCGCTCCTTCTGCTCGTCCGTGCCGTAGGCGTCGAGGGCGGCGCACATCGGCGAATTGTTGACCGACATGATGGTGGAACAGGCGCCGCAGCCGGCGGAGATCTCCTCCAGCGCCAGGGTGTAGGCGACGAAGTCGGCACCCGCCCCGCCCCATTCCTCGGCCACGCACATGCCGAGCAGGCCGAGCTCGCCCAGGCGCATGAACGCGTCCATCGGCGGCGTCGCGGCGCGGTCCCATTGGCCCGCGTTGGGCGCCAGCTCATTGCGCGCGAACTCGCGCGCCATGTCGCGGATCATGCGCTGTTCGTCGGTGAAAAGCTCGCTCATGGCCGGCTCCTGACTGGAAGGCATCGCAGCCGTAGAAACATATCAGCCGGGCCCGCCAAGCCGAAACCCCCGAGGGCCGGTTGTGGCGACACGCGAGATATACGTGATCGAAACCGCGGAATCGGCTATGCTTCGCGCCGGGGATCGCGGATCGTCCGACGCGGCTCGGCCCGTTGGCGGTCCGCGCCGTGATTTGGAGGACGGCGTTTGCGAGTGTTTGGATTGCGGCGGCCCGAGCCGGCGCGGCATCGGGCCTGACCGCCAAGCCCGGCAATGGCTGACACATCGCGAAATGGAGCTCGGGAGCTTGGCCGGCGTGTCCTGCTGGTCAGCGGCGACCGTGCCTTCGCGGAGCAGATGCAGGCGCTGCTCGCGGCCGCCGACCACGAGGTATTGGCGGTCGACGACGGGGATCAGGCCTGCCGGATCAATGGCGAGTTCGAGGCCGGGATCGCCCTGGTCGATTGCGGCAAGGGCGCAGCCGGCGACTTCGAGCTGCTGGCGCGGCTGAAGCGGGAGAGCGCCGCGTCGACGACGATCGCGATCGGTGCGACGCTGTCGGCCGAGGCGGCGGTCGAGGCGCTGCGCCACGGGGCCGACGACTACCTGCCTCGGCCGCCGTCGGAGGCCGACGTGCTGGCGGCGCTCGAGCGCGGCAAGGCAAAGCTTCGGCTGCAGGAAACGCGCCTGGTGATGCTGCGCGAGAGCGACGCCCGGCTGCGCGACGTCATCGAAGGTTCGATCCAGGGCATCATCGTCACCCGTGGCGTCAAGCCGATATTCGCCAACCGGGCCTATGCCGAAATGTTCGGCTATGACAGCCCCGAGGAAGTCGTCGCGCTGGAGAGCGAGGCGCCACTGGTCGCGCCGGAGGAGCACGACCGGCTGACGGCCTACGCCGAGGCCCGGCACCGCGGCGAGGATGCGCCGGCGGCCTATGAGTTCAGGGGCGTGCGCAAGGACGGCCGCCGGATCTGGGTCGACAACCGGGTGCGCATGGTCGACTGGTGGGGCGGTCCGGCGATCCTGTCGACGGTGATCGACATCACCGACCGCAAGCAAGCGGAACAGGCGCTGCGCCGGGGACAGGCGGACCTGCAACGGGCAATCGAGGAGCGCACGGCGGAACTTTCGGCGTCCAACGAGCGACTGCGCGCCGAGATCGCCGAGCGCGAGCGGGTCGAGGAGGAGCTTCGCCAGAGTCAGCGCCGCTTCCAGGACTATGCCGAGGCCTCAGCCGACTGGTTCTGGGAGATGGATGCCGACCTTCGCTTCACTTATATGTCGCCGAACGTGGAACGGATCGCCGGACGGCCGGCCGAATGGCACTACGGCAAGACGCGCCGCGAGGTCATGGACGAGGACTACGACCCCGAGGTCTGGGCCGCGCATCTCGAAACCCTGGAGGCGCACGAGCCGTTCCGCGACTTCACCTTCTGTCGCGTGGAGCCTGAAGGCGAGCGCTGGATCAGTTCCAGCGGCATACCGGTTCACGCCGAGGATGGCCGTTTCCTCGGTTATCGCGGCAGCGGCCGCGACGTCACTGCACGCCTGCGCGCGGCGGCCGCCCTGCGGAGTAACGAGGCACAACTCCGCCTGATCACCGATTCTCTGCCCGTGCTGATCACTTTCCTCGACAAGGACCAGCACTACCGCTTCGCCAACGCGACCTGCGCGGCCTGGTACGGCCGCCCAGCCGCCGAGATCACGGGGCGTTCAGCTGAAGAAGTCCTGGGATCCACCTACGACGATTTCAGGCCGCTGGTCGAGGCCGGCCTCGCCGGAGAAAGCGTCACCTTCGAGCGCCGGATCGGTTATCCGGACGGCATCACGCGCGATGTCCGCGCCCATTACGTCCCGCGCTTCGGCGAGGACGGGACGGTCGAAGGCCTGTTCACCCTGGTCGAGGACATTACCGAGCGCAAGCATGCCGAGGAAGAAGCACAACGGGCGCGCAGGAACCTGGAAGACGCCATCGAGAGCATCTCACAGGCCATCATCCTGTACGACGCCGACGACCGTGTCGTGATGTTCAACAGCAGGTTCGCCAACGATCACTCGGAGGCGCGTCATCTGATCACCCCCGGCCGGCGCTTCGAGGACATGATTCGAGACACCGCGGAACACGGCCTGGTCGGCGAGGCCGTCGGCCGAATCGACGAATTCTTGCGCGAACGCCTCGCGCATCATGCCAAGGCCGACGGAACGCCCCTGTTACGGCAACTGAACGACGGCAGATATCTGGAAGTAACCGAAACCCGCACCGGTGACGGCGGCATCGTCGGTGTCGGCACCGATATAACGGAAACGGTGCGGCGCGAGCAGGAACTGCGTGACAGCCGTGACCAGCTGCGCCTGGTCACCGACAACCTGCCGGTGATGATCAACTACGTGGACGCGGAGCAGCGCTTCCGGTTCATGAACAAGGTAGCCGCGACCTGGTACGGCCGGCCGACCACCGAGATGCTGGGCCTAACGGTCGCCGAGCTGGCCGGTCCGGCGGCTTACGCCAAGTTTCGCCCCATCATCGAAACGGCCCTGTCAGGCGAAAGCATCAGCGCCGAGGAGGTCATCCGCTACCCCGACGGGGCCGAACGGATGGTCGAGATTTTCTACGTCCCGGACTTCGGAGAGGACGGCGAGGTGCGCGGCTATTTCGCGCTGGTCTCCGATATCGGCGAGCGCAAGCGGGCAGAGGCGGCGGCACAGCGCAACCGCCTGCATCTCGAGGACGCGATCGAGAGCATAAACCAGGCGATCATCCTGTACGATTCAGACGACCGGATCGTGCTGTTCAACAGCAAATACGCGGATCTCTACCCGGACGCCAAGGACCTGATCACAGTCGGCAACCGGTTCGAGGATCTTGTCCGTGTTGCGGCGGAGCGCGGCGCCCTGCCGGAAGCCGTCGGCCGGGTCGAGGACTTCTTGCGGGAGCGCGTGGCGCTGCACGACAAGGGCGACGGCACGCCGCTGATCCGCCAGCTCAAGGACGGCCGCTTCCAGGAGATCACCGACTTCCGCTCGCGCGACGGCGGCATCGTCAGCGTGACGACGGACATCACCGAGACCGTGTGGCGCGAGCAGGAACTGCGCGACAGCCGGGACCAGCTTCGCCTGGTCACCGACAACCTGCCGGTGCTGATCGCCTATTTGGACGCCGACAAGCGCTTCCGCTTCGTCAACAAGGTGGCCGAGACCTGGTACGCACGTCCCGCCTCGGAACTAATGGGCGAGATGGTAACCGACCTGCTTGACGAGGCCGCATACGCGAAGCTGGCCCCCCATATAGAGAGCACCCTGGACGGTAATATGGTCCATTTCGAAGAATCGCTCGACTATCCGGACGGCGGATCGCGCGCGGTCGAGATTGCATATGTTCCCGACTTCGGAGAGGACGGCGAAGTGCGCGGCTATTTCGGCCTCGTCGCGGACATCACCGAGCGCAAGCGCGCGGAAGAGGCGCTGCACGAAAGCGAAGAGCGTTTCCGCGCGGTGTTCGACCAGGCGGCCGTCGGCATTGGCCTGATGACGGCGAGCGGATGGTTCCTGCGGGTGAACGACAAGCTGTGTGAATTGATGCGGCGCGAGCGGGAGGACTTGACGGCGGCGAATTTCAGGGACTTCACCCATGCCGACGATTACGCGGCCTGCGTCGAACAGGCGGCGCGCGTCATGACCGGCGAGATTCCGACCTTCACCATAGAGATGCGCTACCTGCCGGCCGAAGGCGAGCTGATGTGGGGCAACCTCACGGTATCCGCCATTCGCCAGCCGGACAGCGACCAGGTCGTGCTGCTCGGCATCGTCGAGGACATAACCGAGCGCAAGCAGGTCGAGGACCAGCTCCGCCAGGCGCAGAAGATGGAGGCGGTGGGCCAACTCACCGGCGGCGTGGCGCACGACTTCAACAACCTGCTGATGGTCGTGCTCGGCAATCTCGAGCTGATCGAGGAGCGGGTCGCCGACGACCCGACTGTGGCACGCCTGACCAGCACCGCGACCAAGGCAGCGCAGCGCGGCGCCGAGTTGACGCGGCGGTTGCTGGCGTTTTCGCGGCAGCAACCCTTGGAACCGTCGACGGTCGACATCAACAAGCTGGTGCTCGGTACCGGCGAGCTGCTGCGCCGCACGCTTGGCGAGAGCATTGACCTGGAGACCGTGCTGGCTGGCGGCCTGTGGCCGGCCATGGTCGATCCCGGCCAGTTGGAAAACGCCCTGATCAACGTCGCCGTCAACGCGCGCGACGCGATGGCAGACAGCGGCAAGCTCACCTTCGAGACCGCCAACGCTCGGCTCGACCACGAATATGCCGCACGCGAGGCCGAGGTAAGGCCCGGCCAGTATGTCATGATCGCGATTAGCGATACCGGCGCCGGCATGGCGCCAGACCTGGTCGGCCGCGTCTTCGACCCGTTCTTTACCACCAAGCCGGTCGGCGAGGGCAGCGGCCTCGGCCTCAGCATGGTGTACGGTTTCGTCAAGCAATCGGGCGGCCATGTCGCTATCTACAGCGAGGTCGGGCAGGGCACGACCATCAGGCTCTACTTGCCGCGCGCCACGCCGGGCGCAACGACAGGCGAGTCGGCGGCGATGCGGGACGCGCCGCTGCCCACGGGCAAAGAGACCGTCCTGGTGGTCGAGGACGATCCCGACGTCAGGACGTTCGTGCTGAGCGCGCTCGAGGGACTCGGCTACCAGGTGCTGGAAGCGCCGCACGGCCCGGCCGCGCTCGACCTGTTGCAGCGCGCTGTGGGTGTCGACCTGCTGTTGACCGACGTGGTGCTGCCGCACGGCATGAACGGCCGCGAGCTCGCGGAAGAGATCGCCAGGACTCGCCCGGAGATCAGGAAGCTGTTCATGTCCGGCTATACCGAGAACGCGATCATCCATCACGGCCGACTCGACCCGGACGTCGAACTGCTCGCCAAGCCGTTCACCCGCGACGTCCTCGCCCACCGGCTTCGTGCCGTGCTGGACGGCCCGCGCCGCGACTGAGCCGCCCGGCGGCGCGCGCCAACCCCTAATACGGTGGCGGCGGGGCGCCGGTCAGGCGGCTGCGGACCAGGGCGATATGCTCGCGGCCCCAGAAGACCTCGCCGTCGATGACAAAGCTCGGCACGCCGAAGACGCCCGTTTCCTCGGCTTCGGCGCGGATCCGATCGTGCTCGGCCCGCCCCTCGCCTGCGAGATAGGCGTCCGGGCCGTCGCCGTCGGCACCCGCCTCGGCCAGGACCGCCGCGATGACGGCCGGATCCTCGATATCCAGCTCGCGTTTCCAGAAGCGCTCGAAGACCATGTCGTTGTAGCGGCGAAAGACCTGTCCGTCCTGGCAGACCGTTTATTGGTGGTTCCGGCGCTTCGTGCGACTGATGCTGTTCCGGACGATCCACGACGTTGCGCTGATGCCGGACCGCGAGCGGCACAGGCGCAAGGCAAGCCCGACGGCCGGCGTGACCGACAGCCAGACAGCGCATCGGCGTCTCCGAGGCCATGATCCATGTCGCTCTCGGCAGCCTTCTCCTGCGCCGCATCAGCCATTGAACCCGTTCTCAAACGGACTCTTAGCACCCTGGTCGCCTGAAACCCTCGCGCGCGCGCTCAACTTTGGCTCTGATCACGCAGTCCTCAACATGATCGTTGATCAGCCCCATTGCCTGCATGAAGGCATACACCGTGGTCGGTCCGACGAATTTCCAGCCTTGCTTTTTAAGGCCCTTCGACAGGGCAAGCGATTCCGCGGAGGTCGATGCAGTCCGCGGTTTTGCAAGCTGCTCCATGTCAGGTTCGTAGCGCCAGATGAAGGCAGCTAGCGAGCCTTCCCGTTTGACCATTTCCTGAGCTTGTCGGGCATTGTTGATGACCGCCTCGATCTTGCCGCGATGGCGGACGATGCCTTCATCCTTGAGCAGACGATCGAGGTCGCGCTGGGTGAAGCGCGCTATCCTGTCGAAATCGAAATCATGAAACGCTGCGCGAAAGTTCTCGCGCTTGGCGAGGATGGTGCGCCAACTTAATCCTGATTGAAAACTCTCCAGGCTCAATTTTTCGAACAAGCGATGATCATCACTTACGGGCAATCCCCATTCAGTATCGTGATAGGCTAGAAACTCTGGGGCTGCACCGCACCATCGGCAACGTGGTTTCCCGTCTGGCCCCGGTATCGTCGCGTTCATATGTCAACATTCCCTCGTTCATTGTCTCCCCCTCGGTTTTCTGAATTTCTTCCAGAAAGCTTCAGGGAGGAAATTGCTCAATCGAGCAAGAATTTCAGCCGCGCACCGGCTTTTGATGGAGTGATTTCCAGGACTTCAGCTTTCACCACCTTTTCAGCCACAAACGGATCGGTATTCACTCTGCTTTGCAGGTCCGACAGTGACGTGTTGTGTGCCAAAATCCCACCGCCCAAATTGGGTTGCAGGCTACCGACCAACAAGAACACGCCGTCATCCAAACCGCGCTGGATCCATTCTTTATGGCCTTCCATGAATTGGCCAGCTTTGCCCTTGTTGTCTGAAAACTTGAGAAGGACGATAAACATCGGGTTTGTTCTCCTGTCGATGACGTGATTGGGGTCCTTGGCTATTTATTTCATCGCCGAATTTTTCATCCATGTACTATTTGGCAAAAAAAATGGCTATTCGATCGCTGAAAGCGCGCGCTGCAGCGTGCCGTGGTCCATGCCGTTCAATGTCTTGGCCAGCTCGGACCGCACTCTCGCCACTTCCTTCGCGCCTGCCGCTTGGCGCTCCGCCCCGAGCCGCGTCACTGCGGCTCTTACCGCCCGCCGGTCCCGCGGATCTTCGACGCGCCGTACCAAGTCGTCCGCCTCGAGCCGGTCCATGAGCTGCGTGATGTTGGAGCGCACGCAGGTCATTTTCTTGGCGAATTCGCTCAAGCCGAGCGGCTCGCCTGCTTCCACGAGATGCGTCAACGCCATGAACTTCGCAAGCGAAAGCCCAACCCGCGCCAAAGCTTCTTCCAGGCGCTGCTCGATGGCACGCCCGGCGTTGATGACGGAAAACATCAGCTGGCGGTCCTTCTCGCCTTGGCTGCTGCGGCGGGTTTGGATGTGCTTCATATATGAATAGTATAGGCATGACAGATTTCCCTGTCAAGCTCCAGGGTGCAAACCCATCTCATTGGTCCCTCGCGCGAGATAAGTCACGGTTCGCCGCCGTACCGCAACAACACCTCGATGTTTTGGATCGCGGCGGTGAGGTATTCTTGCATCATTACCCGCCAGCGCCCGCGCCATCTTGCCCGGTCGAGTCCATAACGGCTGGCACGAGCAAACGCTGTGACGGCGGTTTCCATGACCGCCAACGTTTGCTGACCGGCGCCCGCCGGCCGGCTGCGCGCCTTACTGGATGCCCCACGGCCTGTTCAGTAATCAGGCGGCGGAGTGCCGGTCAGGCGGCTGCGAACCAGGGCGATGTGCTCGCGGCCCCAGAAGACCTCGCCGTCGATGACAAAGCTCGGCACGCCGAAGACGCCCGTTTCCTCGGCTTCGGCGCGG
>CAJHXX010000256.1_pt1 | contig 11971 bp, 11 predicted proteins | sample 9198511 | NCBI WGS metagenome assembly CAJHXX01 (sample SAMEA7708325, study PRJEB35096) | sediment metagenome | biome: marine neritic benthic zone biome [ENVO:01000025]; feature: sediment [ENVO:00002007]; material: shallow marine sediment [ENVO:03000034] sea grass bed [ENVO_01000059] ...
AGGGCATTCGTCAGGGGTGGGGAGAGGAGAGCTACGACCTGGTGGTGATCGGCGCGGCGCTCGCGCAGATCGAGGGAGGCGTCGGCACGAAACTAGGGAAGGGAGTGACGGAAGTTATCGTGATCGCAGCCTCGCCCGTCGTCAGCAGATCCAAAGAGTTCATTGAGGAAGGCCTTCAGCGGTTTGTGCCCCAGATCGAGCGTGAGGAGCGCGTCGCCCTGGTGGATCGAGTCCAGTCGAACGCCGCCTGGAACTTCGATTTTCTCGCCCTGATGGTGCTCTCGACGACCATGGCCGCGATCGGCTTGATGCAGAACTCGGCGGCGGTGGTGATCGGCGCCATGCTGGTGGCTCCCCTCATGACCCCTCTGCTGGGGCTCGGTCTCGCCTTCGTTCAGGGCAACCCGGTGCTCGCGCGCCTGTCCCTTCGCTCGGCCGCGCTGGGTCTGTGTGTCGCCCTCCTCGGAAGCCTTCTGGTGGGTTTCAGCGCTCCAAGCTTCGTGGAGCCGACGCGTGAGATGCTCGCCCGCGGCGGGCCGGGGCTTCAAGATCTCTCAGTGGCCTTCGCGGCAGGGCTGGCCGCCGCCTATGCATCTTCTCGTGCGAGCCTCATTGCCGCCCTTCCCGGTGTCGCCATTGCCGCCGCACTCGTTCCGCCCGTTGCGACTTCCGGACTGGCTCTGTCGCTTGGCAACCTGCAGCTGGCAATCGGCGCGCTGCTGTTGTTCGTCATCAACATGGTCACCATCGTCTTGGCATCGGTGACGAGCTTCTGGGCCGTGGGTCTCCGCAACCTCAAGAAGACCTCGCGCTGGACTGTCTTCGCTAGTGGCTTGGTCATCGCCTTGGTGCTGGCCCTCGGCGTATATCTGAGCCTCAATCCGAGAGAGTACGAGCTTACGGAGGAGTTCCCCCCGGGCCTGGTAGCAGCCGTACAGGAGAGCCTCGGCACGGGCTATCGTCTCGACAGTCTGGCAGTCGCCTATGACGAGCTTGGCGTGCAGCTCAACGTGCGGGTTGTGGGAAGGATCCCTGCCCCCGAAGAACTGGCCACCGAGGTCCGAACCATAGCAAGCGACCACTACGATCAGCCTGTAAGGGTACGGCTATTGACGCGAATCGAGATCGAGGCCGAACCCGACAAATAAATGCGCGTAACGCGAGAAGCGTGCAAATGAAGGTAAGGCGGGCAATGACAACCCGCCCCCTACGCATACTGGTCACAGCTTCGGCGATGATGACCGGCCGGGTACGGGCGCCAGGGCCGCGCGAACAGATTCGGCGTCAGCAGCGTCTGCGGCGCGAAGAACACGACGAAGCGCGCGCCGGCCCTGAAGCCGGCCACCAGGCCCGCCGCAGCCGACAATATCGAATGCGCCGGCCGACAACGTTCGCGGTGAAAGTCTGTCTAATCCGCCATCGCTTCGGGCGCGAACAGATCCTCCAGGAAATAGGCGGAGAAGGCCGTCTTGCCCGGCAAATCGGCCTTGCGATAGATCGATTGGGCCTGCTGGCGGACGGTGGCTTCGGTGGTCGCGCGGAGCGACGCGATCTCCTTGTGGCTCAGCCCCTTGAGCATCAGCAGGCCGACCTCGCGCTCGGCCTCGGTCATGTTCCAGTCCTGGAACTGCCGGTCCATGCCGGTTCTCAGGCCGGCCAGATGGGACTGCACCTTGGTGCGCCAGCCGTTGCCTTCGGCGCGGGCGGTCTCCAGGTCCCGGAGTAGCGCCATTTTCTCTTCATGCTGGGCCTGCATGCGCTGCGCGAGCAGCGCGACTCCGACCGCGGCGCCGATCGTCAGCAGAATGCTGACCCCATCGACGAGGACATCGAGAGGTTCAAGCTCGTCGCCTTCGGTCGCGATTTCGAGGGCCAACAGAACCATGAAGCAGCCGAGGCCCAGGCCGGCCAAGATCCATCTCGTCTGCCGTTCGCTGAGAGTCACCACCGGAAAAGCTCCTGTTTGGCGAAATCCATCGCGCTACTCTAGCCTGCTCCAAGGCCGGATTGGAACGGCCGGCTCAGAACTCGTAGGTCGCCTCGATGCGCCAGAAATAGGCGTCGTCGGCGTCCGCGCCGAAGGCTCGGCCCGGCATGAAGTAGCCGAAGAAGCCCCTGACCCGAAGCCCCGCGACCTCCTCGAAGCCGACGACCAAGTCGATCTCGTGGCCGAGGCGCCGGCTGCGCCCGGTCGGGTCGGCATCGAGCGCGGAGTCCCGCAACTCGTCCGATGCCTGGTCTTGCAGATAGTAATGATAGACCAGGTCGACCGAGGCGCCGGCGCTCGGCCTGGCGCCGAGGCCGGCGGTGAAGACCATGAGGTTGCTGAGTTCGGGATCGAAGGCCTCGCCATAGTAGCGGACCGGGGTCAGCCCGCCGACCTCCGCCTCGTTGCCTTGCAGACCGGTTTGGCGGAACGCCGTATCGTCACCGTCGTCCGCGTCGCGGTCGCCGCTGCCGAAGGCGTAGCCCAGGGTGACGTACGGCGACAGCGGGGCATCGAAGCGGTAAGTGCCGAGAACATCGACGCCGTAGCCCAGCAGGTTTTGACCCGCCTCGAAGCCTCGGACATGCGCCGCATCCAGCCAATAGGCCAGGCGATCGCCGATCGTGCCCGAGCCATGCAGGCCGAGGAAAATCAGCCGATCGCGCTCGCCGCCGCGATGATCGCTGAAGAGTCCATAGCCGCCAAGCGCCATCGTCCGCGTCGGATGGTATTTGCCGTGGAGGATGTAGGTGTTGACCGGCTCCTCATCGACTTCATTGAGCAGGTCGTTATCGACCAGGGCCTTGCGGCTTACCGACAGCTCGATGGCAACGTCGGAGGTACGGTAAGCTGCCCGCACCGCGTCCAGCTCCGCATCATACAGCCACTGGCGATCATCCTCGAAAGTCTGCCGCCCGACCTGCAAAGAGAGGTCCCAATTCGGGTAGGCGATCGTCGCGTAGGCTTCCTCGACGATGAGCTCGGTATCCGGAACCTGATCCGTGCCTTCGGTGCGCAAGCCGAAATGGTGCGTCAGCCGCGGCTGGATATAGGCCGCGAAGAATTCGTTCGGCGCAAAGGAGACCTCGAGCTGCAGCTCGACCGGCAGCAGATCGACATCGTCACCGTTGCCGCCGTCGAGGTTGAAGTTGCGCCGGCGCTCATGCGCGAACTCGACGCTGGCGCCGAAATCGAACCATTCGTCAATCGGCTGCGCGGCCGCCGGCGCCTCCTCGGCATGGGCCGCGCCGGCGACCGCGACCCACAGCAGAATACCGGCAACCGACCGGCGGGCGCCTTGCCGGACGATCATCGGAGTCCATGATCCCGCCGCCGGTCACTGCGTCAGGGCGGCGAAACGCTTCAGGTGGTGGTCGGTGTTGCCGAACATGATGTCGATCATCATCAGCCGCTTGTAGTAGTGGCCGACCTTCAGCTCGTCGGTCATGCCCATGCCGCCATGCAGCTGGATCGACTGGGCGCCGACGAACTTGCCGCCCTTGCCGATCTGCGCCTTGGCTCCGGACGCCGCCTTTTTGCGCTCGGCCTCGTCCTCGTCGAGCTTCAGCGTCACCATCAGGGTCATGGAGCGCGACTGCTCCAGCTCGATGAACATGTCGACCATGCGGTGCTGTAGCACCTGGAACTTGCCGATCGGCACGCCGAACTGCTTGCGCGTCTTGAGGTATTCGTTGGTGGTGTCGTGCAGCACCTGCATGCCGCCGACCGCCTCGGCGCAGAGCGCGGCGATCGCCCGGTCGGTGACCGCCTCGATCGCCGGCAGCGCCCCGCCCGCCGCGCCGAGCAGCCGGTCGCCGTCGACCTTGACGCCATCGAAGGTGAGATCGGCGGCGCGCGAGCCGTCGACGGTGCGATAGTCGCGCCGGGCCATCCCGGCGGCATCGGCGTCGACCAGGAACAGCGACACGCCGTCCGTGTCGCGCGGACCGCCGCCGGTGCGTGCCGTGACCAGGATCTTGTCGGCCGAGGAGGCGCCGAACACGACGCTTTTCTTGCCGCTCAAGCTATAGCCGCCGCTCGCGGCCTCCGCCTTGGTCTCGATATCGGCGAGGTTGAAGCGCGACTGCGGCTCGGCATAGGCGAAGGCCAGCAGCATCTCGCCGCCCGCCACCTTGGGCAGGATGTCCTGCTTCTGCGCCTCGCTGCCGGCCGCCTCGACCAGGCCGGCGCCGAGCACCACGGTCGGCAGATAGGGCTCGACCACCAGCCCGGCGCCGAACGCCTCCATCAGGATCATGGTCTCGACGGGGCCGCCGCCGAGCCCGCCATAGTCCTCGGCCAAGGGCATCGACAGCCAGCCGAGCTCGGCGAACTTGGCCCAGTTGTCGCGGCTGAAGCCCTCTTCCGAGGCGGTCAGTTTGCGCCGCGTTTCGAACTCGTACTCGTCCTGCACGAAGCGCTCGACGCTGTCCTTGAGCAGGGTCTGCTCGGTCGAAAGCGAGAAATCCATCCCTTGTCCGTCCTTCCCTTGGTTGACGCGGCGCCTTATAGCCCGAGCACCATCTTGGCGATGATGTTCTTCTGAATCTCGTTCGAGCCGCCGTAGATCGTGGTCGCCCGCATATAGAGGTGATGGCCGGTCACGCCCTCGGCATGGTCGGGGCCGACCGCCGGCTCGTTGCGGCCGTCTTCCGAATGCGCATAAGGGTCGGCGTAATAGCCGACCGCCTCGACCAGCAGCTCGTCGATGCGCTGGGTCAGTTCTGCGCCGCGGATCTTCAGCATCGAGGCCTCTGCCCCCGGCGCTTGGCCGGCGCTCTCGGCGGCGAGGCAGCGTAGGTTGGTCATCTCCAACGCGGTCAGATCGACCTCGGTATCGGCCAGCTTGTGGCTGAAGACGGAATCGCCGATCAACGGGCCGCCGTCGACCAGCTCGGCCCGGGCGATCTCCTTCAGCCGGGCGAGACGCGTCTTGGAGCGGGCGACATTGGCGATCCCGGTGCGCTCATGGCCGAGCAGGAACTTGGCGTAGGTCCAGCCCTTGTTCTCCTCGCCGACGCGGTTCGACTGCGGCACCCGGACATTGTCGAGGAACACCTCGTTGATGTTGTGGCCCTCGTCGATGGTGATGATCGGGCGCACCGTGATGCCCGGGGTCCGCATATCGATCAGCAGGAAGGAAATGCCCTCCTGCTGCTTGCCTTCGGTGGAGGTGCGCACCAGGCAGAACATCCATTCGGCGATATGGGCGTGGGTGGTCCAGATCTTCTGGCCGTTGACCACATAATCGTCGCCGTCGGGCTCCGCCCTGGTCTTCAGCGAGGCGAGATCGGAGCCGGAGCCCGGCTCGGAATAGCCCTGGCACCAGAATTGCTCGCCCGAGCGGATCTTCGGCAAGTAGAAATCCTTCTGCTGCCGGTTGCCGAAGGCGATGATCACCGGCGCCACCATGGCGAGGCCGAACGGCGCCAGGCCGGGCGTGTCGGCGCGGGCGCATTCCTCGTCGAAGATGTATTTCTGGGTCGGCGTCCAGTCGATGCCGCCATGCTCGACCGGCCAGTTGGGCGCGATCCAGCCCTTGTCCGCCAGGATGCGGTGCCAGGTGCGCATGCCTTCCTTGTCGATATGGCGGCCGCGGCGCACCTGCTCGGCCAGCGCTGCCGGCAGGTTGTCGGCGATGAAGCGGCGCACCTCGTCGCGGAAGGCGACGTCGTCGTCGGTGAAGGCGAGATCCATGGCGTCCTCTCCGGAAAACCGTCAGGCCGATTATGCCGCGAATACGGCCGGCGCGAAAAGATGTGCCGCGACGCCCTCGATTTCAACCCTGACGTAAGGGCAAGCGGTCAGTCGAAGACGCGGAACTCGGCATCGCCGTCGCGTTCGATCTGCTCGACCAGCGCCACCTCCCAGGTGAGATAGGCGCGCATCCAGTTCTCGACCGAGTCCTTGTGCTCATAGGGCCGGTACCAGACGTCGTCGACCTCGGAAGCGACATAGTCGAGGCCGCTGTCGGTCGGCAGGCCGGCGGCGATCCAGGCATCGGTGCCGCCGTCGAGCACGCGGAACACGACGCCCGGCCGTGCCGCCTCGGCGTCCTCGAGCGCCAGATGGGCGAGCGTGCCGTCCGGCGAGGTCAGCACCACCAGCCCGGCCCGCGGGATACGGAACAGCCCGTTGGCGAAGCGCGCCCTGACCGCCCACCAGGCGCGCGGGATATGGCGCTTGCGGTATTCCCGGCTGGTCGCCAGATCGACCACCGCCATCGGCTCGCCGGAATCGAGCGCCGCCTGCAGTTCCCGCGGGCTCAGGGTCTCGGCCGGCTCGAACCCCAGCAGGGTCGGCGGCGCATCGCCCTCGACCAGCAGCCCGTCGCCCAGGCCGCCGTCCAGCACGTAGACCTCGTCCCAGCCCAACTGGATCAGCCAGGAGGCGGTCATGGTGGCGCGGACGCCGGTATCGTCGACCAGCACCACGCGGGCGCCGCGGGTCACCATGTATTCGTCGGTCGCCTGCACCAGCTGCCCGCCGGGGGCGCTGCGCGTCGCGGCCAGATGGCCGGCCCGGAATTCCTCGGGCGAGCGCACGTCGAGCACGAACAATGTCCGGCTGTCCGCGTCGGCCCGCCACTGTTCAACAGTCACGCGGTCGATGGTGCGGACGCCGAAGCGCTCGGCGACGCGGGCCGCCGCGGCCCGCGCCTTGGCCAGGTCGCCGGCGCTCGGCTCGGGCGCCCGGCGCTCGGCACCGCGCTCCACCTGGTGGCCGGCCAGGTGCCAGCCCATGGTGCCGTTCTCCAGCGCCGTCACCGGGTTCGAGATGCCGGCATTGATCAGCGACTGCGCGCCGATGATGCTGCGCGTCCGCCCGGCGCAGTTGACCACCACCAGGGTCTCCGGGTCCGGCGCCGCGTCATGCACCCGATAGGCGAGCTCGGCGCCCGGCATGTCGATGCCGGTCGGGATGTTCATCTCGTGGTATTCGTCGTAGGGGCGCGAATCCAGGATCACCATGTTGTCGCCGGCATCGAGCCTGGCCTTGACCTCATCGGCGCTCATATGCGGCGTGCCGTAGGTCTGCTCGACGAACTCGCCGAACGCCTTGCTCGGCACGTTGACGCCAGAGAACACCTCATAGCCTGCCGCCTCCCAGCCGGCGGTGCCGCCTTCGAGGATCGCGACGTCCGTATAGCCGAAGCCTTCGAGCCGCTGCGCCGCCGTTGCCGCCAGCTCGACCCCGTCGGCCGGCCCGTCATCGACCAGCACAATCGGGGTGCCGCGCCTGGGCACCAGGTCGGCGAATTCGAGCTCCAGCCGGCTCAGGGGAATGCAGGCCGCCAGCAGCAGGTGGCGCTGGTAGAAGACGCCGCGCTCGCGCAGGTCGACCAGCGCCAGTTCCTTGTCGCCGCGCAGCCGCTCCTTGAGCTCTGCCGGCGTTACCGTCCGGGCCATCCGCTCAGGCTCCGGCCTTGGGCGCGCGCGCCTCGCGGATGTCGCTATGGGCCGGGAAGACGTGCCAGCTGTTGTCCTCCGGCTTGTAGTATTCGCGGCGGTCGAGCTGCTCCAGCGCCAGCCCGTACATGTGGAAGTTCAGCACCGCGTCCTGGCCGTGGATATGGATCGAGTGCAGGTCGTCGGGCAGGAAGGCGACGCCACTGCCCGGCGCGACCACGAACTCGCCGGTCTGCTCGACGCCGCCGTCGTCGGTCTTGGCGTAGAACTGGTTCCGCTCCTCGCCCTCGACGCCGACGATCACCGCCCAGGTGGTGTGGTTATGGGCCGGCGTGTCGACGCCGGAACGCGCCGCATTGGCGTAGAGGGCGAAGCGGTGGTCATCGTCCTCCGACAGGCGATAGAGGCAGGAGCTGCGCTTGGCGCCCGGCTCGGGCTGCGGGAAGTCCGCCAGCGGGAACAGCTCCTTCCGCGCCGCCAACGCGATCAGCAGTTGTTTGAACTCCTCGATCGACTCGCGGGTCGGTCCTTTCTCGCGCTCCACTGCACGGATCTTGTCGACGGTCTCGGCCACCGCCCGGGCGCGTTCCTCGGCCACGCTCACGCTTGCTCTCCCTCCCTGAATGTCGGTCGCGGCGATTATATAACCGCAAATCGCGGCGGACGCGAAGCTCCTCTACTCGCCGAGCAGATGCAGCGCGATCGAACGCTCGCGCGGCCGGCTGCGATGCTCGAACAGATAGATGCCCTGCCAGGTGCCGAGCGCCAACCGGCCGGCCCGGACCGGGATCGCCAGCTGCGTCGCGGTCAGGGCGGCGCGGATATGCGCCGGCATATCGTCCGGGCCTTCGGAGCCATGGCGATAGAGGCTGCTGTCCTCCGGCGCGAGCTTGGCGAAAAAATCCTCCAGGTCGCGCATCACGTCCGGGTCGGCGTTCTCCTGGACGGTGAGCGAGGCGGAGGTGTGGCGGATGAAGAGCGTCAGCAGGCCGTCGCGCTGTGGCTGCCGGCCGACCCAGTCAGAGATCTCGGCGGTGACCTCATGCAGGCCGCGCGCCGGCGCCCGCACCATCAGCTCATGCATCGATTGCCGCATGAGGCGGTTATATCACGGCCTGCCGGGTCAGCCGCCTCAGCTTTCGCCGCGCACGCCGAAGACGCCGCTCGCCCGGGCGATGCGGCGTTCGCCGGCGGTGATGTAGCAATTGCCGAAGGCCATGCGGCGGCCGACGCGATTGAAGTCGCATTCCGCCTCGATCCAGTCGCCGAGGCCGGCGCCGCCGACGAAATCGACGGTCAGGCTGGCGGTGATCAGCGAGGCCCGCGGCGCCTGGCTGCGTTCCCCGGTCTTGCCGAGGGCGATGTCGGCCAAGGCGACGATCAGCCCGCCATGCACCAGGCCGCGGCGGTTGCAGTGATGGTCCGCGACGCGCAGGCCGAACACCGGCCCGGCGCCGCCGGCGCGCTCATAGAGCGGCCCGACCCGGTCGAGGAACGGGCTCGGCTCGTCATAAGGCCGGAAGCCGGCGGGGATCTGGTCGCTGTCGCTCATTGCTGTCCTCTCAACTCCTTGATGGTTCGGCTCCCCCGAGCAGCGCGGCCGCGGCGGCGCCGGCCGCCTCGGCATAGGCCGGGTCGCGGTGGATCAGCATCTGGGTGATGGCGCCGTCGACCAGGGTCATGATCTGGCGCGCACGCATCTCGGCTTGGGTCAGGCCGGCGGCGGCGATCTCGCCCTGCAGCCAATCCTCCATCGACGTCTTGTGGCGCCGGGCGGCGTCATGCGCCGGATGGTCGGGCTGGCCGGCGAGCTCCGCCGCCGCGCGCGCGAACGGGCAGCCCTTGGCCTCGGCGCTGCGGCCCCAGCGCGCCAGCGCCTTGAACATCGCCGCGATGCGCGCCGCCAGATCGCCCTCGGCACGGGCCGCGGCGCCGGTCAGCCAGGCGAGCGTCGGCCCGTCGCGCGCCGCCAGATAGGCGGCAACCAGCGCGTCCTTGCCCTTGAAATGGTAGTAGAGCGTCCGCTTGGTGACGCCCGCCCGTTCGGCGACGGCGTCGACGCTGACGCTGCGGATGCCGTCGCTGTAGAACAGCTCCCCGGCCGCCTGCAGGATCCGGTCGCGGGTTGTTGGCGCGTCGCGGGACATGGCCGAAGTATACCGTCCGGTCGATATACATCAACCCGTGGCGCGGTCGACAAGATTCAGTTCGACGGCAGGCGCCACCAAGCAGAGAGCTGGTGGCCGTAGACCGGCACCGTCGCCGGATGGCCCAAGCCCTGCCAGTAGGCGACCCGCTCCAGCGTGTCGTGGTAGAGCGGCACCACATAGTGCGACCAGGTCAGCACCCGGTCGAGCGCCCGGGTCGCGGCGGTCAGCTCGGCGCGGCTGCGCGCCGCGGTCAGATGGCCGAGCAGGGCATCGACCGCCGGGTCGCGCACCCCGGCATAGTTGCGGCTGCCTTCGATATCCGCCTCGGCCGAGCCCCAGTAATAGACCTGCTCGCTGCCCGGTGAGAGCGACTGGTACCAGTCGGTGAGCGTCACATCGAAGTCGAAGCTCTGGCGCCGGCGCTGGTACTGCGCCGCGTCCACGGTGCGGACCCGGGCGGCGATGCCGAGGCGTTTCAGGTTGCGGGCAAAGGCAAGCGCCACCCGCTCCTCGCGCGGATGGGCGAGCAGGATCTCGAAGCCCATCGCCCGGCCGCCCGCCGCTTCGGTCAGCCGGCCGTCGCGCACCACCCAGCCGGCGGCCAGGAGCAGCCGGAAGGCCGCCTTCAGGTTGCGCCTGAGCGCCGCCGGCCCGCCCGCCGCCGGCGGCCGGTACGCCGGCCCGAACACCTGCTCCGGGACCCGGCCGCGCCAGGGAGCCAACAGGCGTAGTTCGGCACTGCCGGGCAGGCCTTGCGCAGCAAGGTCGGAATTCGCGAAGTAGCTCGCGGTGCGCCGATAGGCGCCGTGGAACAGGTTGCGGTTGGCCCATTCGAAATCGAAGGCATAGGCGAGCGCGGCGCGCACCCGCGGGTCATGGAACGGCGGGCGCCGGGTGTTGAAGGCGAACCCGCGCATGCCGGCGGAGCGGCCATGCGCCGCCGCCTCCAGCCGCACCCGCCCGTCCGCCGCCGCCGGAAAGTCGTAGGCCGTGGCCCAGAGCGCCGGGTCGAGTTCGAATCGCAGGTCGTAATCGCCGGCCTTGAAGGCCTGCATCGCCACCCCGGCATCGCGGTAATAGCCGTAGTCGATGCGGTCGAAATTATGTCGGCCGCGATTGACTGCGAGGCCGCGGCCCCAATAGCCGGAACGGCGGCGGTAGCTGACGGCCCGGCCCGGATCGACCGCCGCCACCTTGTAGGGCCCGCTGCCCGGGATCGGCTGCATGTCGGCCGTCTCGAAGTCGCGGTCCTGGAAGAAATGCTTCGGCAGCACCGGCATCAGGCCCATGATCAGCGCCAGTTCCCGGTTCTCGGCCGAGGCGAAGACGAAGCGGACGCCGCGCGGCCCGATGCGCTCGACCCGCGCCACCTCCCGGTAATAGAGCCGGTGGTTCGGCCGGCCCTTGTCGCGCAAGGCGCGGTACGAAAAGATCACGTCGTCGACGGTGACCGGCCGGCCGTCGGCGAAGCGCGCCTCGGGCCGGAGCGTGAAGCCGATCCAGCGCCGGTCCGGCGCCACCTCCACCGTCTCGGCCAGCAGGCCGTAAAGCGTGAACGGCTCGTCCTCGGCCCGCGCCATCAGGGATTCGAAGGTCAGATGCAGTCCGGCCGCCGGCTTGCCGCGGATCACGAACGGGTTCAGCGTGTCGAAGCCGCCGAGCTGGGCGAGCCTGAGCCGCCCGCCCTTCGGCGCCTCCGAATAGACATAGTCGTAATGAGCGAAGCCGGCCGGGTATTTCGGCGCGCCATGCATGGCGATGCCATGGCTGTCGGCATGCGCCTCGGTCGCGACGGACAGGAGCAGGCCGAGAGCTGAAAGGAGGCGGCGCATGGCGGAGCAATGACCGACCGGCCGGCGCCGGTCAACCGCTGGACGCAGGTCGGGCCTTCCGCCAGAATGCGCGCCCTGCCGGGAGACCCAGATGAACGACAGTGCGAAAACGGCGTCGGAGGTGCCGGAGGGCTTCAAGCCGATGACCGGGATGGGCGGCTTCGAGACCCTGATCGGGCCCTATTACGGCCGCAAGGACGCGGACGGCGAATGGCGCTACGCCTTCCGCGCCGAGGACCGCCACACCAACCCGCAAGGGGTGATCCATGGCGGCATGCTGATGTCGATCCTCGACGCCACGCTCGGCACCGCGGTCTACCGCGCGATCGGCGCCAAGCACTGCGCCACGGTCAGCTTCAATTGCAACTTCCTCTCCAGCGGCCGGGTCGGCGACTGGCTCGAGGCCAAGGCCGAGGTCGTGCGCCGCGGCCGCTCGGTGGTGTTCATGCGCGGCGAGATCAGTTGCGGCGACAAACTGCTGATGACCGGCGACGGCGTCTGGAAAGTGATGGAATAGGCAGCTGCCATGCTTCACAACACCAATAAGCCCAATAATACATGCCCGGCACCGGTGCCGGGCATGTATTATTGGGC
>CAJHXX010000571.1_pt1 | contig 11924 bp, 12 predicted proteins | sample 9198511 | NCBI WGS metagenome assembly CAJHXX01 (sample SAMEA7708325, study PRJEB35096) | sediment metagenome | biome: marine neritic benthic zone biome [ENVO:01000025]; feature: sediment [ENVO:00002007]; material: shallow marine sediment [ENVO:03000034] sea grass bed [ENVO_01000059] ...
GCGATGGCGCCGCCGTTCGGGTTCACATGCTCCGCGCCGTCGGGCAGGCCGAGCTCGCGGGTGACCGCCAGCGCCTGGGCGGCGAAGGCCTCGTTCAACTCGATCACGTCCATGTCGCCGATCGTCAGGCCGGCCTTCTCCAACACCTTGCGGCTCGCCGGCGCCGGGCCGATGCCCATGATGCGCGGCGCCACGCCGGCGGTCGCCATCGCCACCACACGGGCTTTGGGCTGCAGGCCGTGCTGCCGGGCAGCCGCCTCCGAGGCGATGATCAGGGCGCAGGCGCCGTCATTGACGCCGGAGGCGTTGCCGGCGGTGACCGTGCCGCCGTCGCGGAATGGCGTCGGCAGCTTGGCCAGCGCCTCGGCCGTGGTCTCGGGGCGCGGATGCTCGTCCGCCGTGACCACCACCGGGTCGCCGCGGCGCTTCGGGATGGTCACCGGCGTGATCTCCGCGTCGAAGAAGCCGTCGGCCTGGGCTTTGCCGGCGCGCTGCTGGCTCAGCAGCGCGAAGGCATCCTGGTCGGCGCGGGTGACCTGGAACTCCTCGGCCACGTTCTCGCCGGTCTCCGGCATGGAATCGATGCCGTATTGCTGCTTCAGCATTGGATTGACGAAGCGCCAGCCGATGGTGGTGTCGTAGATCTCCGCCTGGCGCGCGAACGCCGTCTCCGCCTTGCCCATGACGAAGGGCGCGCGCGACATGCTTTCGACGCCGCCGCTGACCGCCAAGGCCGCCTCGCCGGCCTTGATCGCCCGCGCCGCGGTGCCGGTCGCGTCCATGCCCGAGCCGCAGAGGCGATTGACAGTGGCCGCCGGCACCTTATCGGGCAGGCCGGCCAGCAGCAGCGCCATACGCGCCACGTTGCGGTTGTCCTCGCCGGCCTGGTTGGCGCAGCCCATATAGACGTCGTCGACCGCCTCCCAGTCGACCGACGGGTTGCGCGCCATCAGCGCCTTGATCGGCACGGCGCCGAGATCATCGGTCCGGACCGCCGACAGCGCGCCGCCATAACGGCCGATCGGCGTCCGCACCGCATCGCAGATGAAGGCTTCGCTCATGATGTCTCACTCCCTTACCCAAGCGCGCCGGGCGCGCCTCGCGACCCTTTATCGCCCGGCCGGGGGGAGTGCGCAACCGGCCGGGATCGGCATACCGGGCACGGCCGGTCCGGCGATGCGCCGGCCCGGCCGTGCCCGTTAGAGGATTTGGATGCCGTTGCTGTGTCGGCTGTTACTGGGCGCCGCCGCTGACATAGGACGTCGGCGACCAATCGGTGCTGGCCCCGCCCGAGGTGGCGCCCGCGCCGGACTGGCCAACGCCGGCGCAGCTCGCCAAGGCGCCCGCGCCAATCACCAGAATAGCCAAGACAAAGAATTTCCTGAATGCCGAGCCTGCCATTGTTCGCTCCTAACGTTTCACTTGCCTTGATTACAGGTTAGGAGGCCGGTCATTCACTAGGAACTCATATCTACGAGATGCCTTTGTGAGTGAAGTGTCACTATTTGTTCAGGGAACTTGTCGTTTACATAGGCAATTCATGGATGTCGATAAGCCATAGGGACCGTCCCGCTGGGCAGAACGGTTCAATTTTCGGCCTTGCGCGCTGCAACCACGTCGATCAGGGCTTTCAGCCCGAGGGTGTAGGACTGCACGCCGAGGCCGACCACCAGGCCGTCAGCCGCCGAGGCGGTGACCGATTTCATGCCGCGCCGTTCGAGATTGGTCATATGCACTTCGACATAAGGCAGGCGCGCGGCCAGCAGGCAGTCGCGGAGCGCATAGCCGGCATGGGTGAAGCCGGCCGGGTTCATCAGCAGGCCGTCGACTCCCTCGGCCACGGCGCGGTAGATGCGCTCGATCGCCTCGCCCTCGATGTTGCTGTAGTGGATGTCGAGCGACACCCCCGCCGCCTTGGCCTCGGCCCGCATCAACTCGTCGAGCTCGGCCGCCGTGGTGGTGCCGTAGAGCTCCGGCTGGCGCAGGCCCAGATGCACCATGTTGGCGCCTTGCAGCAGCAATATCTCGACCATCCCGGCGTCCCCTTCCCGATTTCCCATGCGTTGCCGGATCATAACCCGTCGGGCGATTTCTGCTAGGCTGGTCGGCGAGCAATGAAAACTAACGCCGGACCCGGCGCGCCGGGCCGGGGATCGAGGAGGAGCCATGCCCGTTGAACTGAGCCGGATCGATGAATTCGCGCTGATCACCCTGAACCGGCCCGAGGCGCTGAACGCCTTGAGCTTCGCCATCGTCGGCGAGATCTCGGACGCGATCGACGAGGCCGCCGCCACGGACGCCCGGGCGCTGCTGTTCACCGGCGCCGGGACCAAGGCGTTCTGCGCCGGCGCCGACATCAACGAGCTGGCCGGGCGCAGCCAGATGCAGACCCGCGACGGCACCGAGCGCGGCCAGCGGGTCTTCGCCAAGCTCGACCGGTTAGGCATCCCCTCGGTCGCGGTGATCAACGGCTATGCCTTCGGCGGCGGGTTGGAACTGGCCATGGCCTGCACCTTCCGGGTCGCCGCGGCGAGCGCCAAGATGGGCGTGCCGGAGATCAAGCTCGGCCTGTTCCCGGGCTATGGCGGCACCCAGCGCCTGCCGCGCCTGGTCGGCCAGGGCCACGCCATGGACATGGTGCTGACAGGGCGCACCATCGACGCCGCCGAGGCGCACCAGATCGGCCTGGTCAACCGGGTGTTCGAGGACGACCTGATGGCCGGCGCGCTCGGCTTCGCGCGCGAGTTCTCCGGCTTCGGCATGGTCGCGCTGCGCCTCGCCCGCGAGGCGGTCGGCCGCGCCGCCGACACCACCCTCGACGAGGGCCTGAAGGTCGAGGCCGACCTCTCGACCATGGTGTTCCAGACCGAGGACGCGAAGGAAGGCACCGCGGCGTTCCTCGAAAAGCGCAAGCCCGACTTTCGGGACCGTTGACATGGCGAGCTCTGACGGGCCCGGCCGACAGGTCATCGCGGTCACCGGGGCGAGCCGCGGCATCGGCTCGGCGATCGCCGCCGAGCTGGCCGCCCGCGGCCATCTGGTCGGCTGCCTGAGCCGCAAGGGCATCGGCCCCGAGGACCGCGACTACGGACCCGAGATCACCGACCACTTCGTCAACATCGCCTGCGACCTGCTGGACGAGGCCTCGATCCGCCCGGCGCTGGCGGCGCTCGCGGCGCAAGGCGGCGCCATCGACGGCCTGGTCAACAATGCCGGGCTGCATCTCGAGGGGCCGAGCGACGGCTTCCCGACCGCCGACTTCGCGCGCGTGCTGTCGACCAACGTCACCGGCGTGTTCATGATGTGCCGCGAGGCCTATCCGCATCTGACCGCCGCGGGCGGCGGCCTGATCGTCAACATGGGCTCGTTCTTCGACAAGCTCGGCGTCAAGTACACCGCCGCCTACTGCGCCTCCAAGGCGGCGGTCGGCGCGATGACCCGCTGCCTCGCCGTGGAATGGGCCAAGGACAGGATCCGCCTGGTCGACGTGGCGCCCGGCTTCGTCGCCACCGACCTGAACAAGGAGCACATGGAGCGCGAGTCGTTCCGCAAGTTCCTGGAGCGGGCGATCCCGACCGGCGCCCCGGGCGAGCCGGCGGAGATCGCCCGGCTGGTCGGCACCCTGTTCGACACCGACCTGCCGTTCCTGACCGGCGAGACGATCTATATCGACGGCGGGCAGAGCGTGACGCAATGACGGATCAGGGTGGAGCGAGAGCATGAAAGTGCTGCACCGGCTCGACGCCGGCCTGGAACTGAGCCAGGAGGAGAGCCTGCTGCTCGACGCCGTGCGGGCGCTGGCGCGCGACAAGATCCAGCCCCGGGCAGAGGAGATCGACCGCAGCGGCGCCTTCCCGGTCGACAGCATGGCGGAGATCAACGGGCTCGGCCTGAACGCCATCTTCGTGCCCGAGGAATATGGCGGCGCCGGGCTTTCCTACGCCGCCTATCTCGAATGCGTGCGCGAGATCACCAAGGCCTGCGCCGCCACCGGCATCGTCTGGGCGACCAACTTCCACGCCATCAAGCCGGTGATCGACTACGCCTCCGACGCGCAGAAGCGCCGCTTCCTGCCTAGGATCGTCGACGGCGGCTACGCCTCGCTTTGCATCACCGAGCCGACCGCCGGCTCCGACGCCACCGGCATGAAGACCCGCTTCACGCCCGTGGGCGACGAGATCGTGATTTCGGGGGCCAAGACCTTCATCACCTCCGGCGATGTCGCCGACGTCTATGTCGTGTTCGGCAAATGGTCGGAGATCGGCGACGACAAGGCGGCGATCTCCACTCTGGTGCTGGAGAAGGGCACGCCGGGCTTGAAGGTGCTGGGGCTCGAGGACAAGATGGGCATGCGCGGCTCGTCGACCGCTTCCCTCGCCTTCGAGGACTGCCGGGTACCGCGCGCCAACCTGCTGGGCGCGCCGGGCGGCGGCCTGCAACTGCTGTTCGGCGCGCTCAACAAGTCGCGCCCGTCGATCGCCGCGCATGCCCTCGGCATCGCCCGCGCCGCCTTCGAGGACGCGGTCGCCTATATCAACCAGCGCCGCCAATCGGGCCGCGCCATCGTCGAGTTCCAGGGCATCCAGTTCATGCTGGCCGACATGGCGACTGACCTCGCCCTATGCGAGAGCTGGCTCTGGCATGTCGCGCGGCTGATCGACGGCGGCGAGGAGGACGTCGGCATCGAAGCCTCGATGCTGAAGATGCGCGCCTCCGACCTCGCCATGCGCATCGCCACGGAAGCGGTGCAGCTGCACGGCGGCTACGGCTATTGCAAGGACTACCGGGTCGAGCGGCTGATGCGCGACGCCAAGATCACCCAGATCTGGGAAGGCACCAATCAGGTGCACCGGCAACTGATCGGCCGGAGCTTCATCGAGAAGTAGCGCGGTGCGATTAGAACCTCGGCCGTCGGCGCGCCTCGGACGCGGCGCCTTAAACGCGACATTTACCCGACCTCGATAGGATCGCATCGAGTTTTGGCGTTCTCGGTCGAGGTCTTCCCAGCGTGCCCGTCAACCGCCCCATCCGCCGGTCCTGGCTGCCGGCCCTGCTCAGCGTGCTTGCCGCCGTCGGCCTTGCCGGTGACGCCGGCGCCGTGCCCGGCGCCCTGCCGCCTGGCAACGTCGCATCGGCAATCGATCAGGAAGAGGCCTGCGGAGGCTGCCACCGGGGTGCGGTCGAGGCGAGCCATCCGACCGGCTTCGTGCCGGAGCGTCCGCTGCCGCCCGAATTCGCCCTCGACACCCGCGGCCGGATGACCTGCGGCACCTGCCACGACCCGCATGGCGGCACCGACACGATGGCACGGGCCGCGGCGCGCGGCGGCGAGTTCTGTCAAAACTGCCATACGGCGGCGTTTTTCGCCGAGATGCGCGACGGTGGGCTATCGCTGCTCGGCTCGGCCCATCTCGACGCCCGTGCGGAACAGGAACCGAATAGCCTCGATCCCTATTCAATGGCCTGCGCCGGCTGCCACGAGACGAACGTCTCGCTGCCCGGCGACGCGATCGTCCCGGCCGGCTTCAACGGCTTCGACATGTCCAACCATCCGATCGGCTCGTCCTACGCCGAGGCCGCGGCCCGAGGCCGCCTGCACCCGGCGGCGTCACTGCCGGCCGGCATGCTGCTGCCGGGCGGGAAGGTGAGCTGCGTATCCTGCCACCGGGGCTACAGCCGGGCGCATGGCGCGTTGGTCCGGCGTAACGGCCGACTCTGCCTCGACTGTCACGATAAGTAACGGCGGCCAAAAAAGACGCAGAGCCGGCCCAAAGGACCGGCTCCGATGTCTGGCTTTGCCCCGGCGCCCAAAGGCGGCCGGGGTTGCCGAGTCGTCGAATGGCGGCGATCCGCCGCGCGGCGCGTCAGCCGCTGTTGTTGACAGCGTTTTGGAGCTCGGTGGCCACGGCGCCGAACAGGGCGGCCAGCGCGTTGCCCATGAGGCCAAGGGCGGCGATGGCGGCCACCGACACCAGCGCGGCGATCAGGCCATACTCGATCGCCGTGGCGCCGCTTTCGTCTTCGATGAAGCTCCGCAAGGTCTTGAACATTGTCATCCTCTCTGTTTTTTTTCGCCCAACCTCACGACGTCGTTGCGCGTAAGGTCATGAATTTGTATGGGCATCTTAGAAAGGAAATTATTGCTACAAAGTTAATCGAAAAATTTATTCAATAAAAAATCTGAATGGGCGTGAATAAATTCCCAGATAGACGACTTTTTTATTATAAATTTATCAAAACTTTATGGAAATACCAACGATCCGGGCTTGCCCGGCGGCAAGGCAGATGGATTTGAAAGCGTGGGCTAAGGGGAACATTCCCTTTGTTCAGCCGGCCAGGCCCATATGGCGGCGCAGGGCCCGCTCGTCGCGCAACTCCGCGCCGGCGCCGTCATAGACGATGCGGCCGCGGTTCATCACCAGGCAGCGGGGCGCGAAGCCGAGGGCGAAGCGGATATGCTGCTCGACCAGGACGATCGCCATGCCCGCCTCGTCGCGCAGCCGGGCGGTGGTCCGCTCCAACTCCTCGACGATCACCGGCGCCAGGCCTTCGGACGGCTCATCCATCAGCAGCAGCCGCGGGTTGCCCATCAGGGCGCGCCCGATCGCCAGCATCTGCTGCTCGCCGCCGGACAGCCGGTCGCCACGGTTGTCGCGCCGCTGGGCAAGCTGTGGAAACAACTCGAACACGCGCTCGCGCGTCCAGGCGCCGGGCCGGGCCGCGACCTCCAGGTTCTCGCGCACGGTCAGCGACGGGAACACCTCGCGCTCCTGCGGCACGTAGCCGATGCCGGCGGCGCTCAACCGATGGGTCGGCCGGCCGGCGACCTCGGCGCCGCCCAAGCGGATCGCACCGCGATGCAGGGTCGTCAGCCCCATGACGGTGGCGAGCAACGTCGTCTTGCCGACCCCGTTGCGGCCGATAACGGCGATGCTCTCGCCTTCCGCCAGCCGGATAGCCAGGTCCTCCAGCACCACGGTGTCGCCATAGCCGGCATGGACGCCGTCCAGCTCCAGCAGGGGCCCGGAATTATCGGAGTCAGGCATTGCCCTGCTCGCCCAGATAGACCGCGCGCACCTCCGGGTCGGCGGCGATCTCGTCCGGCCGGCCCTCGACCAGCACCGCGCCGTCGACCAGCACGGTGACCCGGTCAGCGAAGCGGAACACCACCTCCATGTCGTGCTCGATGATCAGGATGGCGATCTCCGGCGGCAGGCCGTCGAGGACGTCGAGGATCAGGTAGCTCTCGGCCGAGGGCACGCCCGCCGCCGGCTCGTCGAGCAGCAGCACGCCGGGACGCTGGCCGAGGGTGATCGCGATCTCAACCAGCCGCTGGCGGCCGTAGGGCAGCGCGCCGATCGGCGTCAGCGCATCATCGCCAAGGCCGAGCAGGTCGAGAAGATGCGCCGCCTCGTCGACCACCTGGCCGTTCCGGGAGAACCGGCTGAGCGGGTTGCCGGACCGGCCGCGGCGCTCGGCGACCGACAGCGCGACGTTCTCCAGCACCGTCAGGCCGCGGAACAGCTGATTGATCTGGAAGGTGCGGGCCAGCCCCTGCTTGACCCGCGCCGCCTGGCTCAACGCCGTGACCTCGCGGCCGGCGACGAAGATCCGGCCGGAATCCGGCTTCAGCGCGCCGGTGATCAGGTTGACCAGGGTGGTCTTGCCGGCCCCGTTCGGCCCGATCAGGGCGTGCCGGGCGCCCGGCGCCAGATCGAGCGAGATGCCGCGCGCCACGGTGAGCCCGCCGAAACTGCGGCGCAGATCGCTCACCCGCAGCGCCGGCGTCATGACCGCAGGACCTTGAGCCGGCGCGCCGCCGCGTCGAGCGCGCCGAGCAGGCCGCCGCGAAAGAACAGCACCACCAGCACCAGCATCAGGCCGACGCCGAACTCCCAGAACTCGGGGCTGATCTTGGCCAGCTCGTCCTCCAGCACGACATAGACGGCGGCGCCGAGGAAGGCGCCGTAGAGCCGGCCAGTGCCGCCCAGGATCAGTACGATCAGCACGCCGCCGGAGCGCGCGAAGCTGAGCACGTCGAGGGTGACATAGGCATTGGCCTGGGCGAACAGGGCGCCGGCCAGCCCGGCCATAGCGGCCGAGATGGTGTAGACCGCGACCAGGCGGGCATGCACCGGCGCGCCGATCGCATGCATGCGGCGGCCGTTCTCGCGGATGCCGACCAAGGCGCGGCCGAAGGCGGAATTGACCAGGCGGCGCGCGAACAGGAAGCAGGCCGCCAGCACCGCCAGCGCATACCAATAATAGGTGTGGCCCCAGAGGTCGTTCTCGAAGACGCCGAACAGCGGCCGGATCTCGATGCCGAGCAGGCCGTCGAAGCCGCCGGTCCAGGCCTCCGCCACATTGGCGAACTCCTGCAGCATGATCGCGGTCGCGAGTGTCAGCATCAGCAGCGTCAGGCCGTGATAGCGGAGCAGCACCCAGCCGGAGACGAAGCCGGCGGCGCCGCCGACAGCGCCGCCGAACAACAGGCCGGTCAGCGGCTCGCCCCAGCCGAGATGGGCCGACAGCATGCCGGTGGCATAGGCGCCGATGCCGATATAGGCGGCATGGCCGAGGCTGACGATGCCGGCGTAGCCGAGGATCAAATCGAGCGACAGGGCGAAGATGATCATGATCAGCACCTGCGTGCCGAGGATCATGTAGTCGGGCAACAGGAAATAGGCGGCGACCGCGACCGCCCAGGGCAGGGCCTCGATCGGGCGCCAGCGCTCACGCGCGCGTAAGTATGCGTGCAGCTCGGCGGTGGTGCCGGGCGCAAGCGCGCTCACGCCGCGCCCTTTCCGAACAGGCCGGCGGGTTTCGCCAGGAGCAGCGCCACCGTCGCCGCGTAGATGAAGAAGGCGCCGCCCTCGGGCCAGAGGTATTTGCCGGCGGTATCGACGATGCCGAGCAGGATGGCGGCGACGAAGGCGCCGCGGATGCTGCCGAGGCCGCCGACCGCGACGACGATCAGGAAGAACACCAGGTACTGGATCGCGAAGGTCGGCGCGAGACCGACGATCTCGATCGCCAGGCCGCCGCCGACCGCGGCGAGGCCGCTGCCGAGCGCGAAGGCGAGCACGAACAGCCGGTCGACGTCGATGCCGACCGCCTCGGCCATCGACCGGTTGTCGACCGCCGCGCGGATCTTGGCGCCGACGATGGTGCGCTCGAGGCCGAACCAGAGCGCGGCGATCATGACGACGCCGACCAGGATGGTGAAAAAGCGGTAGGCCGGCACGCTGCGGAAACCGAGGTCGACCTGGCCGGTCAGGAAGCCGGGCATGGCGATCGAGGGCGGCGTCGGCCCATAGACGAAAGTGACGCCGGCGATCGCCATGAACACCAGGCCGATGCTGAGCAGCACCTGGTCGAGCTCGCCGGCGCGGTAGAGCGGCCGGTAGAGCAGCCGCTCGATCGGCACCGAGCCGAGGCCGACGACGACGAAGGCGAGCACCAGCGCCGCCAGGAACGGCAGGCCGAGCCCGTTCATCAGCACGACGGCGACATAGCCGCCGATCATGGCGAAGGCGCCATGCGCCAGGTTGACGAAGCCCATCAGGCCCATGGTGATCGACAGGCCGACGGAGATGACGAACAGCAGCATGCCGTAGGCAAGGCCGTCGAACAGGATGCTGAAGGCTGCGTTGATGACTTGAGCCATGGCGGCGCTACGGGACTGTAAAGACGACGGCGGGCGGAAAGGCGCGCCTCTCCGCCCGCCGCGTCGATCCGCTCAGATCACTTGCACTTGCCGATCTTGAGCGCCTTGCAGGGGTCCTTGACCTGCGGGATGGTGTCGATCACCTCGATCTGCAGGCGGCCGCCCTTCTTGACGATCTTGTGGACATTGGCGTTGTGGATGATGTCGCGAGTTTCGGCGTCGATCGCGATCGGCCCGCGCGGGCTGTTGAAGGTCCAACCCTTGAGCGCCTTCATGGTGCCCTCGGCGGTGACCTCGCCGTCCTGCGCCTTGATCGCATGGGCGATCGCCGCCATGCCGTCCCAGCCCTGCACCGACATGAAATCGGTGGTCGAGCCTTCGCCGTATGCCTTTTTCCAGGCGGCGACGAAGGCCTGGTTGGCCGGGTTGTCGTAGTCGGCGGCGTAGTGATGCACGGTGATCAGGCCGACCGCCGCGTCGCCCATGCCCTGCAGCTTGGTGTCCTGGGTAATGTCGCCCGGGCCGATCAGGCGGGCGCCGGCCTGCTGCATGCCGAGCGCCGCATAGGTCTTGATCACCGCCGCGGCGTGGTTGCCGGCCGGCACGAAGACATAGAAGCAGTCCGGCTTCTGGTCCTTGACGCGCTGGAAGAACGGCGTGAAGTCGGGCACCTCGCGCGGCCCGCCCATCGGGATCGATTCGAGCAGCTTGCCGCCGACCTCTTCGAAGCCGGTCTTGAAGGCGTTGCGGCTGTCCTTGCCCGGCGGGTAGTCGGTATAGCCGGCCGCCGCCGTGTTGCAGCCGAGCTTGTCCCTGGCGTACTTGCCCATCGGATAGCCGGACTGCCACATCGTGAAGGAGACCCGCGCGATGTACGGCGAGAGCTTCGGGATCCAGGCCGTGCCGGCGTTCATGATCACCATCGGCACCTTGCCCTTGGTCGCCAGCGGCGCGCTCGCCATGGCGTTGGGCGAAAAGACGAAGCCGGTCAGGATGTCGACCCGCTCGCGGGTGATCAGCTCCTGCACCGCGTTCTTGGCGATGTCGCCGCCGGGCCGTTTGGAATCCCGCTTGATCAGCTTCACCGTATGGCCGCCGAAGGCCTCGGGGTGGGTCTTCAGGTAAAGCTCCATGCCGCGGCCGATCTGCTCGCCGAACTGCGCCGCGCCGCCCGAATAGGTCAGCACCACGCCGACCTTGACCTCCTTCGCCGCCGCCCCGGTCGCGGCCCCGGTCGCGGCCAAGGCCACTGCCGCCATGCCGGCCAACAGTCTGCACATATGTCTCATCGTTCCGCTCCACTGTCTCGCCGAATCCTTTGACCGAGGATCTGTGTCCTCTTCGGCGTTATGATTCTGGTTGATCCGATCGGATGCCGCCAAGTTCAGTCTATATTGGCGGCCAATGCAACAATTCCGACGCGGCCCACAACTACGGGTTCCGGATTGGCGCCTGGCGCCACGCCAGGTTTCTGGCGGTCGAGAAAATCATCCTGTATCGTTTCCGTCGCGCGACAACAAATGAGGGGAGCGTCCGTCATGGCCCTGAACGGCAGCCTGGACGTCGACAAGCTGGTGGAGCCGGATCGGGTCCACCGGGACTGCTATACCGACGAGGCGATCTTCGAGCTGGAGATGCAGCGCATCTTCCACAAGTCGTGGATCTATGTCGGCCATGAGAGCCAGGTACCGAACCCGGGCGACTTCTGGACCACCTTTGTCGGCCGCCAGCGCATGATCATGTCCCGCGCCGAGGACGGCCGGGTGCACGTGCTCTACAACCGCTGCCCGCATCGCGGCGCCCTGCTCTGCCCGGAGCGGAGCGGCAACGCCGGCAAGGCGTTCCGCTGCTCCTACCACGGCTGGCAGTTCCACATGGACGGCGGCGTGCGCCAGATTCCGGTCAAGGCCGGCTATGACGGCACGCGGCTGTCGCTGGAGAGCCCCGATGCCCGGGTCAAGCCGGCCGAGCGGTCGGACTCCTATCGCGGCTTCGTCTTCGCCAGCCTGGCCACGGAGGGCCCGGACTTGCTCACCTGGCTCGGCGGCGCCAAGGCGGCGTTCGATGACATGTGTGACCGCACGCCCGAGGGCGAGGTCGAGGTGGTGCCGAACTGCTTCCGGGTGATCCAGAAGTCGAACTGGAAGATCTTCCTGGAGAACCAGCTCGACGCCCTGCACCCCTCGATCACCCATGAATCGACCGGCTGGGCCGCCAAGCAGGTCGAGAACGACTACGAGGAGCGCACCGGCGACAA
>CAJHXX010000366.1_pt1 | contig 11901 bp, 12 predicted proteins | sample 9198511 | NCBI WGS metagenome assembly CAJHXX01 (sample SAMEA7708325, study PRJEB35096) | sediment metagenome | biome: marine neritic benthic zone biome [ENVO:01000025]; feature: sediment [ENVO:00002007]; material: shallow marine sediment [ENVO:03000034] sea grass bed [ENVO_01000059] ...
CCCGGCGCCCGGCCAGAACGAGGTCGACTACGACCTGATCAACGCCGGCAACGGCTACATCGGCATCGCCGCCCTGATCGCCGCCGGCCGCGTCGCCAAGATGGTCTGCTCGTTTCCGCGCAGCTCCAACTCGATGGTCTTCAACGAGTTCTACCTGGCCGGCCGAATCGAGCTGGAGCTGGTGCCGCAAGGCACGCTCGCCGAGCGCATCCGCGCCGGCGGCGCCGGCATCCCCGCCTTCTACACCCCGACCGCGGTCGGCACGCCGCTCGCCGAAGGCCGCGAGATGCGCGACTTCGGCGGCCGGCCGCATCTGCTCGAGCCGGCGATCCGCGCCGACGTCGCCCTGGTCAAGGCCGACCGCGCCGACCGCTGGGGCAACCTCACCTACCGCAAGGCGGCGCGCAACTTCGGCCCGATCATGTGCATGGCCGCCGACCTGACCATCGTCCAGGTGCGCCGGCATGTGGCGCTCGGCGAGATCGACCCGGAGACCGTGGTGACGCCGGGCATCTTCGTCGACCGCACCGTGGAGGTGGCGAACCCGGCCAACGAGCCGGAACTGATCGCCGCCGGCGTCCGGAGGGAACCGCGATGAGCACCGACAGCACCGCCTGCACGCCGCGCACGGCCGACCAGATCGCGGCGCGCGTTGCCGCCGACATCGCCGACGGCTGGTACGTCAATCTCGGCATCGGCCAGCCGGAGAAGGTTGCCAACTTCCTGCCCGAGGGCCGCGAGATCGTGTTCCATTCCGAGAACGGCGTGCTCGGCTTCGGCCCGGCGCCCGGCCAGAACGAGGTCGACTACGACCTGATCAACGCCGGCAAGAAACCGGTCACCCTCTTGGACGGCGGCAGCTTCTGCCACCACGCCGACAGCTTCGCCATGATCCGCGGCGGCCATCTCGACCTCTGCGTGCTTGGCGCCTACCAGGTCGCGGCCAATGGCGACCTCGCCAACTGGTCGACCGGCCAGGCGGATTCCGTGCCCGGCGTCGGCGGCGCCATGGACCTCGCCGCCGGCGCCAAGCGCATCCACGTCATGATGACCCACACCACCAAGTCCGGCGAGCCCAAGCTGGTCGAAGCCCTCACCTACCCCGCGACCGCCCGCGCCTGCGTCAAGCGCGTCTACACCGACCTCGCGGTGCTCGACGTGGCGGAGGACGGGTTCAAGCTGGTGGAGATGGTCGAGGGGCTCAAGTTCGAGGAGCTGCAGGCGCGGACCGGGGCGGCGATCGGGCGGGGTTGACGGCTCAAAGCAAGGCCCGATCCTGTCTTAGGTTTCGGGTCAGACATCGAGGCCGAAATACATTGCGTCCCTATCCGGTCAAGGCAGGGCATGTCCAGGCGCACACTGTTCCCCGGCGGTAAACCAAAACGATCAGACTCGATTGAAAATCAATACGGGTAAAAGGGATCGCATCCATGAAAGTCAAAGGAGTCCGAACCCTTTGATCTTAGTTCGATCGACTTGGCCGCCGACAGCGGCGGTCCGAGCACCGATCGCGGTTCCTCCGTCAAATCGCTTGAATGGCGCAGCGCCGGGCACTCATACTTGGACCGAGCGGTTTCAGTCCGCGCGCCGCGCCCGCAGCGCTGCTCGACACAACGACGGAACCACAACTCACTGAAACCACTCGATTCCTTTCGGGCCGACACCGAGGAGCGAGAAAATGAAACCCGTATATTTCGACTTTACCGTCGCCGACCTGGCAGCTGCCCGCAAGTTCTTCGAGAGCGTGTTCGATTGGCGCTTCGAAAAGTTTCCCATGCCGTACGAGTATTACAGAATACAGGCTGGCGAGGAGAACGAACCGGGCATCGACGGCGGCATTGGGGCCGTCAAGGACACGGAGATCAGCGGTGGCAAACCGCTCACACAGGTGACGATACCGGTCAACAACCTTGATCAATTCACTGCCAAGGTTACAGCAAGCGGAGGGCGTATCGTTGAGTCGAAAATGGCGATCCCCGGCATCGGTTGGTACGCAACCTGTGCGGAGCCCGGTGGATTGGTGTTTGGCATGATCCAAGCCGATCCGGATGCCGGCTAGACATTGAAGAGAGGGATGCCGCCACGCCGCCCCGGCGAAATCAAAAAGGGTCAGAATCGATTGAAAATCAAACGACTCTGACCCTTTTGAAATAGTCCCTCTCACTCCGCCTCCACCCCTTCCTCCGCCGCGCGCATGGCCGCCCGTACGGCGTCCGGGTCGTCGCGGATCATTCTGGCGACGGTGAAGGCGTGCGGGGTGATCTCGCCGATCGGGGTGAAGATGATCCAGTCGGTCAGGCGGTCGCTCGGGTGGCGGTCGCGGTCGCCGCTGTTCATGGCCGCGATGTCGACCGGATGGCTCAACAGCGTCGCGTCGAGGACGCCCAGGTCCATGCCATGGACCCCGAACCAGAGATGCTCGCGGTCGTCCGCGTCGCCATGGTCGGTCTCGTAGCCGAGCTTGGCCAGGACGGTGACCTCGAATTCGGCGAATTCGTCAGCCATCTGGCGCAGCAGGTCGAAGGTTGCCCGCGCCCGCGCTGCCATCAGTTCGGTCGTCTCGGCCGAGAGGTAGATCATGCGCTCTTCCCCGTCGTCGTCCCCGTCGGCCCACGGGAAGGCGAGCGCGCGCGGCCGGCGCGCCGGCAGCAGGCCGCCGAGCAGGCCGCCGCCGCCCGCCTCGCAGATGACGACGCGGCTGCCGAGGTGATCCTCGTCGTCCGGCGCGATCTTCTCGCGCAGCAGGTCGGCGCCGTGGCCGGCGCCCGTCGCGAGAAAGCGGGCGACGTGGACCAGGCGGCAGGGGTCGCCGGGCTGGGCCAGGTCGAACGGGCCGGAGCCGGCACCCGCCAAGCCCTCCAGGATGGCCGCGGCGAGCGCCTGCTCCACCTCGATGTTCCAGTCGAAGGTCAGGCCCGGCGCCGGCTGCACCAGGTCGAAATCGACCAGGCCGATCTCGCCCAGCCCGTGGCTGTGGATCCAGACCTCCTCGCCGTCCGGCTCGCGCGGCACGGCATGCAGGGTCATCAGGCCCATGACGTCCAGGTCGCCGTCGTGGGCCAGCTCGTCGGCCAGGCCGGCCCGGCTCCAGAGCCGCCAGGCGGCCAGGTCGTAGACGCCGACCCCGTCCGGGCCGGCCGCCGCGTCGAGGAACCGCAGCAGCAGCTTGCGCTCGCGCAGCAGGTTGTCGCCGGCGGCCGCCATCTCGACGAACGCCGCCGAGCCGCCGCTCAGGAACTCGGCCTTCTCGGCCGCGCTCAACCACGAGGTTTCGATCAGCGACGGCGGCGGCGGCAGGAAGTCGCGCGGGCAGTAGAGCGCCGCGCTGCCCCAATCGGGGTGCGCCAGCGTCAGGCGCCATCGCTCGTCCGGCCCGGCCGGCGCCGGGGTGACGGTCAGCCCACGCGCCGCCAGATGGCCGAAGCCTTCCGCCGTCGGCGGCATGGCGCCGCGGAACAGAACGAAGCCGTTGAGCGGGGTCCTGCGCCTCAGCCAGTCGAACATGGTCCGCCCCCGAGAAAGCCACGGCGTCGCAAACAATTAAACCGGCATTTGATTTAGGATGTGTTGAGACGGCGCCGGACGCCGCCAAGGGAGTTTCGGGGACACAATACTTAATTCGTCCTCAACCGCGCAGGCGACCCAGAACGTGACGAATTAAGTATTGTGTCCCCGAAACTCCGGAGTCCCGAACGGGACCCCGGTCTGCTCGGTTACGGGTTCTCAACCCTGGTTCAGTCGCTTCGCGATCCCCTCGCCGTAGGCCGGATCGGCCTGCCGGAAGTAGCCGAGCTGGCGCTCGACGATGTCCGCGGGCACGCCGGCCATGGCGCCGGCGATGGTATCCATCAGGCGGTCCTGCGCCGCCTTCGGCATGATCCGGAACAAATTGCCGGCTTGGGCAAAGTCGTCGTTGCCGTCGCGATGGTCATAGCGGTCCGCCTGCCCCGCGAGGGCGAGCGGCGGCTCCTTGGCGGACGCATCCTCGACCGGCCCATCGAAGCTGTTCGGCTGGTAGTTGACGGCGCCGCCGCCGTTGTTGTCGAAGCACATGGCGCCGTCGCGCTGATAGTTCAGCACCGGGCAGCGCGCGGCGTTGACCGGCAGGCGCTGGTGGTTGGCGCCGAGCCGGTAGCGTTGCGCATCGCCGTAGGACAGGATGCGCATCTGCAGCATCTTGTCGGGGCTGTGGCCGATGCCCGGCACGATGTTGGCCGGCGTGAAGGCGGCCTGCTCGACCTCGGCGAAGTAGTTCTCCGGGTTGCGGTTGAGCTCCAGGGTGCCGACCTCGATCAGCGGATAGTCGCCATGCGGCCAGACCTTGGTCAGGTCGAACGGATTGTACGGCGTCTTCGCGGCGTCGGCCTCCGGCATGATCTGGACCTTCAGCTTCCATTTCGGGAAATCGCCGGCCTCGATCGCCTGATAGAGATCGCGCTGATGGCTTTCCCGGTCGCCGCCGATGATCCGGGCGACCTGGTCGTCGGTAGAGGTCTGCTGGTCCTGCTCGGTCTTGAAGTGGAACTTGACCCAGAACCGCTCCCCCGCGTCGTTGATCAGGCTGTAGGTGTGGGAGCCGTAGCCGTTCATGTGGCGGTAGGACGCCGGCTGGCCGCGCTCCGACATCAGGATGGTGATCTGGTGCAAGGCCTCCGGCGCATGCGACCAGAAATCCCACTGCGCCGTGGCGGAGCGCAGGTTGGTCCTGGGGTCGCGCTTCTGGCTGTGGATGAAGTCCATGAACTTGTACGGATCACGGACGAAGAACACCGGCGTGTTGTTGCCGACGATGTCCCAGTTGCCGTCCTCGGTATAGAACTTCACGGCGAAGCCGCGGACGTCGCGCTCGGCATCCGCCGCGCCCTTCTCGCCGGCGACGGTGGAGAAGCGCAGGAAGCACTCGGTCTCCATGCCGGCCTGGAACAGCTTCGCCTTGGTGTAGCGGGTGATGTCGCCGGTGATCGTCAGCTTGCCGTAGGCGCCGGAGCCCTTGGCATGGACGATCCGCTCCGGGATGCGCTCGCGGTTGAAATGGGCGTGCTTCTCGAACAACTGCCAGTCCTGCGCCAACAGCGGGCCGCGCGGGCCGGCGGTCAGGCTGTTCTGGTTGTCGGCTATCGGACTGCCGTTCGCGGCGGTCAGGGTGGGACGGTCACGCATCGGTCTAGCTCCTTGCTGCTGCGTCAGTGGTGATCTCGACAGCAAGCAAGCTAGCGGTGGATGTTTAATCCGTAAAATCGATTGTTATTATGATACTGATCGTCAATACCTATTAATCAACGAACTCGGTCAGGGCCCCATGAACATACGAGACCTGCGCTATGTCGTCGCCGTTGCCGAGGAAAGCCATTTCGGTCGCGCCGACAACAGGTGCCACGTCAGCCAGCCGGCCCTCAGCGGCCAAATCCGCAAGCTGGAGGACGAGCTCGGCGTCGCCTTGTTCGAGCGCACCAACCGCACGGTCCAGGTCACGCCGGTCGGCGAGCGGATCGTCGCCCAGGCACGGCAATTGATCACCTTGTCGGACGAGATCCTGGCCACCGCCGACGCCGCCAGGGACCCGCTCTCGGGACAGTTTCGGCTCGGCATGATCGCCACCATCGGCCCCTATTTGTCGCCCCTGATGCTGTCCGCGATCCGGCGGGAATTGCCGAACCTGTCCCTGACGCTGGTTGAGGGCTTGACGACCGATCTGGAGAGCCGCGTCGCCAACGGCGGCCTGGACGGCGCGATCGTCGCGACGGCGCCCGCCGATCCGCATCTGCGGGAGACCGTTCTCTACGACGAGCCCTTCTGGATCGCGCTTCCCCGCGGCCACCCGCTTGCGAAACGGCAGGCGATCGACCTCGGCGAACTGGCGCATCGCGAGCTTCTGCTGCTGGCCGACGGCCACTGCCTGCGCGACCAGGTGGTGGACCTCTGCCATGCCAGCACCGGTATAGCCCATGCCAACACCCGAGAGACCAGCCTGGAAACCCTGCTGGCCCTGGTGGCGGCGGGCCAAGGGGTCACCCTGGTCCCGGCCTTGACGATGCCGCGGGGCGACAAGGGACAAAAGGCCATCGTCCTGCGGCCCGCGGCATCCGGCACGGCGGGCAGAACCGTACGCCTGGTCTGCCGGGCCTCTTTTCCGCGCACGGAACTGGTGCGCCGGCTCGCAGCGATCATCCGCGCCAACCTGCCAGAGACGGTGGAGTTTCGGGGACATGATACTTGACGTCCCTATCCGGTTAAAGCAGGTTGCGCGCCGTTTGATCGCAGGCGCCATCGATCATGGGTCGGTTGGCCGTTGCCGGCGCGGCTTGCCGGCGAGCTGCGTTGCGCCCCGCCCGGTCGAAGCGGGCGCCGGAACGTTCCCTGCCTCAACCGGATAGGGACGTTACTCAATTCGCCCTTGACCTGCCGAAATCATATTGACCGATCGACCACAGGACCCGACGCCCCTCGCCTGCTACGCGGCAGCGCTTTGCACCTCGCAATTGTCTGTTTTCGATGGTCTATCGTTCGGTTGTCCTGCGATTATGGGGACCCCAAGACCGGGTCGGCCGCCACCCCAGAAGAGCGAGAAATCCTTGCTACGACCGATCTGGCCGCGACCTTGATGTGGGTCAATGAGCCGCCGGCTTTAGGCCTCATAAGTCGATCGCATGAGCGAGCAAGCGGAAAACCGTGACGTCGAGGAGGTCCTGGGCCTTGACCGTTCATCGGGCCGGCGCAGGACGATCAAGCGATCGCTTGGCGCTCTCGCGATTGCCGTCCTGGCCGTTGCGGCCGCGATGGCTGCGTGGCGCGTGGCCCAAAACAATGACGGAAGACAGTTCATCACGCAAACGGTCGAGCGGGGCGATCTCGATATCACCGTCACGGCTACGGGCACGCTCGAGCCGACCAACGAAGTAGACGTCTCAAGCGAACTTTCCGGTATCATCCGCAGGGTACTTGTCGACCACAACGATCCTGTCCGCATGGGCCAGGCTCTCGCAGAGCTCGACACGGACAAGATCGAGGCCGAAGTCGCCCATGCTCGGGCCACGCTGGTGGCGGCCGAGGCGCGGTTGAAAGAGGCCGAAGCGACGCGCGAAGAAGCGAAGCGGAATTTCGAGCGTTATACTGAGCTCGTCGAGCGAAAGGTCGCGTCCGAGCAGAAGTTCGACGAAGCCGAGGCGCGCTTTGCGCGCGCCGAGGCGACGGTTCAGAGCGCCAAGGCCGATATCGCGGTTGCCGAGGCAGACCTGACGCTCCGGGAAACCGATCTCGGAAAAGCCTGCATCTGTTCGCCGATCGACGGGGTCGTTCTCAATCGTAATGTCGATCCGGGACAGACCGTCGCTTCCACATTGCAGGCGCCGGTCTTGTTTACGGTGGCGGAAGACCTCACCGTCATGGAGCTGCAGGTGGACGTGGACGAGGCCGACGTGAGCCTGGTCGACGAGGGCCAACCCGCGCGATTCACGGTGGATGCGTACCCTGACCGGACATTTCCGGCAGCGATCACGAAGGTCAGATTTGCCCCGGCGACGACGGAGGGTGTCGTCACCTACAAGACTCACCTCTCCGTCGACAATAGCGAAGGCCTTCTCAGACCCGGCATGACGGCGACGGCCGAGATCTCGGTAAGGACCGTGAAGGACGCCCTCCTCGTTCCGAACGAAGCGCTGCGCTTCGTCCCGCCGAAATCCGAAACCGACGACAAGGGTGACGGGCTTCTCGGCAGTATCTTGCCGCGGCCACCGGGCCGCAACACATCGTCCGATACGAATGAAGCCGACAGTGGCAATCAAAAGCGCCTCTGGATTCTCGAAGACGGAGGGCCGGTCGCCATGCTCGCAACGGTAGGCCTTAGCGACGGTCAGAAGACCGAGATTCTGGCCGGCAATCTCGGTCCGGGACGCCAGGTGGTTATCGATGTTCGGGACGCTGGCTCATGAAAGACGCTCGGTCGACCGGACAGCCGCCACGGCCGTTGATCGAGCTCACGGCTGTCACCAAGGTCTATGGCACCGGCGAAGCCACAATGCAGGCGCTGCGCGGCATCGATCTGCGAATTGACGCAGGTGAGTTCGTCGCGGTCATGGGTTCGTCCGGCTCGGGCAAGTCTACCTGCCTGAACATCCTCGGCTGCCTCGACGCGCCCACTTCCGGTGTCTATCGCTTCAAGGGCGCCGAGGTCGGCTCCATGTCCCGCACTCAGCGCGCGCTGCTGCGCCGCCATTATCTTGGCTTCGTGTTCCAGGGCTATAACCTCCTGAAGCGCACCTCCGCGCTCGACAACGTTGCGCTGCCGCTTCTCTATCGCGGGGTTCCCGCGGGTGAACGCCGGGCCTCCGCGCTCTCGGCGTTGGCTGACGTCGGCCTGAAGGGATGGGAACACCATGCCTCGAACGAAATGTCGGGCGGCCAGCAACAGCGCGTCGCCATCGCACGGGCGATCGTCACGCACCCGGCGATCCTTTTGGCCGATGAGCCGACAGGCAATCTCGACACCAAGACGAGCCACGAGATCATGGAACTCATCACCAGCCTGAATCGGGATAGAGGCATCACCGTCGTCATGGTGACCCACGAATCCGAGATGGCGGCTTACGCTAAACGCCTGTTTTTTTTCGTCGATGGAATGGTCGAGACCGACCAGCGAACAACGGAAGCTGCTTAATGCTGTGGAACGCCCTTACGCTGGCGCTGAGGGAGATTCGCCGAAACATCATGCGCTCCAGCCTGACGGTCCTCGGCATTGTCATCGGCGTTGCGGCCGTCATTATCATGGTGACGATCGGCGGTGGTGCCACGGTACAGGTCACCGCTGAGATCGAAAGCCTCGGCAGCAACTTGTTGATGATCACGCCCGGGCAGCGGCTCGGGCTCGGACAAAGATCGACTGCCGCAGCCTTCGATGTCGATGATGCCGAGGCGATACGGCAACAGATCCGATCGGTCAGGGCGGTGGCGCCTCAGTCGTCTTCGCCGGCAACGGCAATCTACGGCAACGCAAACTGGTCGACGTCGGTCACCGGCATCACGGACGCGTTCTTGACGGTACGGGATTGGTCCGTCGTTCGTGGTCGCGTTTTCCTGAAGACCGAGCATCGTGCCGGCAAGGCGCTATGCATCATCGGCGCGACCGTGCATCGGGAGCTGTTTGGCCGATTCAGCCCAATCGGCGAGAGAATTCGCCTAGGCAAGCTGTCATGTGAGGTGGTCGGACTTCTCCGGCCCAAGGGCCAGTCGACCATGGGTACGGACCAGGACAATCTCGTGCTCATGCCTTTGCGGACCTATCAACGGCGCATCTCCGGAAGCACGGACATCGCGATGATCCAGGTCTCGGTCCGAGACGGCGCATCCACCGACAAGGCCAAACGCGACATTGAGTATCTGTTGCGCGAGCGCCGGCGCATTTCAGCGGGTGAGGACGACGACTTTTCCGTTCTCGATATGAAGGAGATCGCGGAAATGCTTTCCGGCACGACGCGGGTGCTCACCATGCTGCTCGGCGCCGTCGCGGCGGTCAGTCTTCTGGTTGGCGGCATTGGCATTATGAACATCATGCTCGTGTCTGTGACCGAGCGAACACGGGAGATCGGCATTCGCCTCGCCATCGGCGCACTCGAGCGCGAGGTGTTGATGCAGTTCTTGGTAGAAGCTGGGGTGTTGTCCTCTTTTGGCGGTCTCTTCGGCATTGTCTTGGCGCTCGTCATGTCGTTCCTGCTGGCGGACCTGATGCAAGTGCCCTTTGTTCTCGATCTGTCGATTGTCGCGATCGCGTTCGTCTTCTCGGCTGCGGTCGGCGTCGTCTTCGGCTATTTTCCGGCGCGGCGGGCTGCGCGTCTCGACCCGATCGAGGCGCTGAGACATGAATAGGCGGCTCGCCCCGTTGGAACACAAGGGATCGGGCTCCTTTCAAGAGCATCCGCGAGACCCGGGTCGGCCCGGCAGGTGCCTTTTTTCCGTTGTTTTCCGGAGATCGACAGGTTCCCATCTTCCCTGCTGAACCTATATTTGATCGACATACCGGCCCGCGTTGCGGCATGACGTGGCCGGAGCCGCCGCCCGCTCTTGACCATCGACCACCGGACCCGACGCCCTTCGCCTGCTACACGCCTTACCCCTCGCGGTAGAGCCAGGCGCCGGCCAGGGCGGCGATCGGGGCCTCGAACAGGCCCCAGACGATGGTGGCGGCCGTCAGTCCCGCCGGGACCATCCCGGCCGCGAAGAACGAGGCGCCGATCAGCAGCCAGCCAATCGCCCACATGGTCAGCCCGGCGATCACCGCCGTCTTCGGTCCCGGCCCGAAACGCGGCCGGATTGCCGCGTAGATCCAAATCGACACGATGCCGAACAGAAAGGTGACGACGACGAACGCCACGACCTGCCCGGTGCCGAACGCGTCCATTCCGGTTTCGGCCATGAAGGCGGCCCATTGTTCCTTGAGAACGATTTCGTTCAGGACGTACTCGCCGATGTTGAGCACGAGACCCGCGAGCAGGCCGCCGAGCAGCACGCGCGTGAGATTGATGCCACCCATCACGATTCCCCCTCTTCCTTGTCCCGATCGGTAGGCCCGCGCCTGCCGATCAGCGGCGGCGCAAGCCGCAGTCTATCGCCACGCCCGCCATCGCCAAACAAGACCGCCGGCACCGGCGGCACCAGCACGGGCGCTGTCGCCGGTGCCGGGAGCGGGCCCCGACCGCCCCATTCGAAGGGGTCGGCGCCGCATGCCGCCCGAGGGCTTGCCCTTGCCCCGGGCAGTCGGATGCTGCTCTAGGACTGGGCGGTCAGCTTTGCCGCGCAGGCATTGGCGACGTCGCGGTCCGGCGCGCTCGAGCCCGGCATCGTCGCCCAGCCGGCCTGCATCAGCATGTCGCCGCGCTGATAGCTGTGCGCGTCCTTCAACAGGGCAAGCGTCGCCACGACTTCCGGGTCCTGTTTCGACTGTTCGATGCAGATCGGCACCAGGGCGGCGACGACGTCGAGTTCCGCCTGCTGCGACGCCAGTTGCTGGGCCGTACCGCCGGTCACCCATCCGCCCCATGAGAAGCCGACGATCGAGACCGCGATGGCGCCGACGGCGGCGCCGTAAAGTCCGGGTTTAAGCCATTCGGGAGCATTCATCTGCGTTACCTCCATCCGGGAAAAACCATTTTTTCCCGCAAATATTCTTTCAGTATGACCGAATACCGGCAAAAATAAAATCGTATCCCTCGAAAAACGATCACGCGCTACTTTTTGAGATACACTTGCAAATTAAGAGGTTTTTTTTGGCGCTTCGGGAACGAAGATTACACCCACATCCGGGTGCTATTCCCGGCCTCCGGGCGGGCCGGCGGCGGTGGGCGCCGATCGCCGGCGCCGTGCTCCGGCTACGGGTATCGCCCGAACGTCGTACGGCCGGATTTCTGGGCCGCCGCCTTGCGCGGCTTCGCCGCCGGCGGCCTGGCGCCGCATTTCGGACAGACCGGCGCCGCCTGTCCCAGGTCGTAGTACTTGCTGTCGCATTTCGGGCAGACATGCTTCAGCCCGCGGTCCGGTGTGTTCATGGCGTCGGCTTCCTCAATTGCCGGAACGACGGGGCGCAAACGGCGCGCCGTTCCGCCAGGCGTTCGATTTCTTGCAGCGGGAGCAAATCCGTTCGCCGGACCACTCGCTCGGAAACGTCGCTTTGCACCGCAGGCACCGGCGAAGCTTGGGGGCATCCCGGGACGGCTGACCGCCCGGCGCATCTGCCGCTGGGGGGTTGGTCATGATTGCTCCTTCCCGGAGTCGCACAGCCGGGTCAGATCATCGAGCGCATGCGCGATGAGCTGCTTGCGGCGCGGATCCTGCGCCTCCGATGTGGCGGCGAAGAGTTGAATGAGGTACTGCGCCTTCCCTGCAGCCTCCGGCCAGGTCTTCGCCGGGGCGGCC
>CAJHXX010000444.1_pt1 | contig 11899 bp, 15 predicted proteins | sample 9198511 | NCBI WGS metagenome assembly CAJHXX01 (sample SAMEA7708325, study PRJEB35096) | sediment metagenome | biome: marine neritic benthic zone biome [ENVO:01000025]; feature: sediment [ENVO:00002007]; material: shallow marine sediment [ENVO:03000034] sea grass bed [ENVO_01000059] ...
CCCATTCGGTGTCGCGCACATTGCCGGCGAGGAAGGGGAAGTCGAGTTGCTCGACCAATTCGCCGACCCGGTCGGTGCCGTAGGTGAATTCCCAGTGCGCCGTCATGGCGTCCGGCTTCAGCGCGTTCATCGCCTCGACCATGTCCGCGCCGGCGCTGGCCAGCGAGGTGTAGGAGCCCTGCCAGGTGTCGCCGCCGTCGAGGAACAGCGTGTTGTCCGGCCGCACCGCCCGGATCGCCTTGACCAGGGTGGCGATGCGGTCGAGGCCGCCGACCTTGCCGTAGGCACGAGCCAGCCTGGCGAAGTCCGCGCTGGCGAGTGCATGCGCGTCGGCCGTGCCGGCGGCGATGCCGAAGTGCTTGAGGAAGTCGTCGCCCATCAGGTGCGGCGGCTTGCCGGCAACGGCGCCGACGCCGAGATTGACCGACGGCTCGCGGAAATAGATCGGCACGAGTTGGGCATGGATGTCGGTAAGGTGCAGGAGCGTGACCTGGCCGCGGGAATCGAAGCGCAGCAGATCGTCCTGGGTAATCCGCTCGCGCGCCGCGGCCCGCGCCAGGGCGGCCGGCGAACCGAACAGGGCCGCGGTCGCCGCGGCCAGCTGCAGGACGTCACGTCGGCTGATCATGGGTGCCTCGCTCTTCGGCATAACAAAGGGATGCGCGACAATGCGCATCCCTTTGACATAAGACTGCCGCTCAGTTGCGGACCGCGGGCGTCTCAACCGGCAGGCCGCGGCCGCGGTTGGCCAGATAGAGCTCCAGATTGACGTATTCGTCGGAGCCGTTGCCATAGGGCGCGGCGCGCACCTGGCGGTTGCAGCCCCGGAACCGGCGATGCAGCGAGCCGACGCCCTGCCATTTCAGGCGGTAGGTCGGAAAGCCGTTGCTCTGGCCCTGGCTCAACAGGTTGGCGCGCAGCATGTTGCCGGCGTTGTCCTCGTGGCAGTTGGCGCAGGCCATGTCGAGCTGGCCGCGGCGGGTGTAGTAGAACTCCTTGCCCTTCTCGTAGAATGGCGCCTCCGCGCCGTCGATCTTCACGTTGACCGGCTTGCCGCGGGACTGGTGGCGCACATAGGCGGTCATCGACAGCAATTCGCGCGACTCCCACTTCCAGGGCTCGGCCTTCATGTTGTCGGCCCGGCACTGGTTGATGCGCTGCTCGACATTCATCATCTTGGCCGAGGCGGCGTCATAGACCGGATAGCTGACGCCGACCTTGGCCATGCTGTCGGCGGCGCCGCCGTGGCAGTCGGCGCAGGACTTCCCGGCCTCGCCGTCGGCCGTGTCCCACAGCTCCTCGCCGTAGTCGACCCACAGGAAGGCCGGGTTTTCGAAGTCGTCGTCCTGCATGGCTCGGGTTTTCGGCTTGGCGTAGGTGTAGCCGGTACGCAGCTCGCCCACCTGATAGGAGCCCCAGTCGTTTTCGTCGGCCCGCGCCGTCTCTCCGGTCAGCGCCGCGCCGACCAGACCGACGCCGACACTCGACGCGATCGCAATAGCCCAGACAGTTCGCCGCATGGCATCGCCTCCGCTGCTCGATTTTCTAGCCTTGCACGTTCAGCTTGGCCGTCTTGCTGTAGACCGCGCCGTCGTCGTCGACCCAGGTGAACTCCAGCGTCCCGCTCTCGCTCGCGGTCAGGAAGAATGACATATAGGGATTGGCCGAGATGGCGCCGTGCCAGTCGGCGCTGAACACCTCTTTGCCGTTCAGCTTGCAGGCGAACCTGTTGATGATCTTGCGCGGGATCTTCTCGCCGGTCTTGCGGTCGACGCGCTGGCCCGACTCCATCTTGTGCGGGATCAGGGTCTTGATCTGGATGACCTCGCCCTTGGTCGCCGTCTTCGGCAGTTTGATGCGTGGCTTGGGTGTTGCCATGGCTCGTCGCTCCTCAACCACCGCAGCCGCCGATGGTGACCTTCACCTCGGCTTTGGCCATGTAGACGTCGCCGTCGCTCATCTCGGCGACCGCGATCACGTTCTGAGTCTTGGCAAGGCGCATCCGCGTCGCCGCCATCGCCTTGCCGCAGGCCGGCGTAAACCGGAACGAGGCCACGTCGGGCAGCGGGTTGCCCTCGGCGAAGACGTGCACCGCCTTGCAGTAGTCGTGCTCCGTCATCGGGCTGTCGACCTCGATGGTGAGCGGCACCGTGTTGCCGTTCTCGGCGATCTGCGGCAGGTCGAGGGTGATGCGGCCTTCGCGCGGCGTCTTGCCGCCAACCGCGTTCTTGATCGCCTTGGCCGCGGCCGCCGGATCCGCCTTGGCGCCCGGCGTCAGTAGCGTCACCGTGGCCAGCGCGACACCGCCGGCCCCGACCTGGAGCAGGAACTCGCGCCGCCTGAGCACGCGGGTCTGGTGTGGGTGCGTCATATGTCTTCCTCTCGTTCAGCGGCCGCGCCGACGGACCACTATTCCTTCAGGGTCATCAGATAGGCGACCACGTCCTCGACCTGCTGCGCGGTCAGGATCGACTTGCCCTGGAATTTCTCAATCACCCGATGCAGGCTCTCCGATCGATAGAAGGCCGGCATGATGGTGCTTGAGTTGACGATCTTCGGATCGACGACGCGCAGCCGGATCTCGGCCGCGCTGTAGCGGCTGGCGATGCCGGCCAGATCGGGGCCGACCTCGCCGTGGAACTGCTGCTCCGGGATCGGCATCTTGTGGCAGGCCAGACAGTTGCCCTGGCGGCGGTTGATCGCCACCTTGCGGCCCACCTCCGGATCGCCCGGCTTGGCGGTCAGCGGTGTCGGAATGCTGCTCTCTTCGACAACCTTGTAGACGGCAGACCCCGCCGTGACGGCGCCGGTCGCCCCGAAGACGATCAGCATGGCGGCAACACCGGCCGCGCAAAACCTTCCATGCGAAGCAAATGCCATTTGCTTCCTCCCGATATCTTGTGGTCGGCGATACGGTCCGGTCGCTCAAAAAGCTTGGCCGGATCGCGAGCTCCACGCTTTGCTCGTCTTGACTGCGAGCTTGACCAAAAGATCATATTCGATTTTTATATAATATCAAGTTCGAATGCGTTGCAACTCGAACCAGGTGGGCCGATCGTATGGCGAGGGCATGGACACGTCGACAGGTCGGCCGGCTGGCGGGCGGAATCGGGCTGGCCGCCGCGGCGGTGACGTTCGCTGCAGGGCGTCCCTTCAGTGCGGGCAAGGCGAGGGTCGTGGTGATCGGCGGCGGCGCCGGCGGTGCGGCCGCGTCGCGTCATATCGCCGCGCATGGTGACGCGCTCCGCGTGACCCTGGTCGAAGCCAATCGCGCCTATACCAGCTGCTTCTTCAGCAACCATCATATCGGCGGGCTGCGCACATTCGACACGATCACCCACGGCTATTCTCGGCTCTCGGCGATGGCGGCGATCGATGTCGTGCACGACCGGGCGGTCGATGTCGATCCGATACGCAAGACGGTCCGGCTGGCCGGTGGCGGCAGCCTCGCCTATGACCGGCTGATCGTCGCGCCGGGCATCGACTTCGACTTCGACGCCATCGAAGGCTACGGCGCCGAGGCGGCGCGGCTCATGCCGCATGCGTGGCAGGGCGGCAGACAGATCCGTCTGTTGCGCGAGCGGCTGGTCGCGATGGCGGACGGCGGCACCTTTGTCATTGCGCCGCCAGCCGGCCCGCAACGCTGTCCGCCGGCACCCTATGAACGCGTCTCGCTGGTCGCGGCTTATTTCAAGCGGCACAAGCCGCGCAGCAAGATCCTGATCGTCGACGCCAAGGACAAATTCTCGATGCAGAAGCTGTTCGAGGACGGCTGGCTGCGCTTCTATCCGGACATGATCGAATGGCTGCCGGCCGAGTTCGGCGGCGGCGCCAAGCGGGTCGACACCAAGGCGATGACCGTCTCGACCGAAGACGAGACCCTGCGGGCCGACGCCGCCAACGTGATCCCGCCGCAGCGTGCCGGGCGGATCGCGGCCCGCGCCGGCCTCGCCGACCAAACGGGATGGTGCCCGGTCGAGCCGGCGACACTCGCCTCCCGGCTGCAGTCCGACATCCATGTGGTCGGCGACGCGATCATCCCGGGCGACATGCCGAAATCGGCCTTCGCCGCGCACAGCCAGGCCAGGCGTTGCGCCCAGGCGGTGCTCGCCGCCCTGGCCGGCGCGCCCGCGCCGCAGTCGCCGCTGCCCAACACTTGCTGGAGCCTTATCGCGCCGGACCATGGGGTGCGTGTCGGCGGCGTCTACGAACCGGGCGAGAGCGGTTTCGTCAGGCGCGAGAGCTCCGTCAGCTCGGCCGACGAGTCCGACGCGGTGCGTGCGGCGACGGCGCGCGCGGCCGAGGCCTGGTACGACACGATCGTCGCGGACATGTTCGGTTAGGGCGGGGGCGGCGATGCGCGCGGGTTCGATCCTCGATGCAATCCGGCTCCGGCGCATTGCGCCGGCGGCCGCGGTGCTGATCGCGCTGTGGCCGGCGCTGCCGGCGGGCGCCGCGGCGGCCGAACTGGTCATGTTCCGGACCGACAGCTGCCCCTACTGCGCCGCCTGGGAGCGCGAGGTCGGCGTCGTCTACCACAAGACCCGGACGGGCGGCCTTGCGCCACTACGCCGCGTCGATCTGTATCAGCGGCGGCCCGCCGATCTCAAACAGATAGACGGCGTGATCTATACCCCGACCTTCGTGCTGCTGCAGGCAGGGCGGGAGGTCGGCCGGATCCTCGGCTATCCGGGAGAGGACCATTTCTGGGGCCTGCTCGACGAACTTGTCGGCAGGCTCGAAGCGGGCCCGGAATCGTGACCATCGACGCGGCGACCACGGGCAAGCGGTCCGCGTCCAACCGTCAACAAGAAGGAACCGAGACCATGTCGAAACCTCTAATCTTGACCATCGCGGCGCTGCTCTTCTGGAACATCGGGGGCGCCTCGGCGCAGAAAGAGGCACTGGTCAGCTTCAAGGTGCTGGCCCCGGCGACGGCGCTAGAGCTGGCGCAGGCGACGCTGAAGAGCTGCCGCGGCGCCGGCTATCAGGTCGCCGTCTCGGTGGTCGATCGCTTCGGCACGCCGCAAGTCCTGCTGCGTGACCGCTATGCCGGGCCGCATACGCCGGAGACCGCACGGCGCAAGGCTTGGACCGCGGTCAGCTTCCGCGCCGACACCCTGGAGCTTGGCAAGTTCAGCGCCGCGGGTCAGCCGCAGTCGGGCGTCCGCTTCGTCTCGGATGCGCTGATGATCGGCGGCGGCGTCCAGGTCGAGGCGGCCGGCTCGATCGTTGCCGGGGTCGGTGTCTCGGGCGGCCCGAGCGGCGAGGCCGACGACGCCTGCGCCCGCGCCGGCATCGAGGCGATCCTGGACAAGATCGCCTTCTGAGCCGATGGCGCGGGCCGGTCGAGGCGTCTCGTCATGACGCCCCGACCGGCGGCTCTTCGGCGCCTCGGGTCCGGCGCCGGACCAATTGACATCTGCCGGCGCCCGTAGGATCATATTCCATATCGGAAATATGTGTGGTGTCCCGCCATCGGCGCGTGTATCGCTGGCGGGCCGAAGACCTGCAACAATGGGCAGCACCGATGAAATCGGCAGACGACGGCTTGAAGACCATGGACGAGATGTCGGCGGACGAGCTCGTGGCAATCATGAAGAGCGCCGAGGACGCCAGCGACCTGCTCAAGGCGCTGGCCAACGAGAACCGGCTGCTGCTGCTCTGCATGCTGATCGACGGCGAGAAATCGGTTACCGCGCTCGAGAACATGCTGGAGTTGCGCCAGCCCACGGTCTCGCAACAACTCGCCCGGCTCCGTGCCGACAATCTGGTCAGCTATCGGCGCGAGGGCAAGACGATCTACTACTCGCTGGCGGACGACAAGGCGCGCCGTGTGATCGCACTGTTGTATGAGATGTTCTGCGCGCCGTCGGGGGGTAAGGCGGCGCTGTCGGCGGCCGCGGCGGACTGACGCCGGGACGGCGGCCTGCGCCCACAGGGGGAGGGCGTTCGGTGGCAGGGTGGTGGCCATGGACGAATTCCCGATCACGACGCTGGTGGCCGGATTGGCATTCCTGGCCGGCATCGTCATGGGCGCGACGGCGCGGTGGGCGCAGTTCTGCACCCTCGGCGCCATCGCCGACGCCTTTCTCGGCGCCAATCACATCCGCCTCAGAAGCTGGGCCCTGGCGATCGCGACCGCCCTCCTGGCGGCACAGGCGATGCACGTCGCCGGCGTCGTCGACCTTTACGGCTCGATATACCTGACGCCGGATTTCGGCTGGCTCGGCGCCATCGTCGGCGGCCTTTGCTTTGGCTTCGGCATGGCGCTGGTCGGCACCTGCAGTTTCGGCTCGCTGATACGCCTCGGCGGCGGCGACCTCAGGTCGCTGGTCAATTTCATGGTGCTGGGCATCGTCGCCTATATGACGATGCGCGGGCTGACCGGCCTTGGGCGGGTGCTCGTCATCGAGCCGACCAACCTGGACCTGACCGCTCTCGGCGGCCAGGGCCTGATCGACGCCGCCGCGTGGATGCTCGGCACCAATGCGGCGGCGCTACGCGGCCCGTCGACCGCGCTCATCATTGCCGGCCTCGGCGTCTATTGCTTCAGCGATCCGGCATTCCGGCGCAGCCGGCGCGATCTGCTCGCCGGCCTTATTATCGGACTGACCGTCGCCTCGGGCTGGGTCATCACCGGCGTTGTCGGGGCCGACGAGTTCGAGCCGACCCCGCTCGCCTCGTTCAGCTTCGCGCGTCCGGCCGGCGAGTCGCTGGTCTATCTGATGACCTTCACCGGCACGACGATCAATTTCGGCATCGCCACGGTCGGCGGCGTGATCGTCGGCGCGTTCCTCGTGGCGGCGGCGAAGCGCCAGCTCCGCCTCGAAGCATTCGACGACGGGCGCGAAATGCGGCGCCACCTGATCGGCGCGGCGCTGATGGGCTTCGGCGGCGTCACCGCGCTCGGCTGCACCATCGGCCAGGGCATCACCGGCCTGTCGACCCTGTCGATGGGCGCCCTGCTGGCGCTCGCCGCGATCTTCCTCGGCGCCTATCTCGGCCTGCGCTATCTGGTCGAGGGCAGCCTTCTGCACGCCCTACACTCGGTCATCGCCCGCCACTAGAGCAATCGGCGGGTCCGGGGCAGGACCGGCTTGACCGTCCTCAGCTTGCCGCGCGGTAAACGACCATGGCCATGCCCTGGGTCTGCCGCTTGTGGTCATAGCCGATCACCTTGATGTGGTGGTTCGGATAGCTGTTCCGGCAGGCGTTGAGCTCGCTCATGAGGTTGTCGATGCTGCCTTGGCCGAACAAGGGCAGCTTCCACATGTACCAGTAAGTCCTGTGGCTCCGCTCGGGCTCGACATGCTCGATGGCGACGTCCCAGCCTTTGTCCAGCATGGCCTGGATCTGCCGGCGGATCGCCGCCGCATCCATTTCGGCCAGATAGGAGAAGGTCTCGAATTTCCGGCTCGCCGGATCTTCGAGCAGCGAGCGATAGTCCTGAATTTCTGCGGTGCTCATCGTTGTTTTCCCTTCTTCGGTTCAAGCATCAGCCGCCGCTCGCCACGTCGAGCTTGTCCACGGTGTCGAATTCGAACTTGACCTCTTTCCAGGTCTCCATGGCGATGGCGAGCTCCGGGCTGTGCGTTGCCGCCGCGGCAAGAATTTCCCGGCCCTCGCGCTCGACCTGGCGCCCGTCGTTGCGCGCCTGGACACAGGCTTCCAGCGCCACGCGGTTCGCCGCGGCGCTCCGGAGCTACGATCTCGATTTCGCTGTTACCGGGCGCCCGCCCGAGGATTCCGAGGTCGAAAAGACGGTGATCGGGGACCATCCGCATATCATTGTCGGACCCGCGGACCATGCGCTGGCGCGTCGCAAGCGGATCGCCCTCAAGGACCTGGCGGAGGAGACCTTCCTGCTGCGCGAGCAAGGCTCGGGCACACGCCTTCTCATGCAGCGGATATTTTCCGATGCCGGCCTGAGCCCGAACCTCGGCATGGAGATCGGCAGCAACGAGACCATCAAGCAGGCCGTGATGGCGGGCCTCGGGATCGCCTTGATCTCCAGCCATACGGTCTCCGCCGAGATCGCCGATGGCCGCCTGGCGGCGTTCAACGTCAACGGCCTGCCGGTGATACGCCAGTGGTTCGTCGTCAAGCAGCGGGACAAGCGGCTGCTGCCCGCCGCACGGGCCTTGTGGGATTTCTTCGCGACATCCGGTGCCGAGTTTCTGCCCAGCATGCCCGCGACGACGTCGGGCCGGGCCCAAACCGATCGCCCGAGAGCGAAGAAGGTGTCGGCTTTGGCAAGATCTGGTCCGGAATAACCGATGGGGAACCCGCGACAGCGATACGCACCCAGGTAATACGCGGACCGGATCAATTAAATATTTGGGAATGGTCACCCAGGGCCCGTTGCAGAAGCAGCTTTATCCGTTCAGTCGGATCGCTGAAAGCGATTCCGTCTGAACGGATGCTGCTCTAGGGCCGTCGAAACGTCTTACCAGAGGTCGTCGAGCGCCCTCAGGACATCGTGACGACTGATTTGCCCGACCAGTCGATCATCGGCCATCACGGGAAATCGCCGATAGGGCCCCTTCAGGAAAACCTGCGCGACCTCGACGATGTCGGTCCCGGCATCGATCGTCTGGACGTCGCGGCTCATATAGTCCAACACGCGACCGCCCCATTCCTTGTGATAGGTCGCGCTGAACGCGACCTTCAGACAGTCCTTTTTCGACAGAATACCGACGAGCTGCCCACGTTCATCGAGAACCGGCGCCCCGGAGATTCGGTTCTTGAGCAAGATCTTTATTGCCTGGTGGAGATCCGTCTCCGGCGCAAGAGTGACCAGCTTGGCCGACATGTAGTCACTTGCCGTGCGCGATGGGCTCATACTGGATCCGATTCTCTCTGAGCAACTGCCGAAACATCTATTTTGAAGGGCATCGTCCCGACCGGGCTTTGCCGCGGGGCGAGGCCGTGTTTCGAACTGCCCGCACCGGCGCAAACCTCGCACTTGGCGGCCCGGACCTCTGGCCCATTGTACGTCCCGCAGCCGGCACGGATCGGGCGCTTTCTCGCGATGACGCCCAAAGCCAGCCCGGCGACCGACATCGCGATGACCAGGAAACTGAGCAGGAAAATCTCCATTGCACCCTCCCTCAGCCGAGCAGGTATCGTTCGAATGCCGGCGAGCCGACCTCGGCGAAGCTCTTTCCGTCCTTGACGATAAACAGCGCGGCGATCTCCTGCCCCAGGGCCAGCTCGTAGCCGGCATCGGGTCCGAGCACCATCAGGGCGGTGGACAGCGCATCGGCTTGCATCGTCGACGGGCTGATCACCGTGACCGACGCGAGCTCATGGTCGACCGGCACGCCGCTGCGCGGATCGATGATGTGTGAATAGCGTGCCGAGGCATGCTCGAAAAAGATCCGATAGTTCCCGGAGGTCGCGATCGCGCCGCCATCGAGAGCGACGATCCGCTGCACCGCTCTATGCCCCTCAATGGGCCTTTCCACGCCGATCCGCCAGGCTCGGCGTCGCGGGCTGAGCCCCCGGGCCTTGAGCTCACCGCCGATGTCGACGAGGTAATGGGCGACGCCTCTCGCGTCCAGATATTCCGCCAGCCTGTCGACCGCGAAGCCCTTGGCGATGCCGGAGAGGTCGATCTCGATGCCGGCACGGCGCTTGGCGATGGCGGCCGGTGCCTCCCTGGTTCGAATATGTCGAAAGCCGATTTGCCCGAGCGCCTCTTGGATCCTGGCATGGGGCGGGATTTGCCGATTGCCCGATGTGGGACCGAAGCCCCAGAGATCCACCAATGGCCCGATGGTCGGATCGAACGCGCCATCGGACAGGCGGCTGGTACGCAGGGCTTCCTCGACCACGGCCCAGGTGTCCGTCGAAACCCCGATCCATGACGAGGCTGTGCCAGCGTTGAAAATGGAAATCTCGGATTCCGCGCGCCAGTTGGACATTTGCCGGTTGACGATCTCGAGGCGCCGCTCGATGTCTGCCCTGAGGGCGCCGCGGTCCAGATTTGCCGGAAGGTCGGTGATCGCGACGCTGTAGTAGGTGCCCATGGTGGCACCGGCGATCGTGGTCATCGGCCGCCGGGAATTTGCTTCATCACAGCCGGCGAGGCTGAGCAAGGGTGTCGCCAGTGCAAAGCCCTTTGCCCGGCGCAGGATGTCGCGTCTGGAAAGGGTCGAGGCCATCGCTCAGCCACCGTATTCGTCGAAGAAAACATTGTCGGGATCGACACCCAGATTGTCCAGCATGTTGCGGGCCGCCTTGACCATCACTGGCGGACCGCAAAGGTAATACTCGCAGTCCTCCGGCGCCGGATGGTCCTTGAGGTAGCTCTCATAGAGCACTTCATGGATAAAACCCGTCTTGCCGGGCCAATGATCCTCGGGCCTCGGTTCCGACAGCGCTACGAACCATTGGAAGTTGTCGTGTTCCGCCTGCAGTCGGTCGAAGTCGCCGGCGTAGAACAGGTCCTGGCGGCTTCGCGCGCCATACCAGAAAGTGATCTTGCGCTTCGATTTCAGATGCTCCAGTTGGGCGAAGATGTGGGACCGCATCGGCGCCATGCCGGCACCGCCGCCGACGAAAACCATCTCGGAGTCGGTCTCGGTGGCAAAGAAGTGCCCGTAGGGACCCGATAGCTCGATGTTGTCGCCGGCTTTCAGGCTGAATATGTAGGACGACACGATCCCGGGCGGGACCGACTCGGGCGCCCCCGGCGGCGGTATGGCGATCCTGACCACCAGCGTGATCACGTCATTCTCGTCGGGATGGTTGGCCATCGAATAGGCACGGGTCGTGGGCACCGTGGCTTTCGCCTGAAGCCGCCACCAATCGAAGCGATCCCACTCGGCGCGGTATTCGGGTTCGATATCGAAATCGGCGAAGTTCGCCTGGTAGGCAGGACAGCTGATCTGGACGTAGCTGCCGGCGCGGAAGTCGATGGTCTGCCCAGGCGGCAACTCGAGCACGAGCTGCTTTATCAGGGTCGCGACGTTCGCGTTGGAGCGAACGGTGCATTTCCATTGCCTGACGCCGAAGACCTCCTCGGGCACGCGAACCGCCATGTCCTGCTTGACCGTTGTCTGGCAGGCCAGGCGCATGCCCTCCGCCGCCTCGCGCTTGGTGAAGAGCGCCGCCTCGGTCGGCAGCATCGCGCCGCCACCCTGCAGCACCTGGAGGCGGCACTGACCGCAAGTGCCGACGCCACCGCAGGCCGAGGGCAGGTAGATGCCAGCTTGCGCCAGCGCTCCCAGCAGCTTGTGGCCGGTCTTGGTCCTGAGCGTTTTCTCATCATTGACGGTGATATCGACTTCGCCGGTCGCCACCAGCCTCGAGCGGACCGCCAGGATAACGAGCACCAGGCAAAGCACGATGCCGGTGAACAGCGCGACGCCGAGGCCGATCTCAAGCATCTGATTTCCTCAGTTGAGGCCCCGCAGCCTCATCCGATCTGAATGCCTGAGAAGGTCAGGAACCCGAGCGAGATCAGCCCGACGACGATGAAGGTGATACCCATGCCCTGTAGCCCCTCGGGGACATCGCTGTACTTCAATCTTTCCCGGATGCCCGCCAAGACGGCGATGGCCACCGCCCACCCGAAGCCCGAGCCAACACCGTAGACCAGGCTCTCGCCGAAGTCGTAATCGCGCTCGACCATGAAGAGCGAGCCGCCGAGGATGGCGCAGTTGACGGTGATGAGCGGCAGGAAGATCCCCAGCGCGTTGTAGAGCGCCGGCGCGAAGCGGTCGATGGCCATCTCGACGATCTGCACCATGGCCGCGATGACGCCGATGTAGCTGATGAGGCCGAGGAAGCTCAGGTCCGCATCCGGGAAGCCGGCCCATGAAAGGGCTCCACCCTTCAGCAGATAGGTGAGGATGAGGTTGTTGAGCGGCACGGTGATGCCTTGCACCAC
>CAJHXX010000489.1_pt1 | contig 11832 bp, 12 predicted proteins | sample 9198511 | NCBI WGS metagenome assembly CAJHXX01 (sample SAMEA7708325, study PRJEB35096) | sediment metagenome | biome: marine neritic benthic zone biome [ENVO:01000025]; feature: sediment [ENVO:00002007]; material: shallow marine sediment [ENVO:03000034] sea grass bed [ENVO_01000059] ...
ATGCTCGATCGGCTCGCCCAAGGTGAAGCGGCGGCCGACATATTGGCTGCCACGCCGGTTCAGCAGCGGCTCGTCGGTCTGGATCGGATTGCGGCGCAGATAGATCCGCGCGGCCAGGACCGAGCCGACCGAGAGCACCGCGAAGATGGCGAATTCGTACTCCCAGCCCATGTCCAGGAAGATCCAGGTGATGATGCCGACCACGCCGGCCGAGATGCCGAGCCAGAGGAAGAACGCCCCCGGCGCCAGCAACTCGATGAAGACCAGCACCAGCCCGGCGCTCAACCAGGCCCAATGGCCGATGCTGGCGATCCATTCGAACATGGCGTCAATCCCCCGCGCCCGGCACGCTGCCGCGTGCCATCTGCACGCTCGGCGCCGGCGACGCCGGACGGCGCGGCCTGGGCGGCTCGCTGCCGTTGCCGCCGCTGTTGCCGAACAGCTCCTTGGAGATCTGACCGATGCCGCCGATCGAGCCGATCACGCTGGCCGCCTCCAGCGGCATCAGCACGATCTTGGAATTGTCGGCGGCGCCGATCGCCTGCAGGGCGTCGACATATTTCTGCGCCACGAAGTAGTTGATCGCCTGCATCTCGCCCTGCGCGATGGCATCGGAGACCATCTGGGTCGCCTCGGCCTCCGCCTTGGCGAGCCGCTCGCGCGCCTCGGCGTCGCGCAAGGCGGCGTCGCGCCGGCCCTCGGCCTCCAGCACCGCGGCCTGCTTGGCGCCCTCGGCGCGCAGGATCTGCGCCTGGCGGTCGCCCTCGGCCTCCAGGATATCGGCGCGTTTCTCGCGTTCCGCCTTCATCTGCCGGCCCATCGACTCGACCAGGTCGCGCGGCGGCGTGATGTCGCGGATCTCGACCCGGGTCACCTTGACGCCCCAGGGCGTCGTCGCCTCGTCGATCACGGCGAGCAGCCGGGCGTTGATGGAGTCGCGCTGCGACAACAGCTCGTCCAGATCCATCGAGCCCATCACGGTGCGCAGGTTGGTCATCGCCAGGTTGAGGGAAGCGGTGATCAGGTCGCGCACCTCATAGGCCGCCTTGGCCGCGTCGACGACCTGGAAGAACACCACGCCGTCGACCGCCACCATGGCGTTGTCGCGGGTGATCACCTCCTGGGTCGGGACGTCGAGCACCTGCTCCATCATGTTCAGCTTGGCGCCGATCCGGTCGACCATCGGCACGATCACGTGCAGGCCCGGCCTGAGGGTCTTGGTATAGCGGCCGAGCCGCTCGACCGTATACTCGAAGCCCTGGGGCACCATCGTCGCGCCCATAAAGACCAGCAACAAGGCGAACGCGACCAGGACAATGACGAAGATCGCGAAGCCGGTTAGTTCGATGCCGCCCATGACAAATCCCCTTTTTGAGAAATTTACGGCGAATCTCGCCTCAGGATCGTAACCCTAGGATAAATATGGGGCTGTTATCGGTATAGCGCACCTGGAATATCGACCGGCATTTCCGGTCAGCGGCAAGATGTCAGCGCCGGCCGTCCTTGCGCCGGACATTGCGGATCTCCACATGCGTCGCCGTGACGCCGCGCGGCTCGGTCGCCTCGTTGATCCGGGCGACCAGACGGTCGCTGACCTGGTCGCGCCGCGACATCACTTCGTCCAGGTCGGCCGCATAGAGCACCCGGCGGAGCGCGGTGGCCGCCAGGTCGCGGGTCTTGCCGAGGATGTCGCCCCGCTCGTTCTCATAGGCCGCCTTGGCCGCGTCGACGACGCGAAGATACAGCAGCCCGTCCACCGCCACCTTGGCGCCGTCACGGGTCATCGCCTGTTCGACCGACAGCGCCAGGGTCTGTTCCTTCATATCCACCTTGACCCCGACTTTGTCGATCGCCGGCAAGACGAAATGCAGGCCGGGCGTCAACGTGCGCATATAGCGGCCGAGCCGCTCGACCGTGTGCGCCTCGCCCTCGGGCACGATCTTGAGCCCGAGGAAAATCATCAGTGCCGAATAAGCCACGAGGATGATAACCAGGATCTCAGGCGCGGAAATTCCCAAATTTCCCATATCCACTCACCAATGAGTCGCGCTTCGGCAAATTTCGCCCGCGCGGCGTAACCATCCGGTAAATTTGGCAATGATATTGCTGGCCTGCACGCGGAGATTCGGGCGAGATTTCCGGCGGCGAATTGAGTGAGGACCCCTGATGGCGAAACAGAGCAGGATCCATTCCTTCATGCCGCGCCGCTACGGCGACCTGAAGGCGGCGGTGGCGGCGCTGATCCACGGCGCCGGCGGCGAGGCGGCGGCCTCCGACCATTGCCGGGTCGGCAAGAGCATGCTGTCCGACTACGCCAATCCGGGCCGCGCCAAGGTGCATATGCCGATCGACGTGGTGCTGCAGCTGGAGCGCGCCTTGGGGGTCCGCGCGGTCACCGAGCATCTGGCCGCCGAGCATGACTGCGTCCTGTTGCAGTTGCCCGGCCGGATCGCCGAGGAGACCCAGTGGTACCGCCGGCTGACCCGGATCGGCAAGGAAGCCGGCGACATTTTCGAGAAGGCCGAGCATTTTCTCGCCGGCGACGGCGATATCGACGCCGACGAGGCGCCGGAGCTGTTGAAGGAGATCGACGACCTGCTGGGCGCCGCCGCCGAGCTGCGCGCCGCCGTGCGCGGCCGCTTCACCGACGGCGCCTGAGATTTCTGGTAAATCGACTCCGAGTCGATTTGAGAACAAAGTCCTAAATCGACTCGGAGTCGATTTATTCCCGGAATTCTCTAATACGCCACCGGCCGAAAGGCACGGACGCGGCGCTCGGCTTCGGCGACCTCGGCCGCCGTGATCGTCAGGGCCAAGGCGCGGACGCGCTCGGCGGCCCAGTCCCGCCCCTGGTCGGCCGCCAACATCAGCCACTTGTATGCTTCGATGGCGTCGCGGTTGCCACCCTGACCGCCGGCCAGCATTTCGCCGAGATTGAGCTGCCCGTCGGCGTCGCCCTGTTCCGCCGCGGCGCGGTAGAGCCGTCGCGCTGCTGCCGGGTCGAGCGGCCGACCGGTGCCGGTCCGATAGAGCCCGGCCAGCGCCACCTGCGCCGCCGCATAGCCGGCCTCGGCCAAGCCGCGCCAGATGCGGACCGCCGCCGCATAATCGCCGGCGTCATAAGCGGCGAGTCCGTCGGCCAGGGTCTCGGCCCGCGCCGCGGCCGCGCCGGCCAGGGCACCCAACAGGATCGAGGCGAGGATGGCGGCAAGATGGGCTTGGCGCATGCGTCGAGGATACCAGGCGGGCGGTGGCGGCGGTGTAAAACCCCATCACAATCGCCGGAGGTGCCACACTGGGCAAGACACCGCGGCCGGTCTTCTAATTCCCCCGTCGGGCGGGATCGCGCGCCCTAATGGAATCGATAGTCGATTTTTTCTTGCGAAGATGCGATTGTTTCGTGTTCGGTCGGTGTTCTTAGCCAAGAGACCCGCACCGTGGAAGGGTGTCCCGGATGCGGGATGTACAGCCATTCCACAACAGAACCGGCGTCTAGTCACAATGGCGCGGCACGGTCAACATGGTTAAGGGAGCGGAATCTTCCATCGGCAATTTCGTACGACAAGGTCGGACTGCATCTTTGGGCGAAATCTTCTTGCAGGGAACGAGTCTTACGTGTTCTGGTGGCGTGTTTCACTAGTCTGCCGATCCACAACAGGGGCGTCTTGAATGCAGCATCCACGACTCGACCCCGACCGGGCCTGGGACAGGCCGCCACTCGACGCGGCGCGGCGGACTTCGCCGCCGCTGAAGATCCTGATGCAGTCCTACGAGTTCCCGCCGCTCGGCGGCGGCGGGGCCAAGGTGGTCGATGGCCTGTCGGCGGAGTTGGTGCGCCTCGGCCACCGGGTCGACGTCGTTACCATGGGCTACCGCGACCTGCCGCGCGTCGAGGTCGTGAACGGCGTGCGGATCCATCGGGTGCCCTGCCTCAGGCTGAAGGAGTCGATCTGCACGCCGCCGGAGATGCTGACCTACTGCGTCACGGCCCTGTTCACGACGCTCCGCCTGATGTACCGCGAACGCTACGACGTCTACCACCCGCATTTCATATTCCCGGACGGCCTGGTGTCCCTGGCCCTGCGGCTCCTGACCGGCTGTCGATACGTGGTGACGGCGCATGGCTCGGACGTTCCGAACTACAACCCGGACCGGTTCAAGCTGCTGCACAAGCTGCTGACGCCGGTGTGGCGGATCGCGGTCCGGGGCGCCGAGTGCATCGTCTGCCCGTCCGAGACCTTGGCCGAGAAGGTCACGGCGGCGAGCAGCCGGGCACGGACCGCCTGGATCCCGAACGGCTTCGAGGTCGGCCGGTTCCGCCCGGACCGGCCGAAACAGAACCGGATTCTGGTGGTCTCGCGGATGTTCGAGCGCAAGGGCGTGCAGTATCTGATCGAGGCGCTGGCCGGGCTTCGCCTGGACCACGAGGTGCACATCGTCGGCGACGGCCCCTATCTGCCGACCTTGCGTGAGCTGGCGCGCCGCTCGTCGACCGAGATCAAGTTCTGGGGCTGGCTGGAGAACGATTCGGCGGAGCTCCGGGAGCTTTACGAGACCTCCCAGCTGTTCGTCTTCACCTCGGCGGAGGAGAACTTCCCGATCGTGCTGCTGGAGGCGATGGCCGCCGGAATGGCGATCATCACCACCTCCGGCACCGGCTGCGCCGAGGTGGTGGGAGATACCGGCCGGCTGGTGGCAGCGAAGGATCCGGAGGCGATCCGGCGGGCGCTGCTGGAGCTGACCGGGGATCCGAAGCTCTGCCGCCGCCTCGGCCGGGACGCCCGCCGACGGATCGACGACAACTTCACCTGGCGGTCGGTCGCCGAGCGCCATCTGGACCTCTACCGGGACCGGCTCCTGCGCCACACGGCGAAGACGACGACCAAGATCGAGGCCAATCCATCCTGAACAAGCCGATCCTGATCTGGACCGTCAAGGCGCTGGTCACGGCCGGCCTGATCGCCGCGGTTTTCTCGACCATATCGTTCGATGCCCTCGCCCGGGCGATCGCCGGCACGGACGCGCGGCTTCTCCTGCTGTCCTGGGCAATCTTCACGGCACGACACTACATCGGCGCCTGGCAGACACGATTCCTGACCGTGCCCCAGGGCATCTCCCTGACCACCGGACGCATCTTCGAGATCAATCTCAGCACCCAGTTCTACAGCCTGTTCCTGCCCGGCGCGCTCTCGGCCGGGGTGATCCGCTGGTACAAGCTGTCGCGCCCCGACGGCAGGCGCGCCGAGGCCCTGGCCGTGGTGATCATCAACCGGATCCTCGAGATCGGCACGATCGCCGCGGTCGGTCTGGCGTTCTGGCTCTGGGACGGCCCCGCCCGGGCGCCGGCCTATGCGGGCGCGACGCTCGGCTGCATGGTCCTGGCGGGGTTCTCGGGCTATGCCCTGGCGTTCAACAAGCCCCTGCTCGCGCTCGCCCGAAAGATCCTCGGCGCCGCCTTCTTCCTGCCTCGGGCGCTCGCCGACAAGCTGCGCAAGCTGTTCGATTCCGTCGGCCGATATGGCGGCGGCGGGCCGCGGCTTCACGCCATGTTGATCGCGACCGGCCTGCTCAGGAATCTGGCCGACGCCCTCGCCATCTACGCGGTCGTTCGCGCCATCGGCCTCGACCTGTCGTTGGCGACGATCGCGTGGATGCAGTCGCTCGTCGCCCTACTCACCATGCTGCCGATCTCTCTCTCCGGCATCGGCGTGCGCGAGGCCGGCTACGTCCTGCTGCTGCGCCCGTTCGGCGTGGCGGAGCCCACGGCCCTGGCCCTGTCGCTGCTCTGGTTCTCGTCGCACCTGGCGCCCGCGGCGCTCGGCGGGCTGATCGAGGCGCGCCTCTTGTTCGGCGGGCGCGGCGGCAGGCGGCCCGCCCGCGGCACGGCCCCGCCCCCGGACGAGCCGCCGTCGGAACCGCATTGAGCCCGGCGCCGCGGCGCCGGATCAAAGCTCGCCCAGCATATGCTCCGCGCTGGAGACCTCGAAGGCGCGCGGCTCTTCGATGTTGAGTTTGGTCACGGTGCCGTCCTCGGCCAGCAGCGAGAAGCGCTGTGAGCGCAGGCCGAGGCCGAAACCGGAGCCGTCCATTTCGAGGCCGAGCGCCTTGGCGAAATCGCCGTTGCCGTCGCCGACCATGCGCACCTTGTCGCCGGTCCCCTGGTCCTTGCCCCAGGCGTCCATCACGAAGGCGTCGTTGACCGCCATGCAGACGATCTCGTCGACGCCCTTCGCCTTGATGGCGTCGGCGCCGTTGACGAAGCCGGGCAGGTGCTTGGCCGAGCAGGTCGGCGTGAACGCGCCGGGCACCGAGAACAGCACCACTTTCCTGCCCTTGAAGATGTCCGATGTCTGCACCGGGGCCGGGCCCTCGGCCGTCATTTCCATCAGGGTCGCTTCGGGAATCTTGTCACCGATCTTGATCGTCATGGTCTCCCCTCATCGTTCGAAGGTTGCGCCGGCCTCGGCCGTGCGAAGGTTAATCTCCGTCGTCACCAACGAAATAGGGAGTTCCGCCGCCGGAGTCCAGCCCAGTCCAGCACAGCCTCCAGCCGCAGCCGTCACGAGCCGGCGCCGGCGACAACCCGCCGCTCCACGGCAACCAGTCCGTCGATCAGCGTCAATGTCAGCGACCGACCGGCGAGGAGCTGGTCGGGGGCACCGCCCTCGACCTGCATCCGAAATACGCCGCGCCGGCCGTCGGCCGATATCTCGACCGCCGGCCGGGTGAACCAGTATCCGGCCGGGCCTTCGACGATCAGCCGCGGTGCCCGAAACGGCTGCCGGGCGGTCGCCACCACCTCCAGCGGGCCGCCGCCGGCACCCGACGCGATGACCGATTCGATCTCGATGGCGCCGGAACCGACGACCGGCACCATGGCGGCATAGCGCGCAATCAGCGGCGCGAAGGGCGTCGCACGCAGCGGCCCGGCCGGCAGGTCGAGCGCCAGTTTCGCCTCCTGGGGGATGCAGACGTCGGCACAGACCGCATAGACCAGGTCGAGGCGAATGGCGGCCGCGGCGCCTGGCTGCCTGAGCCGGACCTGCACCGGAAAGACCACCTCCTCGACATAGCCGAAGGTCTCCAGCCCATAGACCCGGAAGCGTTCCGGCGCCGGCCACCGGACCGTCGCACCGGCCAGGTTGTCGGAGCCCGACCAGTCGAAGCTCGGCGGAATGCCGGCATCCCCGGGGGTCCGCCAATAGGTCTTCCAGCCCGGCGCCAGCCGGATCTGCAGGCCGAGCGTCACCTCGCCGCCGGCGCCGGTGGCGTCCTGCGCGGCGATCAGGCGCACCCTGCCCTCCGCCGTGCCACCCCAGGCGGACGCATCGGTCTCGGCGCCAGAATCCGCACCAATCGCGCCGGCCGCAATGAGGCCGAGCAGCGCCGCGCAGCATATCCGGAACATGCCCTGAGGTCGCAACCCGAGGCTCCATAGCCGCCAAATCCCGGGCCCAGCATAGGGCAATCCCGGCCGAACTTGTAGTCGGCGGTGAGCACGATCACTCACATTCGTGTCAGTGCGCCCGAGCCGCGGCGGCGGTCGAAACCGCCGTGGCAAATTCAAATCGGGCTTGTTTTGCCGATCCCAATGGATACATTTTGAGTTATGGAGCAGGACAGCGGATATCTCGAAGGCCAGTTGCTGATCGCCATGCCGACGATGACGGACCCGCGCTTCGAGCGGACGGTGATCTATATGTGCGCCCATTCGGCCTCGGGCGCGATGGGTCTGGTCATCAACAAGCGGCTCGACAACATCACCTTCCCCGACCTGCTCGACCAGCTCAATATCGATGAGATCCCCGACCCGGCCGACATACCGGTGCATTTCGGCGGTCCGGTGGAAACCGGGCGCGGCTTCGTGCTGCATTCACCGGACTACGCGCGCGAGGCGACCGTCATGGTCGGCGACGGGGTGGCGATGACCGCGACGGTCGACGTATTGCGGGCGATCGCGCTCGGCGATGGTCCCGACAAGACGATGCTGGCGCTCGGCTACGCCGGTTGGGCGCCGGGACAGCTCGAGGGCGAGATCCAGCGCAACGGCTGGCTGCACTGCGAGTCGGACATGGCGCTGCTGTTCACGGCGGAAATCGGCGAGAAATGGCCGCGTGCGATCGGCAAGCTCGGCATCGACCCGAGCCTGCTCTCCACCGACGCCGGCCACGCCTGAGCGCAAAAAAGGGGTCAGACCCCTTTTTTCGGCGCGCCTAGACCTGCTTGTCCAGATTGCCGCCCTCGGGCGCCTGCGCCACCGGCCGCGGGTCGCCGCGCAGCAGGCCGAACAGCAGATGGTCGCGCCAGGCGCCGTTGATGCGCAGGTACTGGCGCGCATAGCCCTCCTCGGTGAAGCCGCATTTCAACAGCAGGCTCCGGCTCGGCTCGTTATGGGGCAGGCAGGCGGCCTCAATGCGATGCATGCCGAGGTCGTCGAACACCCAGGGGATCAGGGTGCAGAGCGCCGCGTACATGTAGCCCCGGCCGGCATAGCGCTTGCCCGTCCAATAGCCGGCCGAGCAGGCCTGGGTAACGCCGCGGCGCAGGTTGGAGAGCGTGATGCCGCCGACCAGCGTGTCGCCGGACCGGGAAAACACGAAGAAGGCATAGCCGGCGTCGTCGCGGGCGTCCTGGGCATAGCGCTTCAGCCGACGGCGAAAGGCGCCTCGCGACAGCGCGTCGGCCGGCCAGGTCGGCTCCCACGGCGTCAGGAAGTCGCGGCTCTCGGCGCGCAGCCGGGCCCATTCCGGCCAGTCGGAGCTCTGCGGCGGCCTGAGATAGACGCGCTCGCCCTCCAGCATCGGGCCTGGGACGATCAGTGACAGCCTGTCGAGCACGCGCCGCTTCCCATCCCTTCAGTAGCCTGGCCGGACCAAACGCCCGTCAGCCGAATCTTGCCGCGATGCTGTCGTAACTTTCAAGTCGTGCGATCGGCCCGATTGCCGCGACCGCCGGACCGCCCGCCGCCATCAGCCGCCCGGCCACCCGCATCACCCGGGCGGCGTCGACCGCGTCGACCTTGGCGATCAGCTCGTCGGCGTCGAGCGCCCGGCCGAAGATGTGCATCTGCCGGCCGATCTGGTCGATCCGCGCGGCCGGGCTCTCCAGCGACATCAGCAGGCCGGCCTTGAACTGGGCGCGCGCCCGTTCGACCTCCGCTTCGCCGATGCCGGCGGCGGCCTTGGCCACCTCGTCGCAGACCACCGGCACCAACTCGTCGAGATGGCCGGGACTGGTACCGGCATAGATGCCAAAGAGGCCGCCGTCGTCATAGGAAGTGGCGAAGCTGAACACCGAATAGGCGAGGCCGCGCTTCTCGCGCACCTCCTGGAACAGGCGCGACGACATGCCGCCGCCGAGCACGGTGGAGAGCACCTGTACCGCATACAGGTCGTCGTCGTGATAGGATGGCGAATCGAAGCCGAGCGTCAGGTGCACCTGCTCCAGCGAGCGCTCCTCGCGCCAGTCGCCGCCCCGCCAGACCGCCGTCTCGGGCTGCACCTCGACGGTCTCGGCCAGGCTGTCGAAGGCCGCCGCCGCCTGGTCGACGACGGCGTCGTGGTCGACCGCACCGGAGGCGGCCAGCACCATGCGCGGCCCACGGTAATGCAGCCGCATATAGGCCGCGAGGTCGTCACGGGCATAATTCGCGACCCGTTCCGACGTGCCGAGGATGGAGCGGCCGATCGCCTGGTCCGGATAGGCCTTCTCCTGCAGCCAGTCGAAGACGATGTCGTCGGGGGTGTCGTTGGCCGCTGCGATTTCCTGGATCACCACCTCGCGCTCGCGCTCCAGCTCGCCCGGATCGAAGGTCGAATGCTGCAGGATGTCGGCCAGGATATCGATGGCGAGCGGCACGTCGGCCTTCAGCACCCGGGCGTAGTAGGCGGTGTGCTCGCGCCCGGTATAGGCATTGAGATGGCCGCCGACCGCTTCGATCTCCTCGGCAATGGCGCGCGCGTCGCGCCGCTCGGTGCCCTTGAACGCCATATGTTCCAGCAGATGCGCGACGCCGTTCGACGCCACCGTCTCGTGGCGCGCGCCGCCATCGACCCAGACGCCGACCGCGGCGCTTTGCAGATGGTCGGCCGCGTCGGTGACGATCCGCAGGCCGTTCGGCAGGGTGGTGAGTTTCGTCGTCATGGTCGCGCCGTCTCCTGATCGCGGGTGATCGCCGCCCGCTCGGCGATATAGCCTTGCACCTGGCCGAGGTCGCCGGGCAGTTGCGCGCAACGCTCGGTCCGCCGGTGCAGGTCGGCGAGATGCGGCGGCAGGGCGGGACGCTGCCCCGTCGCCTTTTCCACTGCTTCGGGGAACTTGGCCGGATGCGCCGTGGCCAGGCTGACCATCGGGACCGCCGGGTCGCCGCGCCGCTGCCGCGCCGCGCGGATGCCGACCGCGGTATGCGGATCGACCAGCTCGCCGGTCGCGTCATGCAAGGCGGCGATGGTCTCGAGCGTCGCCGCCTCGTCGACCCGGGCCGCGTCGAACAGCGGCCGCGCGCGGGCGAGCTCGGCCGCGCCCACGGTAAAGCCGCCGGACTGCGCCAACTGGTCCATGCGCGCGCGCACCGCCGCCGGGTCCCGGTCAGAGAGGTCGAACAGCAGGCGCTCGAAATTCGACGCCACCTGGATGTCCATGCTCGGGCTCATCGTCGGATGCACCTCGCCGATCCGGTAGTCGCCGGTCTCAAAAAACCGGGCCAGGATGTCGTTGCGGTTGGTGGCGACGATCAGGCGCTCGACCGGCAGGCCCATCTGCCGGGCCGCGTAGCCGGCGAAGACATCGCCGAAATTGCCGGTCGGCACCGAGAAGGCGACGCTTCGGTGCGGCGCGCCGAGCGCCACCGCGGCGGTGAAATAATAGACCATCTGCGCCATCACCCGGGCCCAGTTGATCGAGTTGACGGCGGAGAGCCTGAGCCGGTCGCGAAAGCCGGCGTCGTTGAACATCGCCTTCAGCAGCGCCTGGCAGTCGTCGAAGGTGCCGTCGATCGCCAGGTTGAAGACGTTGGCGTCGGCGACCGTGGTCATCTGCCGGCGCTGCACCTCGGAAACCCGGCCGGCCGGGTGCATGATGAAAATGTCGAGGGCGTCCAGCCCGCGGCAGCCGGCGATCGCCGCCGAGCCGGTATCGCCCGATGTGGCGGCGACCAGGGTGATGCGCTCGCCGCGCTTCGCCAGCACATGGTCGAACAGGCGGCCCAAGAGCTGCATGGCGATGTCCTTGAAGGCCAGCGTCGGCCCGTGGAACAGCTCCAGCAGCCAGTCGTTGTCGCCGATCTGCTTCAGTGGAGCGACCGCCGGATGGTCGAACTCGCCATAGGCCGCAGCCGCCATGGCGGCGAGATCGGCCGGCGCGATGGCGTCGCCAACGAACGGCGCCATCACCTCGACCGCGACCTCGGCGTAAGGCCGGCCGGCAAGACCGGCGATCTCGGCGGCCGAGAACTGCGGCCAGCGCTCCGGCAAATAGAGGCCGCCGTCGCGCGCCAGGCCGGCGAGCAGGACTTCCTCGAAATCGAGCGCCGGAGCCTCGCCCCGGGTGCTGACGAACCGCAACCGCCTAGTCTCCTCCGTCGGCTCGGGAATCGAGCGCCATAAACTAGTCTAAATAGCGCCGCTGTAAATGCTCCTTGAAGGCGGCCGAATCAAGTGGCCGCCCGGTGGCGCCGGTAAGCACCGCATCGGTGTCGAGGCGCCGGCCGTGGCCGTGCACATTGGCACGCAGCCAGGCAAGCAGCGGTTGGAAGTCGCCCTTGGCGATGCCGTCCGGGATCGCCGCGTCGGCCGCCAGCGCTGCGGCGTAGAGCTGCGCCGCCGCCATGGCGCC
>CAJHXX010000167.1_pt1 | contig 11799 bp, 11 predicted proteins | sample 9198511 | NCBI WGS metagenome assembly CAJHXX01 (sample SAMEA7708325, study PRJEB35096) | sediment metagenome | biome: marine neritic benthic zone biome [ENVO:01000025]; feature: sediment [ENVO:00002007]; material: shallow marine sediment [ENVO:03000034] sea grass bed [ENVO_01000059] ...
CCCGGCCGGCGCTCGCCGTATCCAGGCCGCCCAGGATGTTGAGCAGGGTCGACTTGCCGCTGCCCGACGGGCCGAGCAGGACGATCAGCTCGGTCGGGAACAGGTCCAGGTCGACGCCGCGCAGCGCCTGCACCTCGACCTCGCCGGTGTGGTAGATCTTGGTCAGCCCGCGGGCGCAGAGCACCGGCTGCCGCTCAGGCGTTTGCTCGACGCTTTCCGATACACTCGACACCACCGCCGAACCTCCGGTTCGGATTGCTCCCCGACATCGATAGCCGATCGCCGCCGCCCCCGAATTGACCTCGATCAGCCCCGCCCTGAACAAAAAGGTGTCAGGACCCTTTTTTGGATGTTGTTGTTTTTCAATGGGATAGTAAAAGGGTCCTGACACCTTTTCTACCGCTGCCGAACCAAGGCCCTCGACGTCCGTGACCTAACGGATCACGTCCGCTTTACGTCCGGCGGCAGAGGTCGGCGCAGAGTTATCGGCGCTTCATGGTAGGGACCCGAGTCGGACTAGAGCAATATCCGAGCGGACGGAACCGGTTCGGTTCCATCCGTTCGGATATAATTGCTCTACTTTTCAATAGGTAGCAGCTTTATCCGACAGTCGGATCGCTGAACGCGATTCCGTCTGAACGGATGCTGCTCTCGGCGCGGCGCCTCGTGTAGCATGCAAAAACACGGAGCGGGCCAAAGAGGGCGACAAGCATGGGCGATTATCTTGGCTACAGGGCGAAGATCGGCGTGACGACCCCTTCGACCAATACGGTGGTGCAGCCGGAATATGACAATATGCGGCCGCCGGGCGTGACCAACCATCTGGGACGCATGCACCTCCCCAACATCGACATTCACGACGAAGAAACCTTCGATCGGTCGATCGGCCTGATCGATGCGGGGCTGGACGAAGCGGTCGACCGTGTCATGACCTGCGATCCGGATTATCTCGTGCTCGGCATCTCGGCGCTCGCGGTCTGGGGCGGGACCCTGCAATCGGTGGAAGGTCTGAAGCAACGCATGAAAGACCGCGCCGGCCGGGACATCGGCGTCTCCACCGCCGTCGACGGATTGCGAGAGGCCCTGAAACTGCACGGCGTCAAGAAAAAGATCTCGATCATGGAACCGTATTTCCCGTCGATCGAGCCGCGCATGGACGGCGTCATGGGTGAGCTCGGCTACGAGATTGTCAAATACAGGCATTTGCGGGGCAAAAGTCCGGCGACCTACTCCCATGTCACCGAGCAAGACATGATCGAGGCGATCAAGTCGATCGACGATCCGGAGGTCGAGTGTCTCGTGCAGTTCGGCGCCGCACTGCCGATGGCGCGCCTCGCGGACGAGGCCGAGCGCTGGCTCAACAAGCCGGTGATCAGCATCAACGTCGTAACCTATTGGCACGGCTTGCGCGCGCTCGGGATCAACGATCGGTTCGCCGGTTACACCCAACTGTTCTCGCGTTTCTAGAGCAGCTTTGCCGTTGTCGGCGTTCAGCCGTCGACCTCGAATAGGGCCTCGACCTCGATCGGGATGTCGGCATAGAGCTCCGCGACACCGATCGCCGAACGGGTGTGCCGGCCGGCGTCGCCGAAAACCTCGACCATCAGGTCGGAGAAGCCGTGCAGCACGTCCGACGGCGTGTTGAAGCCGGGCGCGCAGTTGATGAAGCCGACGACCCGGACCACCCGCGTGACCGGATCCAGGCTGCCGAGATAGGTACGTAGCGTGCTGAGGCAGCACAGACCGGTCAGGCGTGCGGCGTCGTAGCCCTCGGCGATCGTCAGGTCGCGACCGAGCTTGCCGCTGACCAGCGGGACATTGCCTTCGCCCAAAGGCCCGTGTCCGCTCATATAGACATGATCGCCCGAGCGCAGTGCCCTGACCCGGTTCGCCTCGTCCCGAAACGGTGCCGGCAACGCCACGCCCAATGCCTTCAGCCGCTGTTCCGCGCTCATTGCACGCCTCCCCGCTGGATGTGATCTCTCGATAGGCCGTGCACCCGGCCCCGACCGAGGAAGCCGAAGCTGCCGGATCGTCCGTTTCCAGGGAGGACCGAATAGACGTTCATGAGAATGCACGCCCGACGCCGCACAGTCGAGCCGAGCCGGTGCGCCGCGCCCGCCGGCATTCTTGGTCGCGTTTTTGGCCGTTGACAGTTTTCGGCCCGCAGGCCGACAATCTTCGTAGAGCGGGCGCCAAAACAGGTGAAAGCCTGCGTCGCGCAGGCAGAAAATATGGCTGGGGCAGAACGCCAAGTCTGCAAAATGCCCGCTCCAGACCAGCCTTGGGAGGAGCGAGATGATGAGTAGACGGAAATGGATCGGTCTGCTGGCCGGGCTCGGCCTCGGTGTCGGACTGGCGACAACTTCCGCGAACGCGGCGACGACGTGGGATTATTATGCCTTCACGGGTGTGACCCATCCGATCACGGTGTTTCTGAAGGGTTTCGCCGCAGAGGTCGAAAAGCGCACCAACGGCGAGCTGAAGATCGTCGTCCGGCCGGCCGGCGAGTTGCCCTTCCGGGCGACGGAATCGGTAAAGGCCACGGGGCAGGGACTGGTGCAGATGGGTTCGGCCTATGCCGGTTTCATCTCCGGCACCTTGCCCGAAGCGGCGATCAGCGGGCATCCCTTCCTGGTTCGCACCTATGACGATCTGGCCAAGATCTGGCCGATCATGGAGCGGCATACCCGCAAGGACTTCAAGAAGCTTGGCGTCAAGGTGCTGTTCCATTTCTCCTGGCCGGAACAGAATATCTTCGGCGTCGGCGCGCCGATCCGCACGGCCGCCGATTTTGCCGGACGCAAGCTGCGCACCACGGATTCCAAGCAGGCCGAGATGCTCAGCCGCCTCGGCGCCTCGTCGGTCACATTGACCACGGCGGAGGTGCCGGTCGCCATGGAGCGTGGCCTGATGGAGGGCGTGCTGACCGCGTCCTTCAACCTGGTTGGCGCGAAGTGGTACGAATTCGTCAAGTGGGCCTGGATGGGCGAGGTGCATATCGGCGGCCCGAATTACGAGCTGGTCAACCTGGCGGCCTACAACGCCCTCGATCCAAAGCTGCGGGCGGCGTTGGACGACGTGGCGGCGGAATGGCAGACCAAGATGCTGACCGAAATCGCCGCGATGGAACAGCGCGACCGTGCGTCCCTGAAGGAGAAGTACGGGATCGAGCTGATCACGCCTTCCCAGGCGGAGATCGACGCGTTGGTCGCCCGGATGACGCCCTACTGGGAGGAATGGGCGCAGAAAAACGATGCCGAGGCGATGATGAAGGAGGTTCGCGCCGCGCTCGGCAAGTAACGTCGCTCCAGCATCATTGCAGGAGACCGCTGCGCCGCGGCGCATGGCCGTCCATGCGCCGCGCTTCGTCGCTGCGCGGCGCGTGACCTTGTCAAATCGATGCGGGGGCCAATCGATGAGGGTAATGCTCAATAAGTTCATCGATACTTACGTCCGGCTGGTTGGCCTGCTCACCCTGGCCGGCGCGGCGCTGGCGGCGGTGGCCGTCGTGCTGGTTCTGGCGCTGATCTGCTTGGAGGTGTTGCTGCGCGGCGCCTTCGGAATGTCGACCCTCGTCGCCGACGAGTTCAGCGGATATCTGAACGTGGCCATCATTTATCTCGGTCTGGCCTACACGCTGCACCGGGGCGGATTCGTGCGGGTAGAAATCGTCTACCAGAAGCTGACCGGTTTCACGGCCGCACTGGCGCGCTGGATCATCCTGCTGGTCAGCCTCACCTACGTGGCGATCGTGCTCTACTACATGATCCAGTACGTGGCGTATTCCTATGCTGGCGGCATCCGCTCCTTCAGCGTGTCGCAGACGCCGCTCTATCTGCCGCAGTCCCTGATCGTCATCGGCTCGGCGATCCTGCTGCTGCAGCTTGTGGCCTATCTGCTGCAGCGCGTGCGGGAGCTGCCTTAATGCCGGCGGCTCGGCCGAGCGCGGCCCGTGCGCCATGAGCTGGGAGCTTCTGGCGCTTATTCTGCTTGGCGGCCTCGCGGTACTGCTGGTGCTCGGCCAGTGGTCGGCCTTCGCGCTCGGCGCCGTGGGCATGCTGCTGCTCTATCTCAGCAAAGGCACGATCGGCCTGGTGACGATCAGCTCGGTGGTGTGGAACACCGCGAACAGCTACATCCTGATCGCCGTGCCGATGTTCCTGCTGATGGGCGAAATCATCCTCAGAAGCGGCATCAGCAGTTATTTCTACCGTGGTGTGACGGCGCTGATGGGCCGCCTTCCGGGCGGCCTGTTGCACGCCAACATCGTGGCCTGCGCCTTGTTCGCGGCGATTTCGGGGTCGAGTGTCGCGACCGCGGCGAGCGTCGGTACGGTAGCAATTCCGGAGATGACCAAGCGCGGCTATCAGCCCCGCATGATTTTCGGCTCCCTGGCTTCGGGCGGCACCTTGGGCATTCTGATACCGCCCAGCATCGTCATGATCCTGTACGGCGCCCTGGTCGAGGAGTCGATCGCCAAGCTGTTCATGGCCGGCCTGATCCCGGGGCTGGTCATGTCGGCCCTGTTCATGACCTACATTGCGATCCGCATCATCCTCAGCCCGAAATTGGCGCCGCCGCGCGAGCATATCGACATCGGCCGGCGCGAGCGGCTCGTGCACATTGCGCATGTCGTGCCGATCGTGGCGCTTCTGATCATCGTCCTCGGCGGCATCTACGCCGGCGTGACCACGCCGACGGAGGCGGCGGCAATCGGCGCGTTCGGCGCGATCGTGCTCGCGGCCTGCTATCGCGGCCTCACCGTGCTCGTGTTCCGCGACGCCCTGCTGTCCACCGTGCGCACCAGTTGCATGGTGATCTTTATCATCATCGGCGCGCAGATCCTCTCCTCCGCGCTGTCCTTCGGCGGCGTCAGCCGCGGCATCAGCGAGTGGATCGTGGCGCTGGAACTCTCGCGCTGGGTGCTGTTCGCCGCGCTGATTCTGCTCTACGTGCTGCTCGGGTTTTTCGTCGATGGCATCTCGATGATCTACATCACCCTGCCGGTCTTGTACCCGATCGTGCTGCAGGCGGGTTTCGATCCGATTTGGTTCGGCGTCGTGCTGACCATCCTGATCGAGCTCGGCCTGATCACGCCGCCCGTCGGGCTCAATCTATTCGCCATTCACGGCATAGCCGGCGACTACCGGTTCAGTGAAGTCGTGATCGGCTCCGCGCCGTTCGTCCTTTTGATGCTGCTGACGATCCTGCTGCTCGCCCTGCTGCCGGCGATCGCGCTGTGGCTGCCCGCGCAGATGTAGCACGTCTCTCGGTTGAATGCCTGCGCAGGCGCGCCGCCATAGCTGTCGCCAACGGCGTCGACAACTCCAGCTTCCTCGGTCCGGGCCGAGTGGGCAACCGGTTGGGACTTCACATCTAGGCCACGACCGGGACGCCATGTCGCTGGTCATCGGTGAGAATCTCAAACGCCGCGCGATTGCCGGTTTGCAGCCTGATACTCTCTCGCCCGGTCTCGCTTATGACGAGCTCGCAGGCGGCGATCTTGCTGTTGAGGCAGGTGTGGCTGCCGCCGGGCGGATTGTAGTAGTTCAGGCCAACGAAGCTCTCTTTCGGCGCCCGCATCCGACCCTCGACCGTCACCCCATCCTGTTCCGATCGAAACCGCCAGTCGAAATAACCATAGCCGCCCTTGGCTTTGAGGGCCTGCCGCAGGCCGTTCAGCGCAAATTCCCGGCCGTTGGCCCGGCAGCAGATAAAGGTCAGCCGGGGTGACCAGATCGACCATTGCCGAACGCGCCCGGTGACGCATTCCAGAAACGCGTCGGGATCATTGTCGAATCCGGCGACCTGGCCCCAGGCATATTCGTCGGTATGCTTCGGCCCCCAGTTGTGATTTTCGCTGCCGACCCATTCGTCGATGGGCAAGGTCTCTCCGTTGACCGTGATATCGCCGGTAAAGTTCACGCCGGGATTACCGACAACGGCTTTCGCCTTGGGGAATGACGCCTCGTACAGCGGGGCGGCGAGGAGCAGCAGGGGCCTGTTGTCGCCGGCGTAACTCAGATCCCAGGCGATTTCGTTGCCGGCGCTCCGAGCCCGGCCGGCAAGCTGCCCGCCCCCAAGTGTCGCGCCGCCAATTCGCGCCGCCAGCCCGTCAGGCGAAAACGCGCACTCCCCTATTGGAACTTCGGTCTTCGCCGCGGTGACCCGGTTCTCTTGTCCATCGAAAAAAGCGGCCCACAACTCGCCGATACTTTTTTCCGGGTTTCCTCTCGGCGAGAAAATCGTATAGCGGATCCAGAATGCCTGGGGTCGATCGGGATGATTTGCCCGCAGGAAGTAACTTTCATAATGTCCCTTGCGACTCGTCGGGTCGAATTTGCAGCCATTCATGCTATCGCGGAGTTCGGCAAACTGGCTCGACATCGGCTGCCTCCATTCGAGTTTGCCCTGACGAATGTTTCCGTCACCGCTCTGGTCGGCGGGAGTCTAGATCCCGGGGTTGAGCCTGTCCACGCGTCCGACAACGCCAAATGAGCCAAGCACCAAGCAACAATCACCAGAAATAGGGCACCAGCCGGTAGCGGACGCGCCGCGCATAGGCTTCGTAGCCTTCGAGTTCCTCGCACAGCATGCGGTCTTCGAGCGCCGTCCGCACGACCAGGCCGAGCGCGGCGAGCGCGGCGGGCAGAAACGCCCACCAGGAGCCGAGGATCAGCGGCGAGCCGAGAACGAAACCCATGATCGTGCCGACATAGCCCGGATGCCGGACATGCGCATAAGGTCCGCCGTCGACGACCCGGTGACCACGGTCGGTCTGAATGCGCGCGGTTTTCTCGAAGAACGGATTGGCGACCATGGACCATATGAGAAGGGTCTGGCCGCCGATGTAGAGCGCCACGCCGATCAGCCACCCCGAGAGCGGCATCGCCGACCATTGATACCGCCCCGCGTCGAGCGCGCCGGTGACCAGGATCGCCAGGATGCACAAGCCGAACAGGGCGAGGCAGAGCTTGTCCCAGGTCTTGGTTCCGGCGCCGGTCCGGCCGCGCATCCGGAACAACTCGGGGTTCTTGCGCCACAGGATAAGCTCGTTGATTGTATTGCCCGCGATCAGGATGCAGATATAGACCCAGCCCCTGATCCAGTCCCAGCGTCCGGCGAGCGCAAAAAAGCCCCAGGCGAACAGGGCGGTCACGACCAGCATCGCGATGATTCTTACGGGCGCGGACATTTCTCACTCCCATGCTCGAACGCGGGTTGGGGCGTGGACCAGGCCGCCAATACGGTGACTATACGGTGACTGACTCAAATCGGTGACAGTTTACTTATTTCGATCAAGGGTCGGCGCATCTCCGGCACGAAATGACTATACTGCACCGCTTTGACGCCGAATTGCTGCAAGCCGCTAAGATACCCGGTCCTCGTTCGAGCCGGGCCGAGATCTCGAACGCCGATGCTCGCGAGCTCAGGGGCGAATGCGGATTGCTAAAGAACCTCCTCCAGCTGTTTGTGGTTGTCGGAATCCAGTGGTCCGCTCAGTGCGTCACCCTGTTTCTTGCGCCTTTCCTGTCCGAGAACTTCGCCATCGTTGCCGCCGGGTTGCTGATCGTCGAGCATGGCATGCCACCGATCCTGGCCGGCGCTTGCCTGTTCGCCGGCATCGTGTTCAGCGACCTCTTTCTCTACGGGCTGGGGTTCATCTCCCGACACAACCGCTGGACGCGCGGGCTTCTCATCCGCCGCAACGTCCGGCGGGCACGACATTGGCTGGACGCGCATTTCGTGCCCGTAGTCGCGCTTTGCCGTATCGTGCCGGGCGTGCTTTATCCGGCATTCGTCGCTTGCGGCTGGTTCGGTATCCCTTTGCGGCGCTTCGCGCTCACCACCATGGCGTCGGCGGCGATCTATATGCCGGCGATGCTGTTCGTCGTCGTTACCTTTGGTGAAGCGGTGATCCACCGTGTCGGATACTGGGCATGGTTCGCGCTGCTAACCCTAATCGTCGGAATCGGCGTTGCGGGGTACTTCCGCCCGCGCTGGGGTGTCGTCGCGAAGATCGTCGCTCCGAGAAACCTCATGCGCTACTTTGGCAGGCGGTGTTCGGGCCTGCGGCGGCGCCTTGGCCGCAGGCGTTGACCTGCCCCGCTCATTCCCCCGCGATCTTGATCTTCCGGGCCTTGCGGCTCGCCGCCGGCTTTGCGGGCACGGAAACCGTCAGCACGCCGTCGCGGACGGTCGCCTCGGCCTGCAGCGGATCGAGCTCGTCGGAGAGCGCGAAGGTCCGGCTGAAAGCGCCGAAATACAGCTCGCGGTGCAGGAACGCGCGGCCGGTCTCGCTTTCTGCAACGGTCTTTTCGCCGCGAATCGTGAGCCGGCCGTCGCCGGCGACGACCTCGATGTCGTCGGCCGTCATGCCGGGCAGCTCCAGCGTAAGCTCAAGACCTGCCTCCATCTCGCTCAAGTCCGCGGGCGGCTCGTAGCCCGCCGGCACGTGGCCCGAGATGCCATGATGGTGGGTGCCGATGCGGCGGTAGAACGTCTCCAGCGCGTGGCCGATCCGCTGCTGCAACTCGCCGAGCGGATGCCAGCCGCCGGTCTCCTTCAATGCTGCCATGTCCGACCTCCGGGGTTTGGCGTTCGCTGGCCTTCGTGCGGGGCCTCAATGGAATATCGTCCTGTCGAGTTGGCTCCGCAAGGCGCGTCGGCATGTTCCTTCACCAGACGCCGAACAAATAGCCGCGGGCTTGCGCGCTGCCGGAGCGGGCCTCGACTTCTTCGTCCGTGATGCCGATGCGCAGGCGGCGGCGGCGGAGCCAAGTGAAGAGGCGCTCGTGCAGCTCGGCGCGGGTCGCGGCGTGGGCCGGGTCGTCGCCGAGGTCGTGCAGCTCCGCCGGGTCGGCGGCCAGGTCGAAGAGTTGCGGCCGGAAGCCCTCGTAGAGGGCGTATTTCCAGCGCTCGGTACGGACCATGTAGCCGCGCGCCGCATCCGGCGCGACGCCGAGGTGGCGGCGGGCGTGGCGGAGCGCGTAGTCGAACTCGGAGAACACCGCGTCGCGCCATTGGTCGACCTCGACGCCGTGCAGCAGCGGCATTAGCGAGCGGCCCTCGAGGCGGTGCGGCGCCGGCTCGCCGCCGGCGAGTTCCAAAAAGGTCGGCGCCAGGTCGATCGCCTCGACCAGGCGGTCGTCGGCGCGGCCGCGGGTCGCGTCCGCCGCGGGCGACGGGTCGACGACGATCAGGGGGATCCGCACCGCCTCTTCGTAGAACAGCTCCTTCTCGCCGAGCCAGTGGTCGCCGAGATAATCGCCGTGGTCGCTGGTGAATACGATCATCGTGTCGTCGAGCCGGCCCAATTCTCCCATCACCTGGAACAGCCGTCCGAGACGGTCGTCGATCTGGCGGACCAGGCCCATATAGGTCGGGATCACCGTCCGGCGGCATTCCTCCGCGGCGAAGCATTCGCTCTCGCCGTGGCGCATGAAGGCCTGGACCACCGGATGCGCCGCCGCCTTCTCGGGCTCGGCGCGGTTGGCGGCGATCACCTGCTGCGGCCCGTAGAGGTCGTGATAGGGCGCCGGCGCCACATAAGGCCAATGGGGCTTGATGTAGGAGAGATGCAGGCACCAGGGCTCATCGCCCGCCTCGCGGATGAAGTCGATCGCCCGGCCGGTGATCCAGGCGGTCTCGCTGTCTTCCTCCGCCCCCACCGCCGGGTAGCGGGCATTGCGCATCCGCCAGCCGGACAGCACCGCGCCGTCCGGGCCGACCACCGAGTTGGCCGCCTCGTGCCAGAGGTTGCGGCCCTGATAGCCCTTGGCTTCCAGATCGCGCTGATAGGCCGCCTCGCCGGTGAAGCTCGGGTCCGGATGCAGGCCGTCGTCGCGCTCGTACGGCTCGAAGCCGCATTCGGCGACCAGCCGGCCGATCCCCTCACCCGCATCCACCCCGAGCCGGGCGAGCCCGGCCCGGTCGATCACCATATGGGTCTTGCCGACCAGGGCGGTGCGAAGGCCGAGCGGGCGCAGATAGTCGCCGAGGGTCAGCTCGTCGACGCGCAGCGGGAAGTTGTTGTAGGTAGCGCCGTGGCTGAAGGCGTAGCGCCCGGTATAGAACGACATCCGCGACGGGCCGCAGACCGTCGACTGGCAATAGGCGCGGCTGAAGCGGACGCCGCGTGCCGCCAGCGCGTCGATCACCGGCGTCTCGATATGCGGATGGCCATAACAGCCGAGGTAGTCGGCGCGCAGCTGGTCCGCCATAATGAACAGGATGTTGCGCGCCCGCGCCATTGCCGCCTCCAGGCCTTGCCCCGCGGCCACTGTAATGGGCGCGGCGCGCACGACAAAGCAGGGCGCCGGCTGCCGGCCCCGGACATACGCACCATACCGTACTTGTTAGCCAAAAAGGCTAGTCATAGTCTTTTTAGACGAAACCATAACGACAAAATTAGAGTGGGGGCGTGTTTTTCCAAAACGAAGGAGAGTGGGGATGAAGATCGCATATCTGAATTGCTTCGCGGCACTGGCGGTCCTTGTCGGCACGGTCGCCGGTTCGGGTGCGATGGCGGCCGAGATCGATTTCGAGGGTCTGCCCGCGGGCCTGATTCCGGACACTTTGACGACGGGCGCCGGCGTGACCGGGCCCCTGAAAGGCGAAATCGGCGTGTTCGGGTTCAGTCCGGCATTCGGCGCCAGTACCAATGCGGCGGTGGTGTTCGATTCGAGCTGCCCGGGCGGCTGTTCCGGCAATGACAGCGATCTCGGCACGCCGAACCAGACCTTCGGCGGTCCGGGCGTCGGCGCCGGCGGCGAGGCGGGCCAATCGACCGAGAACGCCACGCCACTGGGCATGGTCCTGATCATCGGCGAGGACCTGGTCGATAGCAGCCCGGCGGACGGCCTGGTCGACGATCCCGACGACGCGGACCTGCCGGGCATGTTTGTCGGGTTCGACTTCGCGAACACCGGGAAAGGCAAGAACAAGGGCGTGATGACGGTCAACAGCGTCTCGTTCCTCGACGTGGAGGCGGAGCAGGGCGAGACCGGCGTGTTAGTCGAGCTGTTCCGCAAAAATGCCCCGAAGGCGCAATTCACCGTGCCGGCAACCGGCGACAACGGCGTCGCCTCGATCACCGGCATCGGCCTCGACGACGTGACCCGGATGGTGGTCAACCTGAACGGTTCCGGCGCGATCTCCGCGGTCGCGGTCGACGAAGGGGATGAACGGTTCTGCTGGATCACCACCGGTGGTTTCCACAACGCCGGCGTCCAGTCCGGCGGCAAGGACTTCACCTTCGGCGGCAATGTCGGCCCGCCGTCGTCGGGCTCCTGGCAGGTCATCGACCACAACACCGGCGACAACTTCCATACCAACGACGTCCACATCGTCGATTGCGTGGTCAGCGGCAGCACCGGCCCGCAGCAGCCGGGCGGCAAGAAAGGCTTTGATATCGACAAGGCGCTGTTCGCCGGCACCGGACGCCTGAACGGCGTCGACGGCTTCCCGTTCGAGGGATTCGTCATCGATGCGGGCGAGCCGGCAGGCAAAAAAGGCAACGACAAGGACTATTTCGAAATCGTTGTCCATGACCCGGTGACGAACGCGATCGTCTTCCTGGCGAGCGGCGAGTTGGACGGCGGCAACGTCCAACTCCACCCACCGGTCGGCCAGCCGTAGCAGGTCATGCCGTTCCCCGGTACGCCGGCCAAGCTAGCATGGCGCGGCGGACCGGGGAACGGTGACCTGCTACGGCTGGCCGACCGGTGGGTGGAGTTGGACGTTGCCGCCGTCCAACTCGCCGCTCGCCAGGAAGACGATCGCGTTCGTCACCGG
>CAJHXX010000503.1_pt1 | contig 11770 bp, 12 predicted proteins | sample 9198511 | NCBI WGS metagenome assembly CAJHXX01 (sample SAMEA7708325, study PRJEB35096) | sediment metagenome | biome: marine neritic benthic zone biome [ENVO:01000025]; feature: sediment [ENVO:00002007]; material: shallow marine sediment [ENVO:03000034] sea grass bed [ENVO_01000059] ...
AGACGTTGAGCCGCCGCGCCACCTCGACGCTGCCGGCCAACAGATAGCCGGCGAGCTCGTCCCGGTCGGCGCCGGGCCGGACCAGCAGCCGCGGCCCGGTCACCGGCGTGAACGGCACCGAGGCCTGGAGCTTCGGGTAATAGCGGCCGCCGGCCCGCTCATAGGCGTTGGCCCAGCCGTAGTCGAAGACGTACTCGCCCTGGGAATGGTCCTTGGCGTACATCGCCATGGCGCCGAGCAGGTTGCCGGCCGCGTCTTCCATCAGCAGGTGGTGCGGCGCCCAGCCGGTGCGCATGGTCGCCGAGCCGCTGTCTTCCAGCGCCGAGAGGAAGGCATGCGCCGTAAACGGGTGGCCGTCGCCGGCGAGCGCGTCCCAGGCGGCCGCGTCGACCTGCTCCATCCCGTTCACCGCGCGCACGGTCAACGCCGTCGGTTCGCTATCGCCCATCTGATTCCCGGTCTGCCGTTAGCCACAAAGATGTGGCGAGAAAGCCGTGCTTGGCAAGTACGGGCCGACTCTCATGTCAGGATCATGGCAGAAAACCTTCAAAAATCATGTTGTCGGTCCAAGCCACCGCGATTTGTCGGTCTGCGAGGCTGCGCACCGTCCAGGTCAGGAGCGGCAGGCCGGCACGGCGGGCGGCGAGCGGCGCCGCATGCGGCAGGCCGTGGACGTCGTAGGCGATGAAGTCCGGCCGGCTGACATGGTTCAATTGCAGCCGCTGGCGCTCGAGCGCCTTGGGCCGGCGCCGGCCGGCCGGCGGCATCCGTTCCGCCACCTGGCCGCGCGCGGCGCCGGGCGCGTGCTCGGCGAACCAGCCGACCGAATAGGGATTGAACGACGTCACCGCGAACGGCCCGTCGTAGTCGCGGAGCGCCGCCCAGACCGCCGCCTCCAGCGGGCCGATCTGGAGGCTCGGGTTCTTCAGCTCGACCAGGATCGGCGCCCGGCCGTCGACCAGCGCCAGCACCCGGGCGAGGCTCGGGATGGTCTCCCCCGTGCCGAATATCGTCACCGCGGCCAGGGTGTCGGACGACAGTGCCGCGACCGCCTCGTCCCGGCCGGCCAAGCGCCGCAGCGTTTCGTCATGGAACACCACAGCGACGCCGTCGGCGGCGAGGCGCACGTCCAGCTCGATGCCGTAGCCGCCGGCGATCGCCGCGCGAAAGGCGGCGCAGGAGTTTTCCGGAATGCCGGCGGCCGCCCGGTGCAGGCCGCGATGGGCGAACGGCCGCTCGGTCAGCCAGGCCGGCGCCGGCCGCATCCGATCACTTTCATTCGATCTCGAAGATCGCGTCGATCTCGACCGCGACGCCGCGCGGCAGCACGTTGGTGCCGACGGCGAAGCGGGCATGGCGGCCCTTGTCGCCGAACACCGCGACCATCAGGTCGGAAGCACCGTTGATTACCTCCGGCTGGTCGGTGAATTCGGCGGTGCAATGGACGAAGCCGCCGAGCTTGACGCAGCGGACCACGCGGTCGAGGTCGCCGCCGCAGGCCGCCTTCGCCTGGGCGATGATGTTGAGCCCGACCAGGTGGGCCGCCGTCTGCGCCTCCTCGATCCCATAGTCGATGCCGACGCAGCCGACAAATTGCAGCTCACCTTTCAGAAACGGTATCTGGCCGGCGACGAAGATCTGATTGCCGGAGACCACATAGGGCACGTAATTGGCCGCCGGCGCCGGCGCGTCCGGCAGCTCTATACCCAGTTCCTTCAGCCGCGCGTCGATTTGTCCTGCCATGCCTCTCATTCCTCGTTGGATCTGGCCTCGTTGGATTCGGCCTCCTTGGATTCGGCCTCCTTGGATTCGGCCTCCTTGGATTCGGCCTTGCCGATCGGGCCGACAGCATGGCCGCTCGCCGCGCCGACGGCAACGCGCAATCGCGCTTGCAGTTCCCGGATTCGCGCGTCACCTTTACGGCATGGCGGAGGATGTGACGCGCTTCTATGACGGCTTCGCGGCGGACTACCACCTGATCTTCGCCGATTGGGACGCCGCGATCGCGCGCCAGGCCGAGCAGCTCGACCGGTTGATCCGCGCCGCCCGGCCGGCCGCCTGCGACCTGCTCGACTGCGCCTGCGGCATCGGCACCCAGGCGCTCGGCCTGGCGGCGCGCGGCTATCGCGTGACGGCGACGGATCTAAGCGCCGCGGCGCTCGCCCGCGCCGAGGCGGAGGCCGCCGCCCGCGGCCTCGACATCCGCTTTCAGGTCGCCGATATGCGGGAACTGGCACTGGTCGGCGCGTTCGACGTGGCGCTCGTCGCCGACAATGCGCTCGCCCATCTGGAACCCGGGGCGGATCTCGACCGGGCGGCGGCGGCGATTGCCGCACGGCTCTGCCCCGGCGGCTTAGTGGTCGCCTCGATTCGCGATTACGACGCGCTCGGCGACGACCGGCCGTCGGTGACGCCGCCGGTCTTCTACGACGGGCCGACCGGCCGCCGCATCACGCATCAGGTCTGGGACTGGCTCGACGCGCGCCATTACCGGGTCCATCAATACATCACCCTGGCGGAAGGCGGCGGCTGGCGCGTCCGCCATCATGTCGGCAGCCTGCGGGCGCTGCTGCGCGACGAGCTGACGGCGGCCCTCGAGGGCGCCGGGCTGGCGCAAATCTGCTGGCATATGCCACCCGAGACCGGCTATTACCAACCGATCGTGACCGGCCGGGCGAAGGCCTGATATGAACGACGCCGCGCCATTAAGCGATTCCGCCGACATGCCCGATCGGCAGATCGTCGCCTGGCTCGCCAAGGCCGGGCTGCAGGGGATGAAGCAGGCCGACCTGCTGGCCGGTTTCGGGGAGCGGCTGGTCGCGGCCGGGCTGCCGGTGGCGCGCGGCAATCTGTCGATGGAAACGCTGCACCCGGAGCTGCGCGGATACTCCTTCGTCTGGCGCCGCGGCGAAGGCATCGCCGACAGGCTGGCCTTCGCGCATGGTGAGGCGGATCGACCGGAATTCGCGCAGAGCCCGATGCTGCACATGCTTGCCAACCGCCTGTTCCGGATGCGCCGCCGGCTCGACGGGCCGCGCGAGGCGTTGGCGTTTCCGATCTTCCGGGAGTTCCAGGACCGGGGATTGACCGAATGGTACGGCGCGGTCTTTCCGTTCGGCTGGTCGGCCCAAGCCAGCATGCGCGGCGAGTTCGGCATGATCACCACCTGGGCGGTGGATGCGCCGGACGGTTTCGGCGAGGCCGGGTTCGCGCTGCTGGAGGCAATGCTGCCGGCCTTTGCCCTGGCGGTGAAGTCGGCGGTCACGCGCGAGATCGCGGAGGCCGTCGTTACCACCTATCTGGGCCCGGACGCCGGCCGCCGGGTGTTGAGCGGCGAGATCCGGCGCGGCGCCGTGGAAACCATCCATGCGGTCGTGTTCTATGCCGACCTGCGCGGCTTCACGCGGCTCGCCGATACGGTCCCGCGCGGCGAGCTGATCGGCATGCTGGACGACTATCTCGAGCAGATCGCCGAACCTGTCGAGACGCGCGGCGGCCAGGTGCTGAAGTTCCTGGGCGACGGCCTGCTCGCCACCTTCGCCCTGGATGGGCAGGACACCGAAGAGGTCTGCGGCACGGCGCTCGCCGCGGCGCGCGAGGCGCTCGACCGTGTCGCGGCGATGAACGCGGAACGCGCCGCCGCCGGCCGGCCGGTGATGGCGCTCGACGTCGCGCTGCATATGGGCGAAGTGCTGTACGGCAATGTCGGCTCCGCCCGGCGGCTCGAGTTCACGGTGATCGGACCGACCGTCAACGAGGCCGCGCGGATCGAGGCGCTGTGCGACGAAATGCAGGTCAACCTGCTGGCCTCGGAGAGCTTTTTCCACGCCAGCGGGGCCCGCGGCGACGTGCTGGTCTCGCTCGGCCGCCATCGCCTGCGCGGCGTCGGCGGGGCGCAAGAGCTCTACACCCTCGCCGCGGAGGACATCGAACCATGACCACGCCGCTGGAGCAGGGCCTCGTCATGCCGGCGGAGTGGCAGGCGCATGCCCGCTGCTGGATGGCCTGGCCCTGCCGGCCGGCGCTCTGGGGCGAAGGCCTGATGGCGGCCCGGGTCGCCTATGCCGAGGTGGCGCGCACCATCGCCGGCTTCGAGCCGGTGACCATGGTGGCGCGCCCCGAACAGGTGGCCGAGGCGTCGCTCGCCTGCGGCCGCGGTATCGACGTACTGCCGCTGGAGATCGACGATTCCTGGATGCGTGACACCGGGCCGAGCTTCGTCACCGACGGCCAAGGCGGCGTCGCCGGTGTTGCCTGGCAGTTCAACGGCTGGGGCAACAAGTACCAGCCCTACGATCGTGACGCCGAGGCCGCCGCCGGCGTGCTGGCGCATCTCGGCATGCGCTGCTTCGAGGCGCCATTGGTGCTGGAGGGCGGCGCCGTCCATATCGACGGCGCCGGCACCGTGTTGGCGACCGAGCAATGCCTGCTCAACCCGAACCGCAACCCGCTGATGTCGCAGAGCGAGATCGAGCAGCACCTGATGAACTATCTCGGCGTCCGCCAGGTGATCTGGCTGGGCGAGGGGCTGCAGGACGATGAGACCGACGGCCATGTCGACAACATCGCCGCCTTCGTCCGCCCTGGCCTGGTGGCCGTCGCCATGCCGGACGATCCGGACGATCCGAATCATCCGATCATGCAGGACAACATCCGGCGCCTGAAAGCCGGCCACGACGCCGCCGGCCGCGAGCTGGAGGTGGTCGAGCTGCCCATGCCGCGCCGGCGCGAGGGCGCGGACGGCAGACCGCAAGCCCTGTCCTACGCCAATTTCTACCTCGCCAATGGCGGCCTGGTAATGCCCGAGTTCGAGGATCCGGCCGACACCAAGGCACGCACCATCCTGGCCAAGCTGTTTCCCGGCCGCGAGGTGGTGCCGGTGCCGGCGCTCGACATCGTCGCCGGCGGCGGCGGCATCCACTGCATCACCCAGCAACAGCCCCAGGGCGAGCCCCTAAAATGACAGAAAGCCGAGCATGACGGAGAGCGGAACATGACGCGCGTGACCTTGGCGGCGACGCAGATGGCCTGCGGCCCGGACGCGGCGGAGAACCTGGACCGGGCGGAGCGGCTGGTGCGTCAGGCGGCCGCCGCGGGCGCCAATGTGGTGCTGATCCAGGAGCTGTTCGAGACGCCGTATTTTCCGCAGGACGAGCGGGCCGACCGCTTCGCCCTGGCCCGGCCGGCCGACGGCCATCCGACGATCGACCGGATGGCGGCGCTGGCCGCCGAGCTCGGCGTGGTCCTGCCGGTCAGTTTCTTCGAGCGCGCCAACAACGCCCATTACAACACAGTGATGATGATCGATGCCGACGGATCCCGGCTCGGCATCTACCGCAAGTCGCATATTCCCGACGGGCCGGGCTACGAGGAGAAGTTCTATTTCAACCCGGGCGACACCGGCTTTCGCGTCTGGCCGACCCGATTCGGCGTCATCGGCTGCGCCGTCTGCTGGGACCAGTGGTTCCCGGAGGCGGCCCGGGCGATGGCCGTGCAGGGCGCCGAGATGCTGCTCTATCCGACGGCGATCGGCTCGGAGCTGATGGATACGAGCCAGGATTCGCGCCACCACTGGCGCCGGGTGATGCAGGGCCACGCCGCGGCCAACATGATCCCGGTGGTGGCCTCGAACCGAATCGGCACCGAAAAGGGGGCGCAAAGCGAGCTCACCTTCTACGGCAACTCGTTCATCGCCGGGCCGGATGGCGGCATCGTCGCCGAGGCCGACGCCGAGGACGAGGCAGTGCTGACCGCCAGCTTCGAGCTCGAGGAGCTGCGCCAGCGCCGCGCCGCCTGGGGCCTGTTCCGAGACCGCCGGCCGGACCTCTACCGGCCGCTGCTCACCTTGGACGGCGGCGCCTGAGCCCGCCGCCGCGCCGTCAGGTCAGCGCGTTCGGGCAGGGCTTGCCGGCGAAATAGGCGTCCAGGTTGTCGAGGCAGCAATAGCCCATGGCGTCGCGGGTCTCATGCGTCGCGCTGCCGAGATGGGGCATCAGGAAGGTGTTCTCGAGCCCGCGATAGCCGGGGTTAATGTTCGGCTCGCCGTCGAACACGTCGAGCCCGGCGGCCGCCAGCTTGCCGGATTTCAGCGCCGCGATCAGCGCCGCGTCGTCGATCAGGTCGCCACGCGCGGTGTTCACCACCACCGCGCCGTCGGGCAGCAGGGCGATGCGCTCGGCGTTGAGGAACTTGCGCGTCTCCGGCGTCGACGGGGCGTTGATCGACAGGAACTGGCTGACCGCAAGCAGGTCCTCGACCTTGTCGTGGAAGATCGCGCCATGCTCCTGACCCGGGGCGAGCCGGCTGCGGTTGCAATAGTGGATCTCCATGTCGAAGCCGCGCGCCCGTTGCGCGACGGCGCGGCCGATCCGGCCCATGCCGTAGATGCCGAGGCGCTTGCCGCTGACATGGGTGCCGAGCAGCATGGTGGTGAACCAGCCGGTCCACCGGTCGTTGCGCACCAGCGCCTCCGCCTCGTGGGCACGCCGGGCGGCGCCGAGCAGGCAGAGCATCGCCATATCGGCGGTGGCGTCGTTCAGCACCTCCGGCGTGTTGGTGACCACCAGCCCGCGCCGCTTCGCCGCCGCGACGTCGATATGCTCATAGCCGACCGAAAAGGTGGCGGCGATCTTGACGCTCGGGCTCAACCGTTCGGTCGCTTCCGCCGTCAACCGTTCCGAGGGGCAGATCAACAGCCCGTCCATGCCTTCCGTCTTGGCCAGGAACTCGTCAGCCGGATAAATTCTGTCGTCGGGGTTGAGGGTGACGTCATAATCTCGCGCGACACGCGCTTCCACGTTGGGCGGCAGCTTGCGGGTCACCAGCAGCTTCGGCTTGGCATTCGACATCGGGAACCTTCGGATCAACGGGCGGTTGGGGCGATGTGGCCGGCGGACGGCGCCGTCGGTCGGTATCGGGTCGCTGGAGCGCGAAGATTACGGGAAGGTTGGCTTTTGGCAAACCTTCTTGCCCTATGCTATGTCGGATCGCCATTGCCGAAGCTGTTTGGGAAATCCGCCATGTCTAATCTGGTCCGCCTCTCAGCGCTGGTGCTGATCGCCGTCTCGGTCGCCGCCGGCCCGGCGGCGGCCGCACCGCTCAAGCTCGCCTCCTATCGCGCCGTCTATGATCTGAGCCTCGGTAAATCGCAAAGCTCCAGCGGTATCGCCGAAATCACGGGCCGGCTGGTGCTGGAATGGCAGGATGTCTGCGACGGCTACGTCTTCGGCCAGCGCATCCGGACCGAAATGCTGCTGTTCCAGGGCGGCGTCACCAGCAGCGACTATACGGTCAGCAGCTGGGAATCGCGCGACGGCTTGCGCTTTCGCTTTTCGCTCCGGCACCTGATCAACGAAGACGAGGTCGAGACCTATCAGGGTCAGGCCAAGCTCGGCGGCAGGGGCAAGGGCGGCACGGTGGTCTACACCGAGCCGGCGGGCAAGCGCGACAAGCTGCCGGCCGGCGTGATCTTCCCGACCGAGCACAACATCATTCTGTTGCAGAAGGGCCAGGCCGGCGAAAGCCTGGCGATCGTCGACGTATTCGACGGCTCGGGCGACGAAGGGCTGAACCGGGCGACCGCGTTCATCGGCAAGGCGCGGGCGGCGGAGAAGGGCGACAAGCCGGCCTACAAGCCGTTGCGCGGGCTGGCCTCCTGGTCCGTCCGGCTCGCCTATCACCGGCTGGAAGGCGACGAGGGCGTGCCCGCCTACGAGGTCGGCTTTCGCCTGTACGAGAACGGGGTGCCGGGCGACGTGTTGCAGGTTTACGACGATTTCTCGATCGCCGGCGCGTTGACCGAGCTGGAGATCCTGCCCGAACCGACCTGCTGAGTTTGGATTTTCACGCCTTGCCGTCGTCCGCTCCGGCGAAGCCGCGGCCCTTGCCGATGGCGGCGTCGCCGAACCGGGCGCGCACCGAATCGATCGCCTGTTCCACCTGTTTCAGCCGGTCCTGGCGCGGGTCCAGCAGGTCCGGCGGGTCGGCGTCGCGGCTGCCGGAGAGGGCGCTGGCGCCGATGCCGATCAGGCGAAAGGCGGTGCCGTCGGCGGCGCGCGCCAGCAGCGGCGTCGCCTCGCGGTAGAGCATCTCGGCCAGTTGCGTCGGATAGGGCAGGCTGTGGCTGCGCGTCAGGCTGGCGAAGGCCGCCGTTTTCAGCTTCAGGGTCACGGTGCGACCGGCCAGGTCCTTGGCCTTGAGCCGCTCCGACACCTTCTCGCAGAGCGGCCACAGCACCGCCGCCAGGCGGTCCGGCTCGGCGATGTCGGCCGCGAAGGTGGTCTCGGCGGAAATGCTCTTGGCCGCCGTGTTCGGGTCGACCCGGCGCGGGTCTTCGGCGCGGCTGAACGCCGCCAGGCGATGGCCGATGGCGCCATAACGGGCGACCAGCTCGGCCTCGTCATGGCGGCGCAGATCGCCGATTCGGCCGATGCCGGCGCGCTTCAATTTTTGTCTAAGGCTGCGGCCGACGCCCCAGATGTCGCCGACCGGCCTGGGCGCCAGGAAATCTATCGCCTCCGCCCGGCCGATCACCGAGAAGCCGCGCGGCTTGTCCAGGTCGGAGGCCAGCTTGGCCAGGAACTTGTTGTAGCTGAGGCCGACGGAAAGGGTGATGCCGATCTCGCGCTCGACGGTGGCGGCGAGGCGCGCCAGTGTCTCGGCCGGGGCGTGGCCGTGCAGCCGCCGGGTGCCGGCGAGATCCAGGAACGCCTCGTCGATCGACAGCGGCTCGACCAGCGGCGTGGCCGCCAGCATCAGCGCCCGCACCTCGCGGCTGACGGCGGCATATTTCTTCATGTTCGGCGGCATCACCACGGCGTCCGCGCAGAGCTTGCGGGCCTTGAACATCGGCATGGCCGAATGCACGCCATACATGCGCGCCACATAACAGGCGGTGCTGACCACGCCGCGCCGGCCGCCGCCGATGATCAGCGGCTTGTTGGCGAGCGACGGGTCGTCGCGCTTCTCGACCGCGGCGTAGAAGGCGTCGCAGTCGATATGGGCGAGCGCCAGGGAACCGAGCTCGGCGTGGGCGAGCAGGCGCGGCGAGCCGCAGGCGGCGCAGCGCTCGGCGGGGCCGGCGGCCGCCGCCGGGGCGAAGCAGTCGCGGCAGAAGCCGCTCACGCCGCCGCCTCGCGGCCCCACAGCCAGGCCGCGCCGCGGACGCCCGAGGAATCGCCATGCCGGGCCGGCCGGAGCGGCGTCGCCACCCGGTCGGAGAAGACATGCTCCGTCCAAAGCCGCGGCACGGCGTCATAGAGCTCGGCCAGGTTGGACATGCCGCCGCCGAGCACGATCACGTCGGGGTCGATGACATTGATCAGGCCGGCCAGCGACTTAGCCAGGCGGCGGGTGTAGCGGGCGAGGCTGACCCGCGCGGCCGCGTCGCCGGCAGCCGCCGCTGCGGCGATCTGCCGGCTATCCAAGCCGTCGGTGCCATGGTCGCGGGCCAAGGCCGGGCCCGACAGGAAGGTCTCGATACAGCCCTGCCGGCCGCAATAGCAGTCCGGGCCGGGCAGCTCGTGCCGCTCCGGCCAGGGCAGAGGGTTGTGGCCCCATTCGCCGGCAATGGCGTTCGGGCCGGTGAGCACCCGGCCGTCGACCACCAGGCCGCCGCCGACGCCGGTGCCGAGGATGACGCCGAACACCACCCGGGCACCGGCGCCCGCGCCGTCGACAGCCTCCGACAGCGTGAAGCAGTTGGCGTCGTTGGCGAGCCGGACCGGGCGGTCGAGTGCCGCCGCCAGGTCGCGGTCCAGCGGCTTGCCGATCAGGCAGGTGGAATTGGCGTTCTTGATCAGGCCGCTCGCGGGCGAGACGGCGCCGGGCATGCCGATGCCGACCGTGCCGGTCCGGCCGAGTTCCGCCTCCACAGCCCGCACCAGGCCGGCCACCGCGGTGACGGTGCCGTCATAGTCGCCCTGCGGCGTCGCCAGCCGGCGTCGGTCCAGTTCGGCGCCGTCCGGGCCGAGCGCGGCGATCTCGATCTTGCTGCCGCCGAGGTCGACGCCGAGGCGCAAGCTCACGCCTCCCGGCCGTCCAGATAGGCCTCGATCGCCCGGGCCGCCTCGGTCCAGTCGTCGGCCCGGTGGTGGCTGTCCTCGGCCGGCTCCAGCAACGCGGCGAGTTTCGGATGGGCGACGAAATGCAGGCGCCAGACATGGTCTGCCGCTTCCTTCACCGATGTGTGGTGGCGCGGAATGTCGTCGATGAACACCGCCGGCGCGCCGGCGCGCCGCGCCAGCTCGGCGACAACCCCGCCTTTGGCGCCGATATTGGCGATCAGCGGGTAGTCCATGTCGTGGCGGGCCAAGGCGCGGCGACGGGCATCCAACTGGTCGAGCGGCAGGTTGCTCAGCACCACCACCTGGGCGCGCTCGGCCAGGCGCCGCAGCGCCGCCGCGGCGCCGGGCACCGGCGCCATGTCCTCGGTGTGGCCGGCGAAGAACCGGTCGAGATGGTCGCGCACCTCCTCGCGTCCGACCGGCTGGTTGTCGTCGCGGCGGCGAATGTTGCCGACGAGCGCGAAGGACGCCCAGTCGAACACTAACTTTTGGTTGTTCAAATACTCGACAAAACCTGCCATAAATGCAAACAAAACCTCGTCGGCGTCGCTGATGATGAGCGGCCGATCGGGGTCCACCTGGACGGCGTTTAACTGATCGAGGACTTCTTTCACGACCGGTTCATCCATGGAATTCAAGCCTTTACTCGATATGCCGAGGTCTTAAAAGTACAGGCGACATATGGCGATGAGTCATGTCATTAACGGAATCTTAAGGACAAATCGTTACCGATCTAATGCCTGGGAGACAGGTTCGTCTGACCACCTTGGCCCCGTCTTCGATACGCGTTGGCAGCCGTTCGCCATAGTGTAAGCTAACCGTGTTAGCCGTGGGTCGTCATAGTTGTTGCTGGACGCTTCGTCCATGAGGGGTGACCCATGTCCAAGACCGTCCTGATCGTTGAAGACAACGAGCTTAACATGAAGTTGTTTCACGACCTCTTGGACGCGCACGGCTACCAGACGCTCCAGACCCGGAACGGCATGGAGGCGCTGTCGCTGGCCCGCGAGCACCATCCCGATCTCATTCTAATGGATATCCAGCTGCCCGAGGTGTCCGGCCTGGAGGTCACCAAATGGCTGAAGGAAGACGATCTGCTGAAGGCGATACCGGTCGTCGCCGTGACCGCCTTCGCGATGAAGGGCGATGAGGAAAAGATCCGCGAGGGCGGCTGCGAGGCCTACATCGCCAAGCCGATCTCGGTCGGCACCTTCATCGAGACCGTCAAGAAATTCCTCGACTGAGGCTGATGGCTGATGACGGCGCGCGTCCTGGTCGTCGATGACGTTCGGGCTAACGTAAAACTGCTCGAGGCGAAACTCGCCAGCGAATATTACGACGTGACCGCGGCCTTCGACGGACTGGAGGCGTTGGAGCGGGTGCGCGAGGACGCCCCCGACATCGTCCTGCTCGACGTCATGATGCCGGGCATCGACGGTTTCGAGGTGTGCCGCCAGATCAAGGCCGACCCCCAGGTCGCGCATATCCCGGTGGTCATGATCACGGCGCTGAGCGAGCTCAAGGACCGGGTCACCGGGCTCGAGGCCGGCGCGGACGACTTTCTCACCAAGCCGGTCAACGACATCGCGCTGTTCGCACGGGTACGCTCGCTGGTCCGTCTCAAGCTGATGATGGACGAGCTTCGGCTGCGCGAGCAGACCGGCAACGAGTTCGGCGTCGTGCAGTCGACCTCCGAGACCGACGTG
>CAJHXX010000132.1_pt1 | contig 11659 bp, 8 predicted proteins | sample 9198511 | NCBI WGS metagenome assembly CAJHXX01 (sample SAMEA7708325, study PRJEB35096) | sediment metagenome | biome: marine neritic benthic zone biome [ENVO:01000025]; feature: sediment [ENVO:00002007]; material: shallow marine sediment [ENVO:03000034] sea grass bed [ENVO_01000059] ...
CCGTCAAGAAGCTGTCCCTCTTTCAGCTGCGCGACATCCTGAGCGGCAAGATCACCAACTGGAAACAGGTCGGCGGCCCGTCCAAGCCGATCGAGATCATTGCCGAGGACGCGAGCGGCGGCCTGCGCACCTTCGTCGAGAAGCTGGTGCTCAAGGGCGGCACCATCTCTGGCAACGTGAAGGAGCACAAAAGTGGCAGCGACATCGTCCCGGCGGTCGAAAAGTCGCCGAACGCCATCGGCGTCGCCGCCCATGCCACCGTGACCAAGTCGGTCCGCGAGGTCGAGACGGTGATCAAGGTGGTCCAGCCGCTGATCCTGGTGACTCTCGGCGAGCCCAACGCGCGGGTCGCCAAGGTGATCGCCGCCACCAAGAAGGTCGCCAACGCCCAAGGCGCGGGCACTTAACCGGAAGGCTCGACGGGGGTTTCTCACCCGCCCCGGAAGCTGGAAAGCGCCGTCGATATGCCCGACGGCCGATAGACCACATCGCCAAGCGATGTTGCGGCAAGGCGCGGTCACAAGAATGGCCGCGCCTTTCCGCGTTGAGAGCCCAGGCGCGGGCGGGACGCGCCGGGCCGGCGGCGTCATGACAGTGCGGCGACGACGCGGCTATAGTTGCCGGCGTCAACCGCCGGGGATCGCGACGCCATGACGAACGACAGGGAAGCGCAATTCGACTACATCATCGTCGGCGCCGGATCGGCGGGGTCGGTGCTCGCCGCCCGCCTGACCGAGGATCCGGCGACGCGCGTCCTGTTGCTCGAGGCGGGCCGGGCGAGCCATCCCTACAGCCGTCTGCCGATCAGCTTCGGGCTGCTGATCGATCATCCCGGGGCGAACTGGCGGTTCTTCTCCGAGCCGGAGCTGGGCACGGCGAACCGGGCGATCCCGGTGCCGCGCGGCAAGCTGCTCGGCGGTTCCAGCGCGATCAACGGCCTGGTCTTTGTGCGCGGCCAGCCGCTCGACTACGACACTTGGGCGCAGTTTGGCAATCGCGGCTGGGGCTGGGAGGACGTGCTGCCGTTGTTCAAGCGGATGGAGACCTTCGCGGGCGGCGCCGACGGCCTGCGCGGTGATGGCTTGCGCGGTGGGGGCGGCCCGCTGCACGTCTCCGAGGTGCCGGACCGCAATCCGCTCTATGACGCGCTCTTTGCCGCCGCCGCCGAGGCCGGCCATCGGCGCAACCCCGACTACAACGGCGCCGACCAGGAGGGCATTGCCAAGACCCAGGCGACGATCCGGCGCGGCCGCCGCATGAGCACCGCCCATTGCTATCTCCGGCCGGCGATGCGGCGGGCCAATTTGCAGGTGGTGACCGAGGCCCTGACCCATCGCGTGCTGCTGGAGGGCAAGCGCTGCGCCGGCGTCGCCTACCAGGTCGGCGGCAACATCGTCGAGGCGCGGGCGGGCCGGGAGGTGGTTCTCGCGGCCGGCGGCATCAGCTCGCCGCAGATCATGGAGCTCTCCGGCATCGGCCGGCCGGAGGTGCTGCGGGCCGAGGGCATCGAGGTCCGCCACGAGCTGCCCGCCGTCGGCGAGAACTTCCGCGACCACATCAATGCCCGTATCCAATGGCGTGTCGTCGCGCCGGGCATTTCCTACAACGAGCGCGCGCGCGGGCTGGGCCTCGCCCGCGAGGTGGCGAAATACCTGGCGACGGGCGGCGGTTTCCTGAGCCTGCCCTCGGCGCCGCTGGTCGCTTTCCTGAAAACGCGGCCGGAGCTCGAGACGCCGGACGTCCAGATGCACCTGATCCCCTATGCGGTGAAGAACCCGAAACGGCGGCAGCTGCACAGCTTCCCGGCCATGACGGTCGCCTGCTACCAGTTGCGGCCCGAGAGCCTCGGCTCCGTCCATATCCGCAGCCCCGACCCGCAAGCCCAGCCGGCGATCCGCTTCAATTTCCTGGGCGACCCGATCGACCGGCGGACCATGGCCGACGGCTTCCGGATGATGCGGCAGATCGTCGGGCAGCGGCCGATGGATGCCTATCGCGGCGAGGAATACTCGCCGGGCAAGGATGTCGAGAGCGACGACCAGATTCTCGACTGGATCCGCAACAATTCGGAGACCGCCTACCACCCGATCGGCACCTGCCGGATGGGCCCCGGCCCGGCCGGCGCGGTGGTCGACGACCGGCTGAAGGTGCACGGCATCGAGGGCCTGCGCATCGCCGACGCCTCGATCATGCCGACCATGCCGTCCGGCAACACCAACGGCCCGGCCATCATGATCGGCGAAAAGGCCGCCGACCTGATCCGCCGCCCTACTGCCGCTGGATCTTGACCAGCATCAGGAACGGCGCCGCGGCGACGCAGACGAACGCGTACAGAAGGAAGGCGTTGGAATAGCCGATCATGGTCGCCTGCCGGTCGATCTCGGAGCTCAGCGCGGCCAGGCCCGGCACGGATTCCGCGTTCCATTGCCCCATGATCCAGGGGAACTGCAACACCTCGTTCGTGGGGCTGATGTTCTGGGTGAGCTCGGAATAGCTGACCTTGCTGGTCCGGATCATCACCATCACGCTCAACGAAATGAAGATGCTGGAGCCGAAGTTCCGCAGCAAATGGAACAGCGACGAGCCTTCCGCCAGCTTGTCAGGCGGCAGGGTGGCGAAGGTAACGATGGACAGCGGTACCCACATGACGCCGGTGCCGATGCCTTGCACGACGCCGGCGACGCCGACATCGAACGGCGAGACGTCGAGATTGAAGTTGGCCATCTGCCAGCCGCTCCAGCCGACCAGGCCCAATCCCAGCAGCAGCCCCACCCTGGGGTCGAAGCGGCCCATCAGCGCCGCGGTGAAGAAGCCGATCACCATGCCGGCGCCGCGCGCCGCCAACAGGATGCCGATCAGGGAATCCGGGTAGCCCTTGAGGTTCTGCAGCATCGACGGAAACAGCACCGTCGGCGTGACGTTCAACAGCCCGTAGACGAACACCAGGAACAGGCCGACATTGAAATTGCGGTCGCGGAAAATCGCCGGGCTGATGAAAGGCTCGGGATGGGTCAGCGTCTGCACCACGAAAAGATAGAACCCGAGACCCATCAGGACCGTGACGAGGATGATTTCCCCGGATTCGAACCAGTCCAGGCGCTCGCCCCGGTCCATCATCAACTGCAGGCAGGTCACCGCGACCGAGAGCGCCAGGAAGCCGGTCCAATCGAGGCGGAGCTTGCGCCGCGGTCCGGAATCGCGAATGAAGGCGATGACGCCGATCAAGGCGGCGAGGCAGAGCGGCAGGATCAGGATGAAGATCCAGCGCCAGTTGTATTCCTCCGCCAGGTAGCCGCCGAGCGCCGGAGCGATGGCCGGGCCGATGACCACCGACATGCCGAAGATCCCCTGCGCCATCGCCCGCTGGTCGGGGGGATAGGTGGCGACAATGATGGCCTGCGCCAGCGGCACCAGGGGGGCGCCGAAGACACCCTGGCCGATCCGGTAAATCAGCAACGGCGCCAGGCTTGTCGCGGTGGCGCAGAGCAGCGATGACACCGCGAAACCGATCACCGCCACGATCAAGACCCGGCGCTCGCCAAAGCGGGCGGTGAACCAGCCGGTCATCGGCGTTGCCACCGCGGTGGCGACGACGTTCAGCGTGACCACCCAGGAGACCTGATCCGGCGTTGCCGAGAGCGCCCCCTGCAACTGCGGCAAGGCGACGTTGACGATGGTCAGCGTCAGCGCATAGAGCATGGTGCAGAGCGACATCGTCACCAAGATGATCGCCCGCTGCCCGGCCGTCCGCTCCACTACTTCCGAGGCCGATGTCGTGCTCATGGGCGAGGTTATCGTCTATCTGCAATCGCTTGACCATCCCGCCCGCCCTGTTCCTGCTGGCCGGGGAGCCGAGCTATTGTACCGGTGGGCGCGAAACCGTCGACGGCGGTTGCGTGTCGCTACGCTTAGGGAGTGACCGGACATGGACAAGGAAACCATCCGCCTGACCAGCCTGTCGCATGGCGGCGGCTGCGGCTGCAAGATCGCGCCGGCGGTCTTAAGCGAGATGCTGGCCAAGCTGCCGCGCGACTTTGCCGATGCGGCGCTGATGGTCGGCACGGAAACCGGCGACGATGCCGCGGTCTACCGCCTGAACGATCGCCAGGCGCTGGTTGCCACCACCGATTTCTTCATGCCGATCGTCGACGACGCGTTCGATTTCGGCCGTATCGCCGCGGCCAACGCCTTGTCCGATGTCTATGCGGTCGGCGGGCGGCCGCTGTTGGCGCTGGCGATCGTCGGCATGCCGGTCGACAGGCTGCCGGTCGAAACGGTGCAGGATATTCTTGCCGGCGGCGCCGCGGTCTGCAACGCGGCCGGCATCGCCGTCGCCGGCGGCCATTCCATCGACGCGCCGGAGCCGATCTACGGCCTGGTCGCCATCGGCCTGGTCGATCCGGACAACGTCAAGCGCAACAGCGAGGCGAAGCCGGGCGATGCGCTGATCCTGGGCAAGCCGTTGGGAATCGGCATCTTGAGCGCGGCGATGCAAGGCGGCCGGCTCGATGGCGCCGGCTATCGGGAGATGATCGAGACGACGACCCGGCTGAATTCCGTCGGCAGCGACCTGGCGGAAGTCGATGGCGTCCATGCCATGACCGACGTCACCGGCTTCGGCCTGCTCGGCCATCTGCTGGAGGTCTGCCGCGGATCGGGACTGGCGGCGCGCCTGGATGTCGAGCGCATCCCGGTCCTGCCGGCGGCCCGCGAGCTTGCCGAGCAGGGGCTGACGACCGGCGCGGCCGGGCGCAACTGGGCAAGCTTCGGCCATGAGGTGAGCCTGCCCGGCGACCTGGCCGACTGGCGGCGCAGCCTGCTGCTCGACCCGCAGACCAGCGGCGGCCTGCTGGTCTCATGCGATCCGGCCGAGGTCGACCCTGTGCTGCGCCTGTTCCGCGATCAAGGCTACCCGGATGCCGGCGTGATCGGCGTCATGCAGGCGGGCGCGCCGGGCGTGGCCGTCCGGTGAGGCCGACCGCGACGACGACGGTCTATTCAGGGCGAGAATTTCCGGCTCAGAATATAGGCGACGACCGCCATGCGCTCCTCGTCGGAGTAGATCTCCTTCCAGGCCGGCATTTTGCGAAAGCCGTTGGTCACCCGGTCATAGACGAAACCGGGCTTGTAGCGCCTGGGCTTCAGCTTCGGCCCCTTGCCCGGATAGGCGGAACTGCCGTGGCAATGCCGGCATTGCTCCTCCCAGACCGCCTTGCCGGCGGTGATGTTCTCGGGCTTGTTCAGATAGGCTTCGGTCAGCGCCGCCGGCGTTCCGGCCGCGGCCGCAACAGCGGCGATCGCTGCGGCGCCAATCGACGCGACAAGACCAAACGCGAACTTCAAGACGACATCCTCCAGCAAACTCGATAGCCAAGACGCGATCGGCCCCGGCAATTCCACCGGGGCCGACGCGACACGCGACATCTGCTCACGCCGGGATCAGCGGTTCCCGGCGCAGGAGATTGCCGATCAGTTGGCCGGCACGATCTTGTAGATCGTGTCCTGGCGGCCGTTCGGCCCCGTGGTGACCGAGGTCAGGGCATAGACTTCGCCGCCCGAATCCTGGGCGAAGGCAAGAATGTAGGGGATCTTGCCTTCCATGCCGACGACCTGCATGTGCTCCATGTCCCACTTGCCGCCGCTGCCCTTGCCGGCCATGAACAACTGCCCGTCCATGGCGCCGAAGTTCTTGCTCCAGTCGCCGAAGATGTACTTACCCTTCCAGGGCCCGTGCGCGCCCCGGTAGACATAGCCGCCGGTCACCGAAATGCCCTTGCAGCCCTGCGGCTTCGCGGTGCAGTTGTTGTACTCGATGATCGGCATCGTCAGGCCGGTCTGCTGACAGCCCTTCGGATGATCGTTCGGATTGGCGTAGTCGAAGCAGTAGGTCCCCTCCATCTTGCGCCAGCCGAGATTGGCGCCGCGGCTGACGATGTCGACCTCCTCATAGCTGTTCTGCTGCACGTCGCCGCAGAACAAGGCGCCATCGTCCATATCGAACGAGCAGCGCCAGGCATTGCGCAGGCCATAGGCCCAGATCTCCGGCAAGGCGTTGTTGTTGCCGACGAAGGGGTTGTCGCTCGGAATGCCATACGGAACGCTGCTATTGACGTCGATGCGCAGAATCTTGCCGTGCAAATCCAGCAGGTCCTGGCCGTTGCCTTCGGCCACGTTGTGGCCGATGCCCCAGTCGTTGGCATAGCCGCCGTCGCCGGTCGAGATGTACAGCATCCCGTCCTTGCCGAAGCCGATCCAGTGGCCGTTATGGTTGAACTGCGGCCAGTCGATCGAGGTGATGATGCGCCCCGATTTCGGGTCGGCGACGTTCGGGTCGTCGGCCGACACCTTGTATTCGGCGACGACGTTGGTATGCGACCACCAGAGCATCTTGCCGAGGTCGCCCTGGAAATTCAGATGCGCGCTGTAGGCGACGTAGAACCTGCCGTTGCTCTGGTAGTTCGGATGGAACGCGATGCCGAGCAGGCCGCGTTCATCGAAATCCTGATGCAGATCGGGAATCAGATTGCGGATGTTGAGAAACGGCTCGGCCTCGAGCGAGCCGTCCGGGTTGACGATACGCACGTAACCCGGCTGCTCGATGATGAATTTGCGCTGGTCGCCGGCCGGCTGGACCATTGCCAGCGGCGCGTTGACGCCCGTGACGAATGGTTCCAGCTTGACGCTGACATCCGCATTCGCAGCCCCGCCGAGAACTGCGGCGCCCAAGCCGCCCGCGACGAGGATTGCCTTCAATCGACCTCTATGACTCATGATCGAGCCCCCTCTCTGTTGCTCCCTAGTGCAAAGCCCGCGCGGAATTCCGCTCCGGTACTTCATCTGGTGAAAATCAGACTAAACGCCGCGGATTGGCCTGTCCATACGGGGAACGGCCACCGCCGGGCGGTGCTAGAGCAGCATCCGTTCAGACGGAATCGCTTTCAGCGATCCGTCTGAACGGATAAAGCTGCTCTGCCTATTGATAAGTAGAGCAATATCCGACCATATCGAACCCTACCGGTTCGATAGGGTCGGATATTGCTCTAGCGGCCTATGCCGCCGCGCCGGCCGGTAAGCAGTGGCGTCCAGGCCAGCGCGCGCGCCAGCAGCCATAGCACCGCCGGCAACAGAATGCAGAGCGCCAGTGCCAGCACCGGGCGGTCGGCGCCGAAATGGCCGATCGCCGCGTAGACGAAGCCGATCGGGAGCGAGCCGCAGACCAGCGCCAGGGCGAAGGTCGCGAACGGCATGGCGGCCAGGCCGGCCAGGCAGACCACGACCTCGGCCATCACCGGTATCCAGCGCGACATGGCAACGATCCAGCCGCCCCGATCCAGGAAGATGGCGTCGCCCTTTTCCAACGCCGCCGCGCCGATCAGCCAGCGCGCCAACGGCCGGCCGAACCAGCGGCAGAGGCCATAGCCGGCGAGGCCGCCGGCGACGGCGCCGGCGGTGGCGATCAGCCCGCCGAGCGCCACGCCGTAAATCATGCCCAACGCGCCCATCACGCCGCTCTCCGGGATCGGCAGCGCCAGGTCGGCGATCATCAGGACGATGGCGGCGGCCCAGGCGACCGCGCCATAGCCCTGCAGCCAGCGGAGCGCGCCGTCGGCGGTGAATCCGACCTCCAGCCGCTCGCCCCAGATGGCGAACGGCAAGGCGACGGTCAGGATCAGGAACAGCACGATGAAGGCGAGGCGCAGCATCGGTGAATTTGGGCCGGTATCGCTCACGCGACCTTATTCGATGATCAGCTTGTCCATGCTGCGCCGGGACTGCAGCTTCTCGATCACCGGCTCGCGGCCGCCGCGCAGGATCGAATTGCCCTCGTATAGGATCCGCTGGTCGATCTCAGGCGGGTTCAGCCAGTCGTCCTCCTGCATCTGGCCGCTCTGGCCATAGGCGGTCAGCGCATTCTGGTAGCAGGCGAGCCGCACCTGCTCTTCCGCGATGCCGGTCTCGAGCGCCAGCTTGGCGGTCTTCGGCACGCCGAGCGGCTCCGAGATGCCCCAGTCGCAGGCGGAATCGACGATGATCCGCTCGGCGCCGTACTGGCGCAGGATATCGACCATGCGGGCATTGCCCATCTTGGTGCTGGGATAGATCGAGAAGGCGGCCCAGAAGCCGCGGTCCAGCGTCTCCGCCACCGTCTCCTCGTTGTTGTGGTCGACCACCACCTTGGACGGATCGACGCCGTGCTCCTCGCAGACGTCCATCGAACGGCTGGTGCCGCGCTTCTTGTCGCGATGCGGCGTGTGGATCATCACCGGCAGGTCGAGCTCCTTGGCCAGCTCGAGCTGCTGGCGGAAATACTTGTCCTCCAGCTCGGTCTGCTCGTCATAGCCGATCTCGCCGATGGCGACGACGCCGTCCTTGAGCGCAAAGCGCGGCAGGATCTCCATCACCGCTTCGGCCAGCGCCTCGTTGTTGGCTTCCTTGGAGTTCAGGCCGATGGTGCAGTAGTGGCGGATGCCGAACTGGCCGGCGCGGTGGCGCTCGAAGCCGAGGATCGAGGACAGGTAGTCGATATAGGTGCCGACATGAGTGCGCGGCTGGCCGATCCAAAAGGCCGGCTCGATCACCGCGACGATGCCGGCGGCGGCCATCGCCTCGTAATCGTCGGTCGTGCGCGAGATCATATGGGTATGGGGGTCGATGAACATCATGGCGTCGTTTCCACCCTACTTTGCGTCTCTTGCTTGCGTCTGCTGCCGTCGGGCGCTCAAAGCTCGGCCGCCAGGGCATCCCAGGACAGGCGGTCGGCCTCGATCGCCGCGGCGACCTCGGGCATCGACCGAAGCAGATCCTGCGCCCCCGGATCGCCGCTCGCCGCCAGCGCCAGGCCGGCCGCCTTCTTCTCGGTCTCGTCGCCGCTGTCGATGAGCCGCTGCAGGTCCTCGATCGCCGCGCCCGCGGCGAACGGACCGACACAGCGCCAGAGCTCCGGCGTGATCGGCCGGCCGGCGGCCCAGCGTTCATGCGCATAGTCGCAGAGGATCGACGCCAGCGCCGGATTGGCGCGCGCGTCGAGGCCCTGGATCGGGGCGAGCGTGCTGCCGATAAAGAGCGCCTTCAGCACCATCTGGTTCCAGCGGTTCTGGTCGAACTGTTCGCGCGGATAGGGGCTGCGATGGGCCACCGCCTCGAACACCGCGCGCATGTTGGAGCGCACGCCTTCGGCCGCCTGCGCCTCCAGCAGCTCGGGCGCGGGGTAGAGCGGCAGGCCGCGGTAGAGCGCGACCGCCTCGGCGACGTCGGCGGAGCGGCAGAGCTCGACGAAGCGGTCGGCGAAGTCCTGGCCCTCGCCGCCGGCACTGCCGAGCAACAGGATGCGGGCGGCCTGGTCGACGCTCCAGCCGCGCGGGTCCCAGCCGTCGCGCGCCGCCTCCGCCTCGACCAGATCATCGTCCGTCAAATCCAGGTCGTTCCGGCCGAGCCACCTCGGCGCCATGCCGAGGGCAATGTGCAGCACCCGGTCGGAAGCGTCGTCGGCGAGCTTGGCCAACTGCTCGTCCAGCCAGGTCGTGGCGGCGGCCGGCAATTGCCGTTGCAGCCACGCATGAAGAAGCCGGTCCGGTGCCGTCGTCATGCTATTTCACCTCTCTCGGCCACCTGAACGCCCAGCGAAAGTATAGGGCAAATTCGAAGGCCAGGGAAAGCAGCGCCGGCCTTGGGTCGTGTCTCTGATGGAAACTTGATGCGCCAAAACGCAAGGCGGGTTCGAACGTCAACTCAGCGGATCAAAGCGGTCGCCGCTCCGACGCGGTGATTGAGTCCGGGCATCGCCGAAATCGACCGATTCTATGCGATGCCCCAGCGAGGCAAGCGCGATTTCAACATTGATCCGCCAACGTCCTCCAACGCCATCATGCAGAGGGCGCTGCCCCTACTGCGGAGAGAACAGTGAACCCGGCAGGTACAGCACGGAGAGCTTGACAGCCAATCCCCGAGTTAGAGAACGGAATCGATCCAACTCGGAAAGGACCTGTGGTCCTCTGCTGCCAGCGCCCCCAACCCAACGGGGTACGCTCATGAGCACGGTTGGTCCATTCCGTTACCGGACCTTCCTGGCGCTAACCTGGTCGGGCACGGCGGTATATATTAGGCGGCCCACGTGCACACTTTCGCGAATTATGGATACTGGGAGCGCGAGCTGGGGAGCTTTCTCGGCGAATGGAACAGCGTCCTGGGAGCGACCCCCCAAAATATAACTCGGAGATTCGGTTGAATGCGTCGAAAAGCTCTAGCGACTACCCGTGGCCCGCGCCGGACCAGAAAGCCAGACACAACAAGCTTTCCAGCAACCATCTCGTCATTCTCGAAGTCATCGGCCCGGCCTCTTGATTCGCCGAAGGGAGCAGCGCGCAATTTCGGGTCAGTATGCTAGTAAGATCTGAGAGGATCGAGACATGACGGGATCCGCCTATGGCAAACGGATCGCCGCCTGGGCTGGCTGGGCAACGCTGGCCCTTGCGCTGGCAAGCGCCGCGCCGACGGCCGCGACGGAAGCCGAAGAGGGAATGCTGATCAAGAACCTGCGGCAGATGATCTTCGAGGGCAAGCGCTCCGGCGAGGGCTATTTCAGCCGGGATGGTGCGCAGATGGTCTTTCAGAGCGAACGGGAGCCCGGCAACCCTTTCTACCAGATCTATCTGATGGATTTGGGGACCGGCGACACGCGTCGCATGTCGACCGGCGTCGGCAAGACGACTTGCGCCTGGATTCACCCCAGTGAAGAGAAGGTGCTGTTTGCCTCCACGCACCTCGACCCGGAGGCAATCGACAAGCAGCGTCAGGAGTTGGAGGAACGCGACTCCGGCGCAAGCCGGCGCTATTCCTGGAGCTTCGATCCTCACTACGACATCTTCGAGACGCCGAGCGCGGGCGGCGAGTTGGTCAATCTGACCAATGCGTTCGGCTACGACGCCGAGGGCGCCTGGTCGCCGGACGGCGCGCACATCCTCTTTGCCTCGAACCGGTCGGCCTATGCCGGGACGCTCTCCGAAGAGGAGCGGGAGATCCTCGGCCGCGATCCGTCCTACTTCATGGATCTCTACGTTATGAATGCCGACGGCTCGAATGTGCGGCGCCTGACCGACACGCCGGGCTACGACGGCGGGCCGTTCTACAGCCACGACGGCCGCAAGATCGTCTGGCGCCGCTTCACGCCGGACGGCGGCAGCGCCGAAATCTACACCATGAACGCGGACGGCAGCGACCTCAAGGTCATCACCCGTCTAGGCGCCATGTCCTGGGCACCCTTCTTCCATCCCTCGGGCGACTACGTGATCTTCGCAACCAGCGTCCTCGGGTTCCGAAACTTCGAGCTCTACATGGTCGACGCGGAAGGGGCGCGGGAGCCGGTTCGCGTCACCTATAGCGAGGGCTTCGACGGATTGCCGGTTTTCTCACCCGACGGCAAGACGCTTTCCTGGTCGAGCGCCCGGACTCCTGACAAGCGTCCTCAGATCTTTGTCGCCGAGTGGGACGACGCGAAGGCGCGGCGGTTGCTGGGACTGGAGTTGGCCGAACAGGAGGGGGAGCGGAAGGACGAGGTGATCGCGCTGCCCGAAACCAGGGCAGCGATCGATGCCAAGGACCTGCGCGCTCATGTCACAACCCTGGCTTCGGAATGGATGGAAGGCCGGCTCACGGGCTCACC
>CAJHXX010000508.1_pt1 | contig 11651 bp, 7 predicted proteins | sample 9198511 | NCBI WGS metagenome assembly CAJHXX01 (sample SAMEA7708325, study PRJEB35096) | sediment metagenome | biome: marine neritic benthic zone biome [ENVO:01000025]; feature: sediment [ENVO:00002007]; material: shallow marine sediment [ENVO:03000034] sea grass bed [ENVO_01000059] ...
CGAAGATCACCAGGGCGGCGAAGTTGGCGAAGGTGTAGAGGATCCAGCAGGCGATCATGGCGACGCCGTCGAGCTGGTAGAAGCCGAACATGCCGAGACCGGTCAACAGCACGGTGCCGGCCACCACCGGCTTGCGGCCGAACCGGTCGGCCAGCACGCCGCCGACCAGGTTGCCGATGATCGCGACGGCGCCGCCGCCGATATAGAGCAGGGTGATATGGCCGGGCGTGAAGCCCTGGGTCTCGATCAGATGCTTGGCCTGCAGGGCGAAGCCGGCGGCGACGCCGAAGGTGAACGGCACGCGCGCCAGCGACAGGCCGAGGAGGCGGCCGGGATAGGCGCGGAACAGGCCGCGCAGCGGCGCAGCCAAGTCGATGAGCCCGCGGCCGGGCGGCAGGCCTTCGGCTTGGGCAGCGAAACGGCGCGTCTCCCGCAGGTTGCGGCGCAGCCAAGCGAGCGTCAGGATCGCCGCCAGGCTGGCGAAATAGAGGCTGCGCCAGCCGCCCGGAAGCTGCTCGATCAGGGCGTAGAGCACCGCGCTCAGGCCGGCGCCGAGGGTGCCGAGCCCGGCGACGAAGCCGAGGCCCCAACCCCGGTTCCGCGCCGTCAGCTCCTCGATGATGATCACGGTTGCGAGCGTGACCTCGGTCTCGATCAGGAAACGGGCGATGAACTGCGCCGCGACGAACGCCGCCGGCGTCCGGGCGAGCCCGGTGGCCGCGGTCGCCAGCGAAAAGCCGACGATGGTGAACAGCAACAGCCGCGCCCGCCCCAGCCGGTCGGCGAACAGGCCGAGCAGGATGCCCGGCACGACACCGAGCCGGGCGATGCCGAAGACCGCGCCGACGCTCTCCTCGGCGATGCCGAGGTCGCGCTGCACGAACGGGATGACCAGGGCCAGCAGGTCCAGGTCGTAGCGGCCGAGCGCGATGGTGGCGCCGAGCAGCGCCAGCATGGTCACCTGCCCGGGCGGCAATGGCTCGCGCGGCAGCGGGTTGAGCCCGAAACGCCATAGCCCCGACACGCCTTGCCGTCGCGTCCCACCGTCCGCCCGATCGTCCGCCATGCCGACCTCCCGGCTAAGTTGATCCGTGTGGGACCAGACCTAGGCGCCGGGCGCGGCATCGTCTGCCCGATCTCGAACGATCTCTCGGCGATTCCGGAATCGCGCGGGATTCGTCAGATTCGATCAGTCTTCGAGATAGAGTTTAGGGTCAGACCCTAAACTCCCCGCCGGGTCGGCGGCCGGCGCGCCGTGGCGGCGGAATTCGGTGGGCGTGGTGCCGACGATCTCCCGGAAGGCACGGTTGAACGGGGCGAGGGAGCGGTAGCCGAAGTCCATCGCGATGTTGGCGATCGGCCGGCCGGCGAGTGCCGGGTCGGCGAGCGCCGCCTTGGCGTCGCGGATCCGGTAGTGGTTGAGGAAGGCGTTGAAATTGCGGTGGCCGAGGCGGCGGTTGATGGCCCGGCGCAAGCGATATTCCGGCACCTCGAGCCGCTCGGCCAGGCGGCCGACGGTCAGGCCCTCCTCATGGTGCACCGACTCGCGCGCGATCAGGTCCTGCAGGCGGTCGATGATCGCCTGTTCGGCCGGGTGCATCGGCGCGCCGCCCGGCGCCGGCGGCGGCGTCCGCGCGGCGCCGTCCTCGGCCGCGAGCAGCGGCTCCGGCCGGGCCGCGGTCAGCCAGAGCAGCCCGGCCAGCGTCAGGGCGAAGACGAGGCCGGTGTCGAGCACATGAAGCGCCGGATCGACCGGGCGCTCGCCGACCGTCGCTTCGACCACCAGGCGGCCGAGGGTGAAAAGGCAGATCGCCAGCACGTAGTAGACGCGGAAGCGGCGGCGCCATTCCAATAGATCGGTCTGCCGGCCGCCGAGCGCGACCGCCATCGAGAGCGCCAGCAGCACGATGGCGATCGCCATCTGGCTCTGCTCGAGCAGCCGGTGCGGCGCGTCCACGCCCGCGGCACGCAGGCCATGGCGCAGGAAGAACAGGCCGGCGACCGCCGCCAGCACCGCCCAGTGCCAGGGCCGTACCCGGAAATCGTCGTCGAACACCGCCTGCGCCAGCAGCCACAGCACGACCGGCCCGGAAATGCAGCCGAACAGGATCGGCGCCGCGGCGAGCAGGCCGAGCGTGCCGCTGAGGTCGAACCGGGCGCACAGCAGATAGGCGATGACGCAAAGCACGAAGGCCACCGCGATGCGGCCGACCGTGGCGCCCCTCAGGTCGCGCAGGAAAACCACGGCGGCATAGCTCAACAGGCCCATGGTGCCGAAGGTGAAGGCGTCGCGCAGCAGCTCCATCCGCGCGTTCTAGCATGTCTGCCGTGGTCTGAGTCCGCGGGTCCGGGTCAGGCCTGGACTATGTAGGCGGTGTCCGAACCCTCGAAAATCGACTCCGAGTCGATTTAAGAACAAAGTCCTAAATCGACTCGGAGTCGATTTATCGCCCGGCTAGATGCCGGCCATCTCGATGGCCTTCTGCAGCAGCGGGTCGATGCGGGTGGCGTTTTCCTTGATGAAGGCGAGCAGGGCGCGCTCGTGCTCGTGCAGCTGGCCGTCGGCGGCCATCTGGCGCATCAGCCATTCGGCCTCGCCCTTGTCGATCGCCTCGCGCTTCAGGGCGTCCTTGGCCTCCTTGTCCAGCCGTTCCCAGGAGCCGGCGTCGTCATAGGGGTCCAAGATCGCGGCGGCCGCCTCGCGCACCGGGACGTCGCCGCGCGCGGCCGCCTTGCCCATGCCGGCGGCGGTGCGGCCGGCGTCCTTCAAGATCTCGCCGATATTGCGCTTCTTGGCCCGGAACCGTTCCAGCGCCAGGGCCTTCTCGGCGCTCGGCGCCACCGGCGCGCCGCGCGGGAACATCAGGAAATTGGCGATCGCCTGCCGGAACAGCGTGCCCCAGCCCGGCGCGTTCTCTTCCCCGGCGGTGGCGTTGTGCAGCTCGAACATCAGCTCGGCCTCGGCCCGAGTGACGGTCAGGCCGCCCGGGCTGCCCGGCGCGTAGATGATCTTGCGGATGATCTCGACATCGCCCGCGCCGATCACCGCCGGCGGCCGGTTGGAGCCGTAGGGCGCCGTCGCCGGCTCCAGGATGCTGCGCCGCACGGTGTCGAGCGCCAGCATGGCCAGTTCCTCGGGACAGGAGATCGACCAGTGCACGACGTTGATCAACAGCTCCAGCTCGCTCTCGCCGTCGACCTTGCCGTCGCGTAAGATTCGGTCGAGCAGGAAACGCGCGTTCTCCTCGCTGACATATTTCCGGGGCTCGGCCCGCCAGACGAAATATTCGGCGAGCGCGTCGACATAGAACCGGGTCCAGGTCGCGTCCTTACTCGCGCAGGCCTGGTCCAGGCGGAACACCGCGTCGACCTCGTTCGGGCTGACGACGCCGTCCCGCCAGACCTCGCGGCGCAGGCGCAGCACGTCGTCCTCGGTGATCGAGCCCTTGGCGATCAGTTCGTCGAAGATACCGGAAGAGACGGACATGTCGTTCATCGGGCCGGCCTTTCCTTGCCGCTGCGTCAGGGTAGGGGCCTCGTGGGAAGCCCCGTAAGAAGCTGTCAAAACACTCTTAACAATCGCATAACGATAATCGCCCTCGTAATCGCCCTGGGCCCGTTTACTCACCCTTAAATTGCGCAACTTAGGCTGCCCGCCAACTTTCGGGGCAGCGCGGGACCAGTCGAACATGGCCGACCTGATCGGCGATATCGTCGTCTATGGCGGCATGCTCGGCCTGGTTATCGGGCTGATCGTGCTGTCCTTCCCGTGGCGGCGCAATTTCCAATTCCGTGTCGAGCGGGTGATCGATGCGCCGCGCGAGAAGGTCTGGGACAGCTACCGCAACGATCCCGGCAATGCCGACTGGGCCGCCTTCCACCAGGACACGGTGTCGGTCGACAGCGTCGACGGCGATCCGGCGCTCCAGGATATCGTCGTCGATTCGAGCGGCGGCCACGGCACCCATCTGGTCACGGTGCGCTCGCGGACGCTGGCCGAGGCGCGGCCGGAGAGCTACGAGACGCGCATCGAGGCGATCGACGGCAAGGACTTCCCGTTCGGCGCCGAGCACGCCGAGACCTTGGAGCTTTTGCCCCATCCCGACGGCACTGCCGCCGGCCTCGACTGGCAGGGCGAGACGCGGTCGCTCTGGCAATACCTCGGCGTCCGGCGGGCGGTCCGCGGCTATATGGACCGGCTGAAGCGCTATTGCGAGACCGGCGAGGTGGTGGCCAAGGCCCAGGCCGGCCGCAAGTCGCTGCGCAACAGCCTGATCCTCTCGGCGCTGGCCATCGGCAGCTTCGCGATCTGGCTCGGCTGGATCGGCGCCCTGGTGCTGACCGGCATCCTGGTGGTGCACGAGTTCGGCCATTGGCTGGCCATGCGCCTGACCGGGCAGCCGGCGCCGCGCATGATCCTGATTCCGTTCTTCGGCGGCGTCGCGGTCGCCAATCATCCGCACAAGTCACAGTTCGACGACGCCTTCTGCTCGTTGATGGGCGCCGGCTTCAGCCTGCTGCTCTGCCTCGCCCTGCTGCTCGCGGCGACCTTCCTCGGCGCGCCGGACATGGGCGTTTTCACCGCCGAGGCGGCGCCGGAGCTCGCGGAACCGGCGTTCACGACACGGGAGGTGATGGCGACCGTGGCGGTCGGGCTCACCGTCCTGGTCGCGCTGCTCAACCTGCTGCAACTGCTGCCGTTCCTGCCGCTCGACGGCGGCCACGTGCTGCGCAGCATCCTGCAGTCGTTCAGCGCCAAATGGGCGCGCTGGGTGGCGCTCGGCCTGGCCGGGCTCGGCGCCGCCGGTTTCGGCTATGTCGGCTATTACATCCTGGCCGGCTTCATGGGCCTCGGCGCGCTGCAGGCCTGGCATATGGGCGCCGAGGCGACCGAGTCGCGGCCGATGGGCGTCGGCGAGGTGGCCCTGGTCGGCCTCGGCTACGGCATGATCATCGTCGCCTATGCCAGCGCCATGGTCTACGGCGTCCGCCTGTTCGGCGTGCCTTACGTCTGACCGCGGCCGCGGCCGCCCAGCCGCCTTGGGCCTTCATGCTATGTTCAGCTTCGATGCGCTAGGTACGGCGCCATGAGCGAGCATCGGCGGCATCGACGGACGACACGCTTCGTGGCCTTGGGCGCCCTCGCCTGGCTGCTCGCCGCCTGCGTCGCGGTGGTCGAGAGGCCGCCTGATTCCGGCCCGCGCCCGCCGCCGCGACCTGCGCCGCCGCCGGTCCGCGATATCGGCACCCTCTCGGTCTGGGGCCCGAACGTCACCGTCAACGGCCGCCGCGCCTTCGACGGCATGGGCATCCGCGGCCACGACCGCATCGAAACCGGCCGCCGCAGCAACGCCCAGGTCGATTTCCGCGGCGGCGGTTTTGTGCTGCTGGCCGAGAATTCCCGCGCCGCGGTCGACTTCGAGGGGCGCGGGCGGCGGCGCGCCCGGGGCCACGACTGCGCCATCGAGATGCGCCGCACCGACGGCGTGACCGGCGGTATCGGCGGCCCCTGCCGGATCGACGTCGGGACCAAGGGGCTGGCCGCCGACGGCCTCACCGCCTATCTGTTGCGCGCCGACCGGCGCGAGGCGGTACTGACCGTGCTGGACGGCCGGGCGCGGCTGACGCGGCCGGCGCGCATTGATCTCCAGCCGGGCGAGCGGATCCGCACCGAGGGCCGCGACCTGCTCGGCCCGCGACCGATCTCGCGCCGCGAATACCGCCGCATCATGGGCTGGCTGCAGGGCCCGGCGAGTGCCCGCACGGCGCTGCCGCCACCGGCCGTGGCCGACCTGGCAATACCCAACCTTCGCGGCATGCGGCTGGCCGAGGCGCGGCGCGTGATCCGGCGCTCCGGCTTCCGCCTTGGCCAGGTCAGCGAGCGGCCGAGCGGCAAGGCGCCGCCCGGTGCCGTGCTGCGCCAGCAGCCGAAGCCGGGCCGCAGCCTCGCCGAGGGCGCCGCCATCGATCTTGTGGTCGCGGTCGAACCGCTGCGGGCGCGCCCGCCAGGAACACCCCCAGGGCCGCCCCCGCCGCCCGATGTCAGGCCCGAGCCGGACCGGACCGCCGCGCCGGCCCTGACCGGCCTGCCGTTCGACAAGGCGCGCCGGGTCCTGGACCGTGCCCGCATCCGGCTCGGCGAGGTGACGCGCGAGACCACCCGCCAGGCCGCCGCCGGCACCGTGATCCGGCAGCAGCCGCCGGCCGGCACGCCGATCGGCCGGCGCGGCCGGGTCGACCTGGTGCTGGCCCAAGCGCCGGAAAAGCGGCCGCCGGGCAAGCCGGTGATGGCCGACCTGACCGGCCTGACGCTGGCGGCGGCGCGCGACCGGCTCGCTGAGGCGAAGCTCCGTCTCGGCAGGGTGACCGAGCAGGTCAGGACGGACACGGAACCGGGCACCGTCATCGCGCAGCGCCCGAAGCCGGACGCCAGCATCAAGCGCGGCGTCAAGGTCGACCTAGTGGTCGCCCGGGCGCCCGCCGCGGAAGTCCCGCCGGCCGCCATCGCGGTGCCGAACCTCGCCGGCCTGTCGGAGCAGGCGGCGCGGCGGACACTCAGCGGCGCCGGGCTGAGCCTCGGGCGCATCGCCAAGAAACTGGTCACCGGCGCGGCCCGTGCCGGTAAGGTGGTGGCGCAGTCGCCGGCGGCCGGCACCGAGGTCGAGCCGGGCAGCACCGTCGACCTGACCGTCAGCGCGCCGCTGCAGCCGAAATAGTTTCGAGGACGCGCCCGCGCCCCCTAATCCGTAGCCCGCACCAGGTCCGGGCCGATATCGGCGACGGTCGGACAGCCGGCCAGCATCATGTCGCGGCGGATCTCGGCCGTCAGGATGTCGAACGCCCTGGTCACCCCGGCCTGCCCGCCGGCGGCGAGGCCATAGAGGAACGGCCGGCCGGTCATGCAGGCCCGAGCGCCGAGCGCCAGCGCCTTCAGCAGGTCGGTGCCGCGGCGCAGACCGCCGTCCAGGATCACCTCGGCGCGGCCGTCGACCGCGGCGACGATCTCGGCCAGCATCTCGATCGGCGCCGGCGTGCCGTCGAGCTGCCGGCCGCCGTGGTTGGAGACGATGATGCCGTCGACGCCGGCCTCGACCGCGCGCTCGGCATCGTCGGCGCGCAGCACGCCCTTGAGCAGGAGCTTGCCGCCCCAGCGCTGCCGGATCCAGTCGGCGGTCTCCCAGGTCACCGCCTTGTCGAGCTGCGCCTCGCTGTAGCGCGCGAGCGTGCCGAGGTTGCCGCCCGGCAGGTGGCGGGCGAGATTGGCCGGCAGCGGCGGCCGCCTGGTCTTGAAGTTCCAGAGCCAGCCGGGCTTGCGCAGGATGTCGGCCAGCCCGGCGAGCGTCGGCCGCGGCGGAAAGGTCAGGCGGTTCCGGACGTCGCGTTCCCGGTTGCCGACCACCGGCACATCGACGGTCAGGCAGACGGCGTCATAGGCCGCCGCCTTGCAGCGGTCGATGAAGTCGGCCAGCACGGCGCGGTCCTTCAGGACGTAGATCTGGAACCATTTCGGCCCCTCCCCGGCGGCGGCGACCTCCTCGATCGACCGGGTGGCGACCGAGGAGGTGGTGAAGACGGTGCCGGCCTTGGCCGCGGCCCGGCCCAGGCTGTCCTCGCCGGTGTGGTGGAACAGCGCCGGCAGGCCGGTCGGCGAGACGATCAGCGGCAGCGCGATCTCGGTGCCGAGCACCGTGGTCTTCAGGTCAACCGCCGAGACGTCGGCCAGGATGCGCGGCATCAGCAGGTAGCGGGCGAAGCCGGCGCGGCTCCGCGCCAGGGTCCACTCGTCCTCGGCGCCGCCGTCGATGAAGTCGAACACCGGATAGGGCAGGCGCCTGGCCGCCGCCGCCCTGAGGTCGTCGATGTTGTGGCATGCCGCCAGCCGCCGCTCGGCCCTGCCCATCGGCACCCCCTCACGCCGGCGCCGGCTTGCGGGCGAACCAGGCGATGGCGATGCCGGGGACGCTGATGCCCAAGGCCAAGAGCGTCAGCTGCAGGTGGTCGAGGCCGATCATGCCGCCGCCGGGTGCGGCCAGCACCAGGCCGCCGACGAAGACGAAGAGCCGCGCCAGCAGGCCGATCGGGCCGGCGCCGAAGGAGCCGACGCCGATCAGCCAGCCCTGCAGAGCCGCCGCGACCAGCACGATGCCGAGCACGGCGGTGCCGCAGACGACCAGCACTTCCGCGGCCGAGCCGTTGCCCAGCAGCGCCGGATTCAAGACGAAGAAGAACGGGATGAAATAGATGATCGAGCCGATCCGCATCGCCTCCAGCCCGGTCTGCATCGGCGCGCTGCGCGCCACCGAGGAGGCGGCGAAGGCGGCCAGCGCCACCGGCGGGGTGATGAAACTGAGCATGCCCCAATAGAGCAGGAACATGTGCACGCTCATCGGGTCGAGGCCGAGCTTGATCAGCGCCGGCGCCAGGATGATCGCCAGGAAGATATAGGCCGCCGTCACCGTCATGCCGATGCCGAGGATGAAGCTGGTCAGCGCGCCCATGATCAGCAGCACCAGGGGGTTGCCGCCGGCCAGAAAGACCAGGTCGTTGGTCAGCGTTCCGGTCATGCCGGTGACCTGCAGCGCGCCGACGATCAGCCCGACCGCGGCCAGCAAGCCGGCGAGCTCCGCCAGCAGGCAACTGGTCGCGTAGATCATCCGCTTCAGCTTGGCCCAGTTCAGGCGGTGCTGGCGGTTGAACTGGTTGATGGCGAGCAGCAACGCCGTCGCGTAGAACGGCGCCTGCGCCTCGCGCTTCATGAAGATCAGCATCCAGACCAGGACGACGAAGACGGCGATGTAGTACCAGCCGTCCTTGACCACCGACCAGACCGATTGCAGCTCGTGCCGCGGCAGGCCGGTCAGGTTCTTCTCCGCCGCATAGGCGTCGATCTGCATGAACAGGCCGAAATAGTAGAGCAGCGAGGGGATCGCCGCGGCCAGCGCCACGTCGATGTAGCGGACGTTCAGGAAATCCGCCATGACGAAGGCGGTGGCGCCCATGATCGGCGGCATCATCACGCCGCCGGTCGAGGCGCAGGCCTCGATGGCGCCGGCGGTCTTGGCGCGGACGCCGATCCGCTTCATCGCCGGGATGGTGAGCGAGCCGGTGGTCAGCACGTTGGTCACCGGGCCGCCGCTCATCGAGCCGAACAGGCCGGACGAGAAGATCGCCACCTTGGCCGGGCCGCCGCGGACATGGCCGAGCAGGGCGAAGGCGAAGTTGATGAAGAACTGCCCGGCGCCGGTATAGAGCAGCGCCACCCCGAACAGCAGGAAGCCGAACACCAGCAGCGCGAAGGCGCGCATCGGGATGCCGAGGAAGCTCTCCTCGGAGAACATGTGGAAGCCGGCGGTGTCCAGGAAGGTCTGGCCGACGCCGGAGACCACCTCCGGCATCCGGTCGGCATAGGTCGGATAGAGCGACACCACCAGGACCACGAAAAAGACGGCGATGCCGCCGGCGCGGCGCCCGGCCTCCAGCAGCAAGAGCCACATCACGACGCTGATATAGAGGCCGTGGCCGGGGGCGTTGTATTCCCAGGCCTCGTCCAGGATCGCCTCGGCGAAAAAGACGAAATAGCCGGTCAGGCCGAGGGTCGCCAGGAACAGCACCAGGTCGTAGACCGGCACCCGCGTCTTCGAGGCGCGCTTGTGGCCCGGCAGCACGACGAAAATCATCGCGATCATCAGACCGCCGACCAGGTAGAGGTAGCGGTTGTAGACGAGCACCTTGCCGATGGTCAGCTTGAACAGCCCGAGGCTGAACAGCTGGTTCATGGCGACCAGGATCGCCGCCGCGCCGAGTACGCAGACGACGGCGAGCCAGACGGGGCCGAGGGTGCGATAGCGCGACGCCTCGACGTCGTCGACCCCGGTCTCGGCCGCCCGCTGTTGCTGGCTGTCCGTCATGGCGCCCCCGCCTTGCCGCCTGTCACGTGTCGGAAAACCGCGGGGCCGGGCGCCCACCGATGACGCCGCGCTCGGCCCAATCGGCCCGCTCGGTCGGTGCTACCAGGTCTGGAACACCGGGATCATGCCCGCCGCGGTCAAGGCCTTGGCGCGGGCCGACATCCAGCCCTTGTTGAAGGCGTCGTCGTCATCCGGCGCCGACTTCCCATAGGCCGCCCAGGCATCCTGGATCACCTTCTGGCGCGCCAGGTTGGCCTCGTGGTTGGCCTGCGCCTTGGCGGACCACTTGCCGACTTCCTTGTAGTACCTGATGGCGCCGTCATGGAACGGTAGGAAGACCTCTTCCAGCTTTTGGCGCTCCCAGGCCCAGCCGTTGGCGCCCGGCGAGCTGGCCTTGTAGTCGTCGTAATGCCGGTACATGGCCTTGGTCATGTTGTAGGTCAGGTCCGCCGATTCCCGGGGTGTCGAGACCAGGATCGGATAGGCGGTGCCGACCCCTTCATAGCCTTCGGCCGAGACGCCCGCGCCCTGCATGCAGCGATGCTTGAAGTACCAGGGCACCACCGCGTTCAGCCGCTTCCAGCCGGCCTCGTCGGCATGCGGCGCCGGCGGGTGGTAGAGGCCGCGCGGCGCCGCCTCCATCTTGACCATGAAGGTCGAGAAGGTGGCGCTTTCCGCCGCGTCGTGGTCGCCGTTGATGATGCCGTCGATCGAGGCGCCGAAGCCGCCGACCTCGACCTTCTCGACGTCCGACCAGCCGAGATTGGCGAAGGCGAGCATGGCTTCGACCGCCTTGTTCAGGGCCGGCGCGCCGCGCACCCAGGCAACCCGCTTGCCCTTCAGGTCGGCCAGCCCCTTGACCCCGGCATCGGCCGCCACCGCCATCGACACGGCGCAGCCGTCGGCGACGTTGTGCAGCAACAGGCGGATCGGCTGCGGGCCCCATTTGCGGGTGCCGAAGGTGTAGACCGCTTCCTGCGCATAGACGCTGTCGGAGCCGGTGGCCGAGAACTGCGCCTTGCCGCTCTTCAGCGGCGACAGGCGCGAGACGTCGTTCTTGCCCGGCAGGACGCGCAGATTGACGCCGTAGGCGTTCTTCAGCACGCTGCCGATGCCCACCGCCTGGTTGTAGCCCGAGGTGCCCGTGTTGTACGCGGTCCAGACAACGGTCTTGGGCAGCTTGACTTCCTCGGCCCCGGCCGCCGGCGCCCCGGCGGCAAGGCCGACCGCAACCAGCAGGGCGGCCAGCGGCAGCCCGGGCGCGAGAATGGTATATTTCATTCGTCGTTTCCTCCCAAATCTCGGCCCGACACCGGGCACGGCAGTTCTTGTACCGGCCCATAGCCTAGCATCCTCGCGGCGCGCGTGTAGAGGGGGGTGAGTTCCAAAACAAAGGGGCATCAAGGCCAGATACCGCGCATCAGGGTGGTTTCGGCGACGCGCTCGACCGCGACCACCAGGGCGGCGGTGCGGAGGTCGGCCGGGACGGTGTCGGCTTCCGCGGTTTCGTCGAGGGCGCGCCGGCGCGCGACCACGGTGTCGACCGCGGTGCGCATCTTGTGGCGCAGCTTGGCATTGACCTCCTCCAACGGCCATTGCTGGTTCTCGATGTTCTGCACCCACTCGAAATAGCTCACCGTGACGCCGCCGGCATTGGCCAGGATGTCGGGCAGCACGGTGACGCCTTTTTCCGCCAGGATGTCGTCGGCAGCCGGCGTGGTCGGCCGGTTGGCCGCCTCGACC
>CAJHXX010000451.1_pt1 | contig 11624 bp, 11 predicted proteins | sample 9198511 | NCBI WGS metagenome assembly CAJHXX01 (sample SAMEA7708325, study PRJEB35096) | sediment metagenome | biome: marine neritic benthic zone biome [ENVO:01000025]; feature: sediment [ENVO:00002007]; material: shallow marine sediment [ENVO:03000034] sea grass bed [ENVO_01000059] ...
ACCGCCAACTTCCTGCGCCGGCCCAAGCCGGGGGCGATCATCGGCGACTGCCGCCTGATCAAGGTCGGAAAGCGCCTGGCCTACGGCGAGGCCTCGCTCTATTCGGAAGGTGAGGAGGCGGCCGGCCCGGTCGCCCACGTCACCGCGACCTATTCCATCCCTCCCGAGCGCGCGGAATAGGAGCGCCGGCCCAGCGGCTTGGATAAAGGTATTATATTACCGCTATCCTAAGATCCTCGGATCAAACGCGGTTTCCCGATTGACAGGCCGGTTTCCTTACCGTAGAACCCGCCGCGATCCGGACGGTCCCTTGGGGCGCCTTGAATGCGCCCCGCCGGTATTTCCAGACAACGTGGTTCGAGCGATGAAGACCTATAGCGCACGCCCGGCGGACATCGAGAAGAAGTGGGTTCTGATCGACGCCGAGGAGGTGATCCTGGGCCGCCTGGCGGTTCAGGTCGCCGACCTGCTACGCGGCAAGCACAAGCCAAGCTACACGCCGCACATGGACTGCGGCGACAACGTGATCGTGATCAACGCCGACAAGGTCAAGATGACCGGCAAGAAGCTGAGCGACAAGGTCTATTACTGGCACACCGGCTATCCGGGCGGGATCAAGGAGCGCACCGCCGGCCAGATCCTGGAGGGCAACCACCCGGACCGGGTCGTGCGCAAGGCGGTCGAGCGCATGGTGCCGCGCGGGCCGCTCGGCCGCCGGCAATTGAAGAACCTGCGGGTCTATGCCGGCGCCGAGCATCCGCACGAGGCGCAGAACCCCAGCGTCCTGGACTTCGCCGCCCGGAACCCCAAGAATCGGAGGACCGCCTAAGTCATGGCCGAGGATACCCAGACCCTGACCGACCTGAGCGACCTGGGCGGCGCCACGGGCGCGATTCCCCAGGCCGAGCCGGAGACCCAGGAGCCGAAGCGCGACGCCTTGGGCCGGTCCTACGCCACGGGCAAGCGCAAGGACGCGGTCGCGCGCGTGTGGGTCAAGCCGGGCTCCGGCCGGATCACGATCAACGGGCGCGATCAGGCGACCTATTTCGCGCGCCCGGTGCTGCGCATGATCATCGGCCAACCCTTCTCGGTCGCGAACCGGAACGACCAGTTCGACGTGGTCTGCACGGTCAAGGGCGGCGGGCTTTCAGGCCAGGCCGGCGCGGTGCGCCACGGCATCTCCAAGGCGCTGACCCATTACGAGCCGGAACTGCGCGCCGTGCTCAAGAAGGGCGGCTTCCTGACCCGCGACGCCCGCGTCGTGGAACGCAAGAAGTACGGCAAGCGCAAGGCGCGCCGCAGCTTCCAGTTCTCCAAACGCTAGAGCAGCATCCGCCAATCGGAATCGCTTTCAGCGATCCGACTGGCGGATGAAGCTGCTCTACGTTATTGATAAGCAGAGCAATTTTATCCGACCGGAGTGAACGTACCGGTTCACTCCGGTCGGATATTGCTCTGGTGCCCGCGGGCGCGGGCTGTGTCAGATAAAGGGCGCCCGGGCAGGCGCCCATTATCTTTTGCGGGTGCCGCCGGCAAAACCAAATCGAGGCGATCATGTCAGCGACAGGCGCAAAGATCCGGATCGGAATTCTCGGGGCCAGCGGCTATACCGGTGCCGAGCTGATCCGACTGCTGGTCCGCCATCCGCGGGCCGAGATCGTCTTTCTGACCGCCGACCGCCATGCCGGCGAACCGATCGAGACGGTGTTTCCGCATCTCTCTGGCCACGGCCTGCCGCCGCTGGTCAAGATCGACGAGGTCGAATGGGCCGGCGCCGAGGTCGATGCCGTCTTCTGCGCCCTGCCGCACGGCACTACGCAGGAGGTGATCAAGGGTCTGTTGCACGCCACCGGGCACAGCGTCGTCGACGAAATCATCGTCGAGACCCGCGAGGACCTGATCGCCGCGGTGCCGGGCGAGGTCCGGGTGATCGACCTGTCGGCCGATTTCCGGCTGGACGACGTCGACACCTACGCCGAATGGTACGGCCATGTGCATCACGCGCCGGAACTGCAGCCCGAGGCGGCCTACGGCCTGACCGAGTTCAACCGTGAACGGATCGCCAAGGCGCGGCTGGTCGCCAATCCGGGATGTTATCCGACCGCGGCGCTGATCCCGTTGATCCCGGCGGTGCAGGCCGGGCTGATCGACGCCGACGACATCATCCTCGATGCCAAATCCGGGGTGACCGGCGCGGGGCGGGCGTTGAAGGAGACCAGCCTGTTCGCCGAAGTGGCCGAGGGCGTGCACGCCTACGGCGTTGCCCATCACCGCCACGGCCCGGAAATTGACCAGGAGCTGGCCAAGGCGGCGGGCCGGCCGCTCGTGGTGAATTTCACGCCGCATCTGATGCCGATGAACCGGGGCGAGCTGATCACCGCCTATGTCCGGCTGGCCGGCGGCGCCACGGCCGACGATCTGCGCGCGGCGCTGGCCGAGCGCTTCGCCGAGGAGCCCTTTGTCATCGTGGTGCCGGAGGCCGTGTCGCCGGCGACCCGGCATGTGCGCGGTTCCAACCACTGCCTGATCGGCGTCTTCGCCGACCGCATCGCCGGCCGCGCCATTGTCATCTCGGTGATCGACAACCTGGTCAAGGGCGCCTCGGGCCAAGCAGTGCAAAACCTGAACCTGATGTTCGGCCTGGACGAGACCACCGGTCTGGAGCAGGCGCCGCTGTTCCCCTGAGAGAACGTCTTCGGCTGACTTGAAACAGGAACCACGAGTGAGGTCCATGCTGCATCCTTACAAGGGCGTGATGCCCCGAATCGCGCCCGACGTCTTCATCGCCCCCGGCGCCCATGTGATCGGCGATGTCGAGATCGGTCCCGGTTCCAGCGTCTGGTTCAACGCGGTGATCCGTGGCGATGTGGAGCCGATCCGGATCGGCGCCCGCAGCAACATCCAGGACGGCACGGTGATCCATGTCAGTGACGGGCTCTGCCCGGCGATCATCGGCGACGACGTGCTGATCGGCCATATGGCGCTGCTGCACGGCTGCACCCTGGAAGACCGCTGCATGGTCAGCATGGGGGCGACGGTGATGGACGAGGCGGTGGTCGAGACGGGTGCCATGGTGGCGGCCGGCGCCTTGGTGACGCCGCGCAAGCGTATACTCGCCGGGCAGCTCTGGGGCGGTAGCCCGGCGGCCTATATGCGCGACCTCAACGCGGCGGAAAAGGCCTTCATGGTCGAAGGGCCGCTCCACTACGGGGAGCTGGCCGGGGCTTATCTGAAGGAGCGCTGACCCCGCCGTCCCGCTCGGCCGGCCGCAGGTGGGCGGCGGCGGCGATGGCGGCGGACGACACCACCGCGGCGAACAGCCAGAGCGTGACATAGAGCCAGGGCGGCCAGTTCGGCCACGGCCCGGCCCGGTCGATCAGCACCAGCCCCAGCACCAACAGCGCAGGCGGCACCACCGCGCCGTCCATGACCGGCACGGGCTGATCCGCGTGGCGCGACGTCCGGTAGACGACGCAAAGTTTCAGGCCAAAGGCCGCCAGGGCCAAAGCCAAGAACAACAGTCCCCCGATCAAGACCGGTTCTCGCCAATTTGGTTGCTGGGTCTAACGTGACGGTAACTTTGGACGAATGCCGCTTAACCGAGGGTTAAGCGGCGGCGATTCCGGATACCGCCCTTGTCCCCGCTGCACAGCGGACCAAATACCCATTTATACGAATAAAAACCCGGGAGAACTCGCGGAGCGGGCCTTGCCGACGGCCAGCCCAAGCCCCCTGCTTGCGCCGTCGGTGCCGCTCCGTGCTTTCCTTCCAGGGGCCGTCCGCGGGGCGGGAAAATTCAGAACCAGTCGGTCTTGGTGTGGGACCAGAGGTAATAGACGATCCAGGCAAGCGTCGCGACGACGACCGTGGCGGAGAGCAGGATCTCCTCGCGCCGGCTGAGCCGGTCGCGCTTGCCGCGCCGCCATAGCCGGAAGCCCGGCTCGGCCTGGGGTTCCACCGTGGTCGTATCGGTCGTCGCGGCCGGCCGGCTGTCCCGGTCTTCCCGTTGCCGGTGTCGCTCGCGATGGCGCACCCGGGTCAGGCTGTCGAAGGCCATGCGCACGTCCCGGAACCGCTCGGCCGCCCGGTCGTCGCCGGGGTTGACGTCCGGGTGATAGCGTTTCACCAGCCGGCGGTAGGCCGACTTGACCTCCGTCTCGGTCGCATTGGGCGCGATGCCGAGCACCTGATAGGGATCGAAACGCGTTGCCATCGGTCAAAAAAACCCGTCCGCCGCCGGCGACCCATCGCCGAGGGACCGTCATCCCCGGTCGACCGCTTACTCGGAGCGCAGTTTGACGTAGGATCCCGGCGCGTCCTCGATTGCCTCCAGCGCGCCGTCGCCGGGCACCCTGGCCGCCACCTTGGGTCCGGATTTCTTGGACAGCCAGGCGTGCCAGTCGGGCCACCAGGAGCCGGGATACTCCTCCGCGTCGGCCAGCCAGGCCTCCGCATCCGGGTATTTCTTGCGCTTGGAATTGGTCCAGTATTGGTACTTCTTGGCCGCCGGCGGGTTGACCACGCCGGCGATATGGCCGGAGCCGGCCAGCATGAACTTGGCCGGGCCGCGGAAATGCTGCGTCATCTTGAAGACGGAGCGGAACGGCGCGATATGGTCCTCCTTGCCGGCCTGGATATAGACCGGAGTCTCGACCTTGGTGAGGTCGATCGGCATGCCGCCGAGCTGCAGCGCGCCGGGCTGTACCAGCAGGTTCTTCTGATACATGTTGCGCAGATAATAGCTGTGCATTGTCGCCGGCATGCGCGTCGCGTCGGAATTCCAGTACAGCAGGTCGAAGGGGAAGGGGTCCTTGCCGAGCAGGTAGTTGTTGACCACGAACGACCAGATCAGGTCGTTGGCGCGCAGCATGTTGAAGGTGGTCGACATCGCCCCGCCCTCGAGATAGCCCTTCTCCTGCATCCGGCTCTCGAGCTGCTTGATCTGCTCCTCATCGATGAAAACGGAAAGTTCGCCGGGCTCCGTGAAGTCGACCTGCGCGGTGAAGAAGGTGCAGGCCTTGATCCGACCGTCGCCCTTGGCCGCCATATAGGCGAGTGTCGCCGCCATCAGCGTGCCGCCGAGGCAATAGCCGATCGCCGTCACCTCGTCCGTGCCGGTTGCCTGGCAGGCCGCATCGACGGCCGCCAGCACGCCTTCGAACATGTAATCCTCGAAGGATTTCTCGGCCAGGCGCGCATCCGGATTGACCCAGGAGATCACGAACACGGTATAGCCCTGGTCGACCGCCCATTTGATGAACGAGTTGTCCGGCCGGAGATCGAGGATGTAGTACTTGTTGATCCAGGGCGGTGCGATCACCAGGGGCCGCTTGTAGACCTGTTCGGTGGTCGGCGCGTATTGGATCAGCTGCATAAGCTCGGTCTGATGGATCACCTTGCCCGGCGTGACGGCGACGTTCTGGCCGACCTGGAAGGCCTCCATATCGGTCATGGAGATGCGCAGTTCGCCCTTGCCGCGCTCCAGGTCGTGCAACATGTTGTCGAGGCCCTTGACCAGGTTCTCGCCGCTGCTTTCCAACGTCGTGCGCAGCACTTCCGGGTTCGTCATCACGAAATTCGACGGCGCCATCGCATCGACGAACTGGCGGGTATAGAAATCGACCTTCTGCGCCGTCTTGTCGTCCAGCCCCTCGACGTCGCGCACCGTGTCCTGCATCCAGCGCGCAGTCAGCAGGTAGGACTGCTTGATGAAATCGAAGATCTGGTTCTCGTCCCAGGCGGTGTCCTTGAACCGGCGGTCGCCGCGCTCGGGCTCGACCATCGCCTCGGTCTCGTGCCCGAGGAGGCGCGCCGTGGTGTTCTGCCAGAGGCTCAGGTAATTCTGCCAGAGATTGAGCTGCGCCTCGACCATCTTGGCGGGGTCGGCCATCATGCGGGCCGTCATTTCCATGAAGGCGCCGCCGATATTCAGGGGGTCGGCCGCCGGCGCCGCGCCGTCTTCCGCCTGGCGCTTCAGGAACTCGTTCACGATGCGCTGGCTCTGCTCGGCGATCTTGACCAAATTCTGGGAGAATTCGGTCGGGTCCGGCAATTTGATGTCAGTGTCCTGTTGATCCGCCATGGCCCTATCCTTTATTTTCCCGCCACCGTCGGCAAGGGCTTTTCTGCAAAGCATATGCGCGCGCGTGCTGGTGGGCGACCAAAATAGCACGCTTTATGTGCATCGCCCGGCGGCGTATAACACGGACTGCGGCGTGAAAAGATCATATTGCAGCGCACAAACGCGGTCCATGGCGATGGTGAGACCGACCGGGGGCGAGGCGGCGAAGCTGCGGCCAATAGGCGAGGTTAAGAGAGATGCGAGACCTGTCGACCCTTCTCCGGTATTTCCGCGGTCTGCGCGGCCGAGGCGCCTGGACCGTGGCGGCGGCGCTGCTGGTCGGTGCCTGCGAGAGCTACAATCCGATCGATTACATCAAAGGCGACTCGGAATCGAACGCCGCCGTGAAGGCGAAATACGACACCGGCCTGCAGGGCCGCTATGCGGATGACGCGTCGGTGCCGCAAAGCGACCGGCCTGGCGGCCTGGCGGCGGACCGGCAGGCGGTGAAGGAGCGAAAGGCCGCTAAGAAGAAGGCCAAGGAAGAGACGGCGGCGGCGGATGCGGCCGCCGGGTCCGGCCCCCCGAAAATCACCAGCGTCCCGGACAATCCCCAGCAGGCGAGCAGCCTGGTGGCCGACCGCCAGAACCGCAGATATACCGACCAGCCGGCCGCGCCCGTTCGGACGGCGGCGCGGGCGCCGGCGGCGAGCGACGGGCGCCTGATCGCGACCATCCTGTTTGACGGCGGCTCGTCGGAGCTTTCGGCGCGGGACGGCGACGCGATCGGCCTGGTCGCGGACTATATTCAGTCCAACGGTAGCCTGGTGCGGGTGATCGGCCATGCTTCGAGCCCGACCGGGGCGAATTCCAACGCCGAGCGCAAGCTGGCCGATTTCGACCTGTCGCTGTCGCGCGCCGAAGCGGTCGCCCGGGCATTGATGCAGCGCGGGGTGGACGCACGCTCGGTCCTGCTGGAAGCGCGCGGCGATAGCCAGGTGCAATCGGCGAGCGCGTCTTCTGGCGGAGATGCACGCGATCAGCGCGCGGAAATCTACCTTCTCAATTAGCCGGAAATCGGCTAACCAGCACGCAAGACGACAGGAGCGGGCACGCGCCGTCCCGGGCCGCCCGAAGAGGTCATGCAACTCGACTTCCATCTGATCAAGCGTCTGCCGCCTTATGTGTTCGACGAGATCAACACGATGAAGGCGCGTGCCCGCGCCGCCGGCGAGGACATCATCGATTTCGGCATGGGCAATCCGGACGGCCCGACGCCGCAGCACATCGTCGACAAGATGATCGAGACGGTCGCCAACACCCGGACCCACCGCTATTCCGCTAGCCGCGGCATTCCGGGTCTCAGGCGCGCCGTGGCCGAGTACTACCAGCGCCGGTTCGGCGTCGATATCGATCCGGACAGCGAGACCATCGTCACTCTCGGCTCCAAGGAAGGGCTCGCCCATCTCGCCATGGCGATCACCACGCCGGGCGATGTGATCCTCTCGCCCAACCCGAGCTATCCGATCCACCCTTACGGCTTCATCATCGCCGGTGCGGTGATTCGGCATTTTCCAATTGGCCCCGCGCAGGATTTCCTGACCAGCCTGGAGCGGGCGATGCGTCACTGCGTGCCGACGCCGGTCGCCCTGGTGCTGAATTTCCCAGCCAATCCGACGGCGATGACCGTCGATCTCGAATTCTTCGGCGAAGTGGTGGATTTCGCGCGCCGCCGCGGCCTGCTGATCCTTTCCGACCTCGCCTATGCGGAGATCTATTTCGGCCGCAAGCCGCCGCCCTCGGTGCTGCAGGTGCCGGGTGCCAAGGACCTCGCGATCGAGTTCACCTCGGTCAGCAAGACCTATTCCATGCCGGGCTGGCGGATTGGCTTCGCCACCGGCAACCGCCGCCTGGTCGCCGCGCTGTCGCGCATCAAGTCCTATCTCGACTACGGCGCCTTCACGCCGATCCAGGTGGCGGCGACGGCGGCGTTGAACGGGCCGCAGGACTGCGTCGCCGAGTTGCGCAAGACCTACAGGTCACGCCGCAACGTGCTGATCAAGGGGCTGGCCGCGGCCGGCTGGGAGGTGCCGTCGCCGGAGGCGACCATGTTCGCCTGGGCGCCGATTCCGGAACCGTTCCGCGCGCTCGGCAGCCTGGAATTCTCCAAGCTGCTGCTCGGCGAGGCCAAGGTCGCGGTCTCGCCCGGCCTCGGCTTCGGCGAGTATGGCGACGCGCATGTGCGGATCGCGCTGGTCGAGAACGAGCAGCGCATTCGCCAGGCCTGTCGTAACATCAAGAAATTCCTGGCCAATGCCGATCCCGGCGCGGCCATCGACCGCGTCGCCGCGGAATGATCCGTCCGGCGGGAAGAGGGGGCAGGTGCCGACAAGCTTGAAGATCGGCGTCGCCGGGCTCGGCACGGTCGGTGCCGGGGTCGTCCGCCTGATCGAAACCCATGCCGAGTTGCTGGCGCGCCGGGCCGGCCGGCCGATCGAGATCACCGCGGTATCGGCGCGCGACAAGGCACGCGACCGTGGCCTGGATCTCTCGGCCATGCGCTGGCATGACGATGCGCTGGCGCTCGCTGCCGATCCGGAGGTCGATCTGGTGGTCGAGTTGATCGGCGGCAGCGACGGCATCGCCATGGCGCTCTGCCGGACGGCGATCGCCGAGGGCAAGTCGGTGGTCACCGCCAACAAGGCATTGCTGGCCCTGCACGGCACCGAGCTCGCCAGGGCGGCGGAGGAAGCGGGCGTCTCGATCGGCTTCGAGGCGGCGGTCGCCGGCGGCATCCCGATCATCAAGGCGCTGCGCGAGGGCCTCGCCGGCAACGCGATCGGCCGCGTCTATGGCATCCTGAACGGCACCTGCAACTACATCCTGACCGAGATGCGCGAGAGCGGCGGCGAGTTCGCCGATGTGCTCGGCGAGGCGCAGGCGCTCGGCTATGCGGAGGCGGATCCGAGCTTCGACGTCGACGGCGTCGATGCCGCTCACAAGCTCGCGATCCTGACCAGCGTCGCCTTCGGTTGCCCGGTGGATTTCGAGTCGATCCATGTCGAGGGCATCCGCCACGTCGCCAGCACCGATATCACCTTCGCCGAGGAGCTCGGCTATCGCATCAAGCTGCTGGCGATCGCCCGGCTGACCGCGAACGGCGTCGAACAGCGCGTGCATCCCTGTATGGTCACGCTCGACAACCCGATCGCCCATGTCGAGGGCGTGTTCAACGCCGTCGTCGCCGAGGGCGATTTCGTCGACCGCACGGTGTTCGAGGGGCGCGGCGCCGGCGCCGGGCCGACCGCGTCCGCCGTGCTTGCCGATATCGTCGATCTCGCGGCCGGCCGTCGGACGCCGACCTTCGGCGCCCCGGCGGACCAGCTTTCCGAGTTGCCGCGTGCGCCGATGGCGAGCCATCAGGGCCGCTACTACGTTCGCCTGATGGTGTACGATCGTCCGGGCGTGATCGCCGATGTCTCGGCGGTATTGCGCGACGAGCGGATCTCCATCGAATCGATGCTGCAACGGGGCCGTTCCAAGGACGACGCGGTCCCGGTGGTGCTGATCACCCATGACGCCGAGGAAGGCAGCATGGCGCGGGCGCTGCAGAAGATCACCGACCTCGATAGCGTCCTGCAGGCGCCGACGATGATACGTATCGAAGAATTTTGAGCGTTCATATTGAATCGCTGAGCGGGGCCCGGCATGGCGAATGACTCGAAAATCGATCGCATCCTGACGCTGGAAGTGGTGCGCACCACGGAAGCCGCCGCCATCGCCGCCTCCCGGCTGGTCGGCCTCGGCGGCGAGCAGGCGGCCGACCAGGCCGCCGTAGATGCGATGCGCGCCGCTTTCAACGGCCTGCGCATGGACGGCACGGTGGTGATCGGCGAGGGCGAGCGCGACGAGGCGCCGATGCTCTATATCGGCGAGAAGGTCGGCACCGGCGACGGCCCAAAGATCGACATCGCCCTCGATCCCCTGGAAGGCACCACGCTGACCGCCAAGGCCGGACCCGGGGCGCTCGCCGTGCTGGCGATCGCGGAGGCCGGCAAGCTGCTGAACTCGCCCGACGTTTACATGGACAAGATCGCCGTCGGCGGCGGCCTGCCGGACGGCGTCGTCGATCTCGACAAGAGCCCCGGCGAGAACCTGAAGGCGCTGGCCGAGGCCAAACGCTGCGCGGTCTCCGACCTGACCGCCTGCGTGCTCGACCGGCCGCGGCATCAGGAACTGATCGCCGGCATCCGTGCGGCCGGCGCGCGCATCAAGCTGATCTCGGACGGCGACGTTGCCGGCGTCATCTTCACCACCGATCCGGAGACCGGCATCGACATCTATATCGGCATCGGCGGCGCCCCCGAGGGCGTGCTGGCGGCCGCGGCGCTGCGCTGCATCGGCGGCCAGATGCAGGGCCGGCTGGTGTTCCGCAACGACGACGAGAAGGCGCGGGCGCGTCGCATCGGCATCGACGATCTGGATCGCAAATACGACCATGTCGAGATGGCCAATGGCGACGTGATCTTCGCCGCCACCGGCGTCACCGACGGGCCGCTGCTGCATGGCGTCCGGCCGATCGGCAGAAGCGTGCAGACCGAGTCGATGGTGATGCGAAGCCGTACCAGCACGGTGCGCTGGATCAAGACCCGGCACGGCCGCAAGGACTGATTGGGCGGCCGCCGGGTCGGCTTGGGCGGGCTTGGGCAGCATGGAAAAACCGCAACAGGCGGCGTTCCTCGGCATCGAGAAATCGATCACCGGCCGGCCCTGGCGCGCCCGCGAGCTGGACGAGCGCCATGCGGCGGCGCTGGCCGAGCGCTACGGCCTGCCGGAGATCGTCGGCCGCGTGCTGGCCGGGCGCGGCGTGGCGCTCGACGGCGTCGACAGCTTCCTGAATCCGACACTCAAGGCGCTGCTGCCGGATCCCTCCAGCCTGAAGGACATGGACGCCGCCGCCGCCCGCATCGCCGCGGCGATCATGGACGGCCAGCAGGTTGCCGTGTTCGGCGACTACGACGTCGACGGGGCGACCTCGGCGGCGCTGCTGAAACGCTATTTCGACGCCGCCGGCGGCGAGCTCAGGATCTATATCCCGGATCGGATGGCGGAGGGCTACGGCCCCAACGCGCCGGCGCTGGCGCGGCTGCAGGACGAGGGCGCGCGCCTGGTGATCACGGTCGATTGCGGCACGGTCGCCTTCGAGGCGCTGGCCGCCGCGGCGGCGGCCGGCCTCGAGACGATCGTCGTCGACCATCATTTGGCGGAGCCGTCCCTGCCGGCGGCGCTGGCAGTGATCAATCCGAACCGGCTCGACGAGACCTCGCCGCACGGGCAGTTGGCGGCGGTCGGCGTCGCCTATCTGCTGGTCATCGCGCTCAACCGGGCCTTGCGCGACGCCGGCTGGTTCGGCGGCGGTCGGCCCGAGCCGAACCTGCTCGACTGGCTCGACATGGTGGCGCTCGGCACCGTCTGCGACGTGGTGCCGCTGACCGGCCTCAACCGCGCCCTGGTCACCCAGGGACTGAAGGTGATGGGCCGGCGCGGCAATATTGGCCTGGCC
>CAJHXX010000551.1_pt1 | contig 11598 bp, 10 predicted proteins | sample 9198511 | NCBI WGS metagenome assembly CAJHXX01 (sample SAMEA7708325, study PRJEB35096) | sediment metagenome | biome: marine neritic benthic zone biome [ENVO:01000025]; feature: sediment [ENVO:00002007]; material: shallow marine sediment [ENVO:03000034] sea grass bed [ENVO_01000059] ...
CAGTGCCGCCGCCAGGCTGGGGATCGCCATCGGCGCCTACGTCCTCTACATCATCAGCGAATATGTGGTCCTCTGGTTCTCGCGCACCCGCGAATACCACGCCGACCGCTTCGCCGGGACCGTGACCCAGAAGCCGAGCAGCCTGGCCTCGGCGCTGGTCAAGATCGCCTACGGCCTGGCCGGTGAAGGCAAGCAGGCGGCGGCCGAGGAAGAGGAAGAGGAAGGCGCCAAGCGGAAGCGGCCCAACATGGAGGCGATCGGCGCGCTCGGCATCTTCGACGGCGGCGCGGCGCGGTCGCTCGCGGTCTCCTCTTTCGACGGCGGCGCCACCGGCGCCGTCGACAAGACCAACCTGAAAGGCGCGATGCGCTGGGATCTCTGGAACCCCTGGGCCAAGTGGTATGAGCTGCACTCGACCCATCCGCTGGTCGCCAACCGGCTGCGCTATCTCTCCAACCAGGCGGTAAGCATGGGCCAGGAGCCCTATGTCGTATTCGACGAGAGCCGCCCGGAATCCTACTGGGACGAGTTTATCGTCGACTTCGGCGTCCATATCCTGCCCTTCGTCACCCTGGTCGGCATACCGCTGGCCTTCGTTCTCGCCAACCTTGGCAGCCTGGCCGGCAGCCTGGGCAGCCCGGGCAGCCTGAGCGAGGTGCCGTTCGACTGGAACGGGCTCGGCGGCATCACCCTGGTCGCCCTCGGCGCGGCGCTGTTCCTGCGCTATCTGTTCGTCTATCGCGGCACCCATTTCCCGGAAATGAGCGTCGCCGCGCTTCTGAAGAAGGTCAAGGTGTCCGCCGTGCGCCCGGTGCCCTGCACCGTCAAGGGCACCATCATCGGCCGCGGCGTGCCGGGCTATATCCTGTCCGAGGATTTCGTGATGCGCGACGAGACCGGGATCCTGTTCCTCGACTACCGCCAACCGCTCGCCATCTGGGAAATGCTGTTCGGCCTGCTCAAGGCCGACGACTATGACGGCGCCGCGGTCGAGGTCGAGGGCTGGTACCGCCGGGCGCCGGTTCCCTACCTGCAGATCCGCCGCCTGAAAAGCGCCGCCGGCGATCGCACCAGCTTCGTGCCCGCCTGCACCATGTGGGGCTCGGTGGCGCTGACCCTGGTCGGCGTCGGGATCATCCTGCTGCAGCCGTTTTGACGGTACCGGCGGCGGAAAACCCTTCAGGCGAGTACGGCACGCAGCTCTGCCAGGCGGAACGGCTTGCGGATCATACCCGTGACCAGACCCCGGGCATCGCCCAGCCTGGCCGCCAGCTCCGCATATCGACGGTGATAGCCCGAGGCGACGATCACCTTGGCATCGGCGCCGCGATCGCCGAGCCAGCGGATCAGCTCGATCCCGTCAGTGTCCGGCATCACGATGTCGAGCAGCACCACGGTCGGGCTGATCCGGTCGAACAATTCGATAAACTCTTCGGCGCTGGTCGCGAAAGTCACCGTATAGCCGAGCTCTTCGCCGACCAGTTCGATCAGCGGACCGTAATCGGGCTCGTCATCGACGGCCAACAAGCGGCGCTCGCTGGTTGTCGCCGAGAGAGATGAATCCCCAGGTTGTATCAAATCCGCTGCCATCGGCCCGCCACCCTTGATTGACGTTCGCCCCGATGGCCGGCGGACCAATTCAGTCCTGTTGCCGGGTTCACCCCTCTTGCCTCCGTTGCTAACTCACGCCGGTTGATAAAAACTTAAACGCATTGCTGCCGCCCCGGATCGGCCGAAACCGCGGCGCTCGAGATATCCTCGTCGAGCGCCGCGCGGATGACCCGCGCCATTTCTGCCTTGCGGTAGGGTTTCGCCAGAAAATGCAGCCGGCCGCCGACGGAGCCGTCGAGATCCGGCGCCTGCTCGGTATAGCCGGAGGTATAGACCACTCTCAGACCGGGGTAGCGCTCGGTCGCCAGAACGGCGAGGTCGATGCCGTTCATCGGGCCAATGAGCATGATGTCGGTGAACAGCAGCGCCACCTCGGATCTGGCCTCGAGAACCCCGAGGCCGGATTCCGCATCCGCCGCGACAACCACCCGATAGCCCAGGGCCAACAGCATGGTCTCGGCAAGCTCGCGTAGGTCCGGGTCGTCCTCGACCACCAGCAACAGCTCCCCCGATCCGGAACCTTGCGTGACCGCCCGGGCCTTGGATGCCGCCGGAAGCACGGCTTCATCGGTCGCCGGAAAATACAGCCTGACGGTGGTGCCGTGCCCGACTTCGCTGTCGATGCTGACGTCGCCGTCCGACTGCCGGACGAAGCCGTACACCATCGACAGGCCGAGGCCGCTGCCCTGCCCGACCTCCTTGGTGGTGAAGAACGGCTCGAACGCCTGCTCGACCACTTCCCGGGGCATGCCGGCGCCGGTGTCGCTAACCGCCACCATTACGTAGCGGCCGGGAGCGGCAGCCGCGCCGCCCCGGGTGGCGGCAGCCGCGCCGTCGAGGTCCACGGCGGCCGTTTCGATCGTCAGCCTGCCGTCGCCGGCAATGGCGTCGCGCGCGTTGAGCGCCAGATTGAGCAGGCCGGTCTCGAGCTGCGCCCGATCGCAGATCGAGATCAACGGCCGCACCGCCAGCCGGGCATCGATTTCGATCGCTGGCCCGACCGCGCGGCGCACCAGCGGCAGCATTCCCGAGATCAGAACGTTGACATCGACCGCTTCGGGGTGGAGCGGTTGCCGGCGCGAGAAGGTCAACAGACGATGGGTCAGATCGCTGCCGCGCAGCGCCGCGTCGAGCGCGGCGGAAACATGGTCGCGGCGCCGATCGTCCGGGTCTATCGCCTCGTCCAGGGCGTCCAGATGGCCGATCACCAGGCCCAGCAGGTTGTTGAAGTCATGCGCCACGCCGCCGGTGAGCTGGCCGATCGCCTCCATCTTCTGCGCCTGCTGCAACTGCGCCGCCGTCTGCTTCAGGTCGGTGACGTCGACATTGATAGTCGCCTTGTGGCCATTGGCGAAACGCCGGGACCTGGTCTGCAACCAGGTACCGTTGGCAAGCGGATAGGTGGCCCGCGGCGCGCCGTTCTCGTCGACCCGAAGCCGCGCCGCGATCCAGTCCTCCAGGTCGATCCTGCCTTGTTCGACGTCGACGGGCGGCGTCGCCTGGCGCAGCAGCTCGGCATGCGCGGCGCCGCGATGCAGGGCCGCCGCCGGCAGCGACAGCAGCTTGCCGTAGGCCTCGTTCCAAAGCAGCAGCCGGTCCTGTTGGTCGAACAGGGCGAGCCCTTCGCTGGTGCCCGAGATCTCCAGCCATTCGTCGCGCTCATCGCGGAACTCGGCGAGCAGCGCGGCGCGTTCCTGGCGCGCCTTGATCTCCTGCATGACCGCGCCGTAGACAACCCGGGTCGATCCGAGCATGGCGAGCGCCATGATCAGTGCCATCAGCGCCAGGCCGAGATAGATCGGATCGGCCTGGAGGACGAAATAGGCGACGAAGGGCAGCACGCTGCCGCAAATATAGAGCGCCGCGGCGGCGGGCAGCGCCGCCAGCGTGGTCGCCGCGCCGCCGGCCATCGAGACGACAACGATGATCAGTGCGATCTGCCGCGGCTCCGACACGAACGGCAAGAAGCCGGCGCTTGCGCCCCAGATCGCGCCGGACAGGAAAGCCCAGATCTTGGCGTGGCGGAAGGCGCGGGCGCTGCCGGAGACCGGCCGCTGGCCGCGCCGACGCCACCACCGCCAACACACGAAGGAAGACAGCGATATCTGGGCCGTCGCCCAGGACAGCAGCCAGCCGACTCCGGCCGCCGGCCAGAGCACCGCGGTGATGGCCAGCGTCACGGTGATCGTCGCCACGGCGTTGACCGGCGTCTCCCGCACCAACGCCGTCATCTGTGCGCCGCGAACCGTTGACGGCTCGGGCGTCACGCCAGATGTCTCGGCGCCCGGTCCGTTGGCCTTGGACATGGAACCACCCTAAACCACGCAAACTATCGTCCAACGCACCGACCGACCGGGACAGGTCCGCGCCCGCCCCGGCAGGTGATCCCCTGCCCCGGTACCGGACAGAACATAGCGGCATAACGACCGATACGTAAATAGCCTTGCACAAGAACAGCTTGTCGGTGATTTCCCGCCGGATCACGCGGCGAGACTGGGCTCGACCCGATAGGTCGTGTAGATTTCTCGTCAGACTACCGACTTTGGCGGTCGGTAGTCCGTTTTGGCCAACACGAGAGCGAGCGACATGGCTGGTACCGACAACGACGCGCTGGCGGCGCGTATCCGCAGCAAGGAATTCTTCGCCGCGCCGGGCGTCTTCGAGATGATCTCGGCCAGGATCGCCGACGGCATGGGATTTCCGGCGCTGTACATGACCGGCTACGGCACGGTCGCGTCCTATCTCGGCGTGCCGGATGCCGGCCTCGCCACCTACACCGACATGCTCGACCGGGTCAGCCGGATCTGCGAGATCGTCGAGACGCCGCTGATCGCCGACGGCGACACCGGCTATGGCGGCCTGCTGAACATCGAGCGGACGGTCAAGGGCTATGAGCGCGCCGGCGCCGCCGTCATCCAGCTCGAGGACCAGGAGTTTCCGAAGAAATGCGGCCACACACCGGGCCGCAAGGTGATCCCGATCGAGGAGGCGGCGACCAAGATCAAGGTCGCCGTGCAATCGCGCGACTCATCGGATTTCCTGATCATGGCGCGGACCGATGCGCGCGGCCTCTACGGCCTCGACGAGGCGCTGCGCCGCGGCGAGGCCTTCGCCGAGGCCGGTGCCGACATCATCTTCATCGAATCGCCCGAGTCGGTCGAGGAGATGGAGCGGGTCGGCCGCAACTTCGACCAGCCGCTGGTCGCCAACATGGTGGAAGGCGGCAGCACCCCGGTGCTCGACGCCGCCGAACTGCAGCGGATCGGCTACGCCTTCGCCATCCATCCCGGCACCGGCTTCCTCGCCATGGGTCATGCGTTGCGGAGCGTGTACCAGTACCTGCACGACCACGGCAGCTCCAACGGCGTCGACGTCCCGCTCGAGGACTTCATGACCTTCAGCCGGATGATGGGCTTCGAGCATGTCTGGGAATTCGAGAAGAAATGGGCCGGCAAAGGCTGACCGAACTTCGGGGACTCAGTAGTCGGCCAGCAGCGAGCCGAAGCCCTGCACCTTGTCGTCGATGCCGTTCTGGCGGAGCGCCCACCAATAGATCGCCGTGTTGATCGCCAGCACCGGCTTGTCGAGCCAGAATTCCGCCATGCCGGCGACCCGGGCCATGGCCAGGTTGGTGCCGACCTGGATGACCGCCTCGACGCTCGGGTCGTCGACTTCGATGATGGCGTCGCGCAGTTCCTTCTCGGAGACATGGGCGATCTGCACCGGGCTCGAACATTTCAGGCCTTTCAGGTGGACCACCTCGAAGCCGCATTCGGTGAAGAACTTGACGACGTTCTTATCGCCGACCGGCATGTAGGGGGTGACGACACCGATCCGCTTGATGTCACCGTATTTGCGCAAGGCCGCCTGGCAGGCGTCGGAGCCCATGGCCACGCCGACCCCGGCGCGTTCGTCGAGGTTCCGCTGCAGCGCCTTGGATCCGTCGAGCCCGTCCCAGAAGGTTTCCGCCGACATGCCCATGATCACGTAGCCGGGGCTGGCGGTCATCAGCCGGTCGACGGCAACCATCAGCTCTGCGCGGATGTCGACCATCAGCTTGTTGAAGTCGTCGTCGTTCCTGACCGGATTGTCCGGGATATGGATGCGCGCGAAGTGATTGGTGACGCCGACCGGCCGCATCGCATCCATCTCCGGCTGCACCGAGGTGTTGGTCGATGGCGCGAGGACACCGAACTTCATCCGGTAGCCGAGCGCATCCACCATCCGCTTGTCCCCCGGTTATTCGGCCGCCCGCGGCGCGCCGGCGATCTGTTCCAACACGGGGATGACATCGTCGCGGCTCATCAGGTCGGCGTATTTCTGACCCATGTCGAACAGATTGGCCTCATGCGGGCCGATCGCCCGGTCGCCGACGCAGTCGGTGACGACGATGGAGCGGTAGTTGTAGCTCATGGAATCGATCACCGAGGCGCGGACGCAGCCGGACGTGGTGCAGCCGGAATGGACCACGGTGTCGACGCCGTTCAGGGTCAGCCAGCCCTTGAGCGCGGTGCCGAAGAAGGCCGAGGGCTGCTGCTTGCGGACGATGTATTCGCCGGGCCGGGGCGCCAGTTCGGGGACCACCTGGCTTGCCGGCGCGGTCTCAGTCAGGGCCGCGAGCTTCGGCGCCTTCAGACAGAAAACGCCGGCATCGGACCCGTCCTCGGCATAGACGACACGGGTGAAGGCGACCGGCAGATCGAGCCGTCGGAAGCAGTCGAGCAAACCGACCGTCCGCTTTATCGCGGCGTCGATATTGCCGCCGCCGAAGGCGTCGGCGTCGTTGAAGCCGTTGACGAAATCGGTGATCAGCAGCGCCGGCCGGCGGCCGAAGCCGCTGGAATGGCCGAGGCCCTGCTTCTGGTAGATGTCCAATTCGCTCACTGTCCGGTCTCCGTTCAATTCGGCTCGCCGAGCGGACGGAGCTTCGGCATCACCTGTTCCGCGAAGCGCCGCATGCTCGCCGTCGTCAGGTCGGCCGGCAGGGTGCCGAATTGCATCAGGGTCAGCAGCTTCCCGAACTGCATGTCCGCGTGATAGGCCTCCAGCCGCTGGCGCACGCTCTCGGCGCCGCCGCAGATCATCATGCCGAGATCGATCGCTCTTTCCAGGGTGATCTCGCCGGCGATGTCGCCCTTGGCCTCGGCGAGCCGCACCAGCGACGCGACCGAGGTGTAGCCCGGCGGCAGCAGCATCTGCATCGGCATGCGCAGGAACTTGTTGCGGAAGTTCTCGAAATGCGGCTTGGCCTCGGCCATCGCCATTTCGTCCGTCTCGCCGACATAGACCGGCACCGCCCAACCGAGCTTCTCGTCCGACGCCGTGTAGCCGTAGCCCGCCGCCGTCTCGCGGTACATGTCGAAGAACTTCTTCACCGCCGTGTCCGGGCTGAAGGTGTGCAAATAGGTGTATTTCCGGTCCGGATGGGCGACCCATTCGACCGTCTCCTGGCTGCCCTGGGACGGCACCCAGATCGGCGGATGCGGCTTCTGGAAGGGCGTCGGCCAGAGATTGACGTAGCGGAAGTGATAGTACTTGCCCTTGAACTCGAACGGCCCGGGCTCGGTCCAGGCGCGGATGATCAGGTCGTGCGCCTCGTGGAAGCGGTCATGCGACTCGGTCGGGTTGACGCCGAAGCTGTGGTACTCGGCGCCGATGCCGCGCACGAAGCCGGTGATCAGCCGCCCGCCGGTGATGCAGTCGATCATGGCGTGCTCTTCCGCCAGCGTCAGCGGGTTCTCGCGCAGCGGAATGGCCGAGCCGAGGATGGCGATCTTGGCGTTCTCGGTGCGCCGCGCCAGCGCCGAGGCGGTGACGATCGGCGAGGGCATCAGGCCGTAGGCCGTCTGGTGGTGCTCGTTGACGCAGATGCCGTCAAATCCGAGTTGGTCGGCCAGCTCCAGTTCGTCCAGATAGCGGTTGTAGAGCCGATGCCCGGCTTGCGGATCGTAATAGCTGTTCGGCAGGATGACCCAGGAGGTCTCGTACTTGTCCGTGTAGGACAAGTCGAGGTCGGCATAGGGCATCAGGTGGAAATAGAAGAACTTCATGCCGCAGCTCCTGCCGCGAACCGGGTCACGGCATCCACGAAGGCGTCCGCCTTCTCGATATGCATCAGGTGGCCGCAGTCGGGCAGGATGGTCACCGCCGCGCCGGGGATCAGTTCTTTGTATTTCGCGGCCGCCTCGACGCTGAGGATCTTGTCCTCGCGGCCCCAGACGACATGGGTCGGCAGGTCGATCCGGTGCAGCCACTTCTCGATATGCGGGTCGTGCCAGCGCGGCTGCCAGGCGAGCCGGGCCACCGTCTGCCAGTTCTTCATGCGGATCGCCTGCTCCTCCGGGCTCGGCTCGACGCTCAGCATCTTCTCGGCGAAGCTCTGGTCGTGGAAGCTGTTCCGGGCCAGCTCCTCCGGTGACCAGACGAAGATGTCGCCGCCCTCGCGGGCCTCGACGAAGATGCCGGCGGCGCCGCAGAGCGTCAGGGTCTTGAGCCGCGCGGTCGCCCGCACCGCCATCTCCAGCGCGATCCAGCCGCCGAGCGACATGCCGACCAGATGCACCTCGGTCAGGTCCAGCGCCTTCAGGAAATCGAGATAGTAGTAGGCGACGTCGTGGATGTTATCGAGCCAGTCCGGGTTGTCCGCCGGCCCGAAGCCCGGATGCTCCGGCACGATCACGTCGAAGTTCTTCGCCAGCGCCTCCATGAACGGCAGCACCGGCCCCCGGCCGCCGGCGCCGTGCAGGTAGAGCAGGCTCGGCCCCGACCCGCCGCGCCACAGCTTGGCGTCGAAGCCGGCAACCGTCACCGTCGTCTCGCTAAATCCGCCCATCGCCGCTCCGCCCCGTTTATGCCCTGTACGAACGCTGCAACTGGCCCGACTCTATACCGGGGCCAGTTCAAGAAGAAAGTGTGTCCAGAAAGAATGCCAATTCGGCCTCAGCAGCCGTGTGCATTGGCGCATCAATATTGCGTTATATGCACATTATATATTTCCACTAACATGGTGCCGCCAATAAGGCGTCGCCTCACTATCCATATGTTGCGGCTAACTCCCCTACTCAATACCAGATATAGGGGTTTTTGTCAGATTTACCCTTGACATTCTCAAAAGACTTCGATTCACATGGATCACAATCTGTGTCATTGTGGCACAGGCGATAGCCTTAGGGGTGAAGGTTATGACAGACGCATTGTCGTCTCTAGCTTTGGACGCCGCAATCGAGGTCGACAATCTCTTGTCGAAGAAGACGGCGGATAAAGTCAAGGACACAGAGGCGGTTCGTAAACTTGCTATCAAGCTTCGCGAGACGGCGGGAGTGCCCGACAGTGTTGACACTTTCAAAACGCTTGCAAGTCCAACAACCGTAAACGTATTCAGCCGTGCCGTCAGCGCATACAGAGGCAAACAGCTAGAATCGCTAACCGAATTGGTTGAAGATTTGCAGGAACTTCTCGGTGTGCTTGAACAGCCAGTGGACCAAACCGATAAAACTCAGCTAGAGCATGTATTGGGTTTTTGCCTTGCGCTACATAAGGAAATTCTACTACAAAGAGCAGATGAAATTGAAGCAACAAAAACTCGCGCGACTTATCGGACATAGTTTGTGATTGAATCAATCGGCATAAAGAGTCAAAAAACAAAAGTACGTCTAGCTCTTTCTGAAATAGAACGACTAGCAGGGTCTGACTTTCCTTATGCTGGATCGAAGGACGCTCTAGGGGCAATACGGGATCTTTTTGAAAAACACCTTTTAAGACTTAATAATTTGGACGAATCCTCGGATCGAAGAATTTCTGAGCAACTATTCAAAGAAATCAATATACACCTATCGATCTTTCTCCCCGTGCTCGGATTGATATTGCGCTCCACCAACGTGCGAAATGCGTTTGAGTTTTATGCTCCCCTGAAGTCTCTTCTGAAACAACTTATTGGTGATGACGCCAATTTGGTGCTTTCGTCGGAATGGGAGTATTCGCCTTTCACCTACCCACCAGTAATTCCCGAACTACCGAATTATGTGCTGATTGGCCTCCCCGCTCCGGAGTCAGCGAACGCCTTGATTATCCCGGCAGCGGGACATGAAATAGGCCATTCCATTTGGGTGAAAATCGACTTGGAGCAAAAACTAAAAACCAAAATCACAAAAAATATTGTGAATGAAATTATCGACAATTGGCAAGATTATTTAAAGTATCATCCAAGAATAGAAAAAGATAAAATAGACGATCTCATAGGACAGTTAACGTGGAGAATTTGTTACGAGTGGGTGATACAGCAAATAGAAGAGATATTCTGCGACTTCGTTGGGCTTAGAATTTTCGGTGAAAGTTATCTTTTTGCATTTGCATACTTGTTAGCACCGAGTCTCGGAGGCCGAAGAAATCCCAATTACCCGACGATGGCGGACAGAGTAGAACATCTTTGCGATGCCGCAAACGATTTGAATGTCACACTACCGGATAACTACGCTGCGAGATTTGAAGGCGAAGATAAGGCAATATTAACGCCGCCGGAAGAATTTTTCTTAGACATAGCCGATTCGGTGTCGCGAAATACTGTTCCAGATATCTGGGCCGAAGCCAAATCTTATTGCGACGACCGAAATGTAGTTTGCCCTGACGTCAAACAAATCGGCGGGATTTCTGATGACTTCCGGCTTCTTTTGCCTTCATCGGGAGGCCGACAGTTTGTTGATATTATCAACGCAGGGTGGAAATGTCATCTCAACGAAGAAATGTGGGAGGGAATCGGAGTAAATTCGGTGCGATCGCGAATTATACTTAATGAATTGATTCTAAAATCGATTGAGGTTGCCGAATTTGAAATAGAGGGAAAATAGTCAATGATATTTAAATCGCGGGAGCTAGCCGAATATATTCAAGGAAAAAAGGGAACCAAGAAAGATCCATTTGTAATACTTCCGCGACCTGATATTTCCGAATTGAAAAATTCTGGCGCTGCTTCGATAGATCTCAGGTTAGGTAGGTGGTTCCTCTCGCTTCGCAGAACCAGACTCCACAAGCTTGATCCGCTCAACCCGTCTGACGAAATCATGAACGAGCTGCATTTGACGAAACGACATTTCGTCCCATTCGGTAAAAGCTTTGTGTTGCATCCGAGAAATTTCATCCTTGGAGCAACTTTGGAATGGGTTCGATTACCTAAGAACTTTGCCGGCTACATCACAGGTAAGTCCTCTTGGGCGAGGCACGGACTGATCATTGAGACCGCGGCAGGCATACACCCAGGGTTCACCGGGTGTCTCACGCTGGAGATTACGAATGTGGGGGAGGTGCCGGTCGTGCTACGGCCAGGTATGCCCATCTGCCAAGTGTTTTTCCATCAGACGACAGACGACGACACTATTGACCCAAGTGGATTTATCGGCATGCGCCGTCCAACTTTGGGAAATATACGACGAGACGCGATCCTGAATAATCTTTCCAAGCAAGAATAGGTGATAACGAGTTCGCTGATCGTTTCCCCACAATATGTAGCAAGCGTCCGTACTATCTGGCCTTAATTGATCATCTATCCGAGATCGGGGCGAGCACGAATCCGTGCCCAGCTTGATCCGGCCCGGCGCCGTCCCGTAAGCTTTCCGGCGGCAACCCATTCGGAGACATCAGCATGGCCAGCGACACCACCTATGCCGTGGCGTGGCCGCGGGGCGAGAAGACCCTCGAGATCACGCCGCTCGCCGACCGCCTCGATAGCCTGGAAGGCAAGAAGATCGGCTTCCTGTGGGACTACCTGTTCCGCGGCGACGAGATCTTTCCCGTCCTGGAGGAGGGCCTCAGCGAACGCTTCCCCGGCATCGAGTTCGTCGACTATCGCGAGTTCGGCTCGACCCATGGCGGCGAGGAGCACGAGGTGATCGCCGCCATGGCCGACAAGCTGAAGGCGACCGGCGTGCACGCCGTCGTCTCAGGGATGGGCTGCTGAGGCAGCTGCACGCCCGCCGTGTTGCGGGCCAGCGCCGC
>CAJHXX010000296.1_pt1 | contig 11548 bp, 8 predicted proteins | sample 9198511 | NCBI WGS metagenome assembly CAJHXX01 (sample SAMEA7708325, study PRJEB35096) | sediment metagenome | biome: marine neritic benthic zone biome [ENVO:01000025]; feature: sediment [ENVO:00002007]; material: shallow marine sediment [ENVO:03000034] sea grass bed [ENVO_01000059] ...
CCATCGTAGTTCTGAACGGCTTTCGACAAGGCTCGCCGATACGCCGCCAAGACATCACGATATTCTTCTGGATCCAACCTCGCGGAGAGTGCTGTAGAGCCAACAAGGTCACAAAACATGACAGTTAGCTGGCGGCGCTCCGCATCAGTCGGTGGGCTTGGAGTGCCGATCTTCGGCTTTGCTTCTGCAGGAGGGTCGCCGGCGTCAGTCAGTTTCGCGATGGCGCGGAGCAACGTCTTACGATGCCCCATGGCTGCGATGCCGAGATCTTTGAGATCATCTTCCGATAAATCAACGAGATGTTCTAGTGTGAGCTGGTTCTGCTCAAATGCCTTAGCGTAGGCTCCGAGTTCCAGTTCATCCAGCCATTGACGAATGCTGTTAGCCATCGTCCTTTCCCAACGATGTACACTCTATCAAACTGGCGCAGTGGTGACAGCACTGACATAGATGAGGTCGGGTCGGTCATTCTAGACCACGGATGTCTGGAGTTGAGGGCGAAGCGGACGTAGTTCGCAGTGCGCCAAATCGACGCGATTAGCCACGAGCGGTGGTCGAGGCCCCGCCTAAGGTGGGTCCGCAGCCAAAGGTCAAGCAGACGAAATTGTTTGGAAAGCTGACGTTCGGGCTCGAAAGTCGAATTGCTGCAGAAGAGCGGCCGTGCTCTTGTGCGGCCGTGGAGGCGTGCTGATAGCCAAGCTAGCCAATAACTCAAGCCAGTCCGTTATTGCCTGGCGTGGCGAAGTAGAGCCGCCAATTCAACCAGCCCCGTGCCAAGGACGATCACCGTTACGGTCCACAGGACGACATAACCGCGCGTTGGCATAGTGAATGGATCGAGAAGCAGCCAGACCAGCACCGTGCCGGCGCCGAGCGTGTTGATGACTATTGCTCCGACGAGCCCCAAGCCTCTCCAGCGATCTTGATTGCGCCGTTCGATCCATAGGGCAATCCCGGTGCCGAGCAGAACAGCACCCAGCACCGTCACATAAAAATCGGTGTCGGTTCCCGGCAGACCGAAAAATTCTATCGTGGCGCCTGGCATCGCCAATAAGCAGATCCCAAGCACCACATTGATGATCGAATCGATAGCGAGAAGTGTGAGACGCTGCTGCTCTTTCATGTGAAGATGTTCTCGCGAACTGCACTAGGCCGCAAGGTATTCTGACCCCGGCCGCGTGTCCGAGTCGGGTCACATCCAGACCTCCCACGCCCGCGCTTGGGTGTCGGCTGAATTTAGAGCAGACCCGGCGTGGCGAAATCAGGCATTCATCTCGACGACCATAGGCATCCGCCGCTGCCTGCGTTCTGGCGGCCCGGGAGTATCCAAGGGCGGTGCTGAACCCTTGGGAAACGGCCATCCGATTGCCATCTTGAACCGGTCATATGCCGATTCAGTAATCCCCCACCTGGGTCTGATTCGACGGAACTTGGTATTACCCGCGCGCCTCGCGCGAGAATTCGCTGAACGACTCCTCGGATTGCCGGGACAGGCTTGCCGATTCCTCGATCGCCGCCAGGGCGACCGACAACAGCTGTTCGTTGGAGGTGCGGGACTTCACCAGCGCCGCCTTGACCGATCGGGCGACCTGATCCGGCACCTCGTCGACCGCGAACACGATCACCGGCGTCGTCCGGTTGTCCGAGCTGCGCAGTAAGGTCAGCAGGTCTTCGCCGCTGCCGTCCGGCAGGAGCATGTCGAGGATGATGAGATCGAACTTCCGCTGCCGCAACAGTTGTTCGGCCTCCCGCCTCAGGCAAGCGCAGGTCACCGCGCCGACACCGTCGAACAGGGTCGCGACCACCTGCCGCAAGTCGGGATCGTCTTCGACGTGCAGGATGCTGGCGCCATCCGGCCAGGCTGCCGGCCCACTGCTTTTGCCAACTGCCGGCGCGCCCTCGGTGAGCTCCCGCAGCATCGGCAGGTCGAAATAGAACTCCGTCCCCTCGCCGAATTCGGTGACGAAGCCGATCTCGCCGCCATGATTTTCGACGATCGCCTTGCTGATGTTGAGCCCGAGGCCCGTGCCGCCCTTCTGCCGGCTGTCCGACGCATCGGCCTGCGCGAACTTGCCGAAGATCCGATCCTGGAAGTCCTCGGATATCCCCGGGCCCCGGTCGGTCACGGAGATGCGGACATTGCCGTCAGCGACGACCGCCGATACCGTGACCGCGCTACCCGGCGGGGCGAATTTCGCCGCGTTGGAGATCAGGTTGGTGAGAACCTGGGTCAGCCGGTCGTAATCACCGTCCACCTGCACGTCGGGCAGCTCCGCATTGATCGTGAGCTCCACGCCCAAGCGCTCAGCAAACCCGGCATTGGCCTCGACCGCGTTCCGAATAAGCTGCGCGATGTCGAGCGGCCGGAAATCGAAACGGATCCTGCCGGCTTCAATCTTCTCGATGTCCAGGATGTCGTTGATCAGACGAACCAGTCGATCGCTGTTGTTGATCGCGATGTCGATCATGGCCTTGGCCTGATCGGAGAGTTCGCCCGCCACGCCGCCTTTCAGCAGGCCGAGCGAGCCGCCGATCGATGTCAGCGGGGTGCGCAATTCGTGGCTGACTACCGAGATGAACTCGCTTTTCAGTGCGTCGATGCGCTTGCGCTTGGTGATGTCGCGCACGATCCCGGTGAACATCCACCGGTCGCCGAGCCGGAACGGGCTGACGGTGAGCTCGACCGGGAAGGTTGTACCGTCCTTGCGCTCGCCGGTGACCTCCCGCGTCGTGCCGATCATCTTCCCGTGTCCGGTTTCGAGATATTCGGCGACCTTGAGGTCATGGTCCGAGCGATGGTGGTCGGCCATGCAGATCTTCACGTTCTCTCCGACCGCCTCATAGTCGGCGCGGCCGAAGATCCGTTCCGCGGCCGGATTGAAGCTGTCGATGATGCCGTTCGCGTCGATGGTTATGACGCCGTCGGCCGCACTATCGAACACCGCGCGCGATCGGGCCTCGCTGTCGCGCAACGACACCTCGATCCGCTTCAACTCGGTGATATCCTGGGCGAGATAGACGATCCCGGCATCGGTCTCGCCCTCGGCGCCGAGCGTCGTCGCGGAGACCAGGACGGAACGCTTCACCCCGTCCGGCGACAGATACGCGGTCTCGACCGACCGGGCAGCGTGATGCACGTTGATGGGCGCCAGTAGGGACAGCTCCGAATTCGCCCCCCCGCGCAGGAACAGGTCCAGGATCTGCGCACCTAGGACACGCCGCCCATCCGCGCCCAGGCCCTGCTGCGCGGCGCAGTTGGCGAACTCGACGATGCCGTCGCCATCGGTGACGATCAGCATCTCGGGCGTCGAGTTCAGGACGTTGTCGACCCAGTCACGCGACGTCGTTGTCTTGTCCAGTTGCTCGATCATCCGGTTGAAGGCCTTGGCCAAGTCCTGAAACTCGGCCGGGCCGCTCGGCTCGACGCGGCGGCGCAGGTCGGTCGCGCGGGCGATCTCGCCGATCGCCCGGACGAAGCCCGACACCGGCTTGGTGGCGAGATAGGCGGTTAGCACCATGCCGCCGACCAGCGCCGAGATGCTGGCCAGGATGGCGAGCAGCATGATCTTCTCGACATCCCGAACCGCCGCCATGGCCGCGTCGATGCTGCTTGCCGACACCAGGCGCAGCCCGGGAAAGGCCGGTACCGGCACATGCACCTGCAGCCACGCGGTCAGATCCATGAAGGCGAACGGGCCGCCGGCCGTGACCTGCGCCCATTTCGACGAATAGAGCACGTTGCCCGTGTGGCCGAGTACGAAGATCGCCTCGGCATCGCCGCCGACGGACAGCACCTCGGCGACCCTGTCGGCCGGGTAATGCACCACAATCGCCCCTTCCGGCGCGCCCTCATAGATGACCGGGGTGGCGATCAGAACGCGTTCGGCGGATATCTCGAACAGGGTCTCCCCCTGCATCACCCGGTTCAGCCAGGGCCCGGCCCGGTAGCCGGACGGACCACCGGTCATCCGGATCGGCCGGCCGCGGTAATCTGTCAGGGCGATAAAGGCGCCCTCCGGTCCCGGGATGCGCAGCGACTGGAACAGCATCTTCAGGTAGCCGTCCCGGTCGATGGTGTCGACCAGGCTGTTGACGATCAGGTCGTTGGCCGCCAGCGCCTCGGCCGCCTCGCCCAAGGTGAGGAGCTTGGCGGCAAGTTGGTTCGCCGACTGCGCGGCGGCCAGGTCGAGCCGGTCGCGCACCTGCTGCTCGACGGTGCGTGCCGCCAGCAGGGAGGCGACGTACCAGGTGCCGATCAGCGCCAGCACGGCCAGCGGCACCACGCGCCACAGGACGCCGGGCAGCAGCCTGGACGGCGCGCGGGCGCGTTTCATTGCAGCGCGACCGGGACGATGGCGCCCTTCTCGTCATAGCGGCACAAACGGAAGTCGCCGGCGTCCAGTGCGTCGTGCCGCGCCGCCGTGAACGGCGGCGCGTAGGCGCGCACCAGGCCGTCGTAGCGCCCGAGCCGCTCCAGCGCGTCGCGCACCCGCGGCCGCTCGGTCGAGCCGGCCCGCTCGATCGCCAGCTTCAGCAGATGCAGCAGGTCGTAGGCATGCGCCGTGCCGACCGGGGAGACCACGTCCGCCGGCGACCGGCAGCCGCCGAAGGTGGCGCAATAGCGCTCAAGCAGCCGTTGCGATTTGGCCGGAAACGGCGGGTCGAAGAACGAATAGGTCTGCAGGAAGGTCAGGTCGACGGCGGCGATCCCGTCCGCCGCCGCCTTGTGGAACTCGCCGCCGGTGATGCCCCAGTGGGAGATGATCGGCAGCCGTTTCTCCGCCGCGCGGGCCGCCATGTCGCGCACCGCCACCCCGCCGTCGACTGGATTGGCAACCAGCATCACCACGTCGGCGCCGGCGGCCGCCAGCGCCTCGATCTCGGCGCTCATGTCGCGCTGGCCGGAATTGAACCATTGCACCGGCGCGGCCGGCCGGCCGAGCGTCGCCAGGGCATCCTGCATCGCCTTCTCGTTGGAGCGGCCCCAGCCGGTCCGCCACAGCAACAGGCCGGGCCGCTTGAAGCCGCGCTTGCGGGCCGCGGCGATCAGGAAGCCGCCGGCATGCTGGTCGCGGACCGAGACCCGGAACACGTAGTTCGGGCTGAAACCGTTGTCGACCACCGGCGTGCCGGCGGCCCAGGGCCCGAGATAGATCATCTCGCGGGCGTGGATCGTCTCCAGCTCCGCCAACGCCACCGGCGTGTGAATGCCGCCGAACACCGCGACGAGGTTGGCCATCCCGGCGAAGCTCTCGATGTTGTCGATGCCGCGCGCCGGATTGCCCCGGTGGTCGCGCACCACCAGCTTGAGCGGCCGGCCGAGCACGCCGCCGGCGCCGTTGATCTCCTCGATCGCCAGCAAGATGCCGCGGCGGATCGCCTCGCCGCCCTGGGCGGCGCCCTTCGACATGTCGGCATCGAGGCCGACCGTGATCGGCGCGCCGGTCAGATCGGCTGCCGTCGCGGGTGTCGCCTCGGTGGCCGCAAGCTTTTCCGCCGCGGACGCGGCGCCGGCCCAGCCGGCGAGGATAGCAAACAGGATCGATCGGGCAGCCCAGCGGCCGCCGATGCGCGAAAGGCTGCGCATATCGCTCACTCCGATGTTGACGTGCCATTCGGCGACGCGGGATCGTCGAATAATCTTTTTATTCTAGGTCTTTAGAGTTATAATATCGCCAGGATCTGATAAATATTCGGTTAAGTCGGTGCTGCCGCATCGATCACACGTCGCCCTTCACCATCACTTCCAGCAGCTTCGGCCCGGATCCGTCGTTGGCCACCGCGAAGGCGGCGTCGAAGGCCTCGCCCTCGGAGATGGTTTCGGCCGGCATGCCGAAGCCGCGCGCCAGGCCGGCGACGTCGATCGGCGGGTCGCGGAAATCCATGCCGATGAAGTGCTGGTTGCCGTGGAACGCCTTCAGGCGCTGCTTCAGGATGCGGTAGCCGCCGTTGTTGGCGATCACGAAGGTGATCGGCAGCTTCAGATGCGCCGCGGTCCAGAGTGCCTGGATCGAGTACATGGCGCTGCCATCGCCGACCACGGCGACGACCCGGCGGTCGGGCTGCGCGAGCGCGACGCCGGCCGCCGCCGCCAGCGCCCAGCCGATGCCGCCGGAGACGTTGCCGAAATAGTCGTAGCGGTCGCGGAAGGCGAGGAAGCTCAGCAGGCTGCGGGTCGAGGTGATGCCCTCGTCGACGACGATGGCGTCGGCCGGCAGCCGCTCGACCAGGCGCCACATCAGCCAGTCGGGGTCCATCGCGCCGGCGCCGGCGAGGGCTTCGGCCCGCGCCCGCGCGCCTTCGCGCTTTGCCGACCAATTGCGCTCGGTGAGCGCGGCGAGCGCCGCGGCCCCGGCGCCGCGTCCGGCCAGCAGCGGCATCAGAGCGGCCAGGGTCTCCTTGACGTCGGCGCGCACCGCCATCTCGGCCGGATAGTTCTTGCCCAGCTCCCAGTCGTTCAGGCCGATTTGCACCACCGGCATCTCGGGGGGCAGCGGATCGACCGCGTGCCAGACCGACATCCGGAGCACGTCGGCGCCGAGGCAGATCATCAGGTCGTAAGCGGACAGGGTCTCGCGGACCTGCGGCTGATGGCGCGTCAGCGCGCCCATGAAGGCCGGATGCAGGCTCGGGAAATGGGCGCCATGCGGCACGGTCTGCTGATAGACCGGCGCGCCGAGCGCCTCGGCCAGCGCCGCCGCTTCGGCCAGCGCGTCCGAGGCGACGAGTTCGTGGCCGGCGACGATCACCGGACGGCTCGCCGCAGCCAGCCGGTCGGCGAGGCTCCTGAGGCTCGCGTCCGAGGGCCGGCCGGCGGCGTCGATCCGGGTGCGGCGGCCGAGATCGACCGCGCCCTCCAGGTTCAGCACGTCGCCGGGCAGGGACAGGAACACCGGCCCGGTCGGCGGTGTCATGGCGATCTTGGCGGCGCGGCGCAGGATCCGCGGCATGTCCTCTAGCCGGGTGATCTCGGTCGCCCATTTCACCACCGGCGCCGCGATCGGCGTCAGCGGCGCGTAGAGCAGCGGCTCGGTCAGGCCGTGGCCCTGCTCCTGCTGGCCGGCGGTGACGATCATCGGCGTGCCGCTGTAATGCGCCGTGTAGATCGCGCCGATCGCGTTGCCGAGACCGGGCGCCACATGCACATTGCAGGACGGCAGCCGGCCGGAGGCGCGGGCGTAGCCGTCGGCCATGCCGATGACGACCGATTCCTGCAGGCCGAGCACGTAGGTCAGGTCCGGCTCGTCGGTCAGCGCGTGCATGATCGGCAGCTCCGTGGTGCCCGGATTGCCGAACATGTGGGTCACGCCCTCGTCCTTCAGCAAGGAGAGGAAGGCGCTGCGGCCGGTGGTGATGTTGGGGCTGACGTCGTTCGGCATGATCGGTCCTGCTGGCATGAATTGGGTTTGGGCGGGTACAATACCAGCGAACCGGTGGCGGAGACCAACCGCGCCGCCCAATCCCTTCGAAAGTCTCGAGGACGGCCGACATGAGCGAACGCATCTGGAAGGTCTATCTCTCCGGCGAGATCCACAGCGACTGGCGCGAGCGGATCACCGACGGCGTCCGCGCCGCCGGCCTGCCGGTGCGCCTCGACGCGCCGGTCACGGTGCATGCGGATTCCGACGATTGCGGCACCGCGATCCTCGGCGCCGAGCCGGACGCCTTCTGGCACGACCGCAAGGGCGCCCAGATGAACGCGATCCGCACCCGGACGCTGATCGCCGAAGCCGACGTGGTGGTGGTCCGTTTCGGCGACAAGTACCGGCAATGGAACGCCGCCTTCGACGCCGGCACCGCCGCGGCGCTCGGCAAGGCGCTGATCACCCTGCACGACTTAGGCCTGAACCACGCCCTGAAGGAGGTCGACGCGGCGGCCCAGGCGGTCTGCGCCACGCCCGAGCAGGTGGTGCAGACCCTGGCCTATGTGATCCGCGGTGAGATGCCCGGCCGCGCCAAGGCACGGACAGGCGCCCAGGCGGCGGAATAGGCGGGCCGCGGAGTAGCCGCCGACATCCCTGTCCGGCTAAGACAGGAGAGCGCCGACGACGGCGCCACGAGCTCCCGGACTTGGTCAAACGCCCGCCGTCGCAGCGGCGACGAACCGAGAGAAACTAGACAGACCTGTCTGTCTATATTCTCGACCTGCCCGCCGGGCGCCGGCGGCGTACCTTGGCCCCGCGGTCGGCGGGCCTTGGCCTCGGTCGGCCTGCCTTGCCCCCGGGCGGCGTGCCCGCCGGGCGTGGGCGGCGTGCCTTGGCCCCAGTCGGCGTGCCTGCCGGGCGCGGGTGGACCGACCGGTCTGTCTATTTTGGATCTGCCTTGGGGCACGATCGGCGTCCCCGTTGGATGCGGGCGGCGCGTCCCCGAAGCTCTCTGCCTCAGCCGGATAGGAACCGCCGCCAAACCTAACGCGTGATCACCGGAGAAATACGCGCTACTTCCGATTGCGAAATTGGCCCTAATTGGGCAGTCTGGGGCCCATGCACCCGAAGATTCGCAACCGCCCCAAGGCCGGCCGCGCCGCCGCCGCGGCGCTGATCGCCGGCCTGCTGCTGCTCGCGGCCCGGCCCGCCGCGGCCGAACCGGCGCTGCCGGCGCTGAGCGGCCGGGTGGTCGATGCCGCGGACATCCTGTCGGCCGCCACCGAGGCCGACCTGACGGCCAAGCTGGCGCGGCACGAACAGGCGACCTCCAACCAGGTCGTGGTGGTCACCCTGCCGTCGCTGCACGACGACACCATCGAGGAAGTCGGCCTGGCGCTCGGCAACCGCTGGGGCATCGGCCAGGCCGACCGCGACAACGGCGTGCTGCTGATCGTCGCGCCGCGCCAGCGCCGGATGCGGATCGAGGTCGGCGCCGGCCTGACCGACGACCTGTCGAACACGGAAGCCGCGGCGATCATCGCCCATGCCATCCGGCCGCATTTCAAGGCCGGCGATTTCGATGCCGGCGTCGGCGCCGGGGTCGACGGCATTCTCGCGGCGATCGAAGGCGCCTACGCGCCGCGGTCGGCGTCGGCGGGCAGCATGGTCATGCCGCTGCTGATCCTCGGCGGCGCCGGCCTATTCTTCCTGGTCTTGATGGTTGGGCTGATCGGCAACTACAGCGCCGGCGGCGGCTCCGGGCGCCACTATGGCCACGGCGGCGGCTCACGCGGCAGCTCCGGCGGCGGCTACAGCGGCGGCGGCGGCAGCTTCGGCGGCGGCGGCGCCTCGGGCGGCTGGTGAGATGACCGCGCGCGCCCTGCCAAGCCTGCCAAGCCTGCTGTTCCTGGCCATCGTCATGACGCCCGGTGCGGCGGCGGCCGAGCCGAAGCTGCCGGCGCTGACCGACCGGGTGGTCGATGCCGCCGACATCCTGGCCGGGCAAACCGAAGGCGACCTGACCAGAAAGCTGTGGCGCCACGAGCAGGCGACCACCAACCAGGTCGTGGTGGTGACGCTGCCCTCGCTGCAAGGCTATTCGATCGAGGAATTCGGGCTGGCGCTCGGTCGCGGCTGGGGCATCGGCCAGGCCGACCGCGACAACGGCGTGCTGCTGATCGTGGCACCCGTCGAGCGCCGCATGCGGATCGAGGTCGGCACCGGCCTGACCGACGACCTGACCAACACGGAAGCCGCGGCGATCATCGCCCACGCCATCCGGCCGCATTTCAAGGCCGGCGATTTCGATGCCGGCGTCGGCGCCGGGGTCGACGCCATCCTCGCGGCGATCCAGGGCGCCTATCAACCGCGGTCCGCCCAGGGCGCCTATCAATCGCGATCCTCGGGGCCGGACCCCTGGGCGGTCGGCATCGGCATCGCCGCGCTGATCGGGCTCGTGGCGCTGCTGATCCACGCGCTGCGCAGCCACCGGGGAAAAGCCCCGGCAAAGACCGGTGACGGCGACGGCACTAGCGGCAATAGCGACGACTATTTCGCTGGCGGATACCACCACCATCACGGCGGCTACAGGATTGGCGGCTTCAGCAGTGGCGGCTTCAGTAGCGGCGGCGGTTCCAGCGGCGGGTTCAGCGGCGGCGGCGGCAGCTTCGGCGGCGGCGCCTCGGGGGATTGGTGACATGGCATTCCTGACGGAGACGGAAAAGCGACGCGTCGCCGAGGCGATCGGCCAGGCGGAAGCGAAGACCGGCGGCGAACTGGTCGCGGTCATCGCTCGCGCCGCCGACAGCTATCTGTTCATCCCGACGCTCTGGGCCGCGGTAATCGCCCTGCTGGTGCCGCCGGCCCTGCTGGCGCAGGAATACCTGCCGCTCGGCGCCTGGGGCGGCCCGGCCCTGCAGCCCGGCCCCTGGCAGCTCTACACGGCGCAGCTCGCCGTCTTCGTCGTCCTGGCGGTGACGTTCCGCTGGCGCCCGGTCTGCATGCGGCTGATCCCGCGGCGGGTCCAGCGTGCCCGGGCCGGCCGCCTTGCCCGCGAGCAGTTCTTCGCCCGCGGCCTACACCTGACCGCCGGCCGCACCGGCGTGCTGCTGTTCGTCTCGGTCGCCGAACACCATGTCGAACTGCTGGCCGACCGGGGCATCGACGACAAGGTGCCGGCCGGCGCCTGGGACGGCATCGTCGCCGGTTTCACCGGCCGGGTGAAGGCCGGCCGGGTGGCGGACGGCTTCGTCGAGGCGGCCGCCGCCTGCGGCGCCCTGCTCGCCGAGCACGCCCCCGGCCGCCGCGACGACGCCAACGAGCTGCCCGACCATCTGATTGAGATCTGACCCGGCAGCGATCCGGTGCAGCCAGTGCAACAGCCTCTTCGCCCCCCGTTGGGAGAGGGCTACTTGCCGGACATCGACGGCACGCCTGCGTGTTCTCCCGATTGCCCCGTGTCTGACGGCGATCACTTGAACCACTGCCCCGGATGCCCTTCAATGTCTGCCGCTATCGGGCTCAGCGAGGGAAGACTTATGGCGCGGCAATCCACCACGGCGGCCGCCGAACCGGACGCGAAAGCCGACTATCCGGCGCGCGTCGCCGCGCTCGCCCCGGTCATCGCCGGCGCGGCCGAACAGGCCGACCGCGAACGCCGCCTGCCGCCCGAGCTGCTGGCCGCGCTGCACGGCGCCGGGCTGTTCCGCCTGCTGCTGCCGACGCCCTATGGCGGCGCCGAGCTCGACCCGCCGCGCTTCGCCCGCAGCATCGAGGCGGTCGCCAGGCTCGACGCCTCGACCGCCTGGTGCCTTTGCCAGGCCAATGGCTGCGCCATGAGCGCCGCCTATCTCGACCCGGCCGTCGCACAGGAGATGTGGGGCGGCGACCCGAACGCGGTGCTCGCCTGGGGGCCGGGGGCGAAATCGCGCGCGGTCGTCGAGGGCGACGGCTATCGCGTCACCGGCAACTGGTCGTTCGCCAGCGGCGGCCGGCACGCCACCTGGCTCGGCGGCGCTTCGACGGTGCTGGAGGCGGACGGCACGCCGCGCCTCACCGCCGACGGCGCCCGGATCGAGCGCATCATGCTGTTCCCGGCGGCCGCTGGCGAACGACCAGTTGCCGGTGACGCGATAGCCGTCGCCCTCGACGACCGCGCGCGATTTCGCCCCCGGCCCCCAGGC
>CAJHXX010000061.1_pt1 | contig 11520 bp, 8 predicted proteins | sample 9198511 | NCBI WGS metagenome assembly CAJHXX01 (sample SAMEA7708325, study PRJEB35096) | sediment metagenome | biome: marine neritic benthic zone biome [ENVO:01000025]; feature: sediment [ENVO:00002007]; material: shallow marine sediment [ENVO:03000034] sea grass bed [ENVO_01000059] ...
ATCAAGGTCGGCGGCGCCACCGAGATCGAGGTGAAGGAGAAGAAGGACCGGGTCGAGGATGCGCTCAACTCGACCCGTGCCGCGGTCCAGGAAGGCATTGTCGCCGGCGGCGGCGTCGCGCTGCTCTATGCCGGCCGCGCGCTCGACAAGGTCGAGACAGCGAACAGCGACCAGAAGGTCGGCGTCGATATCGTGCGCCGGGCGTTGCAGGCGCCGGTCCGTCAGATTGCCGAGAATGCCGGCGTCGACGGCGCGGTGGTGTCGGGCAAGCTGTTGGAGCAGGACGACGCCAATTTCGGCTTCGATGCACAGACCGACACCTACACCGACCTGGTCAAGGCCGGTATCATCGACCCGACCAAGGTGGTGCGGACGGCGCTGCAGGACGCGGCCTCGGTCGCCGGCCTGCTGATCACCACCGAGGCGATGGTGGCCGAGAAGCCGGAGAAGAAGGACGGCGCTCCGGCCATGCCCGACATGGGCGGCATGGGCGGCATGGGCGGCATGGACTTCTGACGCCGCCGCGACACTGATCGATCCATCAAGGGGCCGCCTCGGCGGCCCCTTTCTTGTCGCGCCGGCGTGGTCAATGCGTCGCCGGCGTCACCGTGACCAATCCAGTGCCGTCGTCCCGTTCCGCCAGATCGATCCGGGCCAGGCCGAAGCGCTCGATCACCCAGGCGTTGCTGGCGAGGTGGCGGCTGAGCCGCGTCGTCGTAAAGCTTGACGGGCCCGACGCCAGGGCGAGCGGCGCCAGCATCTGGTCGGCCAGGTGCTCGTCCAGCGCGGCGCCGGCGCGGTGATGCGCTTGCAGGTCGCCGACCGCCTGGTCGGCGACCGCCTCCGCCGGCAGGCCGCGCCGGCCAAGCGCACTGAAGCCGGCGCGGGCCGCCTCGTATTCGGCGGTGAGAAAGATGCCGGCGCCGGGGCAGGCGGCGTTCAGCCGGGTCGGCACGATCTCCACCGGCATGCCGGTCTCGGCGAGGCGCTTGGTGGCCCGGTCGGCCATGCGCTGGGCGATCCGGGCCGGCAGGCTGGCGGCGATGGCGCGCCCCGCGATGCACCGAAGCGGGCCGCGCTCGACGCGCGTCAGCGGTTGCGGCCGGGCGTCACCGACAATTGTCACATCGATCTCGCCCTGGCCGATCGGAAACCAGCCGGATCGGCCCATCGCCGCGGTGGCGTCTATGCCGATCGCCGCCAGCGTCGGCAGTAGCACGTCGCGGACATAGTCGAAGGGCGGGCTCCAGGACATATGCGTGCCGCCGGCGAGGTGCAGGCGCGAGGCGCCGTCGGCTACGGCCAGCGGCAACAGCACTGCCTGCAGCACCAGGGTTGTCGAGCCGGCACTGCCGCCGGCGCGTGCCGCCGCGACGTCGAGGTCGTAATCGCCGGACCGGGGCGCCGACCTGGGCATGAAGTCGAGGTGGGTCGAATTCAGGCGGTCACCCGCGACCTCTGCCTGGCATAGCGCCGCCACGGCGCGGACCGAGGTCAGATGCTGCGCCGCCAGGCCCGGCCGGGCCCGGTTCGCCCGGATGTTCTCGATGCGGACGGCGCGGCCGGTGATCGCGGCGAGGCCGAGGGCGGTGCGCAGGATCTGGCCGCCGCCCTCGCCGTGGCTGCCGTCGATGAGCAATGGCGCGCCCATGCCGCCCCGTATTCGCTTTCGTTTCGCCCGGCCTCGGCTCAGAGCCCTCGGAACCGCCGGCCGACGTCCGCGTCGAGCCGCCTCAGGCCGCGGGCGCGGGCGGATGCCAACGCCCGCTCGTATTCGGCAGATAGGATCGGTCGGCCGATTATCGGAAATTCGCCGGCACGATAGCAGGGGCGGTACTGGTCCATCAGGTTGAGATAGGTGTCGGGCGAGATCTCCTCGGCCAGAAAGCGCACGACCGCCTCGGTGCCGGCGATGCCACCTGGCAGCACCAGATGGCGGACCAGCAATCCACGCTGGGCGATGCCATCGGCGTCCAGGGACAGCTCGCCGACCTGGCGATGCATCTCGCGGACGGCGGCCTGATTGACTGCGGCGTAGTCGCGCACGCGGGAATATCTTCGCGCCAGGGTCGAATCGCCGTATTTAATGTCGGGCATGTAGATGTCGATGATGCCGTCGAGCAGCGCCAGCGCCTCGGCGCTGTCGTAACCGCCGGTGTTGTAGACCAGCGGCACCCGCAATCCCTTTTCGGCGGCGATCGCGACCGCGCCGATGATCTGCGCCACCACATGGCTCGGGGTGACGAAGTTGACGTTGTGGCAGCCGTCCGCCTGCAACTGCAGCATCATCCGGGCCAGCGCGTGCGCGCCGACCTCGCGGCCCTGTCCCTGCCAGCTGATCTCCCAGTTCTGGCAATAGACGCATCGCAGGTTGCACCAGGAGAAGAAGATCGTACCCGAGCCGCGCCGGCCACTGAGACACGCCTCCTCGCCGTGGTGCGGCCCGTGCGAGTAGATCACCGCATCGGCGCCCGTGCGGCAGACCGCGCCGCGGCTGCCGGTGCGGCGGTCGACATGGCAGTTGCGGGCGCAGAGGTCGCAGTCGGCAAAGTGGTTCTCCGCCGCCCGAGCCCGTTCGGCCAAGGCGCCGGTGCGGGCGAGCGCGAGATAGGCCGGCTCGAACGGCCCCGAATTCGCGCCGCGGCCGGCGGGATTTGCGGTCGTGGTTGTTGAACGGCTCATGTCTTGCCTCCACCAACGCCCTGGCCCCGAGTCTAGTCCAATCGTGGACGTCGCCCGGGGCAAAAAAACGCTCGACCCCCTTGCAGGTCGCTCCGGCTTCTCTTAGATAGCTCCCCGGAACAAACAATCAGAACCGCAAAGGCGACGAGGACGGCGGCGGGCCGCCGCCCCGCAATCGAATCGGGGATCGAAGCGACGATGAGTGCGATGATCGAGATCAGGAATCTCGTCAAGAGGTTCGGTCCGCTCCTCGCCGTGGATGACGTCGGGTTTTCCGTGGCCCGCGGCGAGGTGCTCGGTTTTCTCGGTCCGAACGGCGCCGGCAAGTCGACCACCATGAAGATGATCACCGGCTTCCTGACGCCGACCTCCGGCAGCATCGAGGTCTGCGGCCATGCAGTCGCCGCCGACCCAATCGCCGCCAAGCGGCGGATCGGCTACCTGCCCGAGGGTGCGCCGGCCTATCCCGACATGACGCCGGCGGCCTATCTCGATTTCATCGCCGCGGTGCGCGGCCTGAGCGGCGCGGACAAGACAGCGCGGATCGACTACGTGGTCCGCCGCATCGGCCTCGACGGCGTGCTGGAGCAGTCGATCGACACCCTGTCGAAGGGCTACAAGCGCCGCGTCGGGCTGGCCCAGGCGATCCTGCACGATCCGGAGGTGTTGATCCTGGACGAGCCGACCGACGGCCTCGATCCGAACCAGAAGCACGAGGTGCGCGCGCTGATCCAGGACATGGCGGCGGACAAGGCGATCGTCATCTCGACCCATATCCTGGAGGAGGTCGACGCGGTCTGCTCGCGCGCGGTAATCATCGCCCAGGGGCGCATCGTCGCCGACGGCACCCCGGCCGAGCTGGAGGCGCGCTCGCGATACCACAACGCGGTGACGCTCCGGGTCCGGGGCGTGGCCGAGGAAACCGCCCGCGCCGAGCTCGCCGGCCTTGCCGGCGTCGCGGCGGTCGAGCCCGACGGCGACGGCCGGCTGACGCTGATTCCGGCCGACGGGGCGTCGATCGCCGATGTGGTCGGCGGCCATGTCCGCGCCCAGGGCTGGCAACTCGACGAGATCCGCGTCGAGGGCGGCCGGCTAGACGAGGTGTTCCGGACCATCACCACGGCGGATGCGCCCGCCGCTGCCCCGGCCCGGGACGATGCGGCCGAGGCGGAGGTGGCGGCATGACCGGGTTGGGACCGATCTTCCGGCGCGAGCTGGCGGGCTATTTCGCGACGCCAGTCGCCTATGTGTTCATCGTCATCTTCCTGATCCTGAGCGGCGTCTTCTGCTTCTATCTCGGCGCGTTCTTCCAGCGCGGCCAGGCCGACCTGAAGCCGCTGTTCTCGTTCCTGCCCTGGCTCTATCTATTCCTGATCCCGGCGATCGGCATGCGGCTCTGGGCCGAGGAGCGCAAGACCGGCACCATCGAGCTGTTGCTGTCGCTGCCGGTCTCGCTGGCCGGCGCGGTACTCGGCAAGTTCCTCGCCGCCTGGGCGTTCACGGCGATCGCGCTGGCGCTGACCTTCCCGATCTGGCTGACCGTCGCCTATCTGGGCGAACCCGACCACGGCGTCATCCTGGCTGGCTATATTGGCAGCCTGCTAATGGCCGGCGGCTATCTGGCGATCGCCAGCTGCATCTCGGCGATCACCAAGAACCAGGTCATCGCCTTCGTCGTGGCGGTGGTGATCTGCTTCGTCTTTACCGTCTCCAGCGCGCCGCTAGTGCTCGACTTCTTCGCCGCCTGGGCGCCGCAGACGATCCTGCAGGCGATCGCCTCGTTCGGCTTCCTCAGCCATTTCACCGCCATCGTCGACGGCGTGATCGATCTGCGCGACATCATCTACTTCGCCTCGCTGATCGCCTTCTGGCTGTTCGCCAACGCGGTCGTGGTCGACTTCAAGAAAGCCGCGGGCTGAGGGATTGCGCGCCATGAACCGTCGGCTGCTTTCCACTTCCGGCTTGGTGCTCGCCGCCGTGCTGTTCTTCGCGGTCAACATCCTGAGCGAGGCGCTGTTTCGCTCGGCCCGGCTCGACCTGACCGCGAATCGGCTCTACACGCTTTCCGACGGCACCCGCAACGTGCTCGCCCGGCTGGAGGAGCCGATCACGCTGCGCTTCTTCTATTCCGCCAAGATGGCCAACAGCCTGCCGCAGATGCGCGACTACGCAGGCCGCGTACGCGACCTGCTGGAGGAATATGTCGCGCTCGCCGACGGCCGGCTCAGGCTCGAGGTGATCGACCCCGAGCCGTTTTCCGACGCCGAGGACCGCGCCGTCGAGAACGGCCTGCAGGGCGTGCCGGTGAGCGCGTCCGGCGACCTGTTCTATTTCGGCCTGGTCGGCGTCAACTCGACCGACGACACCGAGGCGATCGCCTTCTTCCAGGCGGAGAAGGAACAGTTCCTGGAGTACGACCTGACCAAGTTCGTCTATCAGCTGTCCGAGCCGAAGAAGCCGGTGGTCGGCGTGATCTCCAGCCTGCCGCTGGAGTTCGGCCCGGGCGGCATCCAGGCGGCGATGCGCGGCCAGTCGCGGCCCTACGGCATCATGACCTCGATGCAGCAGTTCTTCGAGGTCCGCACCCTGAAGGGCGAGCTGACCGAGGTCGCGGACGACGTCGACGTGCTGCTGCTGTTGCACGCCCGCAGCTTAAGCGACCAGACGCTCTACGCCGTCGACCAGTTCGTGCTCGGCGGCGGCCGCGTCATCCTGTTCGCCGATCCCTATTCGGAGACCGCGGCGCAACTGCCGCCGGCGCCAGGCGCGCCGCCGGACCCGCTCGATCCGCAGACCTCGATCCCGACGCGGCTGCTCGACGCCTGGGGCGTGGAGATCGCCGAGGGCAAACTGGTCGGCGACCGCTTGCTGGCGACCAAGGTCAATGCCGGCGGCATGGGGCGGCGCCAGATCGTCGACTACGTCGCCTGGCTCGGCCTACGCGACCGGGTGCTGAACCGCGATGACGTGGTCACCGGACAGCTCGGCACCGTCACCGTGGCGAGCGCCGGCGCGTTGACAGCGAAAGAGGGCGCGACCACCACGCTGACCCCGCTGCTGTCCTCGAGCCTCGACTCGATGCTGTTCGACGTCGCCAAAGTGCGCCGCAATCCCGATCCCGAGGCCCTGATCGCCGAGTTCGAGCCGGACCCCGGCCGCCATGTCATCGCCGCCCGGATCGGCGGCCCGGTTGCCTCCGCCTTCGACGGCCCGCCGCCGAAACCGAAGGCGGCGGAGGACGCGGACAAGGCCGAGGATGACGAAACGACCGACACGAAGTCCGAACCGAAGCCGCACCGTGCCCAATCCGACGGCCCGGTCAACCTGATCGTGGTCGCCGACGCCGACATGATCGACGACCGGTTCTGGCTGCAGCGTCAGCAGCTGCTCGGTCAGGAGTTCCTGGTGCCGACCTCCAACAACGCCGATTTCCTGATCAACGGCATCGACAACCTGGCCGGCAGCAACGATCTGATCTCGCTTCGCAGCCGGGCGCGTTCGCAACGGCCGTTCGTGGTCATCGACAACATCCGGCGCAATGCCGAGCACAAGTTCCTGGCCGAGGAGAAAGCGCTGCGCGACAAGCTGCAGGCCGCCGAGCAGCAGGTCGCCGACGTCCAGAGCAAGGCGACCGTCGGTGAGAACGCCATCCTGACGCCGGAAGAGGCGGCCCTGATCGAGACGTCCAGGCGCGAGATCCTGGCCACCCGCAAGCAGCTGCGCGCGGTGCAGCACAATCTGCGTAAGGACATCGAGAGCCTCGAGACCGCGGTCAAGTTCGTCAATATCGGCCTGGTGCCGCTGGCCGTCTTCCTGCTGGCCGTCGGCCTCGCCGCCTTGCGCTATCGGCGGCGCCAGGCGACCCAGCGGCTCCGGCAGGCTTGAGGCGGGGCGGGGCGATGCGCATCAAGGCTTGGGCGGCGCTGGCCATCGTCACCCTGGTGGTGGTCGCGGTCGCGATCTATATGGTGCTGGCGCGCCACTCGGCGACCAGCGAGCAGGTGGCGAGCGGCGTCCTGTTCCCCGAGCTGATGGGCCGGATCAACGAGGTGGCGACGCTCGGCCTGGTCAAGGGCAGGGATCGCTGGACCATCAACCGTGGGCCGGACGGCTGGGTGATGGCCGAAAAGCACGGCTATCGGGTGTCCGCCGACCTGGTGAAGAAGACTGCCGTGGCGCTCGCCGACCTGAAGATCGTCGAAGCGAAGACCAGCCGGCCGGAGCTCTACGGCAAGATCGGCGTCGACGACGTCGACAAGGAAGGCTCCGAGGCGGTGCTGGTGGAGCTGCGCGACAAGGCCGATACGCCGCTGGCGGCGCTGCTGGTCGGCAAGACCCGGACCCAGGAGACGACGACGGCACCGGGCAAGCTCTATGTGCGCAAGCCCGGCGAGGCCGGCGCCTGGCTGGTCGAGGCGCGGCTCGATGTCCCGACCGACCCGATGACCTGGCTCGACAAGGAGGTCGTCAAGCTGGAGAAGTCGCGCATCGACCGGGTCGTCACCAACCACGCGGACGGCGAGCTGGTGGTAGTCGAGCGCGGCGACGACCGGGTCGACTATTTCAAGCTGCGCGATATGCCGGAAGGACAAAAGCTGAGCTCGACCCAGCGCCTCGGCGCGATGGCCGCGGGCCTCGAGTTTCTCGGTTTCACCGACGTTGCGCCGGCCGCCTCGAAAGGCTTCGAGGGCAAGGCGGTGGTCACCGAGCTGGAGACCCATGACGGCCTGCGCGTCACCGTCGAGGTGCTGCCCGAGCCGGCGGGCGACGACAGCCATTGGGCCCGGTTCCGGGCCGAATACGACGGCTCCCTGGTGCGCCAGTTGAAGACCGCCAAGGAGAAGGACGGCGGCCAGGACGCGGCCCAAAACGAGACCAAGACCGAGGCCGATGTCGAGGACAAGGCGGCCGAGGTCCGCGCCGAGGCTGCCCGGATCACCGAGCGCGCCGAGGGCTGGGCCTATCTGGTGCCGAGCTACCGCGCCGAGAACTTTCTGCGCCGTATGGCCGACCTGACCGAGCCGGCCGAATCGGAGAAGCAGGACGACTAGTTTGCCCCAAGCGACCCCGACAGACACCGCGGATGATGCCATGACCGCCGAGACGCTCAGCTTCGAAGCCGAAGTCAGCAAGCTGCTGCACATCGTCACCCACTCGCTCTACAGCGAGAAGGAGATCTTCCTGCGCGAGTTGATCTCGAACGCCTCCGACGCCTGCGATCGCCTGCGCTACCTGGCGATCACCGAGCCGGAGCTGACCGCCGACGATCCCGACCTCAAGGTCACCGTCACGCTCGATGCCGAGGCCCGGACCCTGTCTGTGGCCGACAACGGCATCGGCATGAACCGCGACGAGCTGATCGAGAACCTCGGCACCATCGCGCGCTCCGGCTCCGGCGCCTTCGTCGAGCAGTTGACCGGCGATGCCGAGAAGGACCTGTCGCTGATCGGCCAGTTCGGCGTCGGCTTCTATTCCGCCTTCATGGTGGCGGACCAGGTCGAGGTGGTGAGCCGCCGGGCCGGCGAGGAGCAGGCCTGGCGCTGGCAGTCCGACGGCTCCGGCTCGTACACGGTGGAAGAGGCGGCGCATGCCGGCCGCGGCACCACGGTGACCTTGCATCTGCGCGCCGATGCCGGCGAATTCGCCGATCTCGACCGGTTGCGCCACATCGTTCGCACCTATTCCGACCATATCGCGCTGCCGATCGAGCTTGCCGCCGCGGCCGCGGGCGAAGGCGAGGCGGCCGAGCCCGAGACCGTCAACCGGGCCTCGGCGATCTGGACGCGGCCGAAGTCGGAGATCGAGCCCGAGCAATATGCCGAGTTCTACCGCCACCTCTCCCATGGCGTCGATGAGCCTTGGGCAACGGTGCATGCCCGCGCCGAGGGCAAGATCGAATATGCCATGCTGCTGTTCGTGCCCTCGGCCCGGCCGTTCGACCTGTTCAATCCGGAACGCAAGCATCGGGTCAAGCTCTACGTCAAGCGCGTGTTCATCACCGACGACTGCGAGGGGCTGGTGCCGGGTTATCTGCGCTTCCTCACCGGCGTCGTCGACTCGGAGGACCTGCCGCTCAACGTCAGCCGCGAGCTGCTGCAGAACAACCTGCTGGTGGCGAAGATCCGCGGCGCCGTCGCCCGCCGCGTCCTTACCGAGCTGGAAAAAAAGGCAGCCGACGATGCCGAGGCCTACGGCGAATTCTGGGATAACTTCGGCGCGGTCCTGAAGGAAGGCATCTACGAGGACCTGGAGATGCGCGAGCGGCTGCTGAAGCTGGCGCGCTTCCGCAGCACCGAGCGGGACGGCCTGGTCTCGCTCGCCGACTATGTCGGCCGCATGGCGGAGGGTCAGCAGGCGATCTACTACATGACCGGCCCGGAGCCCGAGGCCCTGGCCAAGAGCCCGCAGCTCGAGGGCTTCGCCGCCAAGGGGGTAGAGGTGCTGCTGCTCGCCGACCCGGTCGACGACTTCTGGCTCGGCGCGGTCGAGGGCTTCGAGGACAAGCCGTTCATGTCGGTCACCCGCGGCGCGGCCGAGCTCGACGGTATCGCCGGCGCCGGGGACGCAGCGGCGGAGGAGGCGGCCGACGCCGGCGAGACCGGCTTGGTCATCGCGGCGCTGAAGCAGGTCCTGGAAGACGAGGTCAAGGACGTGCGCCGCTCGACGCGGCTCAAGGACAGCCCGGTTTGTCTGGTCGCCGATGTCGGCGACATGGACATGCACCTGGAACGCCTGCTGCGCGCCCACAAACAGCTCGACAGCGCCGCCAAGCGCATCCTGGAGATCAACCCGCGCCACCCGGTGATCGTCGCGCTGGCCCGGCGGATCAAGGCGGACGGCGTCAAGCCGGAGATCGAGGAGGCGGCGCGCCTGCTGCTCGATCAGGCGCGCATCGTCGAGTCGAGCCGCTTGCCGACGCGGCCGCGTTTTCACGCCGCATGGCCGACTTCATGGCCAAGGGCCTGGGCGGATAGCCACGGCCTCGGCGCATCGGCGGCGCCTCGAAGATGGGGTCAGTCCTAAACTTTATACCCAATTTTCGCGTATGTGATCGCGGATGATACCCGTTTCTTGGGTATAAAGTTTAGGACTGACCCCAGATGCCGCCCATGGCCAAAGGCCTCGGTGGAGACCCATAGCCGTCAGCGCCCCGGAATGGTGAACTCGGTGAGGCCGTAGTCGGCCTCGGCCGGGATGCGCAGCGTGCGGCTGCCGTCCCGGCTCGGCACCAGCTCCGGCATCACGGTGACGATCGGCGCGGCCCGCGCCGTCGCCAGGGCTTGGCCGACGGTCTCGCTGCGCGCCAGCTTCTTCAGGTTCATCAGGGTCGGGAAGATCACCGTGCGCCGGCCCGCCTCGGCCTCGGCGACGGCGTCGAGCGGCCGGATCCAGACCGAATCGACCGCCTCGCGCCCGTCATGCTCGGCCGTCGTCACATGGTCCTCGGTCGCCGGCGCCAGGAAGAACCAGGTGTCGAAGCGCTTCGGCACCAGGTCCGGCGTCACCCAATGGGCGAACGGCACCAGCAGGTCGCAGGCGTAGCGCAGGCCTTCCCGTGCGGCCATCTCGGCCATGCCGACCTCGTCCGCCTCCAGCGGCTTGCGGTAGCGGGCGCCGAGCGTCTCGACCGCGGTGCCCTCGACCAGCGCCCCGTCGGCCCGGCCCAACAGCACGCCGGCCTCCTCGAAGGCCTCGCGGATGGCGCCGATGCGGAAGGCCAGCGCCGGGTCGTCCAGGTCTTCCGCGCCGTCCGTGAGATCGCGCAAGCTGGGGTCGGCGTCGCCCGGGTCTACCTTGCCGCCCGGAAAGACCAGGGCGCCGGAGGAGAAGTCGATCTCGTGATGGCGCTCGACCATGAACACTTCCAGGCCGCCGTCGCCGTCGCGCAACAGCAGCACGGTGCTGGCGGGGCGGACCGGCGCGGCGGGCTTGTCGGGCATCTCGGGCGGCTCCTGGAACGCGAATCACGGGCCGCCCGACTTCACCCCGCCGCCGTCGAGAAGTCAAACCGTGCTGCGCACGGCTGGACCAAGACACTGATGTGAGGGTGGCTACGAAAAAACCGAGGCGCGTTCAGCGCCGAGACTAGAGCAATATCCGACCGTACGGAACCGGTTCGGTTCCGTACGGTCGGATGCTGCTCTAGCGCGACTGCGCGCCCGAGCGTATGCGAAGAGCCCGCGCGGCGCCTGAGCGCCCTAGTCAAGAAGGGTCGGAAAGGTCGATCCGGGTCGCTCCCAGGATCGGGCCGTAGCCGGCGCTCTGCACGATCACGGCACAGCCGTCGCGGCCGTCGGCGCGCATTCCGGCGATGTCGATCGGGAATTCGGCGGCCCGGCCGTCCCAGACCGCGATCCGTTCGATCGAGCGCACGACGTTGAAATAGCTGAGCTTCCGGCCGGCGTTCTCGCCGCGCCGGACGGCCACGTCATGGCGCTTGTCGAAGCGCACCAGCCAGACCCAGGCCTCCGCGTCGAGCTTGGTGTCGGCGAGCCGCACCGACAGGCCGTCGGCGCTTCGCTCTGTGGCCACGTGAACCGGCGGCGCGTCCATGCCGACATAGTCGATCGCCTGCTCCACCCGGTCGCGCTTCGACCCGGCCGCCTGCTTCTTGCCGCCGATCACCATCTGCGGTGTGTAGACGTAGCGGTGGCCCAGCACCTGGCCATAGGCCTTCTGGCGCTGGGTGCTCTCCGGCATCGCGAAGGTGTCCTTCCAGCCGATGTAGTCCCAGTAGTCGACATGGAAGCTGAGGCCGATGACGTCGTGGCGTTTGGCCAGCTCCCCCATATAGGCGTCGGCCGGCGGGCAGGCGTTGCAGCCCTGGCTGGTGTAGAG
>CAJHXX010000401.1_pt1 | contig 11341 bp, 8 predicted proteins | sample 9198511 | NCBI WGS metagenome assembly CAJHXX01 (sample SAMEA7708325, study PRJEB35096) | sediment metagenome | biome: marine neritic benthic zone biome [ENVO:01000025]; feature: sediment [ENVO:00002007]; material: shallow marine sediment [ENVO:03000034] sea grass bed [ENVO_01000059] ...
CGTGAACTCGAGCGGCAGGACGCCCATGCCGACCAGGTTGCTGCGGTGGATGCGCTCGTAGCTGCGGGCGATGACCGCGCGCACGCCGAGCAGCCGCGACCCCTTGGCCGCCCAGTCGCGCGACGAGCCGGTGCCGTATTCCTTACCGGCGATGACGACGAGCGGCGTGCCCGCCTTTTGGTAGCGCTGCGCCGCGTCGTAGATCGACATCACCTTGTTCGACGGCAGGTGCCGGGTGACGCCGCCCTCGGTGCCCGGCACCATCTCGTTCTTGATGCGGATATTGGCGAAGGTGCCGCGCATCATCACCTCGTGATTGCCGCGCCGGGCGCCGTAAGAGTTGAAGTCGGCCTGGGCGACCTTGCGGCCGGTCAGGTACTTGCCGGCCGGGCCGTCGCGGGTGATCGCGCCGGCCGGCGAGATGTGGTCGGTGGTGATCGAGTCGCCGAGCAGCGCCAGGATGGCGGCGCCGCGGATGTCCTCCACGGCGCCGGCGAGCGGCGCCATGCCGTCGAAATAGGGCGGGTCCTTGACGTAGGTCGAGCGCTTGTCCCAGGCATAGGTCAGGCTCGGCTCGGCCTTGATCCGGCGCCAGCCGGCATCGCCCTTTGAGACGTCGCCATAGCTGTCGCGGAACATCTTCGGCTTGACGAAGCGGTCGACCGCGGCACGGATCTGCTTGTTGCTCGGCCAAACGTCGCGCATGTAGACCGGGTTGCCGTCGCGATCGGTGCCGATCGGATCGGTCATCAGGTCGACCTTCATCGAGCCGGCGATAGCGTAGAGCACCACCAGCATCGGCGAGGCCAGGTAGTTGCCGCGGGTCTGCGGGTTGACCCGGCCCTCGAAGTTGCGGTTGCCGGACAGCACCGAGCAGACCACCAGATCGTGCTTGGCGATCGCCTTTGAGACCGGCGCGGGCAGCGGCCCCGAATTGCCGATACAGGTGGTGCAGCCATAGCCGACCAGGTTGAAACCGAGCTTGTCGAGCTCCGCCTGCAGGCCGGCCTTCTCCAGATACTCGCTGACCACCTGGGAGCCCGGGGCGAGCGAGGTCTTGACCCAGGGCTTGACCTTGAGGCCGAGCCGGTTGGCGTTCTGGGCGATCAGCCCGGCGCCGAGCATGACCGAGGGGTTGGAGGTGTTGGTGCAGGAGGTGATCGCCGCGATCACCACGTCGCCATGGCCGAGGTCGTATTTGGCGCCCTCCAGCTTGACTCGCTTGCCCGCCGCCTCCGGCGCGACGCCGAAGCTCTGTTGCTCGACTGCGGCGTATTCGGCGGCGGCGCGGCTGAGCGGCACCCGGTCCTGCGGCCGGCGCGGCCCGGCCAGACTCGGCTCGACCGATCCGAGGTCGAGCTCCAGGGTCTCGGTGAAGGCCGGCTCCGGCGTCTTGGCGTTGCGCCACATGCCCTGCTTCTTGGCATAGGCCTCGACCAGCGCGATCTGGGCCGGCGGCCGGCCGGTGCGGGTGAGGTAGGCGATGGTCTCCTGGTCGACGGGGAAGAAGCCGCAGGTGGCGCCGTATTCCGGCGCCATGTTGGCGATCGTCGCCCGGTCGGCGAGGCCGAGGTCGTCGAGGCCGGGGCCGAAGAACTCGACGAACTTGCCGACCACGCCGTGACGGCGCAGCATCTCGGTCACCGTCAGCACCAGGTCGGTCGCGGTCGCGCCTTCCTTCAGGCGGCCGCCGAGCTTGACGCCGACCACCTCCGGCAGCAGCATCGAGATCGGCTGTCCGAGCATCGCCGCCTCTGCTTCGATGCCGCCGGCGCCCCAGCCGAGCACGCCGAGACCGTTGACCATGACCGTGTGGCTGTCGGTGCCGACCAGGGTGTCGGGGTAGGCGAGCGTCGCCTTGCCGTCTTTCGCCGACCACACCACCTTGGCCAGGTATTCCAGATTGACCTGATGGCAGATGCCGGTGCCCGGCGGCACCACCCGGAAGTTGTCGAATGCCTCCTGGCCCCAGCGCAGGAAGGCATAACGCTCCTGGTTGCGCTGGTATTCCGCCTTGACGTTGTCCTTGAACGCGCTCTTCTTGCCGAAATTGTCGACCATCACCGAATGGTCGATCACCAGGTCGACCGGGGCGACCGGGTTGATCAGCTTCGGGTCGCCGCCGAGCTTCTCGATGGCGCCCCGCATGGCAGCGAGATCGACCACCGCCGGCACCCCGGTGAAGTCCTGCATCAGCACCCGGGCCGGGCGAAAGGCGATTTCCTTGTTCGAGGTCCGCTTCTTCAGCCAGTTGGCGACCGCTCGGATATCGGTCGCGGTGACCGAGCGGCCGTCCTCGTGGCGCAGCAGGTTCTCCAGCAGCACCTTGAGCGAGAACGGCAGGCGCGAAATGTCGCCGAGGCTCTGCTCGGCGGCCCGGAGGCTGAAATAATCGTATGTCTTGTTGCCGACCTTCATGTTGCGGCGCGTCTTCAGACTGTCCAGGCCCACGGCTGTCTCCCTGCAAACGGACATCGGCGAAGCGGCGTCGGGGTGAAATTGGCGCAGGACGCGCCGAAAGGAAGTCTTTCCCGCCCCTGGCCAGCCCCTGGCCGAACCTGGGGCAGTTCTGCCGCAATTGACCATGGCTTACAAGACCGTTTGCCGCATTCCTCTCCCCCTCGATGCGCAGGGCGGCACACCGATTGGTGAACGCCTCGGTGCTTGACCTTTCGAAGCCGGATGGCTTATGAACGCCTCCTGCCTGCGGGCGGCACCGGCTCGGGTAAGAGAAGGCCGGACGGGAGGTATTTTTGGGATTGTCGTGGCGCACCGGCGGATGCCTGGGCGACGACTCCCGTTCCGTTCCGGCCGGTTCTGGCCCTGTTCTCGACGCTGCCTGCTGAGGTTCGCACTGAGGTAGCGAAGAGAGTGTCCATGAGCGACGTGGAAACCGGGTTGGACCGGTATGACACTTTTCCCAAGTTGCTGCTGCGCAACGCGGGGGAACGTGCCGACCGCACCGCGTTCCGGGAGAAGGATTACGGCATCTGGCAGTCCTGGACCTGGGCCGACGTGGCGGACGAGGTGTGCGCCTTCGCTTGCGGGCTGGCTAGCCTCGGCATTCGGCGCGGCGACAAAATCGCCATCATCGGCGCCAACCGTCCCCAGCTCTACTGGTCGTTTGACGCGATCGAGGCGCTCGGCGCGGTGCCGGTGCCGCTCTACTCCGACTCGATCGGCGACGAGATGCGCTATGTGCTGGAGCATGCCGGGGTGCGCGCCGCGATCTGCGAGGACCAGGAGCAGGTCGACAAGGTGCTCGGCGTCAAGCAGCATCTGCCGGCCCTTGAGCTGATCGTCCACGAAGACATCCGCGGCATGCGGAACTACGACGAACCGTTCCTGCACGCCTTCGACAAGGTGCAGGAAATGGGCCGTGCCTACGACAAGGAAAATCCCGACTTCTACCTCGCCGAAGTCGCCAAGGGGCAGGGCCCGGATCTCGCGATCATCGCCTATACCTCGGGCACCACAGGCAACCCCAAGGGGGTGATGCTGAGCCACGACGCGCTGCTGAAATCGGCCGCGTTGGCGGTCGAGATGGAGCGTCTGACCGAAAAGGACGAGGTGCTCGCATATCTGCCGCTGGCCTGGGTCGGCGACCATTTCTTCACCGTGGCGCAGCAGCACATCTCCGGCTTCAAGGTCAGTTGCCCGGAGAGCTCGGACACCATGATGCTGGATCTCAGGGATGTCGGTCCGACCCTGTTCGTGGCGCCGCCGGCGATCTTCGAGAATTTCCTGACCCAGATCCAGATCCGCATGGAAGACGCCGCGTGGGCGAAGCGCAAGATTTTCAATTTCTTCATGGGCGTTGCCAAGCGCAGCGGCATTGCCCTGCTCGAGGGTGGCTCGGTCTCGGTCGTCGACCGCCTGCTCTACATGCTCGGCGATCTGCTGATCTATGGCCCGATGAAAAGCAATCTCGGCATTTCGCGGATGAAGATCTGCTACACCGGCGGCGCGCCGCTCGGTGAGGAGGTGTTCAGCTTCTACCGCTCGATCGGCCTCAACCTGAAGCAGATCTACGGCCAGACGGAATCCTCCGCCTATGTCTGCATCCAGCGCGACGGTGAGGTGAAGCTCGATACCGTCGGGCCGCCCTGTCCGGGCGTCGAGATCCGCATCGCCGACGACGGCGAAGTGGTCTACAAGAGCCCGGGCTCCTTCATGGGCTATTACAACAACGACGAAGCGACCGCAGAGACAATCGACGCGGAAGGTTGGGTCCATACCGGCGACGCCGGCTTCTTCGACGACGACGGCGATCTCAAGATCATCGACCGGGCCAAGGATGTCGGCAAGCTCAACGATGGCACCCTGTTCGCGCCGCAATACATCGAGAACAAGCTGAAGTTCTTCAGCTACATCAAGGAAGCCGTGGCGCTCGGCACCGACAGCGACTACGTCAGCTGCTTCATCAACATCGACCTGGAGGCGGTCAGCAACTGGGCGGAGCGGCGCGGTATCTCCTACACCAGCTTTACCGATCTTTCGGCGCACGACGAGGTTTACGGCCTGGTCAAGGAATGCATCGAGCAGGTCAACCGCTCGCTCGCCGAAGACTCGGCGCTGGCCGGCTCCCAGATCCGGCGTTTCCTGCTGCTGCACAAGGAGCTCGACGCCGACGACGGCGAACTGACGCGTACCCGCAAGCTGCGCCGGCGGATCATCTCGGAGCGCTACAAGCCGATGATCGACGCGCTCAATTCCGGCGCCGAGCATGTCGAGGTCGAGAGCCGGGTGACGCTGGAAGACGGCCGCACCGGCCTGCTCAAGGCCGATCTCAAAATCTGGCAGGCCGACACCAGCCCGGTCTCGGCACCGCGCAAGGCGGCCTGACGGCGATGGATCAGACCGACGTCAATCCCGGCGACGTGCTGCTCGACATCGAGCACGTGTCGCTCTCCTTCGGCGCGGTGCAGGCGATCCAGGACGTCTCCCTCGACATCCGCAAAGGCGAGATCAGAGCGATCATCGGACCGAACGGTGCCGGCAAGACCTCGATGCTGAACGTCATCAACGGCGTCTACCATCCACAAGAGGGCACGGTGACCTACAAGGGCCGGACGCGGTCGCGGATGCGCCCGCACGAGGCTGCCGCGCAGGGCATCGCCCGGACCTTCCAGAATGTCGCGCTGTTCCGCGGCATGACCACGCTCGACAACATCATGACAGGGCGCAACCTGAAGGTCCGCTCCAACTTCCTGACCCAGGCGTTCTACCTCGGCCCGGCCAAGCGCGAGGAGATCGTGCATCGCGAGGCGGTCGAGCGGGTGATCGACTTCCTGGAGATCGAAGCGATCCGCAAGGAGCCGGTCGGGCGGCTGCCCTACGGCATGCAGAAGCGGGTCGAGCTGGCGCGCGCGCTGGCGGCGGAGCCGGACCTGCTGCTCCTGGACGAGCCGATGGCGGGCATGAACCTGGAAGAGAAACAGGACATGTGCCGCTACGTGCTGGACACCGCGGAAGAGTTCGGCACGACGATCTGCCTGATCGAACATGACATGGGCGTGGTGATGGACATCTCCGACCGCGTCGTGGTGCTCGATTACGGGCGCAAGATCGCCGACGGCACGCCGGACGAGGTGCGGGCAAACCAGGACGTCATCGACGCCTATCTCGGCGTCGCGCATTAACGGCGCGGCTCGGCCGCGGGGAAGTATCTGGAGACGGCGATGTTTGCACTCGAAGTGTTCATCAGCGGCATGCTGTCCGGGGTGATGTATTCGCTGGTGGCGCTCGGCTTTGTGCTGATCTTCAAGGCATCCGGCGTGTTCAATTTCGCGCAAGGCGCGATGGTGCTGCTGGCCGCGCTGACCTTCGTGCGCTTCATCGAGATGGGCTATCCGCTGTGGGTCGCCGCGATCATCACCCTGGTGATCATGGTGGTGCTGGCGATCCTGATCGAGCGCATCGTGCTGCGGCCGCTGGTCAATCAGCCGCTGATCGTGTTGTTCATGGTCACCATCGGCCTCAACTTTTTCCTCGAGGGCCTGGCACAGGGCGTCTGGGACGCGGAGGTGCACGGCCTCGACCTCGGCATCGAGGACCTGCCGTGGGCGCCGCTGGAGGAAGCCACCGGCATGCTGATCAGCGTGTTCGACATCGTCTCCGCACTGATCGCAGGCGGCCTGGTGCTGGTGCTCAGCATCGTCTTCAACAAGACCAAGGTCGGCCGCGCGCTCCGCGCCGTCTCCGATGACCACCAGGCGGCCCTGTCGGTCGGCATCCCGTTGAGCCGCATCTGGGCCGTGGTCTGGGGCATCGCCGGCCTGGTCGCGCTGGTCGCCGGCGCCCTCTGGGGCCAGCGCCTCGGCGTCCAGTTCAGCCTGTCGATCATCGCCCTGAAGGCGCTGCCGGTGCTGATCGTCGGCGGTTTCAACTCGATCCTCGGCGCCATCATCGGCGGCCTGATCATCGGCGCCGGCGAGAAGCTGGCCGAGGTCTATCTCGGGCCTTTCGTCGGCGGCGGCATCGAGAACTTCTTCCCTTATGTGCTGGCGATGCTGATCCTATTCGTGCGGCCGCAGGGGCTGTTCGGCGACAAGATCATCGACCGCGTCTGAGGCGCGGCAGCCAAGCGAATAGCGACAAGGATGCCTAGGCCATGATTTATCGCGAAGCGGGCCAGCTGAAGAGCTCCTATGGCGCCGACATGGCGATCTTCCCGATCCGGCAGGATCGGATCGGAATTTTCCTGTTCTTGGGTGTCGCGCTGCTGATCGTGCCGGCCTTCGGCTCCAACTACCTGATCGAGGCGATCCTGATTCCGGTGATGATCTGGTCGCTGGCGGCGCTCAGCCTCAACGTCCTGCTCGGCTACTGCGGCCAGCTGTCGCTCGGCCATGGCGGCTTCATGGCGGTTGGCGCCTACGCGGCCTACAACTTCGCCACCCGTATACCCGAGCTAAACCTGATCGTCGTCTTCATCCTGGCCGGCCTGGTCACCGCCGCGGTCGGCATCTTCTTCGGCCTGCCGAGCCTGCGCATCAAGGGCTTCTATCTCGCCGTCGCCACGCTCGCGGCGCAGTTCGTCATCGAGTTCGTGTTCTCGTCCTTCCCCTGGTTCGCCGGCAACAACGCCATGGGCTCGGTCGACGCGCCGCAGCTGGAGATGTTCGGCTGGATCATCAATTCGCCGGCCTAGCGCTATTACCTGGTGTTCGCGATCGTCGCCGTGCTGGCGCTGTTGACCAAGAACATGGTGCGCAGTTCGATCGGCCGCTCCTGGATGGCGATCCGCGACATGGACGTGGCGGCGGAAGTGATCGGCATCCGGCCGTTGCAGACCAAGCTGATCGCCTTCGGCGTCAGCTCCTTCCTGGCCGGCATCGCCGGCGCGCTCTACGCCTTCGTCTACCTGACGGCGGTCGACATCACCTCGTTCGACCTGTTCCAGTCGTTTCTGATCCTGTTCATGGTCATCCTCGGCGGCCTCGGCAGCATCCTCGGCTCGTTCCTCGGCGCCGCGTTCATCGTGCTGACGCCGGTGATCCTGAATCTGTTGGCCACCCACTACCTGGAATCGACCGGCTATGCGGATCTGATCGCCAATCTGGAGCATATGGTCTATGGCGGCCTGATCGTCTTCTTCCTGATCATCGAGCCTTTCGGGCTGGCGCGGCTTTGGACCACCGTCAAGGAGAAGCTTCGGCTGTGGCCGTTCCCGCACTGACGACCCCGGGATGTGCCCGGCAGATGCCGGTCGTGGCGTCGAACTAGCCTGTGTAATAGGCAAGTGTTAGGCTGACTTAACCGCCCGGGGCCCGCCCCTGAAAGGGCGAAAGAAAGATTAAGGAGGAGTTCATGGCTAAGAGACGGCTATTCGCATCGGCGCTGGCCGCCGCGATGTTGGGTTCTGCGTTCGCCGGACCGGCGCTCGCTCAGGACAGCGACCCGAACAAGGAGCAGTTCATCCCGGTGTTCGTCTATCGGACCGGTCCGTTCGCGGCCGGCGGCACGGGCATCCCGGGCGGCATGATGGATTACTTCGCGCTGCTCAATCAGCGCGACGGCGGCATCAACGGCATCAAGCTGGTCTGGGAAGAATGCGATACCCAGTACAAGAACGACCGCGGCGTCGAATGCTATGAGCGGCTCAAGACCCGCGGCGCCAAGGGCATTCCGTTCGTCCATCCGATGTCGACCGGTGTCGCCTACGCCCTGCTGGAGCGTGCCACCAAGGACAAGATCCCGGTGCTGCAGATCGGCTATGGCCGGACCGATTCGTCGGACGGCCGGGTGTTCCCGTATTCCTTCCCGATGCTGACCAATTACTGGAGCCAGAGCTCCGCGAAGCTGCGCTACATCGCCCAACAGTCGGGCGGCGAGGCCAAGCTCAAGGGCATGAAGATCGTCAACCTGCACCTGAAGCACCCTTACGGCGAAGAGACCAAGCCGGTCTGGGACAAGCTGTCCGAGCGCTTCGGCTTCGAGATCAAGCACATCGCCGTGCCCTGGCCGGGCATCGACCAGAAGTCGCTGTGGCTGCAGATCCGCCAGTTCAAGCCGGACTACGTGATCAACCGGAACTGGGGCGTGTCCTGCACCGTGCCGTTGCGTGAGGCGGCCCGGATCGGCTTTCCGCGTGATCGCATTATCGGCGTCTGGTGGTGCGGTGCGGAAGAGGATGCGGTGCCCGCCGGCAAGGCGGCGATCGGCTACAAGACCGCCGCGTTCCACGCCATCGGCACCGACATTCCGGTGATCCAGGACATCCTGACCCACGTCTACAACAACATGAAGGGCAATGTCAGCGCGACCCGCGTCGGTTCGGTGTTCCACAACCGCGGCGTCGTCTGGGGCATCGTCTCGGCCGAAGCGATCCGTCTCGGCCAGTCCAAGTTCGGCGCCGGCCCGCTCAGCGGCGAACAGATGCAGTGGGCGCTCGAGAACCTGAAGATCGACAACAAGCGGATCGCGGAGCTCGGCGCCACCGGCCTGATGCCGGAGGTCAACGTGTCCTGCTTCGACCACGAGGGCGGCGGCCGCGTCCGCATCCAGCAGTGGGACGGCAAGCAGTGGAACATGATCTCCGACTGGGTGCAGCCCTACAAGAAGCTGGTGCGCGAGATGGTCGAGGCGTCGGCCGCGCGCTATGCCAAGGAGAAGGGGATCACCCCGCGGAAGTGCTGATCACCGCGTCACCGGTGACGACCTTGTCCGACGACAACTGCGAAGGAAGACCATGCCTAACGCTGACCCTCTGCTGACGGTAAACAATATCGAGGTCATCTACGACCACGTGATCTTGGTGTTGAAGGGGGTCACGCTGCAGGTTCCCGAGGGGGGCATCGTCGCCCTCCTCGGGGCCAACGGCGCCGGCAAGACGACGACGCTGAAGGCGATCTCGAACCTATTGCAGGCCGAGCGCGGCGACGTCACCAAAGGCTCGATCGAGTATGCCGGCGAACGCGTCGACAAACGGACCCCGAACGAACTGGTCAAGCGCGGCGTCATCCAGGTCATGGAAGGCCGCCATTGTTTTGAACATTTGACCGTCGAGGAGAACCTGCTCACCGGTGCCTATACGCGCACCGACGGCCGTAGCGGGATCGCCCAAAGCCTCGAGTTGGTCTATTCCTATTTTCCCCGGCTCAAGGAACGGCGCGGCTCACAGGCCGGCTATATCTCCGGCGGCGAACAGCAGATGACGGCGATCGGCCGCGCGCTGATGTCCAACCCCAAGATGATGCTGCTCGACGAGCCGTCCATGGGCCTGGCGCCGCAGCTGGTGGAAGAGATTTTCGAGATCGTGAAGCGGCTGAACGAAGAGCAGGACGTCACGTTCCTCTTGGCCGAACAGAACACCAATGTGGCGCTCAGGTTCGCGCATTACGGCTATATCCTGGAATCGGGCCGTGTCGTGATGGACGGACCGGCGGCCGAATTGCGCGAAAACCCGGATGTGAAGGAATTTTATCTCGGCATTGGCGGCGAGGGCCGCAAGAGCTTCCGCGACGTGAAACACTACAAGCGCCGCAAGCGCTGGCTGGCCTGAGCGCTCCCGCTGACATGACCGAAACCGCCGCGCACTTCGATCAGCTCGAGATCCGTGATCCGGAGGTGCGCGCCGCGGCCCTGGCAGTGGCCCTGCCGCGCCTGCTGGACCATGCCAAGACCCGGACCGCCGCCTACGCCAAGCGGCTCGCCAAGGTCGATCCGGAGAGCGTAACCGGCCCGGCGGACCTCGCCGCCCTGCCGGTCACCCGCAAGTCCGACCTGATGGAGCTGCAGAAGGCGGCGCCGCCCTTCGGCGGACTGGCGGCGGGCCAGCCGTCGCGCCTCTTCGCCTCGCCGGGGCCGATCTACGAGTTCGAGACGATCCGCACCGGCTTCTGGCGCGTCGAGCGGGCACTGCACGCCGCGGGCTTCCGCGCCGGCGACGTGGTGCACAACTGCTTTTCCTACCACCTGACGCCCGGCGGCTGGATGATGGACGGCGGGGGCCGGGCGCTCGGCTGCGCGGTGATCGCCGGCGGCATCGGCAACAGCGAACAGCAGGTCGAGGCCATCGCCCACTTCAAACCGAACGGCTACACCGGCACGCCGGACTTCCTCAAGGTGCTGCTCGACAAGGCCGCCGAGCTGGGCCTCGAGGCCGGCTCCCTCACCAAGGCGCTGGTGTCGGGCGGCGCGCTGTTCCCCTCGCTCCGGGCCGACTACGCGGAGCGTGGCATCGACACCCTGCAGTGCTACGCCACCGCCGACCTGGGGCTGATCGCCTACGAGACCAAGGGCCCAGACGGCGCCGTCTGCGACGGCATGGTGGTCGATGAGGGTCTGATGGTCGAGATCGTGCGTCCCGGCACCGGCGACCCGCTGCCCGAGGGCGAGGTCGGCGAGGTGGTGGTGACCACGCTCAATCCCGATTATCCGCTGGTCCGATTCGCCACCGGCGACCTCTCGGCGGTGCTGGCCGGGGCCAGTCCCTGCGGGCGCACCAACCTTCGCCTCAAGGGCTGGATGGGCCGCGCCGACCAGGCCACCAAGATCAAGGGCATGTTCGTGCAGCCGAGCCAGGTGGCCGAGGTGGTCAAGCGCCACCCGGAGATCGCCAAGGCCCGTCTTGCGGTCGAGCGGGAGGGCGAGAGCGACGCCATGACCCTGATCTGCGAGGTCGCGCAGCAGAGCGAGGATCTGGCAAAGGCGGTCGCCAAGAGCCTGCAGTCGGCCTGCAAGATGAAGGGCCGGGTGCGGTTCGTGGGCCCCGGCGAACTGCCCAACGACGGCAAGGTAATCGACGACCTGCGCAGCTACGAGTAATACCAAAGGTCGTGGATAATGACTCATTTGACCGTGTTCCTTTGACCGCTCGTTAGGCGCGGGTTGCGCC
>CAJHXX010000004.1_pt1 | contig 11340 bp, 12 predicted proteins | sample 9198511 | NCBI WGS metagenome assembly CAJHXX01 (sample SAMEA7708325, study PRJEB35096) | sediment metagenome | biome: marine neritic benthic zone biome [ENVO:01000025]; feature: sediment [ENVO:00002007]; material: shallow marine sediment [ENVO:03000034] sea grass bed [ENVO_01000059] ...
GCCGCGCCCGACGATCCAGGTCATGTTGGGCAGGGTGCCATAGGCGTTGTGCGCCGTGCCCTCCAGGTCGTCCAGCAGGATCTGCCGGCCGACCTTGCATTCCGCCTGGAAGGCGCGCGCGTGGCGGCGCTTGTCGTCCATCGAACCGTGATGGCGGTAGGACTCGCCCGGATGGGCTTCGCGGGTATAGAGGAAGACCGAGCGCACGGCTTGGTCCTCGTAACGCCTGGCGATGTCATCCATCTCCGGCGTTACGATGGCGCAGAACGGTCACGTGAAGGAGCCGAACTCGATCACCGTCAGGCCTTGAGCCCAGAGCTGCTCGATATGCACGGTCTCGCCGCTATCGAGGTCCTCCAGCGGGAAGCTCGGCGCCCGCTCGCCCACATGCAGGTGGTTCGGGAATGCCTGGAACTTCGGCACCTCCCGCTCCATCACGAAATCGTCGTAGTTGTAATCGGTCATTCGCTGGCCTTTCCCATCCCCGGAATCGCGTGGCGGCCATGGTAGGGCCAAGATCGATGGCCCGCAAACCCGGCATCCGGGAATGGGTGAGGCCTAATCCGGCTCCAGCATCACCTTGCACTGGTGGCTCGGCCGGCGCAGCGCCTCGAAGGCGGCGGGGAAGGCGTCGAAGCCGACCGTGTCGGTCAGCATGGCGCTCGGGTCGATCGCGGCGCTCTCCAGCATCTCGATGGCCAGCTCGAAATCGGCCTTCTCGTACATGTAGACGTAGTTGACCTGCAGCTCCTTGGTGATCGCCTTGACCGGGATCACCCGGTCGGGCTGCATGCAGACGCCGACCACCACCAGGCGGCCATCGGCCGGCGCGTAGTCCATGCAGAGCTGCTGGCTGCCGGCCACGCCGACGCAGTCGAACACCACCGGCGGGCGGGCCCCGGCGATCCGCTTGGCGCTGCCGATCACATCCTCTTGCGAGGCGTCGATGGCATGGCTGGCGCCGAGCCGGGTCGCCATCTCGGCCCGCGCCGCCGCCAGGTCGGAGACGATGACGTGGCGCGCGCCGAGCGACCGGCACCAGAGCGCCACCGCCAAGCCGACCGGCCCGGCACCGACGATCAGCACGGATTCGCCGGGCTCCAGGCGCGCCGCCCGGACGGCATGCAGGCCGACCGCCAGCGGCTCGACCATGGCGCCGGCGCGCCAGCCGACCTGATCGGGCAGGCGCAGCGCCTCGGCCACGCCGACGCGGACAAATTCGGCGTAGGCGCCGTGCAGCCCGCCGAGCCCGCCCAAGGCGACCTCGCGGCAGCGATGGCCGCGGCCGGTGAGGCAGGCGGCGCATTTGCCGCAGGCGATATAGGGCAGCGCGCAGGCCCGGTCGCCGATCCGCCAGTCGGTGCCGGCCCCAGTTTCGACACCAAGGCCGACCGCGACCACTTCGCCGGCGAACTCATGGCCCATCACCGCGCCCTTGGGCAACGGCCGCATGCCGCCGGAGGGGTCGGTCACCTGGCTCATATGCAAGTCGGAGCCGCAGACGCCGGAGGCCTTGACCGCGAGCACCAGCTCGCCTGCGCCCGGCTCGGGATCGGGAATCGTCTCGACCTTCAGCGGCGCGCCGACCGCCTCGAATACCGCCGCCTTCATCGCCCGCCTCGCATTGTTGCCGGGCTCGCATTGTCGAGCCGGCGGCGAGCGCCGTCAATCAGGCCCGGGCCTCTCGGCCGTCTCAGCCGCGCGGCCTCGGTTTCGGCTCGGCGAGCGCTGCGGCGTCCGGCTTCGACGCCGCGCACAGGTTTCGCACCCGGCAGGCGGCACAGGGGGCCGCCGCGATGCCGTGTTCTCGGGTGATGTCGTTGCAAGCATCTCGCAGACTGCGCCGCGGCCGTGTGAGGTAGCGGCTGGCTTTCGTGGGCGCGGGCCGGCCGGGGCCGCCATGGGCCGGGGCTTTCGTTTCTGAACTCTCGTCGACGGTCATGGCGTATTTCGAATTCATCGTGGTTAATTTTTCGTTAACACCGACTGCCGTGGCTTTCTTTAATATCGCCATGCGTCGAACAGCGGCCGAGGAATTTTCTGAAACATAGAATCATGGCTCGGCAAGTAATCGGCCTCTGTCGCGAAAAATTCGCGATCTCGACGAGTCGACACGGATCAAGGAATGCGATCCCAGGATTGCAATACTCTCCGGCCGGACGAGGGAGGCAAGAGAATATACGTAATACCACTTATAAATTGGACCCGCCTTTGTGGCGACATGTTCTATCCGTGATCAAGTAGGTGTGCGTGGAGATTACGATTAGCGCCAAGATTTCAACCAAGATGCAATGAACTATTATCTTTTAACGATTTCTAAAGGAAAATTACCTATCTCTCGTTGTGTCGACTAGAAGTTCGTCGAGCCAGAGGAACGTCCAGATCGATTGTAGCGTCGCCGATCGTTGTTGCCCCCGAAACATGGGCGCGTGGTTCCTGGACGTTGTGTCCGATGAGATCGCGCGGGTGGAGCAAGGTGGCAAACTTGTCGCGAGCGACCGTGAAACCGGCCGAGCAGAAAGCCGCCGAAGCGAACGACCGTCCGACGCCCGATGCGTCCGGCGACGGTCCGCGTTGGCTCGGTCTCGTCGTCTCCATCAACGACCGATTGGCGGCGCTGAATCCGGCCGTGGTGATCGGCCTGATGGTGTTGGTCGCCGTCGCGCTGTCCGAGATCGTGGCGCTGGGCATCTGGTACCTCGTCTACGGCCATATTCCGGCCGAGGTGCCGATCATCATCTTGTTCGCGGCGCTGTTGGTCTCCCTGCCGCTCAACCTTTTGGCGATAAAATTCCTGGTCGGCCTGGACCGGTCGCGCCGGCGCTTACGCGAAATGCGTGACCGGGCGGTGGCCGAGACCGAGGCCAAGACGCGCTTCCTCGCCGGCATGAGCCACGAGCTGCGCACGCCGCTCAACGCCATCCTCGGCTTCTCGGAGATGATCACCGACCAGACCTACGGCCCGATCGGACACGCCAAGTATCTGGATTACGCCGCCGACATTCACTACAGCGGCACCCATCTGCTCGGCATCGTCAACGAGTTGCTGCAGCTCTCGAAGATCGAATCCGGCATGCTGGAGCTGCAGGAAGGCGACGTGGCGCTCGCCGCCTGTATCGCGGAGTCGGTCCGTCTGGTTCAGGATCGGGCGCGGGGCGCGTGCATCAGCCTCGACACCGACCTGAGCGAGGAGTCGGCGACGCTCTACGCCGACGGCCGGCTGGTGCGCCAGATGCTGCTCAACCTGTTGTCGAACGCCCTGAAGTTCACGCCGGCAGGCGGGCGGGTGATGTTGCGCGCCTGCCGGGAGCGCGGGCGCGGCCTGACGATCGCGGTCTCCGACACCGGCGTGGGCATCCCGCCCGACGACATCGATAAGGCGATGGAGCCGTTCGGCCAGTTGGAGAACGCTGTCACGCGCGAGGGCACGGGCACCGGGCTTGGCCTGCCGCTTGTCAAGTCGATGATCGAGCTGCATGGCGGCCGCTTCCGGCTGGAAAGTGCGCCCGGCGCCGGCACCACGGTGACCCTGTATTTCCCGCCGGAGCGGGTCCGCCTCGGCCGCGCCTGACGGTCGTCGACGGCGCCTGGTTCCGCCGTCACCCGCCCGCCGCGGCCGCCGGCACCGCCAGCACCACGATCCGCGCCGCGCCGTCCGCGATCTCGGTCATGGCGAGGTGGTCGTCGCCGAGGAAGGCGAGCTGGGTGCGTGCGTAGGATGGAAGATACCGGCGCAGTACTTCCGTGCCGTCGCTTGCGCGGAACACGTAGACCGCATCGCGCACCTGGCCGATATTCAGGTGCCGGCTGACGCTGACCGCGATCAGACGGCCGGACGGGTCGACGGCAACGGCAGTGATGGCGCGGCCTTTCGGGATCTCCCGCATCCCTTCGCCGGCGGCCAATGACCAGGCGACGCGGTAGCGGCCCTGGTCGCGGTAGCCGTCCCAGACCACCCAGCCGGTCCCGACCAGGCGGAAATTGTGGGCGGCGAGGCCGAATCCCGGCGGTGCCAGCGGGCCCCATCGGGGCAAGCCGTCGGGCCCGACGGCAAAGATCGTGTCGGAGTTGCGCGTGACGATGAATACGTCGGCCCCGCGGTCGAGCGACACCACCCGGTACCGGCCGCGGAGCGGCAGGTCCAGCGTCCGGGCAAGTTCTTTCCCGGTCGCCAGGTCGCGCGTCCACAGCCGGTTCTCGATCACCCGCCGGGCGGCGTCGCGGCGCGTCTCCAGCCAGGCAAGCGCCGCCCCGTCCGCCGACAGCACCGGCGCCCAGTAATGGCCGAGCTCGGGCATGGCGAGCCGGCGCGGCCGGTCGGCGCCGGGCCGGTGGAGCCAGAACGAGGTCTCGGCACCGCCCGGTTCGTTGCGGCTCAGCAGTGCCCGCCCGTTCGAGGTGCCGAAGACGATGCCGCCGCGCCAATCGGCGAAGGACGGGCCGCCCTCGGCCACCTGGCAGCCGGGCATCGTCAGCACCGAGAAGCTGACGCCGCTGCCGTCGCGGCGAACCCATGTTGCCGCGGCCTTCGCCATATGGTCGGTGACGCCGGTCTCGACTGCGGCGAGCCCGGTGTCCTCAACCGTGCAGGCGACCGGCCAGTCGCCATGCTCGGCCGCCGTGTCCGGCTCGATCAGGAACTGCGTCGGGATGACGATCTGATAGGCCAGGTTGACGAACAGCACCGTCGTCGGCATCGCCGCCGCGAGCGGCACCCAGCGCCACCATGCACGCGGCCCGAAGGTCCAGTAGAACAGGCCGAAGGCGGCGAGCTGCAGGGCGAGCCCAAGCCCGAGGTCGACGGCCCGCCAGAGCGGCTCGTTGGCCCGGCCCTCGCCGGCCAGCTCGGCGCCCAGCAGCACGCCGAGCAGCGTGCCGCCATGGACCTGCAGCAGCGGCGTCAGATAGACCGCGAAGGACGCGAGCAGTGCCCAGAGCGCACGACGCGTTTTTGTCGACATCGCGCCCGGTGCTCGGCCGCCGCGTCCCTCAGGCACTCTGCTTCAGCGGCACCGCCTCGGCCGCGTCCGGGTACATATGCGCCTCGGCCTCGCGGTCGCAGGCCGTGCTCGGCGGGATGCCCTCGCGCGCGGCGCGGGCAAACACTTCGATCAGGCGGTCGTGGATGGTTTCGGCGCGGGCCAGCACCGCGGCGTGGTCGTAGGCCTTGCCCTCGAACAACATGTCCATCTCCGCGACGATGTTCATATAACCGGCGGCATTGATCAGGTAGTCGGGAGCATAGAGAATGCCGCGCCGCTCGAGCTCGGCGCCGTGCCGCGCCTCGGCGAGCTGGCTGTTGGCCGAGCCGGCGATGCCCTTCACCTTGAGTTGCGGGATTGTCGTGTCATCGAGTGTCGCGCCGAGGGCGCAGGGCGCGTAGATATCCGCCTCGGCTGCGTAGATCATGTCGGCGGCGACCGGGGTCGCGCCGAAGGCGGCGGCCGCGGCCTCGACCCGGCCGGCGTCGATGTCGGTAACCAGCAGCCTGGCCCCGGCGGCGTGCAGTTGTTCGCAGAGCGCATGGCCGACCTTGCCGAGGCCCTGCACCGCGACCGTGACGCCGGCGAGGCTGGTCACGCCGAGCGCCGTCTCGGCGACGGCGCGGAGCCCATGGAAGACGCCATGGGCGGTGACGGGCGAGGGGTCGCCGCTGCCGCCGCGGCTGCCGAGGGCGTAATTGGTCTGCCGGCGCATCACCTCGATGTCGTCGACCGAGATGTTGACGTCCTCGCCGGTGATCCAGCGGCCCTGGAAGCTCTCGATCACGCGGCCCATCGCCTCCAGCGCCGGCTCGGTCTTGTCTTTTGCCGGGTCGCCGATGATCACCGCCTTGGCGCCGCCATAGGGCATCTTCAGGATCGCCGACTTGTAGGCCATGGAGCGGGCGAGGCGGAGCGCGTCGTCGACCGCCGCCTGCTCGTCCGTGTAGTTCCACATGCGGATGCCGCCGAGCGCGGCGCCGCGGATGGTGTTGTGCACGGCGACGATGGCGCGCAGGCCCGAGCCGGCGTCGTGGCGGAACACCACCTGCTCGTGGTTGTCGAAGTCGGGGGCGGAGAAAACGGGCATGGCTCACCTTATCCTGTTGCCTAGAAGGGTCCGACGCCGCCCGCGTTCGCGTGTTCTGAACGGAATATAGGTCCGCTCGGCCGGTGGATCATTGCGGAAATTCGACTAATTGCCTAGATTGAGCAACGAATCACCGTTTTTCGTGAATAGTCAGCAATAGCATGCCAAAGTCCGATCTCGATCCGCTTGACCTGCGAATCCTCGACGTGCTGCAGCGCGACGCCCGCGTCGCCAATGTCGACCTGGCCGAGCAGGTCGGCCTGTCGCCCTCGCCCTGTCTCCGCCGCGTCCGCGCCATCGAGCAGGCCGGGGTGATCGACGCTTACGCCGCGCTGCTCGACCCGGCGGCGCTCGGCCTCGACGTCACTGCCTTTGTCGAGGTCACCCTGGAACGCCAGAGCCCGGACGCGGTCGAAGTCTTCGAGACGGCGATGGCGGCGCGCCCGGAGGTGATGGAATGCTACGAGGTGACCGGCGACCACGACTACCTGCTGCGCGTCACCGTCGCCGACATCGATCGCCTCCGCCGCTTCGTCATGGACGACCTGCTCGCCATCCCCTCGGTCGCCCGCACCCGCTCCAACCTGGCCCTCGGCCGCGTCAAATACACCACGGCGCTGCCGCTGGCGGCGGCGCGATAGCATGCGGAGAGGTCGTCGCCCGGGCCCAAAAAAGGGGACATTCTTCTTTTTTCGGAGGTTTTCTCTTTTGAATCAATTGCTTGACTGAAAAGGCAGGTCGCGCGCCTTGCCGAGTGTTTTGGCGGCCAGGAACCAGCCACGCCCATCATGACTTAAGCCTTTGAATCAAAAAGAAAACCTCCGAAAAAAGAAGAATGTCCCCTTTTTTCCCGGCGCTGTCGCTCGGCTCCGGATACGGGCGCTAGACCGAATAACCGGTTATGATCCGGCCGGGAATCCCGGCAAGCGGAGTGCGTGATGCCAGAACCGGCCTGGCTGGTGTTCGATCTGGGCGGGGTCCTGTTCGACTTCGACGGCGCCGCCGGGGTATCCGAGCTGACCGGCATGTCGGCGACCGCCGCCCACGACGCGCTGGTCGGATCGGCTGCGGTGCGGGCGCTGGAAACCGGCGAGATCGATGCCCCGGCATTCGGGCAGCGCTTTGCGGATGAGCTGGGGCTGCCACTTTCCGCCGGCGAGATGGTGGAAATATGGGCGAGCTGGGAAGCCGGGCCGAAGCCGGGGGCGGTCGAGCTGCTGGCCGGCTTGCGCCAGCGTATCCCGGTGGCCTGCCTGACCAACAACAACGCCATCCATTGGCACCGGCTGAGCACGCGCTACGACGCCGACTCCCTGTTCGACCGATGCTACCTGTCGCATGAGATCGGCCTGCATAAGCCGGACCCGCGCATCTTCCATCATGTCGTCGTCGACCTTGCCGCGCGCCCGGCGGAGATCGTCTATTTCGACGACCGCGACGACATCGTGGAATCGGCCGCGGCCTGCGGCCTCAACGCCCATCAGGTCGCCGGCCCGGACGATATCCGCGCCGTGCTGGCGGACGTCTGACGGCCGCACCGCGCCGCCGTCCGTCTCGGCGTGATTTGATGTGACGCAATGCCGAGCACGACGCGGCATGCTTAAAGGTTGCCGACTTCGGCCTGATGTCGCTTGCCGACGTCGCTTGTTTCCTGCCCCGCAAGCGATGATCGGGCTTTGAACTCTCACAGCAAGCGGGAGAATCGTCATGGCTGTTCAGAACATCATAGCGCGCCAAGCCCCGCCTGGATCCGAGACAGGACCGAAAATCGAGGACAAGATGGCCGCCGGTCCGATGCGGATGTGCCCGATGGCGGCGTCCTGCAAGGGGATGATGGAGAAGCCGTCCTCCGGGTTGTTCCTGATGATTCCCGGGCTGGTTTTCATTGCCGTCGGGGTGCTGATCATCTTCGTGCCAGAGGCACTGGTCTGGCTGATGGCCGCGACCTCCATTCTGTTCGGCGTCGCCCTGTTGCTGCTCGCGAACTTCATGCGCTGGATCGGCGCAAGGTTCAGAGGCGCCGGCGGCTGACATGCAACCCGCGGCCGAGGACCTGTTGAAGACCTATCTCGGCGAGCGCACCGGCGCGCGCGTTCTGGCGGGCCAGACGCGGCGCGGGCAGGGCGAAAAGATCCACGCGGTCATCTGGCTCTGCGACCTGCGGGATTCGACCCGGCTTTCCGAATCCATTCCGGTGGAAGATTTCTTTCGCTCGCTGAACGAATTCTTCGACTGCACGGCCGGCGCCGTGCTGGCGCATGGCGGGGAGATCCTGAGCTATATCGGTGATGCGGTGCTGGCGATCTTCGCGATCAGTGGCACCGAGCGGCCGCTCGGCGAAGCCTGCTTTCCCGAAGAAGGCGCCTGCGCCGCGGCGCTGGCGGCGGCCGAGGATGCACGGGCGCGCGTCGACGCTCTCAACCGACAGCGCGAAGGCAGGGGCGAGACGCCGTTAGAATTCGGTCTCGCGCTGCATGTCGGCGACATGATGTATGGCAACCTCGGCGTCGCCGAACGCCTGCAGTTCACGGTGATCGGCGCGGCGGCCAACGAGGCCGCGCGCCTGGCCGGCATGTGCAAGGACTTGGGACGCTGGGTTCTGGTTTCCTCGGCGTTCCCGCCCTGCTTTCCGGACCGGATGGTCTCGCTCGGCCGCCACATCATGCGTGGCGTCGACACGCCGCAGGAGATTTTCACCCTGGTCGAGCCCGACGACCGGCTCGCAGATGCCGCCCGCGCAAGAAGGGGACATTCCTAATTTTTCCGAAGATTATTGAGTTAAATCAATCAATTGCATGGAGAAAATTGGGAATGTCCCCTTTTTCTGGGATGCACCGCCAGCCAGGGCCAAGGAAAGGCAGGGAGCCCGCCTCGACGGGCCGACGCCGTGCCGCCGCATGGTTGGCGGGGACGGCCGCAGTCGCGCCCCTTTTCTTGCGTTGGGCGGCCGGAGGGCATGCCTTGGCGACCGAGTTGCAAGAAACCCTGGCCCTGCCGAAGCCGCGGCCGGCGGGCTCGCTTTCGCTCGAAGGGGCGGTGCACGCCCGTCGCTCGGTGCGCGAGTTCGCGGCTGGTCCAGTGGCGCTTGCCGAGGCCGCGCAACTGCTCTGGGCCGCGCAAGGCGTTACCGACGGATCTCGCTGGCGGCGGCGTGCGGCGCCATCGGCCGGTGCGCTCTATCCGCTCGAACTCGCGCTCCTGGCCGGCCGGGTGCGCGACCTCGCGCCGGGGGTCTATCGCTACCTGCCGCGCGACCATGCCCTGCGGCCGGGGCTTGCCGGCGACCTACGGGACGCCCTCGCCATTGCGGCCCTTGGTCAGTCATGGATTGCCAAGGCCGGCTGTGTCCTGGTGCTGGCGGCCGTCTATGGCCGCTGCACCGGGAAATATGGCAAGCGTGGCGAACAATACGTCCACATGGAAGTCGGACATGCGGCCCAGAACGTCTACCTTCAGGCCCGTGCCCTGGGCCTTGGAACCACGATGGTCGGCGCCTTTCGTGACCGACAGGTCCAGCGCCTCCTGGGCTTCGAAGCGGACGAGGTCCCGCTCGGCCTATTGCCCGTCGGACGTCTGCGCTAGATCGAGCCCGGTAGGCAGACATATTGGGCCGTCAAAAAAGGGGACATTCTTCTGGAGTGGACTGCACCCCTTGGGTGAGACAAAAACTAGGGACAGTTGGTGTTGCGCACCGGTGCCTGCTGGTTAGTAGGCGTCGGTGTCTGGTAGCCGCGTGCGCAAAGTGCCATCGGCCCTCCTAGCTAAGCTATTGTTTTAAACAATAAAACCATAGATAAAAGAAGAATGTCCCCTTTTTCTGTCCCCTTTTTCGTTTGCGGCCGTGGAGGCGTGCCGCCAGCCATCAGCGGCCCTTCGGCTCCACCGACGCAAAGAGGATTAGTGAAACATTTCATGCTGTTGCTGCCCGCTCAACCGCCATGTTGCCGTTGTCCGAGAGGGCATCTCAGTGCATGAAATCGCCGCCATTGGCAAAGAAGTTGGCACCCGTTGTAAACCGAGCCCCCAGGATGTTGTCCACCATGTGGGTGACATCCTCCAATGCCCCTATTCGCCCCATAGGGATACCGCTGACAACTTTCTCAAGCTCTTCAGGCCGATCGAGCTGGTATCGCGTTCGCACTTCCGGCGTATCCACCTGACCAGGGGTTAGACAGTTGACCTGAATTCGTGGTGCCAATTCCCGGGCCAGGCATTTGGTGAGCGTGAGAACCCCACCCTTGGCGCTACAGAAATTGACGCCGTTCTTCCGTCCCTGGATGCCACAGGTCGCGCCAAGGTTGATGATGTGTCCAGAGTTGGCGGGGTTGTGAAAAACGTACTCTTGGCAACAAATGAAAGTCCCCTTGAGGTGCACCGCTACGACGCTATCCCATGCCTCGTCGGTCATTTCCAGGAAGGGTGCATCTCGGTTGAATCCCGCACAGTTGATGAGAAAATCGACCCTGCCGAACGTCTCCACCGTGTCATCGAACATCTGACGCACTTCGGTCCGGTCGGTCACATCGGCCCTGACCTTTAGGACCCGCGCGGCGGTTCCACCTTGCTCTAGATCGGCAAGTAGGGCGTCTGCCTTTGCTTCGTCACGATAGTTCATAGCCACACGCCATCCCTTGCGGGCGAAATGGGCCACGATCGCCGCACCAAGGCCGCTTGCGCCACCTGTCACCAAAGCCACTGGTTTGTCGGTCATTCCTGCCTCCCGGAAACCTGACCCAAAGTCTGTCTCGCCTCGCTCTCGAAGGAAACCGAGCAGTCGGAAAGGTATCGAATAACCTTCGGAGAAAGTGAAATTACGATCAACGTCGAAACGAGAACCTGCAAGGACGGAATCAGTGATTTTGTGGCAGCCGCTGCCCGTAGTTTCGTCGCAGGACGGCCTGCGTACAGTCAGTCCGCCAGGTACAATCCAGCGTCTGTCACCGAAAACGTCGGGAAGGGTCATCTTTCCCCGTAGCGCGCCTGCCTGAGGAACGGCTGCTTTCTGGGGTAAAGCGGTCGAGAGCCGGCATTGCGGATGAACGCGGCCGGCGCTTCGGTGCTGATTTGGATCACTGCACGCCGCAACGCCCCCTCACCCCGGCCCTCTCCCCCGCTGGCGCGCTGGAGAGGGAGATTGCTCATCGATTCGCGCCTCGACAAACATGCAAGGGACAGGCTGAGGGTGCGGCCCAGCAAACCATTCACGAACTCCGGAGACGGGCCGCGGCCCCGTCAGTGGATCTCCGGCCCGGCGGTGCCGGAGCCGGA
>CAJHXX010000561.1_pt1 | contig 11289 bp, 9 predicted proteins | sample 9198511 | NCBI WGS metagenome assembly CAJHXX01 (sample SAMEA7708325, study PRJEB35096) | sediment metagenome | biome: marine neritic benthic zone biome [ENVO:01000025]; feature: sediment [ENVO:00002007]; material: shallow marine sediment [ENVO:03000034] sea grass bed [ENVO_01000059] ...
ATCACCGTCGGCCTGCCGATCCGCGACCTGACCGTCGAGGATACGGCGCTGCTGCGCCGCGGCTTCGAGGCGGAGTACGCCCGGCTCTACGCCCGGGCGATTCCGGGCGCCGACATTGAGATCCTGAGCTGGACGCTGACCGTCTCGACCCCGGCCTCGCCGCCGCCGCCAATCGAACAGATTGCGGCGACCGAGGCCGCGGCGCCGGCCGGCCGCCGGGCGGTGTTCGATGCGGCGGCCGACGCCTTCGGCGAGGTGCCGGTCTATTGGCGCTTCGACCTGGCGCCGGGCGCCCGGCTCGGCGGCCCGGCGCTGATCGCCGAGGACGAGACCTCGACCTTCGTCACGGCGGAATTCGACGCCGTGATCAACGGCGGCGGCTATATCGAGTTGCAACGCAAGGCCGTGGCGGCCAAGGAGGCGGCGGAATGAACCGGCAAGACGGTCTCTCCGAGATCAGGCTGCAGATCATGTGGAACCGGCTGCTGGCGGTGGTCGAGGAACAGGCGCAGACCCTGCTCCGCACCGCCTTCAGCCCGATCGTCCGCGAATGCGGCGACCTGTCGGCCGGGGTGTTCGACCGCGACGGCCGGATGCTGGCCCAGGCGGTCACCGGCACGCCCGGCCATGTCAATTCCATGGCCGAGTCGGTCAAGCACTTCATCGACAAGTTCCCGCTCGAGGGCATGTCGGAAGGCGACATCTACATCACCAACGATCCCTGGCGCGGCACCGGCCATCTGAACGACTTCGTGCTGACGACGCCGGCGTTCCACCGCGGCCGGCTGGTCGGGTTGTTCTCCTGCACCAGCCACCTGATCGACATCGGCGGCATCGGCTTCGGCCCGGATGCCCAGGACGTGCATGCCGAGGGCATCTATATCCCGCTGCTGAAGCTCGCCGACCAGGGCCGCATGAACGAGACCCTGATCGAGATGATCAAGGCGAACACGCGGATGCCGGTCGAGTCGGAAGGCGATGTCTACTCGCTCGCCGGCTGTAACGACATTGGTTGCCTGCGGCTGTCGGAAATGATGGCGGAATTCGGCCTCGACGACCTCGACGAGTTGGCCGAGCATATCATCGAGAACTCGCGCGCCGCGGTGGTGTCCCGGATCGCCGAGCTGCCGGCCGGCGTCTACCGCAACACCATGACCATCGACGGCTACGACCACCCGCTCGACCTGGTCGCCACCACGACGATCGGCGAGGACGGCGTGCGTGTCGACTTCGAGGGCACCTCGCCGATGTCGAAATTCGGCATCAACGTGCCGCTCGCCTACACCACGGCCTACACCTGTTTCGGCCTCGGCTGCGCCATCGCCCCCGATATCCCGAACAACGCTGGCTCCCTGGCGCCGTTCACAGTCGGCGCGCCGGCCGGCTCGATCCTGAACGCACCCTATCCGGCGGCGGTCTCCTCGCGCCACGTGATCGGCCAGATGCTGCCCGACGTGGTGTTCGGCTGTCTGCGCCAGGTGATCCCGGACCGAGTGCCGGCGGAAGGCACCTCCTGCCTCTGGACGATCACGCTCCGCGGCCGCGTCGCGGGCCGCAACGACGCCGCCAGCGTCACCTTCAACGCGGTCACCAACGGCGGCACCGGCGGCCGGCCGGGCAAGGACGGCATGTCGGCCACCGCCTATCCGAGCGGCGTCCGCGGCACGCCCGTGGAGATCACCGAATCCACCCTGCCGGTGATCGTCTGGCGGAAGGAGTTCCGCCCCGATTCCGGCGGCGCCGGGAGGTTTCGCGGCGGCCACGGCCAGATGATCGAGATCGAGAGCAGCCAGGGCGCGCCGCTCGAGATCCTCGCCGCCTTCGACCGCATCGACCACCCGCCGCGCGGCCGCGACGGCGGCCGCGACGGCGCCGCCGGCTATCTCGGCCTCGGCTCCGGCAAGGCACTCGGCGGCAAGGGTTTCCAGGATATTCCCGCCGGCGACCGGCTGATCGTGCGCACCCCCGGCGGCGCCGGTCTTGGGCATCCGGAGCGGCGGGATCCGGCGCTGCTGGCGGCCGATCTGCGCGATGGCCTGGTGTCGCCGGAGGCGGCCGACAACTCCTATGGCGCGGCGCCTGTAGACGACGACCCGCAGTAATGGCATCGGCGCGGCACCGCGCGAGATGCAAAAATAAGTAGCCGAAGTCCGTGAACTGTTCAAATAATCGGTGTTAATTCTAAGTGATCGAGAAATCATAGGCGTTGCGTCCTCGGGTCAAACCGACCATCATAGCGCCGCAGCCAAGAACAAGGCCGCCGTCCAAGGTGGCATTCCAAACGCGGGGAGGTAATCTTTGTTGCGAGTTCGGCGCGGGGCGCCCCGATTCTGGTCGGAAATGGGCGTTGAACGAGAGGGGCCTCGATGAGGCCCTTCGTTACAATAGCGGCGGGGTGCGACGCCCGTGGCTGATCCGCTGTTGCAAGTTGACGGCGTGGTGGTCCGCTTCGGCGGCATCGTCGCGCTCGACGGGATTTCCTTCGATCTCGAGGAAGGCTCGATCCTGGGGCTGATCGGGCCGAACGGCGCCGGCAAGACGACGCTGTTCAACTGCCTGAGCCGGCTCTATACCCCGGACGACGGGGAAATCCGGTTCGCCGGCGACTCCATCTTGAAGACCGCGCCGCACGCCATCGCCAATATCGGCATCGGCCGCACCTTCCAGAACCTGGCCCTGTTCCAGACCATGACCGTGCTGGACAACGTGATGGTCGGCGGCCACCACACCACCAAGAGCGATTTCTTCAGCAATGCTCTGCGGTTGCCCGCCGTACAACGCGAGGAGGCAGGGCTTAAGGAGCGGGCGCTGGAATTGATCGACTATCTGGAGCTGACGCCGTTCATGCATGTGCCGGTGGCCGGCCTGCCGTTCGGCACCCAGAAGCGGGTCGAGCTGGCGCGCGCGCTGGCCTGCGCGCCGCGGCTGCTGCTGCTCGACGAGCCGGCCGGCGGCCTGAACCACGAGGAAGTCGACGAGCTGAACGCCACCATCAAGCAGATCCGCGACGACCGCGGCACCAGCGTGCTGGTGGTCGAGCACCACATGAACCTGGTGATGGCGGTCTCCGACAAGGTCGTCGCGCTCGACTTCGGGCGCAAGATCTCGGAAGGCACGCCGGCCGAAGTGCAGCAGGACCCGGAAGTGATCCGGGCCTATCTCGGGACCGCGGCGTAATGGCGACCGTGCTCGAAGTACAGAACCTGGAAGCCGCCTACGGCCTGACCAAGGCGCTGCACGGCCTCGATTTCAACCTCGAGGAAGGCGGCATCACCACCATCCTCGGCGCCAACGGGGCCGGCAAGACGACGACGCTCAGGGCGATCTGCGGCATGGTCAAGACCTCGGGCGCGATCACCTATGACGGGGCGCGCATCGAGGGCAAGGCGACCGAGGCGATCGTCAGGCAGGGCATCGCCCATGTGCCCGAGGGCCGCGGCACCTTCGTCCGCCAGACGGTCGAGGAGAATCTGAAGCTCGGCGCCATGACGCGCAAGGACAAGGCCGGGGTCGTCGCCGATTTCGACCGCGTTTACGGCTATTTCCCGCGCCTCAAGGAACGCAGCGATCAGCAGGCCGGCACCTTGAGCGGCGGCGAGCAGCAGATGCTGGCGGTGGCGCGGGCGATGATGATGCGGCCCCGGCTGATGCTGCTGGACGAGCCGTCCTTCGGCCTGGCGCCGTTGCTGGTGCAGGAGCTGTTCGGCATCCTGCGCACCATCAACGCGGAAGAGAAGGTATCGATGCTGCTGGTCGAACAGAACGCGTCACTGGCGCTCGACCTCGCCGACCACGCCTATCTGCTGGAAACGGGCCATATGGTGATGTCGGGAACGGCCGAGTACTTCCAGAGCGACGAGTCGATCCGCAAATCGTATCTCGGATATTAGGGGGCGGGCTTAAGCGTATGGATCTGTTTCTACAGCAATTCCTGTCCGGCCTGGCGACGGGCGGCATCTATGCCTGCCTGGCGCTGGCCGTGGTGATGATCTACCAGGCGATCGACCATTTCAATTTCGCCCAGGGCGAGATGGCGATGTTCTCGACCTTCATCGCCTGGCAGCTGATCTATTGGGGCGTGCCGTTCTGGTTGGCGTTCTTCCTGACCATCGCGATCTCCTTCGTCGGCGGTGTCGCCATCGAACGCATCATCTTCGCGCCGATCAAGAACGCGCCGGTGTTAAGCCACATCATCGTCTTCATCGCGCTGTTCTCCGCCTTCAACAGCCTGGCCGGCTTCATCTGGGACTTCACCATCAAGGAGTTCCCGAGCCCGTTCCCGTCGGAGCGGCTGTTCGGCACCACGCTGATCGGCACCCATGAGATCGGCATGATCGGCGTCACGCTGGTGATGCTGGGCCTGATCTATCTGTTCTTCCGCTTTACCCGGGTCGGGCTGGCTATGCGCGCGGCCGCGGCCAATCCGGAATCGGCGCGGCTGGTCGGCGTCAGCGTCGGCTGGATGCTGGCGCTCGGCTGGGGCCTGGCGGCGGCGGTCGGCTCGGTCGCCGGCATGATGATCGCCCATTCCGTGTTCCTGGAACCAAACATGATGCTCGGCATTCTGCTCTACGGCTTCGCCGGCGCCGTGCTCGGCGGGCTGACCAGCCCGGGCGGCGCGGTGGTCGGCGGCTTCCTGGTCGGGGTGGTGGAAAACCTGGTCGGCACCTTCGTGCCGTTCGTCGGCAGCGAGCTGAAGCTGACCGTGGCGTTGGTCCTGATCGTCGTTGTGCTGCTGATCAGGCCGAGCGGCCTGTTCGGCCGCACCGTGGTCAGCCGGGTGTAGGCGGGAGTATCGAATATGGCCGTGCAAAGCGATGTTCCCCGCACCGCTGCCCCGACGGCGGCGACGCTTGGCGGGTTGACACTGGCGGCCTGGCGCAAGCTGTGGCTCGCCGTCGGGATCGTTGTCGCGCTTGTGTTTCCGTTCCTGTTGGGCGACTTCGAGGTCTTCCAGCTGACCCAGGCGCTGATCTATGCCATCGCGATCCTGGGCCTGAACCTGCTGACCGGCTTCAACGGCCAGTTCTCGCTGGGGCACAGCGCGTTCTATGCGATCGGCGCCTATACCGCGGCGATCATGATGGACCAGTGGGCGGTGCCGTATTACTGGACGATCATCCCGGCCGGCGCGGTCTGCTTCGTCGCCGGGTTCCTGTTCGGCCTGCCGGCGCTCCGGCTCGAAGGGCTGTACCTGGCGCTCGCCACCTTCGCGCTTGCCGTGGCGATGCCGCAGATCCTGAAATACGAGCCGTTGGAGCATTGGACCGGCGGCGTGCAGGGCATCGACCTGGACAAGCCGGTGGCGGCGCTCGGCCTGCCGCTCTCGGACGATCAATGGCTCTATTTCTTCACCCTGATCGTCGCCGTGATCATGTATGTCTGCGCCTGGAATCTGGTGCGCGGACGGCCGGGACGGGCGATGATCGCGATCCGCGACAATCCGATCGCCGCCAAGACCATGGGCGTCAACACGGCGATCTACAAATCGGTCACCTTCGGGGTCAGCGCCCTCTATACCGGCGTCGCCGGCGCGCTCGGCGCCATCGTCATCCAATTCGTGGCGCCCGACAGCTTCACCTTCATCCTGGCGGTGTCGTTCCTGGTCGGTCTCGTCATCGGCGGCGTGGCGTCGATCCCCTTCACCATTTTCGGCGGCCTGTTCATTCTCTACGTGCCGAACTGGGCGAACGAGATTTCCGACGGCCTTGCCTGGGCGGTCTATGGCGTCATGCTGATCCTGGCCGTCTACGTGATGCCGACCGGCGCGGCCGGTCTATTGCGCCTGATCGTGACGAAGTTGATGCGCTTGGAAGCCCGCCGGAGCGCGGGCGATTAGGCGTCGAGAGACAGCACGGGCAGTGTAGCATGGCGACAACCACGCGAACCGAGGCACGGACATAACCCACGGCGAACAAGGAGGAAATAATGACGAAAATCACCAAATTTCTGATCCCGGCGGCGACCGCCGTCGGTGTGGCCCTGGCCGCGGGCGCCGCCATGGCGGCGAACGCGCCGGGTGTCACGGACACCGAAATCAAGATCGGCAACACCAATCCCTATAGCGGACCGGCGTCGTCCTACGGCACCATCGGCAAGGCGATCAAGGCGTTCTTCGACAAGGTCAACGCCGAAGGCGGCGTCAACGGCCGCAAGATCAACTTCGTCACCGTCGACGACGGCTACAGCCCGCCGAAGACCAAGGAGATGTTCCGCCGTCTGATTGAGAGGGATCGGGTTGCCTTCATCTTCCAGTCGCTCGGCACGCCGACCAACTCGGCCGTTCACCGCTACATCAACAAGAAGAAGGTGCCGCATCTGTTCGTCGCCACCGGCGCGACCAAATGGGGCGATCCGCAGAACTTCCCCTGGACCATCGGCTGGCAGCCGAACTACCAGACCAGCGGCAAGATCTTCGCCAACTACGTCCTGAAGAACCACCCGAACGGCAAGATCGGCATCTTGTTCCAGAACGACGACTACGGGAAGGACTATGTCATCGGCCTGAAAGCGGCGCTCGGCGCCAAGGCGAAGTCGATGATCGTCCGCGAGGAATCCTACGAGGTGACCGACCCGACCATCGATTCCCAGGTCGTGAACCTGAAGGCCAGCGGCGCCGACATCTTCTACAATATTTCCATCCCGAAATTCGCCGCCCAGGCGATCAAGAAGGTCTATGACATCGGCTGGAAGCCGGTGCACCTTCTGAACGACGTGTCGACCTCGGTCTCGTCGGTGCTGAAGCCGGCCGGCCTCGACAAGTCCAAGGGCGTGATCTCGGCCGCCTATCTGATGGATCCGACCGATCCGGCCTGGAAGGACCATCCCGAATACAAGGCCTGGCTCGCCTTCATGGACAAGTACTATCCGAATGGCGACAAGACCAACGGGTTCAACGCCTATGGCTATTCGGTCGCCCACACCATGTTGAAGGTGCTGCAGCAGGCCGGCAACGACCTGAGCCGCGAGAACATCATGAAGGAGGCGGCGAACATCAAGAACTACCGCTCGCCGTTGCTGCTGCCGGGTATCACCGTCAACACCGGCCCGAACGACTTCTACCCGATCGAGCAGATGCAGATGCAGAAGTTCGACGGGACCACCTGGGTCCGGTTCGGCGAGATCGTCGGCGCCGGCGGTTCCTGACCGTCCGGGCGTCAAGCCTATCGACCAAGCCGCCGGGGGCGACCCCGGCGGTTTTTTCTTGCGGTCAGGCGCCGCCCGCCGCCGCCTCGATCAGCGGCATGCGGTCGTTGCCGAAATACATGTCGTCGCCGTCGACGAAGATGGTCGGCGAGCCGAAGCCGCCACGCTCGATCAGCTCGTCGGTGGAGGCGCGCAGCCGGTCCTTGACCGCCGGTTCCTGGATGGCGCCTAGGAAGGCTTCTCGATCCAGGTCGACCTGGCCGCCGATCTCGGCCAGCACGTCGTCCTGGGAGATGTCGCGCAAGGCGCCCCAATAGGCCTGGAAGACGGCGCGCGCATAGGCCGGCAGGATGCCCTTGTCGAGCGCCACGAAGCAGCCGCGCATGGCCTTCACCGAGTTGACCGGGAACACCTCGGGCCAGCCGATCTCGATGCCCTGGTAGCGCGCCCAGTCGGCCAAATCCTTGTGCATGTAGTCCTGCTTCCTGGGGTTCGGCTTGTCGCGGCTCTCATAGACCGTCCGGTTGACCGTGTTGAACACGCCGCCGACCAGGATCGGCTTCCAGACCAGCTCGGCGCCGGTCCGCTCCGCCACGCCCTCGATCCGCTCGAAGGCGAGATAGGTCCAGGGGCTGGAGCAGTCGAAAAAGAACTCGATGGCGGCCACGGCGTCCTCCCTTGGGTTGCCCGGCCATTATCGCCGCGGCGGCCGTTTTGCAAAGGGGCGGGTCGTGTCTCACTTTGAAACTTGATGCACTGAAGGCATGAAGCGGATTCGAATGTCGGTTTGCTGCAGGAATGCGGCCGTGGTCACCTGCGGCCGTGGAGGCGTGCTGCTAGCCACAACTGGACCTTACGAACGCCAATATAGGTTGCGGTTTTTTTGAAAATTGGGTGTACGGGGATCCTCTTCTTAGGCTCCGGTTGCAGCCCCAAGATTCCTGCGGATGCGCAATGGTCGAGGGCGCAGGAGCTGGCGCCGCAGGTGCCGCCTGGCTCCTCGTAAACGGATTGCCAGGCACCGGCGATGCCCGGCTTAGCCAGGCACCGCCGGCGCCGAGTGCCACGGTCACGCAGGCGAGGACGCCCGCAGACAGACTTTTTGCCGCCTGCTTGCACCTTCGATCCGGCCTTTTTCCGCGCGGACTAACGCTCCATGAACCCGTCCGAAAGGGTTCTCAGGAACGCCACGATGGCGTCTTCGGCCTCTTCGCTGAGTTCTAGGTTGCCGAGCGGCACGCCCTCGAGGATGTCACGATTGACGTTGCGGTCGACCTCCGGCGGCGGCCAGTTCTCTTCTGCGACATCACGCGTGTTATAGAAGTGGACCACTTGCTTCAGCGTCTTGAAGACGCCGTTGTGCATGTAGGCCTTGGGGAACAGCCCGCCCGGCCGGCGGTCGACGTTGCGTACCGTGGGAACCTTGTGTTTGCCGTCGTTCTCGAAGGCCATGTCCGCCCACTCGGGACGGGTTCGCAGGAAGTCTCCCAGGCCGAAGTCCACGAAAGCCTCTCCCAGTGGATTGATCGGTGAGCCGTCGTCGAGCAGGATCTCGTCCATGTCGTAGAACGGATTCTCCGGATTGATCGGCACGCCGATGTTTTCGAAAGTGAAATCCGTGAACAGTGGCGGTGTCCCTTCGGGTCCGGGAACATGGCTGACGTGGCACACCGCGCAGTACTCTCCATACTCGATCAGACCGTCCCATTCCGTGTCGGTCAGGACTCCGAATGGGTCGAGGATGGCCTTGTCTCCTTCCGCAAGTCCGCAGGCCACCGGCATGTTTCCCGCGCCCAGGCAATCGGCCCAGTACCTGTCGAACTTGGAGCTGAATGGGCTGACCTCGGGCGACTTCTCATAACTGGCGATGGAGAGGCCGATCCGGTCGTAGGTCGCATCCACCGCGGCGTCGCCGCAATCCAGGGACTCGGGGCCCCAGACCTCCTCGAAAAGGCCGGCGTATTTCGACCCCGCCACAGTGTTGCAGACCGCCTTCTTGCTTGGCATGTTCTGCTCCACCGGGTTCAGGAACGGCCCGAGAGCCTGGTCGGCGGCCGGGTTGCCAAGTCTTTCCCCGGTGGCGCGGCCATCCCAGAAGTTGCCGCCGACGAACTCGCCGCTCGACCCGTCGAGGTGAAACACCGGACTGAACGGGGCGTAGGCCGTGGTCGGTGGTTTGCGGTTTCCGAAGCGCTGCGGAACCGCACCCCGATACACGCTGCCGTGAAGGTTGATCCCCGGGATTGCTCCCGTCCAGCCCGCTGTGGGGCCGTGGCATGCGGCGCAGGCCATCCGAGGGGGATCCGAGATCTTGTCGAAGAACAATTCCTTGCCGAGTTGCTCGATCAGGCTCAGCCCTCCCCCGGAGCCGGCGCTAACAGCAGTGGAGCAAAGGAGGATTGCAGCCGAAGCACAGGCTCCGACAGTGAGTTTCCTGGTCATGACGTCTGCTCCTCATGCAATCAGGTTGGGTTGTGCTATCCATGGGAGAAGAAGACGGTCCGGGTGTCATTGATCTGGCACAACCGGAGAGGCGATTTGGAGCGGCCGCAATTTCAACGCACATGCCGCAGTTCAAGCTGCCTTCGCGGAGAGTTTTCGGGGTGACCACATTTGGCAACTCCTACCAGAGGTCGAGTGCGAATGTGGCCATGATTGGGCAGTTCGATCAGGGATTGGCTTTCTTCGTCCGGCTGATTTCGCGATTAAACAACCGGCACGATGAATGGTTCATGCTGTGAGGACGTGTCCGCTCACGCCAAGCCCAGCCGCCTAGTTCGAGTAATCTGAATGCACCTGAAGCAAGGCCCATCATAACGGCAATCAAGCTGACCGCAGCCTATCCGGTGAGGTCGAGCGGAAAACTCTGATTATCGGTACATTTCTGTTTGTCGAGCGTGACCATCTGATCGACGGCAGAGTCTGCCTTGGGTCATTTCTCTCCCTTCGCCAGGGGTGCCGTCCGCGTCCGGGTTTTGGTGTGCAGCGGAAGCAATCAAGCGAAAAGCTCGCATCGCGGCCCCAAGGTCCGAAGCCGGACCGCACCAGAAGCGCCGATGACCATGCGCAAATGTTCGCCGATGGGTGTAAATAAGAGGTGATCCGAACGCGGACGTCCGGGGCGTTGGTTCGGCAGGATTCCAAACCGAGACACTACCAAGGTGCGGCGGGTGCTATCATGGCGCCGGCATGGCGCCGGTTCGATGAGGAGTACGCAATGCATCCGGGACTGATCGCCGAGAAGACGCCCGACAAGGCCGCCTATATCATGGCCGACAGCGGCCGGGCGGTGAGCTACCGCGAGCTGGACCATGCGTCCAACCAGGGGGCGCATCTGTTTCGCAGCCTCGGGCTCGCCCGCGGCGACGGCATCGCCATCTTCATGGAGAACCATCCACTCTATTTCCAGATCTGCTGGGCGGCGCACCGGGCCGGGCTCTACTACACCTGCATCTCCAGCTATCTGACGGCGGCCGAGGTCGACTACATCATTGCCGACTGCGGCGCCCGCGTGTTCATCACCTCCACGCCCAAGGCCGAGGTGGCGGCCGAGCTCGCCGGCCTGCTGCCGGGGATCGCGGCGCGCTACATGGTCGGCGGCGTGATCGACGGCTACGAGGCTTACGAGGACGCGGTCGCGGCGTTCCCTAAGACGCCGATCGCCGACGAGGCCGAGGGCAGCGACATGCTCTACTCCTCGGGCACCACGGGCCGGCCCAAGGGCATCAAGATCCCGCTGAAGGAGGAACCCTTCGGCACCCCGCCGCAGCTCCTGATGCTGGTGTCGCAGCTCTACCGGATGGGGCCGGAGACGGTCTATCTGTCGCCGGCGCCGCTCTATCACGCGGCGCCGCTCCGCTTCAATCTGGCGGTGCAGCGGCTGGGTGGCACCTGCATCGTCATGGAACGCTTCGATCCGGAGCAGGCGCTCGACCTGATCGGGCGCTATTCGGCGACGCACAGCCAATGGGTGCCGACCATGTTCGTCCGCATGCTGAAGCTGCCGGCGGAGGTGCGCGCCAAATACGATGTCTCGGCCATGCAGGTGGCAATCCACGCCGCCGCGCCCTGCCCGGTGGAGATCAAGCAGCAGATGATCGACTGGTGGGGCCCGGTGCTGCACGAGTACTACGCCGGCACGGA
>CAJHXX010000213.1_pt1 | contig 11237 bp, 7 predicted proteins | sample 9198511 | NCBI WGS metagenome assembly CAJHXX01 (sample SAMEA7708325, study PRJEB35096) | sediment metagenome | biome: marine neritic benthic zone biome [ENVO:01000025]; feature: sediment [ENVO:00002007]; material: shallow marine sediment [ENVO:03000034] sea grass bed [ENVO_01000059] ...
CATCCGAAACAGGTTATCGTAGAACAAATTGCGGCGCACAGCCGAGATCACACCGAGCGGGATACCGACCAGGATGGAGAGCAGCATGGCGGCGAGGGTCAGTTCGATGGTCGCCGGCAGGCGCAGCATCAGGTCGTCGGCGATCGGCCGCGAGGTATAGAGGCTGATGCCGAAGTCGCCCCGCAGTAGGTCGGCGTAGTAGCTGAACAGCTGCACAGGTAGCGGCTTGTCGAAGCCGAGCTGCGCGCGCAGCGCCTCGATCTGTTCCTGGGTCGCGCTCTCGCCGGCGACCAGCGCCACCGGGTCGGCGGGGATGATGTGCGATATCACGAAGACGATCGCAATCAGCCCCGCTACCGTCGGCACGAACCAGGCAATCCGCTTCAGCGTGAACACCAGAAGCTTGATGGCTCAGTCCCCTGTCCTACGCTGCCGCGAACCGGCCGGCCGTAAGTCTCACGCTATTCGAAATAGGACCAGCGCATCTCCTGCGCATTGCCGATCGGGCTGAACCGGATGCCTTTCACGTTCTTGGCATAGGGTCCGAACCATTTGGTGTTGTAGACCCAGATTCCGCCGGCATCGTCGAAGACGATCCGCGCCGCGTCCTCATAGGCCTTGGCGCGCACCGCCTTGTCGGTGCTTTGCAGCGCCGTCTCGAGCAGCGCGTCGACCTTCGGGTTCTTGTAGAAGCTCGACGACTTGAAAGTGCCCCAGGCGCCGGAATGGAACATCTCGCCGATCCAGTTGTTCGGGTCGGCGTAGTAGGTGCTGATCCAATAGACCACCATGTCCGGCGAGGTCTCGGGCTTGGCCATCTTCTTGACCATCACCGGCCAGGGATGATTGACCAGTTTCGACTCGATGCCGGCTTTCTTCAGGCCGCTCTGCATCATCACCGCGGCCTGCTCGGTCTGGCTGAAACCGGTCAGGAACGCGACTTCCAGCGGCCGGTCGATCTTCGTCTTGGCCCGGGCGAGTTCAGCCTTGGCCTTGTCGATGTCGTAGTCGTATCCCTTGATGTCCTTCGGCACGCCCCACATGTTGTTCGGAATCGGCACCGGGTTGCGCTCGACCGAGCCGCTCAGGATGTCGTTGATGAAGGAACCGTAGTCGAAGGAATGGCTGATCGCGCGGCGTACATTCACGTCGTTCAGCGGCGCCCGCTGGTTGTGCAGCTGGAACATGAAGATGCGCATCGACTCGGCTTCCATCACGTTGATCTTGCCGGTCTCCTTCAGCCGCTTGACCTGGTCCTGCGGCAGGTAGCCGCCGGTGCCGTGGAAGTCGCCGCGCATCATGCCGAGCACGCGTGTGTTGACCTCGCGCACGCCGCGGAACTCGATGGCGTCGAGATACTTGTCGCCCCAGCCGTAGAAATGGTCCTTGAAGCGGGTGGCGCTGAAACCGATCGCCGGGTCGAAGTTCTCGAGCTGGAACGAGCCCGAACCGGCATCGTTGTTGGTCAGCCAGGCGGCGCCCCAGTCGCCGTTCTTTTCGTTCTTCTTGACCAGGTCGGCGTTGACCACATGGACCTCGGGGATGATCGAAAGGAAGATCGCCGACGGCTTGGTCAGCTTGAACTGCACCGTGTAGTCGTCCACCGCTTTGGTGTTGCCCGGCTCGATCATGCGCGAGAACAGCGACGCCGCGCCCTTCTTCAGCGCCAGGATGCGCTCCATGCTGTAGGCGACGTCTTCCGCCTTGATCTCGCTGCCGTCATGGAACTTCGAGCCCTTCTTCAGCTTGAAGGTCCAGGTCAGGCCGTCATCGGAGACCGAATAGCTTTCCGCCAGCCACGGATGGATCTCCGGCGGGTTGTCGAGCCAGCGATAGAGGCCGTCATAGAGATTGATCCGGACGGCGACGCGCCCGACGTCGAAGGTCTGGTGCGGATCCAGCGTGTCATAGGCGCTGGTGTTGGCAAACACGAATCGGTTCTCCGCCGTAGCGGAGCCGGGCTGTAACGCGGTCAGGCCGGCGAGCCCGACCATGGCGGCCAGGCCGAACGCCTTGAGCGACCGGCCGAGGACCCTGGAACGGTCCACATGCAACATGATGGTTTCCTCCCTTGTTTTGTTTGTCGGCGTGTTGGCGGCAGAACGCCGATGCGTGGCGTGCCGTACCGCAATTTCGAGTAGACGAATTGTCGAGCCGGACCGGCGTGCGGTCAAGGACTCTACTATTGCCTACATGCCGCCGTCGACGACGATGGTCTGGCCGGTGATGAAGGCGGCGCCGGCGCAGAGGAACAGCATTACCTCCGCGATGTCCTCCGGCTCGCCGGGCCGGCCGAGCGCTGTCTGCTCGACCGACAGCGTCTGCCATTCCGGGCCGAAGCGGGCCGTCCACGGTGTCTTGATGTAGCCGGGCGCGACCGCGTTGACCCGGACCTCGGGGCCGAGGCCGCGCGCCATGCTGCGGGTCAGGCTGACCAGTCCGGCCTTGCTCGCGGCATAGACCGCGCTCGAGCCGGGCGCGCCGAAGGCGGCCGTCGAGGCGGTGTTGACGACGGCACCCTGCGCCTCCTTCAGGTAGCCGGCCGCCGCCCGGATGCAGCGGAACGGGCCGACCAGGTTGAGCCCCAGCACCGTCTGCCAGAAGTCCTCGGTCAGCGGTTCCAGCTCGGCGGCCGGGATCGGCCGGTCGGTGTTGGCCGTCCCGGCATTGTTGATCAGGTAGTCGAGCCGGCCGGCCCGCGTCGCTGCTTCCTGGATCATGCCGTCCACCGCGGCCGGGTCGCCGATATCCGCGGGCGCCGCCTGGACGGCGAGGCCCTCGGCCTTGAGCGCCTCGACCGCCTGGTCGAGCGCCGGGTTGCCCGGCCGGTCGTTGATCGTCACCTGCGCGCCGGAGCACGCGAACAGCGTCGCGGTGGCGAGGCCGATCCCCGACGCACCGCCGGTAACCAGCGCCGCCTTGCCGTTGAGATCCGCGGTGATCATGGCGCTTCCCTCACGATAATTCGGCTTCATGCTACTGTGCCGGCGGTAAGGCGTCGACCGAGTGGCGGACATGCAGGCGATACGCATCCATGAACTGGGCGGGCCGGAGGTGCTGCACATCGAGGAGGTGGCCGTCCCGACACCGGGCGACGGCGAGATCCTGGTGCGGCTGGCGGCGATCGGCGTCAACTTCGTCGACACCCAGCAGCGCCAGGGGTTTCCCGAATGGTACCGGGTGCCGCTGCCGTTCACCCCGGGTTTCGAGGCGGCCGGCCAGGTGGCGGCCGTGGGGCCCGGCGTCGCCGGGTTTCGTGACGGCGATCGGGTGGTCTATCAGGGCAGTTTCGGCGCCTATGCGGAATTCGCCGCGGTGCCGGCCGACCTGGCGGTGCCGATCCCGGACGGGCTGGAAACCGACATCGCCGCGGCCGGCTGGCTGCAGGGCCTGACGGCGCAATACCTGACCACCGACAGCCATCGCGTCCGGCCGGGCGACTGGGTGCTGGTGCAGGCGGGCGCCGGCGGCACCGGCGGGCTGGTCGTGCAAATGGCGAAGACGGCCGGCGCCACCGTCGTCGCGACGGCCTCGACCGCCGAGAAGGTGAAAATCGCGCGGGCGGCCGGCGCCGATCATGTGATCGACTACGGTGCCGGCGCGTTCGAAGAGGCGATCCGCGGGCTGCCCGGCTTCCCCGGCTTCGCCGCCGTCTACGACAATGTCGGCCGCGCCACCTTCGAGCAGGGGCTGGCGCTGCTGCGGCGCCGCGGCATCATGGTGCTCTACGGCGCGGCGAGCGGCCCGGTCGCGCCCTTCGACTTGGCCCGCCTCAACCCGATGGGCTCGCTGTTCGTCACCCGGCCCAATCTCCGCGACTATGTCGCCGAGCGCGACGAGCTGTTGCGCCGCGCCGACGATCTGTTCGCCAGGATCGCCGACGGCAGGCTCAGGATCCGGATCGGCGGCCGTTTCCCGCTCGCCGAGGCAGCCGCCGCCCATGCCGCCCTGGAATCGCGCCGCAGCACCGGCAAGCTCCTGCTGACGGTGTAGGCGGGCCGGCTGGCAAAGGCGGCGGCCACGGCTATCATGTTGTCGGAGGCTTCGGCGGCGGGGAGACGATGGCGCGGTACGCATTGGCACTGGATGTGGGCGGCACCTTCACCGACGTGATCATGATCGACGCCGGTGCCGGTTCACTCTGGACCACCAAGACGCCGTCGACGGCCGACGACCCCTCGGCCGGCTTCTTCGACGGCATCGACAAGGTACTGCGCCTGGCCGACGCCGCCGCTGGCGACGTCGGCGCCCTGTTCCACGGCTCCACCATCGCGACCAACACCATCCTCGAATCCAAGGGCGCGCCGACCGGTATGATCGTCACCGACGGCTTCAAATACGTGCTCGAGATCGGCCGCCACGATATCCCGCGCAAGGAGAACCTATATGCCTGGGTCAAGCCCGCGCGGCCGGTGCCGCCCCGGCTGATCATGGAGGTGGCGGAGCGCATCCGCCTCGACGGCACGGTCGAGCGGCCGGTCGACGAGGCAGGCTGCCGCGCGGCGGCGCAACGGCTCAAAAGGCTCGGCGTGCAGTCGATCGCGGTGGTCTTTCTGCATGGCTACGCCAACCCCGCGCATGAGCAGCGTGCGGCGGAGATCGTCGCCGAGGAATTCCCGGAGGCGCAGGTCTCGATCTCGTCCGAGGTGCTGCCGGTGTTCCGGGAATACGAGCGGTCCATGGTCACGGTGCTGAACGCCTATGTGCAGCCCCGCGTCGGCCGCTACGTGGCGCGGCTGAAGGACGGCCTGGAGACGCGCGGCCTGGACGCGCCGTTCATGATCATGCGCTCCAACGGCGGCGTCTTCAGCCCGCGCCGCGCGGCGGAACGCGCCGTCGACCTGGCACTCTCGGGCCCGGCCGCCGGCGCGATCGGCGCCGCCTATGTCGGCCGGCTGACCGGCGCCGCAGACGCCATCACCATCGATATCGGCGGTACCAGCGCCGATGTCAGTTTGATCAAGGACGGCCGCAGCCAGATCACCAATGACGGCGAGATCGGTCCCTTCCCGCTGCCGATCCCGATCGTCGACATCCACACCATCGGCGCCGGCGGCGGCAGCATCGCCACCGTCTCCGAGCATGGCGGTCTGCGCGTCGGGCCGGAGAGCGCCGGCGCCGCGCCCGGGCCGGCCTGCTATGGCCAGGGCGGCGCGCGGCTGACGGTGACCGACGCCAACCTGGTGCTGGGCCGCATCCCGCCGTATCTCTTGGGCGGCGAGATCGCGCTCGACCGGGCGCTCGCCGAAAAGGCGCTTAACGACCATGTCGCCAAGCCGCTTGGCCTGGAGCTGCACGAAGCGGCGGCCGGCGTGCTGAAGATCGTCAACGCCAACATGGTCGGCGCGCTCAAGGTGGTCTCTGTCGAGAAAGGCTACGACCCGAAGGACTTCGCGCTGGTCGCCTTCGGCGGCGCCGGGCCGATGCATGCCGGCGAGCTGGCGCGCCTCCTTGGCACCGGGCGCTACATCATCCCGCCCTATCCCGGCATCCTCTGCGCCATCGGCCTCTTGGCCACGGACCTGCAGTTCGACTATGTGCGCACCCATCTGCAGCGCGCGGGCGACTATGATCTGGCCGGCATGGAAGCGACTTTTGCGGCGATGACGGCCGAGGCCGACAACGACCTGGCGGCGGAAGGCGTGGCCCCCGAGCGCCGGCGGACGCAGCGCCTGGCCGACCTGCGCTACGCCAAGCAGGGCTATGAGCTGACCGTCGAGCTGCCGGGCGATGCGGTCACCGCCGAGAGCGTCGCCGGGCTGGTCGCCGAGTTCCACCGACGGCACGAGCAGCTCTACACCTTCGCCGACGCCGACGCGCCCGTCGAGATCGTCAATCTGCGGGTCAGCGCCGTCGGCCTGGTCGACAAGATCTCCCTGCCGACGATCCCGTCGGTCGCCGAGGGCGCGTCGCCGGACGCGGCCCGGATGCGCCCGGTCTGGTTCGACGGCCCGGGACCGGTCGAGACGCCGGTCTTCGATCGCGCAGACCTCGCCGCCGGCCATGCCATCGCCGGCCCGGCGATCATCGACCAGACCGACACCACCACGGTAATCTTTCCCGGCCAGACGGCCCGCGTCGACGACCACGGCAACGTCGTCGTCGCCCTGGATGCGTGACGAGGAACCCATGCACAACGTCGATTCCGTCACCCTGGAGCTGATCAAGGGCGCGATCCAGTCAGCGCGCCAGGAGATGCAGGCGCTCATCGACCGCACCGCCATGTCGCCGTTCATCCGCGAGAAGAAGGACTACTTCACCGCCATCTTCGACGCCCAAGGCAACCTGGTCTCCAGCACCAACCTGCCGATGGCCGGCAATCTGATCGACTGCATCCTGGAGCAGTACCCGGCCCATACCATGCAGGACGGCGACCTCTATTGGTACAACGACCCCTACGCCTCGCGCGGCGCCGTTTCGCATATGCCGGACATGGTGTTCGTCGCACCGGTGTTCCACCAGGGCAAACCGTTCGCCTTCGCCGAGGCCTGGGGCCATCTCTGGGACATCGGCGGCATGATGCCCGGCAGCATCTCGCCGGACGCCACCGAGACCTTCCAGGAAGGCATCCTGATGCCGCCGGTGCGGATCTATTCGGCCGGCCAGCTGAACGAGGAGGTGTTCCGGGTCTTCACCCGCAACTCGCGCTTCCCCGAGATCGTCAAGGGCGACCTGAAGGCGATCCTGGCTGCCTGCCGGCTCGGCAAGAAGCGGATGGAGGAGATCGTCGACCGTTTCGGCCTTGAGCCGACCGGCGACGCCTTCGAGTTCATGATGGAGCAGAGCCGGTCGGCGCTCGCCCAGGCGATCGAGGCCAAGGTGCCGGACGGCGTCTATTCGTTCCGCGACTTCCTCGACAGCGACGCGGTGACCGACGACAGCTACGCGGTACACCTCAGCCTCGCCAAGCGGAACGGCAAGGTGACCCTCGACTTCACGGAGACCGACGACCAGGCCAAGGGCGCGGTCAACTTCATCATGGATGCGAGCGTGCCGAAGTTCATGCTCGGCCTCTACCTGACGCTGGACGAGCCGGGCATCCAGATGAATGCCGGCTTCATGCGCGCGGTCGAGGAGGTCAAGACGCGCAAGGGCAGCCTGGTCGACCCGGTCTATCCGGCGCCGCTCGGCATGCGCTCGCACACCATGATCCGGGTCAACAGCTCACTGTTCGGCGCCCTGGCGCAGGCGACCGGCGGGCAGGCTTCGGCCGCGTCGTCCTGCTACGTGATCTACTACCTCAGCAGCTTCGACCGCGCCACCGGCCAATACCAACTTTGTATCGAGGGCCTGGCGGTTGGCTTCGGCGCGCGGACCACGGCGGACGGTATCGACGCCGTCTATTACGTCGCCCAGAAGAACTATCCGGTCGAGTTCGCCGAGATGGAGTTCGGCGTGCAGATCGAGGGCTATCGCATGCACACCGATTCCGGCGGGCCGGGCCGCTTTCGCGGCGGCTGCGGCATCGTCCGCGACGTCCGGGTGATCGCCGACGAGGCGGTGATCGGCCTGCGCCTCGACAACGTGAAATACCCGGCCTGGGGGGTCAATGGCGGCCATGCCGGACGGTCCGGCCGGGTCGTGGTCAATCCGGGCACGCCCGATGAATACGAGATCAAGCCCTTGAGCGACCGCAACAAGCTGAAACGCGGCGACCTGGTGCGGATCGCGACCTCCGGCGGTGGCGGCTGGGGCTCGCCGCTCGACCGGCCGATGGAACAAGTGCGGGACGACGTGCTCGACGGCTTCATCTCGGCGGCGAGCGCCCGCGACGACTACGGCGTGGTGCTGAGCGCCGACGGCATCGACATCGACCACGACGCGACCGCCACGCTCCGCCAAAGCATGGCCGGCCCGACCGGCATGTTCCACCGCGCCGGCTTTTTCGACGCGCCGCCGCCGGCCAAAGCGGCCGGCTGAGAGAGGGTGCGCGCATGGCGGGACGCAAGCGGGTCGCGGTCGGCGGCTTCATGCATGAGACGAACACCTTCGCGCCGACCCGCGCCACCTACCAAGACTTCGCCGATGCCGCCGACCGGCCGCCGCTGCAGCGCGGCGCCGAGATCCCGGCGACCTTCGTCGACATGAACATCGGCATGGTCGGCGCGCTGGAAGTGCTGGATGCGGCAGGCCACGAGGTCGTGCCGCTGGTCTGGGCCGGCACCACGCCATCCGGCTACGTCACCGAGGACGCTTTCGAGCGCATCGCGGCGATGCTGTTGGACGACCTCGGCGCCGGGCTGCCGGTCGACGGCATCTACCTCAACCTGCACGGCGCCATGGTCGCCGAGCATGTCGAGGATGCCGAGGGCGAGCTGCTCACTCGCATTCGCGCGCTGGTCGGGCCCGCGCTGCCGATCGTCGCCAGCCTCGACCTGCACGCTAATGTGACGCCGCTGATGGCTGCTGAGGCGGACGCGCTGGTCGCCTACCGCACCTATCCGCATGTCGACATGGCGGAGACCGGGGCGCGCGCCGCCCGGCTGCTGGTCGAGATGCTGGCGCGCGGGACGCCGCTCTACAAGGCCTACAGCCAGATCCCCTATCTGATCCCGCTGACCTGGCAGTGCACCATGATCGAGCCAGCCGTCTCCATCTATGCCGAGGTCGCGGCGCGCGAGGCCGGCGAGGTCGCCTCGGTCAGCTTCACCCCCGGCTTCCCGGCGGCCGACATCTGGGATTGCGGCGCGGCGGTGATGGCCTATGGCTGGACCGAGGCGGCCGCGCGCCGGGCCGCCGATGCCGTCGCGGCGATGGTGACGGCGCGCGAGGCGGATTTCGCCGGCCGGCTCTACGACCCGGACGAAGGCGTGCAGGAAGCAATGCAGATCGCGGCCGCGGCGGCGCGGCCGGTGATTCTGGCCGACACCCAGGACAATCCCGGCGCCGGCGGCACCTCCGACACCGTCGGCCTGTTGGCCGCCCTGATCCGCAATCGTGCCGAGGGCGCCGTGCTGGCTGTGATGTACGACCCCGAAGCCGCCGCCATGGCCCATGCGGCGGGCGAAGGCGCTGAGATCACGGTCGCGCTCGGCGCCAAATCGGGCATGCCAGGCGAGACGCCGCTGGAAGCGACCTTCACCGTGGCGCGGCTCGGCGACGGCGATTTCGTCGGCACCGGGCCGATGCTCGGCGGCAGCCGGCTCCGCCTCGGGCCGATGGCACTGCTCACCGTCGGCGGCGTTGCCGTGGTCGTCGCCAGCCGCAAGATGCAGCCGATCGACCAGGCGCCGCTCAGCCATCTCGGGCTCGAGCCGGCGGCGCAGAAGATCGTCGCGCTCAAAAGCTCGGTGCATTTCCGCGCCGCCTTCCAGCCGATCGCGGAAGACGTGCTGGTCGTCCGATCGCCGGGCGCCATGATCGTCGACCCGGCCAAGCTGCCGTTCCGCAAGCTCCGCCCCGGCGTCCGCCTGCGCCCGCTGGGGCCGGAATTCGAGGCGCCGTGATGAGCCGCGTCGGCGGGCTTTGTCAGAGCAAATGGGCTTGAGCCTGTTGGTGACGTTCCGTCGCCTTCGGCGCGAGGCGGCGGACCACCCCACATCACCTAGCCGGATGCTGAAAAACTCTACTTACGATACGCGTCGCGAGCGGAAAGAACCGGGCGGGTCATCGAGCAATTCGGTGGTCAGAAGTGGCCCCCAATCGTTGGACAGGTTGGCGGCTCGATCGGCAATACCGCTGCCTAAACTGTATGCGACGGCAGGCTTTTGGAGGCGGCCCGCAGCTTGACGCACGGCTACCAGCTACGAGGCGATGGCCGTTATTGCGACGGTTCCGTTCCGGTGCAGCACAGTGGAGAACTCTCGGTCATTTCAGTAACGCGCGGGCCTGTTGCTTATGCGAGCGATGCGAAGACCCTGAAACTTGCCGCCTTCTCGGCCGCGGGCGGCGATGTGTTTGTGCGCGGATGGGACGTGCGCCGCAGCGGCGTTGTCCCGCCAACGGCGACAATCGCCCTCGGCAACGGAACCGACCGATCTGCAACGGCGGGGGCCGATGACGGTCGAGATCACGCGCGAAGACCTCTATGGCGAGCTACGGCGGCAACCGATAGCCGAGGTGGCGGCCGACCATGGCATTTCCGACGTCGGCCTCAAGAAAATCCACCGGAGACAACGGAACCCCGTGCCGGGCCGAGGAACTCAAGGCGGTGAACCGCAAGTTCGATGGGATGATCGAGGCGATCGCCACCGATCTGCGCTCATCCAGCCGGCAGGCCAAGCTCAATCAACTGGAACACCGCAAGGCGGAACTGGAAAACCAACCCGCGGCCATGCCCTTCAAGAATCACGAAAGCCCGCCACCTTGTCTTGGTGGCGGGCCTTTATCTGGTTGCGGGGGTAGGATTTGAACCTACGACCTTCAGGTTATGAGCCTGACGAGCTACCGGGCTGCTCCACCCCGCGGTGATTTGGTTGTCGGTTGTCTGTTGGATTTGGCCTTGGTTGTTTGTCTTGCGCGTCCTCGGGCCTTTGGCCCTGCGGTCGCCGCGGGCGGGCTGCGCCAGGCCGCGGTGATTATGTTGTCGGGCATCGTTGGGGGGAATGGCGGGTTTGTTCTGCGGGCGCGGTTGCCGGAGTTCTGTTTTCTGAGCTCTGGCATCTGTCATCTGACCTCTGAGCTTTGCAGGCCTGGCGGCGACCTACTCTTCCGCGGCTTGAGCCGAAGTACCATCGGCGCGGCGGGCTTTCACGACCGAGTTCGGGATGGGATCGGGTGGGGCACCCGCGCTATAGCCACCAGGCCGGCGAAGCTCAGATCAGGGGTCAGGGATCAGGGATCAGGGGTCAGGGATCAGGGATCAGGGATCAGTTTATTTGATTCCTGATCCCTGTCTTCTGATTCCTGATCCGCTGGTGTCTTTGCGGTTGGTTTGCGTGCCGTTGCCTTGCGTCCGCGCATGGCGGGTTGATCGCTGGGCATGGTGGCGTTCAAGTCGATCGAGTGATTAGTACCGGTCGGCTGCATGCGTTGCCGCACTTCTACCTCCGGCCTATCAACGTGGTGGTCTTCCACGGCTCTCGAGGGATACCTGGTTTTGAGGGGGGCTTCCCGCTTAGATGCCTTCAGCGGTTATCCCGTCCGAACTTAGCTACCCGGCTGTGCCGCTGGCGCGACAACCGGTCCACCAGAGGTTCGTCCACTCCGGTCCTCTCGTACTAGGAGCAGCGCCTCGCAAGTATCCTACACCCACGGCAGATAGGGACCGAACTGTCTCACGACGTTCTAAACCCAGC
>CAJHXX010000201.1_pt1 | contig 11144 bp, 10 predicted proteins | sample 9198511 | NCBI WGS metagenome assembly CAJHXX01 (sample SAMEA7708325, study PRJEB35096) | sediment metagenome | biome: marine neritic benthic zone biome [ENVO:01000025]; feature: sediment [ENVO:00002007]; material: shallow marine sediment [ENVO:03000034] sea grass bed [ENVO_01000059] ...
CCCAGGACGTCTCCGAGGACGTGATCGGCATCATCCAGCTCGAGTTCAAGGACTGGCAGGCGCGCCGGCCGTCGGCGGTGGTGCTGGACGATATCCGCGCGCGCACCGCGGATCTCGCCGGCATCAAGATCGAGACCCGGGAGCCGGCCGTCGGCCCGCCGACCGGCAAGGACATCCAGGTCCAGCTGACGGCGCGCGACCCGGCCCTGCTGCCGGCGGCGGTCGAGCGCATCCGGCGCCACATGGAGACCGCCGTCGACGGCCTGATCGACGTCGAGGACACGCGCCCGATCCCCGGCATCGAGTGGCGCCTGGTCGTCGACCGGGCCCAGGCCGGCCGCTTCGGCGCCGACGTCGCCACCGTCGGCGCGGCGGTGCAGCTCGTCACCAACGGCATCAAGGCCGACGACTACCGGCCCGACGACGCCGAGGAGGAGGTCGACATCCGGGTCCGCTATCCGGTCAAGGAGCGCCATCTCGACCAGCTCGACCAGTTGCGGATCTCGTCGGCCAACGGCCTGGTGCCGGTCTCCAACTTCGTGACGCGCGAGGCGATGCCCAAGGTCGGCATGATCGAGCGCGTCGACACCGACTACAAGTTGGTGGTCAAGGCCAATGTGGTGGAGGGCGTGCTGATCGACGACAAGGTGCGCGAGGTCGCCGACTGGCTGGACACCCAAAGCTTCGACCCCGCCATCGCCCTCACCTTCAAGGGCCAGGACGAGGAGCAGCGCAAGGCCCAGGCCTTCCTCGGCAAGGCCTTCGCGGTCGCGCTGTTCATCATGGCGATCATCCTGGTGACCCAGTTCAACAGCTTCTACCGCGCCTTCCTGATCCTGACCGCGGTCGTCATGTCGACCATTGGCGTGATGATCGGCCTGATCGTCACCGGGCAGCCCTTCGGCATCGTCATGACCGGGATCGGCGTGATCGCGCTGGCCGGCATCGTCGTCAATAACAACATCGTGCTGATCGACACCTACGCCCACCTGCTGCGCCAGGGCTATGACCACGACGAGGCGGTGATCCGCACCGGCGCGCAGCGCCTGCGCCCGGTGCTGCTGACCACCGTGACCACCATCTGCGGCCTGCTGCCGATGATGTTCCAGGTCAATATCGACTTCGTCACCCGCGCCATCAGCGCCGGCGCGCCGTCGACGCAATGGTGGGTGCAGCTCTCGACCGCGGTCGTCTTCGGGCTCGGCTTCGCGACCTTGTTGACCCTCGTGGTGACGCCGACGCTGCTGGCGCTCGGCCACCGCACCGAGCTCGCCACCGCCCGGCTCGGCGCCCGGCTGGCGCGGCTGCGCGCGCGACTGCGCCGGACGCAGGTCGCCGACGCCGCCGAGTTGGGCCGCCGCTGCCTCGGCTACGCAGGCGGGGTCAGTGCAGCATCTGGGCGTCGTCCGACGACTCGTCGGCGATCTCCTCGTCGGTCACCGGAATGTCCGGATGCGGCTCCGGTGCCGGCTTGCCGCCGGACAGCTTGGCGTGACTGCGCATGGCCAACGGAATCATCGCGATATAGACGAGTCCGGTCGCGGTCAGGGTGATCCACGGATAGCTGAGCAGCGCCGCCGCCCCGAGGCCGACGAAGAGCAATGTCGGCACGATCAGGTCGCGCCGCACCCTGACCGTCTTGAACGAATAGGTCGGGATCCGGCTCACCATCAGGAAGGCGACCAGGGCCATCCAGACGGCGTTCAGATAGGGCGAGCGGAAGATCTCTCCGAGCTCCAGGAAGCTCGCGATCATCAGCATCAGCGACAGCCCGGCGCCGGCCGGCGCGGCGACGCCGGTGAAGAAGTTGGCCGCCCAGGCCGGCCGCTCCGGATCCTCCAGCGCGGTGTTGAAGCGGGCCAGGCGCAGCGCGCAGCAGACCGCGAAACCGAGCACCACGATCCAGCCGGCGCCGCGCAGCTCATAGAGCGACCACTGGTAGATGATGAAGGCCGGCGCGACGCCGAAGCAGACGAAATCGGACAGCGAATCGAGCTCGGCGCCGAACTTGCTGGCGCTCTTCAGCAGGCGCGCGACGCGGCCGTCGAGGCCGTCGAGGATGCCGGCGACGATGATCGCCGCGACCGCCAGCTCCCAGCGCTCCTGCAGGGCGAAGCGCATCGAGGTCAGGCCGGCGCAGAGCGCCAGGACCGTCAGCATGTTCGGCAACAGGCTGTTGATCGGCAGGTTGCGCAGCCGTCGTCTTCCCGTCGGCTTCATCTATCTGATCTCCCCTGGATCAGCATTCGCCCCGTTGGGCGGATAAAGCTGATCTAGCTTATCAAAATGAAGAGCAATTTAATCCGCATGGTTCGAAGCCTTCGGATTTCGCTCTTGCCGGGTCGGTTCATCGGATTCGGCATCGGCCAGCACGGTCTCGCCGGCCACCATGGTCTGTCCGACCAGCACCAGCGGATGCATGTCGGGCTCCAGATAGACGTCGACCCGGCTGCCGAAACGGATCAGGCCGAAGCGCTCGCCCGCCCGCACCGTCTGGCCGTCCTCCAGGTCGCTTTTGATACGCCGCGCGACCAGGCCGGCGATCTGCACGAAGGCGATTTCCCGGCCCGTCGTGGTCAGCACGCGCACCGCGTGGCGCTCGTTCTCCTCCGACGCCTTGTCCAGGGAGGCGTCGAAGAACTTGCCGGCGCGATAGGCCTGCGCCTTGATCGTGCCGCCGGCCGGCACCCGGTTCACATGCACGTTGAAGACGTTCATGAAGACGCTGATGCGCGGGCGCGCGTCCGAGCCCATGTCGAGCTCGGCCGGCGGCACCGCGCGCTCGATCATCTGCACAACGCCGTCGGCCGGACTGACGATCAGGCCGTCGCGGCCGGGCGTCACGCGCGCCGGGTCGCGGAAGAAATAGGTGCACCAGGCGGTCAGCACGACGCCGATCCAGCCGAGCGGCGGCAGGATCAAGTACAGCACCACGGTCACCGCCGCGAAGATCGCGATGAACTTGTAGCCCTCGCGGTGGATCGGCGTCAGTATCGAGGTGATCGAATCCATGTGTCCTGTGCCCTCGCCCGTCAGTCGTCGCCGATGCCGGCCAACCGGACCGTCGCCGGCGGCTCCGCGTCGGCCTCCGCCTGCTCCGCCTGCTGGCGCGCCCACATCGCCGCATAGGCCCCGCCCTTGGCCAGCAGGTCGCCATGCCGGCCGCGCTCGACGATGCGGCCGGCGTCGAGCACCAGGATCTCGTCCGCCTCGACCACGGTCGACAGCCGATGCGCGATGATCAGCGTCGTCCGGTCGGTCGAGACGCGCTTCAGGCTGGCCTGGATCTCTTTCTCGGTGTGGCTGTCGAGGGCCGAGGTCGCCTCGTCGAACAGCAGGATCTCCGGCCGCTTGAGGATCGTCCGGGCGATCGCGACGCGCTGCTTCTCGCCGCCGGACAGCTTCAGCCCGCGCTCGCCAACCATGGTGCCGTAGCCCTTCGGCAGGCAGTCGACGAAGCGGTCGATACGCGCGAGCCGCGCCGCCTCGGCGATCTCGGCATCGCCGGCGCCCGGCCGGCCATAGGCGATGTTGTAGCGGATGGTGTCGTTGAACAGCACCGTGTCCTGCGGCACCACGCCGATCGCGGCACGGACCGAGGCCTGGGTGACCCGGCGGATGTCCTGGCCGTCGATCCGGATGGCGCCCCGGTCGATGTCATAGAAGCGGAACAGCAGGCGCGAGATGGTCGACTTACCGGCCCCCGACGGCCCGACGATCGCCACCGAGCGGCCGGCCGGTACCTGGAAGGCGATGCCGCGCAGCACCTCGCGGTCCGGTTCATAGGCGAAATGCACGTCGTCGAACTCGATGGCGCCGCCGGCCTGCACCAGTGCCGGTGCGTCCACATCGTCGGCGATCTCCGCCTCGATCCGGGTCAGCTCGAACATCTTCTCCATGTCGACCAGGCTCTGGCGGATCTCGCGATAGACGGTGCCGAGGAAATTGAGCGGCATGTAAAGCTGGATCAGGAAGGCATTGACCAGGACGAAATCGCCGACCGTCAGCGCGCCTTGCGCGACTCCGACGGCGGCCAAGCCCATCACGGCCACCAGGCCGACGGCGACGATCGAGGCCTGGCCGATGTTGAGCGCGGCGAGCGTCGTCTGGCTCTTCACCGCGGCGCGCTGGTAGCCGGCCATCGATTCGTCGAAGCGCGCCGTCTCATGCGCCTCGTTGCCGAAATACTTCACCGTCTCGTAGTTCAGCAGGCTGTCGATCGCCTTGGTATTGGCTTCGGTGTCCTTGGTGTTCATCTCGCGCCGGTATTTCAGGCGCCAGTCGGTGATCACGAAGGTGAAGGCGATGAAGCCGGCAATGGTGACCAGCGTCACCGCGGCGAACCAGATCTCATAGCGCACCACCAGGATGGCGCAGAAGATCAGGATCTGCAGCAGCGTCGGCAGCACGTTGAAGAGCGTGAAGCGGAGCAGGAAGTCGATGCCCTTGGTGCCGCGGTCGATCGCCCGGTTGAGGCCGCCGGTGCGGCGCTCCAGGTGAAAGCGCAGCGACAGGCCGTGCAGATGCTCGAAGGTGCGGCGCGCGATCTCACGCAGCGCATGCTGGCCGACATCTACGAACACCACGTCGCGCAGCTCGCCGAAGCCGCGCCATAGCACGCGCGCGAAACCGTAGGCGGCGATCAGCGCGATCGGCGCCGCCACCGCCGCGCCGGCCCCCCCTTGGCCGGTCAGCGCGTCGACCGACCACTTCAGGAAGAACGGCACCACCGCCGCCATGCCGATGCCGGCGCCGAGGCAGACCAGCGCCAGCACCACCCTGAGCCTCAGCCCGGCCCGCCCGGCCGGCCACAGATACGGCAGCAAGGTCGCGAGCGTCGCCAAGGTGCTGCGCGACGGCGGCTCCGCCGCCGGATCGTAGGTGCTCAAGCGCATCGCCGGCCTGGGTGATTCGACACCGCGGCCCCGCGACGGCGCGCCGGCCGTTCTGTTCGAAAACGCGTCATTGACCCTTCTTGCGGTTATCGGCCCAAAACATTTTACAGTTAATTAAGCTCGTTGATCTCTACTGTCCATCGGAGCCTGCAGGCTTGCGAGGGTGAATTTCGCCATGACCGAACCGCCGGTCGGCGCGGCGTCGGAAAAGCGCCGCCCTGCGTTCAGCGACGATCTGCCTGATCTCGATAGCCTGCTGATCGAAGGCCAGCGCCGTCTCGCCGACATCGAGCCGAAGCTGCCCTGCCGCTTCACCTTCTCCGTCTACGGCATCGCCTTCAAGGCGATGATCGAGCGCCGCGGCGACGCGGTCCGCCTGCGTTTCGTCGGCGACCTTGGGCAACTGCCCTTCTCGGCGGAGGACCCGGCGACGCGGTCCCGGTTGATCAGGCTGGTCGGCTGGGGCGAACCCTCCCGGCGGCTGCATTTCGCCCGCGGGCTGCGCAATCGGATTGCCGTCGTCGGCGAGATCGAGATCGCCGAACCGATCAGCGGCGAGGCGATCGTCTTCGCGATGGTCAGCTACCTACTCGACGCCCGCGCCTATTTCCAGGTCGCGACGGAACAGCGCATGGGCCGGCGCGCGGACGCGCCCTGACCGAAACTAGTTGATCGGCACCTGCTCGCCGCTCGGCAGCACGAACACCTGGCCCGGATAAATCAGGTCCGGATCGCTGATCTGCTCGCGGTTGGCCTCGTAGATGACCGTGTAGAGCAACCCGCGGCCATAGCTGCGCCGGGCGATGCGCCACAGGCTGTTGCCCGGCTGCACCACCACCCGGTCGGCCGCCAACACCAAATCGCCCGGCGCCGCGCGGCTGAACGGCAACTCGACGCGGGCCATCACCTTGCCCTTGTCGTCAACTTGGTCGATCCGCAGTTGATGGACGCCCGGCCGCACCTTGTCGTCAGGCACGACCCGCCACGAGCCGTCGTCCTCCGCCTCCGCCTTGCCGACCAATTGGTTGTCGACATAGGCCTGCACCTGGGTGCCGGGTTCCGCCTTGCCGGTCAGCGCGACGTTGCCGGCTTCGTCGTAATCGACCGCACCGATGTTGAGGTCCTTGTCCGCGACCGCGGCGGACGGTGGCGCCTGCAAGACGCGGGTCGTCTCGTCGGCCGCCGATCCCCGCTTCGGCTCCAGCAGCGCGATCGCCGGGCCGCGATCCGGCGCCGGCCGGGTGCAATCTGGCACCACCAGGACGACGTCCCGGCGCGCCGGCAGGACCGCGCCGTCCGGCGCGGCGGCGCTGAGCGACAGCCGCTGGGCGCCGGATGGCAGCCGGCTGTCGACCATCAGGACCCATTCACCGCGCCGGTCGGCGGTCACCTGTCCGATCGGTGCGCCGCCGGCAAGCACGGTCACCACCGCGTTCGGCAGCGCCCGGCCGGCGATCACGGCCGTGCAGTCCCGGCTGATGCGGACCACATCGAAGCTCGGCCCGGCGGCCGCGGGGGCCCCGGCAACCGGTGCCGTCGCCGGCTGCTCGGATTTGCGCTCGGCCGCATCGGGCGCCACGGCCGCGGTCCGCGGCGGCTCCTTGGGCGTCGGCTCGCGCAGCGCCTTGGCCGTGCCAGGGGCCGGCGCAGGTGCCGGCGCATCGGCCGTCGCCGGTTCCTTGGAGCCGGTCGCGGCGGGCATGCCGCGGCGCCGCGCCATCTGGTCGGCGCCCGGCGCGGCCGGGCCGTCGGACCCGGCCTCGGCCGGCCGATTCGCATCGGTCGCCGTCGGCGCGTCGCCGGCCGGCGCTTCGGCCATGTCGTCGCGCGGCCAATTCTGATAGGCGAACCATGCGGCGACGGCGACGATCAACGCGGCGATAACCAAAAAAGCGGCGCGCACGGGCCCTCGCTCGGTGACTGAGTGACGCTTTCGACCCTACTACGACGGGTTCGGTGTGGCAACGCGCGCCAGACGCCCCGACTGGTAGGTTATCGGCGTCAACATTTGCTTAACGCAGAAGACTTAGAAAAAAACCCAATATTCGGCCATGGCGTGCTCTTGTGATTTCTTCGACGGGTTCTGTCGCGCTGAAGTTTCACCCCTGGCTCTCGATCAGCCCATTCGACTTGCGGTCTGCTGGCAGCACTGCTCGCCTTCGCCATGCAGTCCCTCGTCTTCAAAGCGAAAAACAGACTGCGTTTCTCTATTATCGTGATTGATTTTCGCGAGCGGGCAAGCACGGAGGAGATTCGGCGATGGCGCTCGACTCCAATAACCGGCTCGCGGTGGTTCGGACCGTCAGCGACGCGATTCGGACGACCTGGGCATTGCGCGTGCCCTACCTCGTCATCGTGTTCTCGCTGGCCGCGCCTTGGGCGGTTCTCGCGGCGCTCGGGTTCTTCGATTCCCTCAGCGCTTATGGCCGACCGGAATCCGACCACGCCTTTGCGGCATTGCCGTTCGGCACGATACTCGCGTCCTGGGCCTACGGATTTCTGATCCTGGTGGTCTTCGGCGTCCTTTGGTACCGCTATGTCCTGCTCGACCGCCAGGTTGCGCTCAAGCTCTCGCTCGGGGCTTTCAATGCGGTTTTCTGGCGTAGCTGCGGTTACGGCTTGGCGGCGATCGCCATTGCCTTGGTGGGCTGGTTGGTGGCGGCTTTGCTAGCCGGGCTGCTGAATGTGCTGGTAATCAGTGTATTCACCATAGAGAATCCATGGCTCGGCGTGATCGTCACGATGTGTTTGCTGCTTGTCCTCTATCTCGTGCCGATGGCCGTTCTGGCACGTATCTCGCTCACCTTCCCGGCGATCGCGGTGGAGCAGCGCCTCGGCTTCCGCCAGTCGTGGTCGCGCACCAGGGGAGCGGCCTGGCGCATGGTCGGCGCCTTGCTCGGCATCGGCCTGCCTTCCACGCTGATCGTCTATGCGACCTATTTCGGCTTCCTTTACGGCCTGTTCGACATCAATTTGCTGGACCCGACACAAACCACCGCGCTGTTTGACTACTGGTGGCTCAGCCTCGCTCTCAGCCCGTGCTTCCATCTGCCGCTGGCGCTGACCTTAACGGTCGTCGCCTTGGCGTTCCGCGACCTCGCCGGCCTGGCGGCGGCGGCTACTTCTTCGGCCTGACCACGCGGTTGTCGATCGGCGGCAACGCCAGCAGGTACTCGGCAATGGCGTCCAGGTCGGCGTCGGTCAGGTATTTCAGCCCGTCCTCGATGGCTTCCTCCATCGAGCCCTGGACGTCGTCGAAGTTCGGCTTCAGGCCGGTCCGAAGCAGCCCGGTGATATCGCGCCGGCTCCATTTGCCGATACCGGTCTCCGGATGCGGCGTGATGTTCGCCACCAGCTCGCCGTCCGGGCCGTCCGGGGTCCCGGCCAGCCACATGTCGCGGTCCAGGCCGCCCGCCAGGTTGCGCGGCGTGTGGCATTCGCCGCAATGGCCGAGCGCCTCGACCAGATAGGCGCCGCGGTTCCAGCTCTCGGACCGGGCCGGATCCGGCTTCAGCTCGCCGGGCTCGAAGAACAGCCACTTCCACCCCCACTGCAGGATGCGCCAGGCGAACGGCCGCACTAGATCATGCGCCCGGTTCGGCCGGCGGACCGGCGCCAGGCGATCGAGATAGGCCTTGATCGCCAGCGCGTCGGCCTCGGTCATTCGGGTGTAGCTGGTATAGGGGAAGACCGGGAAATAGTGGCTGCCATCCGGCGCGAGCCCAAGGCGCAGGGCACGGACGAAGTCCGCGTCGCGCCAGCCGCCGATCCCGGTCTGGCGATCGGGCGTGAGGTTCGGGCTGTAGAAGGTGCCGAACGGCGTCTTCAGGGCGCGCCCGCCGGCCAGCGCCGCACCGCCGCCCTTGTCGTCCGTGTGACAGGCAATGCAGCCGGCGGCGCGCACCAGATATGCGCCCCGCTCCGACTGTTCGGTGGCCAGGCCCGGCATCGCGGCCCATGCCGCGGCCAAGCAGGCGACGACGACCGCGACCTTCGAGCGTGACATGGGCCCGAAGGTATCAGGCGCCGCCGCCGCGCGGCTAGTCCTTCGGCTTGCGGAACGGCTTGTGGCAACCGCCGCAGGCCTTACCGACCAGACCGAGCGCCTGGCCGATCTGCGCCTGCTCGCCGGTCTCGACGGCCTTGACCAGCCCCGGCATCGCCGCGCCGAAGGCGCCGGCCGCCTTCTCGAAGGTCGCCCGGTCGGTCCAGATCTCCGGCTTGGCGCGCCGACCCTTGGAATCGTCCGGGAACAGCACGGTCACCGACTGGCTCAACGCCGCCATGCGCTTGGCGCGCTCGATCAGCGCCGGGCTGTAGGCCGCCTCGCCCTTGGCCACCTTGGCGATGGCGCCGATGTCGCCGCCGATGATCTTCATCACCGTGACCCGGTGCAGGATCTTGATGTTGCCGCCGTGGCTGTCGGCCAACGCGACACCTGCCGTGGCCGTCGCCAGCCCGAACACGATAGCGGCGGTGGTTACCAACTTGGACAGTTTCATTTTGCCTCCCCGAGGATCTACGTGTCGTTGTTACGGTCGTCTGCCTTGATCCTAGCGCGCTTCGAATTCACCTTCGAATTCACGAAATCGTGAGGCCAGCCGAACATCACGTCTACGGCGCCAGATCGACGACGATTTCCCGGCCGCCGAAGCCGTGCCGCTTGTCGCGTCCGCGAATCCTGACGCGCCGCGTGCCGGCCGGGATCTCGATGGTTGCGGAGCGGGTGAACGGCTGCTCGTCGTCATGCGGGTGCAGCAGGATGCGCTCGCCCAACTGCCGACCGTCGGGGTCGAGCACCTGCCAGGCGTCGGCATAGTGCTCCCAGCCGGCGTCCGCATGTGTCATCGTCACGTCGAAACGGTATACTCCGGCGCGTATTCTCGTAGCTTCGACCGCTTCGATATCTGCCTCGCCGGCGGCCGCGCCGGCCGGGGTTGCGGCCGGCAGGCCGATACAGGCCAGCAACAGCGTCGCGCGCCAGAGGCGTCGATAAGACCGGCGGCGGGAAAAGGAGACTGGCATGGCCGAACTCACCTCGCTCTGCGTCTATTGTGGGGCGCGCCCGGGCGCCGATCAAGCCTACGCCCAGGAGGCGGTCCGGCTCGGCCGACAGCTCGCCGAGCGCGGCGTCACGCTGGTCACCGGCGGCGGCCATGTCGGGCTGATGGGCGTCTGCGCCGACGCCGCGCTCGACGCCGGCGGCCGGGTGGTCGGCGTCATCCCGAAGCATCTGATGAGCCGGGAGCTCGGCCATCGCGGCCTGACCGAGCTGCATGTCACCGACGACATGCACAGCCGCAAGGCCAAGATGTTCGACCTCGCGGACGCCTTCGCCGTCCTGCCCGGCGGGCTCGGTACTTTGGACGAAACCCTGGAGATGGTCACCTGGCGCCAGCTCGGGCTGCACGACAAGCCGATCGTGCTGATCGATATCGGCGGCTACTGGACGCCGCTGCTCGGCATGATCGAGCGCGCCGTCGAGGCCGGCTTCGCCGGCGCCGACGCGCGCGACCTGGTCATCACGGTCGGCCAGGTCGACGAGGTGATTCCGGCCATCGAGGCGGCCCCGCCGCCGCGCGTCACGCCGCATGTGGAGCTCGCCTAAACGGCCCCGCCGCCGCTTTGCACGGCCCACACCCGGTGCTATGTTCCGCCGCGAATTCCGCTGGCGCCACCCGGCGCCGACGCCTTCTTCCCAATCGAGAGGTCAGGTATGAGTAAGATCAAGGTTGAGAATCCGGTCGTCGAGTTGGACGGTGACGAGATGACCCGGATCATCTGGGCGTTCATCAAGGACAAGCTGATCCTGCCCTATCTCGATATTGACCTGAAATACTACGACCTCGGTATCGAGGCGCGCGACGACACCGACGACCAGATCACCGTCGACGCGGCCGAGGCGATCAAGCAATTCGGCGTCGGCGTCAAATGCGCCACCATCACGCCCGATGAGGACCGGGTCGAGGAATTCGGCCTGAAGCGCATGTACCGCTCGCCGAACGGCACCATCCGCAACATCCTCGGCGGCACCGTGTTCCGCGAGCCGATCATCATCGACAACGTGCCGCGCCTGGTGCCGGGCTGGACCCAGCCGATCGTGATCGGCCGCCATGCCTACGGCGACCAGTACCGCGCCACCGACTTCCTGGTGCCCGGTGCCGGCAAGCTGACCGTCCGCTTCGAGCCGGCCGACGGCGGCGCGCCGATCAGCCACGAGGTGTTCGACTTCCCCGGCGCCGGCGTCGC
>CAJHXX010000321.1_pt1 | contig 11101 bp, 11 predicted proteins | sample 9198511 | NCBI WGS metagenome assembly CAJHXX01 (sample SAMEA7708325, study PRJEB35096) | sediment metagenome | biome: marine neritic benthic zone biome [ENVO:01000025]; feature: sediment [ENVO:00002007]; material: shallow marine sediment [ENVO:03000034] sea grass bed [ENVO_01000059] ...
CCCGGCACCGGTGCCGGGCATGTATTATTGGGCTTGTTGGGCTTGTTGGGCTTGTTGGGGGTGGCTCGGCTTCCTGGAAAAGTGCGCATGCCGATGCCGGGCCTTCAGGACAGGCCGGGCCTGCGCTAAGCTCCGAGGCGGGGAGGAACCGCCATGAAGATCGCAAGCGTCACCGCCCGGGCCTGTTCCCGGCCGTTCGAGGGCGAGGTGGTGCGCCTCGCGCTCGGCGCCAACATCAAGCGCGACTTCGTGCTGGTCAGGATCGAGACCGACGAGGGCCATGTCGGCTATGGCGAGGCGCATCACGGCCAGAACCCGACCGCCATGGCGGAGGTGGTGGAGCGCGGCCTCGGCTCGCTGATCCTCGGCGCCGATCCGCTCGACAGTGAAGGCATCTGGGCGCGGCTCGCCTTCCAGCAAGTGGTGACGCACGGCCTCGGCGCCGGCAGCGTGATCGGCTTGTCGGGCATCGACATCGCGCTCTGGGACCTGAAGGGCAAGATCCTGGGCCAGCCGGTCTATCGCCTGCTCGGCGGCGCGCGCAAGAAGATCCGCGCCTATGCCGGGGGCCTCAGCCTCGGCTTCCAGCCGCCCGACACCCTGGAGGCGGAGGTCGCGGCGCTGCGCGAGCAGGGCTACAGCGCGATCAAGCTCCGCGTCGGCGACACGCCGAAGCGCGACGCCGAGCGGGTCGGCCATATCCGAAAAGTCTTCGGTGACGACCTCGACATCGCGGTCGACGCGCAGACCCGCTACAGCCTGCTCGACATGCCCGAGGTGCTTGCCTACTGCGAGGCCAACCGGGTCTACTGGCTGGAGGAGCCGTTCACGCCGGACAATATCGGCGCCTATGCGGAGCTCCGCCGGCGCACCGCGATTCCCGTCGCGGCGGGCGAGAACCACTACACCCGGCAGGCCTTCCGCGACCTGTTCGAGGCGCGCGCCATCTCCATCATGCAGGCCGACTGCACCAAGGCCGGCGGCATCAGCGAGCTGAAGAAGATCGCCGACATGGCCGCCGCCTGGCATATCCCGGCGGCGCCGCATACCAGCCACAGCGTGATCAGCATGGTGGCCAACGCGCATCTGCTGTCGGCCCTGCCGAACGGCCTGATCTACGAGGCCGACGTCGCCAAGGTGAACCCGTTCCGCACCGATCTCGACCGCGCCGGCCTCGCCGTGGTCGACGGCCATATCGAGGCGCCGGACGCGCCCGGCCTCGGCCTCGATATCGATGAGGCTATGCTCGATCAATTTCCCGGCATTCCGGGGCCCTGCTATATACCCGGAGCTTGAGAGCGCGGCCCGGCCGCGCGACATTGGTTTCGAGCGAGGACGAGGCGCGGGCAGGGCATGGCATTCACCACGATTCGCGGCGTGGCGGACCTCCGGGCGCGGGTTGGCGGCTGGCGCGCCGCCGGGGAGAGCGTCGGCGTGGTGCCGACCATGGGCGCGCTGCATGCCGGGCATATGGCGCTGGTCGGCCGCGCCCGCGCCGAATGCGACCGGGTCATCGTCACCCTGTTCGTCAACCCGAAGCAGTTCAACCGCGCCGACGACCTCGCCGCCTATCCGCGCGACGAGGCGGCCGACGGCGCCAAGCTGGCGGCCGGCGGCACGGATGTGCTGTTCGCGCCGGAGGTGACCGAGATGTATCCGGGCGGTTTCGCCACCGGCGTCGCCGTCGACGGCCTGACCGAGTCGATGGAGGGCGTCCACCGGCCCGGGCATTTCGGCGGCGTCGCCACGGTGGTCGCCAAGCTGTTCCTGCAGTCCCAGGCGGACCGCGCCTATTTCGGCGAGAAGGATTTCCAGCAGCTCCTGGTGGTGCGCCGCATGGCCGCCGACCTCGACATCCCGATCGAGGTGGTGGCGGTCGAGACGGTGCGCGAGCCGGACGGCCTCGCCATGGCCTCGCGCAACGTGCATCTCTCGGCCGAGGAGCGCGCCGTGGCGCCGGTGCTCTATCGCGAGCAGATGCGACTCGCCGAGGAAGCCGCGGCCGGCGCCGACTGCGGCGCCGCGGCGGAGGCCGCCGTCCAGCGCCTGAAAGATGCCGGTTTCGGCCCGATCGACTATTTGGAAGTGCGCGACGCCGAGACATTGGAGGCCGTCGACCGAGTCGGCCGTCCCGCCCGCATCTTCGTCGCCGCGACCTTGGGCCGAACCCGCCTGATCGACAACCTCGCGGTGCCCGATCGGCATTAGGGCAAGAGCCCGCAAGCGAGCAGCCAACCATCAATCAATGCGCGGCCGCGTTTTGGTATTGCATATAATTCAACGTTCAACTATAAAGTCTAATATTAAACTAATTTATGGGAGGGCATGATGCCTGTTGCTCGCCGTTCGTTGCTGAAGATGGCCGGAGCCGCGGCGGTGGTGCTTGCCGCCGGTGGCACGACCTTCGTCCTGACCCGCACGCCCGCCAAGGCGATGGCGCCGTGGTCGACCGCCGGGCGCGACTATTCCGATCCGCGCATGCGGGCGATCTCCTATGCGATTCTCGCGCCCAACCCGCATAACCGGCAGCCCTGGCTGATCGACCTGCGCGTGGCGGGAGAGTTGACCGTCTATTGCGACGGCGAACGCTTGCTGCCGGTGACCGACCCCGAGGGCCGGCAGATCGTGATCGGGCTCGGCTGCTTCCTGGAGCTGCTGCGCATGGCCGCTGCCGAGGACGGCTATGTCGCGGAGATCATCCCCCTGCTCCAAGGCGCGTCGCTCGAACAACTGGGCGCCGGGCCGGTCGCGCGGGTCCGTTTCCACCGGTCCGGCGCCGCCCGCGAGGACCCGTTGTTCGCCCAGGTTCTCGACCGCCGCACCAACAAGGAGCCCTACGACACGACGCGGCAGGTCGACGATGAGAGGCTCGCATGGCTGGTCGACGCCGCCGGGCCGACGCTCACCGTGGCAGCCACCAACGACCGGCGCCGGGTCGCCGGCCTCCGGACTCTGACCTGGCGCGCCACGGAAACCGAATTCACGACCCCCGAAGCCAATATGGAAAGCGTTCGCCTGATGCGTATCGGCAAGGCGGAGATCGAAGCCAATCCCGACGGCATCGATCTCGGCGGGCCGTTCCTGGAGACGTTGAGCGTTTTCGGCCTGTTGACCAGGGACAGCCTGGCCGATCCGACGTCTTCGGCGTTTCGGCAAGGCCTGGACATGTACCGCGAAATCACCGGCACGGCGATGGCGCATATTTGGGTCAAGTCCGTCGGCAATGGCCGGGCGACGCAGCTCGATGTCGGCCGCGCCTGGGTACGGATCAACCTGAAGGCGGCCGAGTTGGGCATCGGCATCCATCCGTTGAGCCAGGCCCTGCAGGAATATGCCGAAATGCGGCCGCATTTCGACGCGGCGCACCGCCTGCTCGATGCCGGCGACGGGGAGCGCGTGCAAATGCTGGGCCGCCTCGGATATGGTCGATCCGTCGTGCCCAGCCCGAGATGGCCGGCGAGGTCCAGGATCAGGGAGGCTTGATGGCGAAGATCGCGGAGGATCCGCTGGTATTCAGTTTCTTCAATGAAATCGGGATTATAGGCCAGCTTTCGCAAACCCTGCTCGAACGGTCCCTGCCGCAGGGGCTGAAGCTGTCGCATTTCGGCGTCCTGAACCACTTCGCGCGCCTTGGCGGCGAGAAGAATCCGGTAGAGCTGGCCCGCGCCTTTCAGGTCACCAAGGGCGCGATGACGAATACGCTGCAACGGCTGGAGGCGCGCGGGCTGGTAGACATCCGGCCCGACCCCAGCGACGGACGCGGAAAGCTGGTCGCCATCACCGACAAAGGCCTGCGGGTCCGCAACGAAGCGGTCCGGGCGCTCGCCCCGGCCATTCGCGAGCTGGCGGCCGAGTTCGATACCAAGCTGTTCCGGGACGCCTTACCGTTCCTGCAGGAGTTGCGGGCCCACCTCGACCAGGCCCGCAACACGACCGATCGGTGAGAAATTCATCTGTCTTCAATCGGTTACAGCCCCTGTTTCACTCTCGGCATCACTTCCTCGGCGAATAGGTTGAGCGTGTCCTCGACTTGGGCATGCGGCATGCCGACCCAGTGCACCGACAGGATCATGCGGTTGACGCCGAGGCGCTTGTTGTAGCCGATGATCTGCTCCGCCACTTCGTCCGGGGAGCCGAACAGGAAGCGGTCGCGGGTCAGCTCGTCGAAGTCGAGCGACAGGTCGTCGTCGCCGGCCGGCATCGCCTTGTCCTGGCCCCATTGGTGGTAGACCTTGTACTTCTCCTCCAGATAGGGCCGGGCGAGGCGGATCGCCTCGTCGCGCGAGGCGGCGACGAAGATCTCGCGCATCAGGGGCAGCTCGGCCGGCGCCGGCTTGCCGAGTTCTTCCAGCGACTGGTGGTAGAGCGAGAGCTGGCGCTCGATCGTCTCCATGCGCTGATGCGGGTTGATGAACCAGGTATCGGCCAGTTCGGCGGCGCGGCGCACCGCGCCATCGGCGTTGGCGCCCATCCAGATCGGCGGCATCGGCTTTTGCAGCGGCCTCAGGGACACCGTCGCGCCCTCGAGCTCGAAATGCGAGCCCTTGATCGAGACGTTGTCCTCGGTCCAGAGCCGCTTGATCGCTTCCAGGTTCTCGACCAGGCGCGGCACCCGTTCGGCCTGGCTGGTGCCGAAGCCCTTGAACTCGACGTCGCGGTAGCCGAGGCCGAGCCCGAACACCAGCCGCCCGCCCGACATGACGTCGAGGGTCGCCAACTGCTCCGCCATGTCGAGCGGCTTGTGCAGCGACAGCAGCACGATGCCGGTGACGATGCGCATCCGCTCGGTCTCCGCCATCAGCCGGGCGAGCAGCGGGAACTGCTGGTATTGCTGGAACGGCGCGCTGGCGTAGTGCATGCCGGTCAGCAGGTCGGCGAAGCCGAGCCGGTCGGCGAGCCGCACCTGCGCTTTCACCTCCTCGAAACGCGCCGCCATGTCGTCGCCCGCGTGATACTGCCCGCGCACGAACAGTCCGTAGGTCAGGTCACTCATTGCTTAGGGCCTCCCTGTTTCCGGCACTTGTCCAGCTATTGTGGTCGATTTTCTCGCCGAACCCCAAGTCCGCAGGGCCATCCAGGCCGGGCCGCCGCCACATTGGGCAGGACCCGCCTGATCGACAACGTCGCGGTGCCGCCCCTATCCCGGTGAGACCCGGTGTCCCGAACACGACTTCCGTCTTTAAGCTTCTGGCAAGTAGACAGGCGCTATGGTTCCGCGCGGGGCGGCCCCGCCAATACACAGACTGTAAAAGGAAGCCATCCAATCAAGGCTGTTGTCGAATTGCGAATCGTGTTACGTGATGCCGTCGAATCTCGAAGCCTGTTTTTCAAGAATACGTAATGTGATGTCTGAGCCTCGGGCGTGCGAAACTTCCCGGAATCGGTGCGGTGTTAATACTTTATTTCCGGGCGTTAGGTGCATCGGCCTGCTTTCGCTTCAGAATCCCTACCACCAGAAAAAGAATGTGAGCGCCGGATGAAACGTCTTCGCGTCACGGTTATCGACCTCGTCACGAGGGGTCCGGCCAAGCGTCTGTTCAGCCGCGTCATGAACGCGAACTACGCCAGCGTCATGCCGCAGGTCGTGGCGGTATGGTGCGAGGAGCTGGGGCATGACGTGCGCTTCGTCTGCTACACCGGCGCCGAGGACATCACCGAGGACGCCATCGGACAATCCGACCTCATCTTCATCGGCTCGTTCACGCGCTCGGCGCTGACCGCCTACGCGCTCAGCAATCTCTATCGGGGAAGCGGCGCCGTCACGGTTCTCGGCGGCCCGCATGCGCGATGCTACCCCGAGGATGCGGCGAAATACTTCGATTACGTCCTCGGATTCACCGACAAGGAAACCATCAGGGAAATCCTGGAGGATTGCGCGCCGCAACGCCCGGTCGGGAAATGCATCACCGCGGGGCGGCAGCCGGCCCATTTGCCCGGGGTCAGGGAGCGCTGGAAATTCATCAAGCCGACCATCGACAAGACCCCGGCGTTGAAGCTGATCCCGATGATCGGCAGCATGGGCTGCCCCTACACCTGCGAGTTCTGCATCGATTCCACCGTCCCCTACCAGCCGCTCGATTTCGACCAGATCGAGGAGGATCTGCGTTTCGTCGCGGGTGAGATGAAGCGTCCGATGGTGGCTTGGCACGATCCGAATTTCGGAGTGCGGTTCGATGAATACATGACGGCGATCGAGAATGCCGTCGCCCCGGGCCGGGTGAATTTCGTCGCCGAAAGCAGCCTGTCGCTCCTGTCGGAACCCAACCTGAAGCGGATGCGGGACAACGGCTTCCTCGGCATGCTGCCGGGAATCGAATCCTGGTACGAGTTCGGCAACAAATCCAAGGCGACCCGGGCGACGGGCGAGGCCAAGGTGCGGCAGATCTCGGACCATATCAACATGGTCCTCGACTATATTCCCTTCGTACAGACGAACTTCGTGCTCGGCCTCGATTGCGACGAGGGCGCGGAACCGTTCGAGCTGACCAAGAAGTTCATCGACCTGACGCCGGGTGCGTTTCCGGCGTTCTCACTGTTCAGTTGCTATGGCCGTGCCGCGCCGATGAACCTCGGGCTGCAAGGCGCTGGCCGCGTCCTGCCGTTCCCGTTTCAGTTCCTCGACAGCAATCGGGCCATGAACGTCCGGCCCGCCAACTACGGCTGGAAGGAATTCTACGATCTCGCCGTCGACGTGACGCGCTACGCCCTGTCGCCGCGGCGCATGCTCCGCCGCTTCCACGCCAACCGGGGCGTCACCACGAAGGTGCTGAACTCGACCCGCGCCGCGTCGTCAAGCAAGGTGCGGTACCAGTCCCGCGTCGGTGAATTGTTCGCGACCGATGCCGCCGTCAGGCGCTATTTCGAAGGCGAAAGCCGGAAGCTGCCGGAGTTCTACCGGGCGCAGGTCGAATCCACCCTCGGCCCGCTATGGCAGGCGCTGCCGCCGGGCGCCCTGGAGCATGACGAAAACGCCTATCTGCACAGCCAGGCGCCGGATCAGGCGTATGGCCGGCAGCCGGCCGCGCCGGTGATCCTGCCGGTCGCATCCGTGGGCGCGCAGGCAGTCTAACCGCGGAATTGTCCCCTACATTCCGCCCGGCCACTTCGGCTATGATCGCCCCGCAATAAAGAGGAGCATCATGAGCGAGAGCGAGGCGGGCGGCTGGCCCGAGGATATTTTCCGTGAGCTGACCGAGGCGGGCGTGCGTCAGGCCGCCTATGTGCCCGATGCCGGCCATACGCAGCTTATCGACCGCTGCCGGGCCGAGGCGGGGATCGACGCGGTCACCCTGACCACCGAGGAGGAGGGCGTCGCCATGCTGGCCGGCGCCTGGCTCGGCGGCCAGCGCGGCGTGCTGCTGATGCAGTCGAGCGGCGTCGGCAACTGCGTCAACATGCTGTCGCTGACCCGCACCTGCCGTTTCCCGCTCTTGATGCTGGTGACCATGCGCGGCACCTTCGGCGAGTACAATCCCTGGCAGACGCCGATGGGGCAGGCGACCGCCGGGGTGCTGCGGCTCGCCGACGTCATGGTGTTTGAGGCGGAACATCCGGCCGACGTCGGCGACACGGTGGCGGCGGCCGCCCGCATGGCCTTCGAGGGGCCGGCGGCGACCGCCGTGCTGCTGTCGCAGCGCCTGATCGGCGCCAAGAGCTTCGGCCGCCAGGATCTTCGCCAGATCGGGGGCACCCCATGACCGAGGATATCGCCCGGGCCGAGGCCTATCCGCTCGGCCGCCGCGCGGTGGTGGCGAAGCTGTTGGCGGACCGCGGCGACATGCTGCTGGTGGCCGGCCTCGGCGCGCCCAACTGGGACGTTACCGCGGCCGGCGACAGCCCGCTCAACTTCCCGCTCTGGGGCGCCATGGGCAGCGCCGCCATGGTCGGCTTCGGCCTGGCACTCGCGCAACCCGACCGCTGGGTGCTGGTGGTGACCGGCGACGGCGACATGCTGATGGGGCTCGGCAGTCTCGCCACCATCGCCGCGCGGGCGCCGGCCAACCTCGCCATCGTCGTCTGCGACAACGAGCGCTTCGGCGAGACCGGCATGCAGGCGACCCACACCGCTGCTAAGACCGACCTCACCGGCGTCGCCGCCGCCTGCGGTTTTCCGATCGCCGAGACGGTCGCCGACGAAGACGGCCTCGACCGGGCGCTGCCGCTGATCCGCGGCGCCAACAACGGCCCGGTCTTCGTCACCGTGAAGGTCCGCGCCGAGAAGCTGTCCCTGGAGATGCCGCCCAAGGACGGCGCCTACCTGAAGGACCGCTTCCGCGTCGCCCTGCTCGGCGCGGACGCCATATTGCGCTGAGCCCGCCCAGCTCACGTCATCGCGAGGCCCGCAGGGCCGTGGCGATCTCGTGACCGTGGAGAGCGGGACATCGAGATTGCCGCGCTGCGCTCGCAATGACTTGGAAGGGCGTGCGGATTCGTGAATGGCCGACGCGGTCCGAGAAGCTAGAATGAGCGGCAGATAAGGGGAGGGAAAAATGAGTCTCGACGACGTGAAAGCGCTGACCTTCGATACCGGCGGCACCATTCTCGACTGGCATACCGGCTTCTCGACGGCGCTGGCCGAGACCGGGGCGAAATACGGCCTGGAGAAGGACTGGCCGGCGATTACCAACGAGCTTCGGCGCCGGTCGCTCAAGCGCATGCTGAACCTCGGGGAAAACGAGCCGCCGGCCTACAACTTCGACGACTCGCACCGCACGACGCTCGACGAGGTCATCGCCGAGAACGGCCTCGACGCCTTCACGGAAGAGGACCGCCGCGCCATCTGGTGGGACCGGGCGCACAGCTTCAAATGCTGGCCGGACTTCCCCGATACGCTGCCGAAGCTTCGGGCCAAGTTCATCTGCGCCTCGTTCACGATCTTGAGCTTCCGGATCATCATCGACACGGCCAAGGCCAACGGCATCAGTTGGGACGCGGTGATCTCCTGCGAGGCGATCGGCAAGTACAAGATCCTGCCGGAATCCTATCTGACGGCGGCGAAGTTCCTGCAGCTCGAGCCCGGCGAATGCTGCATGGTCGCCTGCCACAACTTCGACCTCGACGCGGCCAAGGCGGCCGGCTTCAAGACCGCCTTCGTGCGCCGGCCGGATGAATGGGGCGCCGAAGGCCCGCCCGACCCGGAGCCGAACCCGCAGCACGACATCATTGTCGACAGCTTCCCCGATCTGGCGCGCAGCTTGGGCGCCTGAGGCGTCGCAATCGCGCCGGAACCCGTCCATTGCGGCATTGTCCGGCGGAATAGGCATCGTCTATAAACGCCGCGAGACAACGAAAACACCGAGCGGCGCCGCGCGGGCGCCCGACGGGGGTGGGCGTGCAGCGCTATTCGATCTTCAGCCTGGTTCGGAACGCACTCGCCTACCACAGGAACTGGCAGCAGGCGTGGCGCAGCCCGGAGCCGAAGCCGGCCTATGACGCCATCGTCGTCGGCGGCGGCGGCCACGGCCTCGGCACCGCCTACTACCTGGCCAAGGAGTGCGGCCTCAACAGCGTCGCGGTGCTGGAGAAGGCCTGGCTCGGCGGCGGCAATACCGGGCGCAACACCACCATCATCCGCGCCAACTATTTGCAGGACGAGAGCACCGGCATCTATGCCCATGCGCTCGACCTCTGGGACGGCCTGAGTGCCGAGCTCAACTACAACGTGATGTATTCGAAGCGCGGCGTGCTGCACCTGGCCCATAACCAGCACGATTTGAAGGAGCTGGCGCGGCGCCACGCCGCCAACCGGATGCAGGCCAACCCGCTCGAGTTCATGACCCCGGCGCAGGTCAAGGCCTTCGTGCCGATCATCAACATCTCGCCCGATTCCCGCTATCCGGTGCTGGGCGGCAGCCTGCAGCGCCGCGCCGGCGTCGCCCGCCACGACGCGGTCGCCTGGGGCTATGCCCGGGCGGCGGATGCGCTGGGCGTCGACATCATCCAGAACTGCGAGGTGACCGGCTTCCGGATCGAGCAGGGCGCGGTCAAGGGCGTCGAGACGACGCGCGGCTTCATCTCCGCGCCCAAGGTCGGCTGCGTCGCCGCCGGCCATTCCTCGGTGCTGGCGGCGATGGCCGGCCTGCGCCTACCGATCGAGCGCCACCCGCTGCAGGCGCTGGTCTCCGAGCCCCTGAAGCCCTGCTTCGACACCGTCGTCATGTCGAACACGGTGCATGTCTATGTCAGCCAGTCGGACCGGGGCGAGCTGGTGATGGGCGCCGGCATCGACGCCCATACCGGCTATTGCCAGCGCGGCTCGCCGCCGCCGATCGAGCATCTGCTGTCGGCGGCGATGGAGCTCTACCCGGTGTTCAGCCGCTTGCGCCTGATGCGCCTGTGGGGCGGCATCGTCGATATCTGCCCGGACGCCAGCCCGCTGATCACCAAGACGCCGATCCTGGGGCTCTATTTCAACTGCGGCTGGGGCACCGGCGGCTTCAAGGCGACGCCGGGCTCGGCGCATGTCTTCGCCCACACCATGGCGGCCGACGAGCCCCACCCCCTGGCCGCGCCGTTCCGGCTCGAACGCTTCACCACCGGCGACCTGGTCGACGAGAACCTGGCCGCCGCGGTGGCGCATTAAAGGTCGGTCGTATGCTGCTGATTACCTGTCCCTATTGCGGTGCGCGCTCGGAGGAGGAGTTCGCCTATGGCGGCGAGGGGCATATCGCGCGGCCGGCCGAGCCGGACGCGCTTAGCGATGCCGAATGGGCCGACTACCTGTTCATGCGGCGCAATCCTAGGGGGCCGCATTACGAGCGCTGGGTGCATGCCCATGGCTGCCGGCGCTGGTTCAACGCGCTGCGCGATACGGCGACCAACCGCATCCTCGCGACCTACCGCGTCGGCGACCCCAAGCCCGAGATCAAGCCGGACATCCCGCCGGAGACGGAAGCGTGACCGGCGCTTTCCGTTTGCCCGAGGGCGGAAGGGTGGACCGCGACCGGCCGCTCGGCTTCGAGTTCGACGGCCGGCGCTACCGGGGCCTCGCCGGCGACACCCTGGCCTCGGCGCTGCTCGCCAACGGCGTGCATCTGGTCGGGCGCAGCTTCAAGTACCACCGTCCGCGCGGGATCTATTCGGCGGGGCCGGAGGAACCCAA
>CAJHXX010000243.1_pt1 | contig 11100 bp, 9 predicted proteins | sample 9198511 | NCBI WGS metagenome assembly CAJHXX01 (sample SAMEA7708325, study PRJEB35096) | sediment metagenome | biome: marine neritic benthic zone biome [ENVO:01000025]; feature: sediment [ENVO:00002007]; material: shallow marine sediment [ENVO:03000034] sea grass bed [ENVO_01000059] ...
CCGCCAACCGGCCCGAGGATGCGCCGATCGGCCTGATTCCGGTCGATGCGCTCTACAGCCCGGTGCGCAAGGTCGCCTACAAGGTCGAGAACACCCGCGAAGGCCAGGTGCTCGACTACGACAAGCTGACCATGGAGGTCGAGACCAACGGCTCCGTGGCGCCGGAGGACGCGGTCGCCTATGCGGCGCGCATCCTGCAGGACCAGCTCGACCTGTTCGTCAGCTTCGAGGAGCCGCGCGAGGAAGTGCGCGAGGAGGCGCCGATCGAGCCGGAATTCAACCCGGCGCTGCTGAAGAAGGTCGACGAGCTCGAGCTGTCGGTGCGTTCGGCCAACTGCCTGAAGAACGACAACATCATCTATATCGGCGACCTCATCCAGAAGACCGAGGCGGAAATGTTGCGCACGCCGAATTTCGGCCGCAAGTCGCTGAACGAGATCAAGGAAGTGCTGGCCCAAATGGGCCTGCATCTCGGCTTGGAAGTGCCCGACTGGCCGCCCGAGAACATCGAGGACCTGGCCAAGCGCTTGGAGCACGAGTACTGAGTCGGGCCGCGTCAGGGGAGTTGAGAAACCATGCGTCATCGCAAAAAAGGGCGGAAGCTGAGCCGCGACAGCGCCCATCGCAAGGCCATGTTCGCCAATATGGCGGTGGCGCTGATCAAGCATGAGCAGATCACCACGACACTGCCGAAGGCGAAGGAGCTCAGGCCGATCGTCGATAAGCTGATCACCCTCGGCAAGCGCGGCGGCCTGCACGCGCGGCGCCAGGCGCTGGCCCGGCTGCCGGAGAAGTCGGCGGTCGACAAGCTGTTCTCGACGCTGGCCGAACGCTATGCCGAGCGGCCCGGCGGCTATACCCGGGTGCTGAAGGCCGGCCACCGCTATGGCGACGCGGCCGATATGGGCGTGATCGAGCTGGTCGACCGCGACACGGACGCCAAGGGCCAGGACTCCGGTCCGTTGCCCGGCGAAGAGGAAGAAGCCGCGGCCTGATCGGCTCGTCGAGCCGGGAAGACCCAGCAGGGGCAGCCGAAGCGGCTGCCCTTTGCGTATTTCAGCCGCTAAACTCGGCCGTCGATCCGTATCCGTAGACCGGGAGCTTGGCGTACAAGCAATGTCGCAAACATTGTCGAGAAAGTCCTGTTTGTGGCCGGTGATGCTGCTGCTGTTCGGCCTCTATCAGGTGGTGGCCGTCCAGCCGGCGGCGGCCGACCGCCATCGCGTGGTGCCACGCAGCGCCGCCGAGGTGAAGCTCTCCTACGCGCCGCTGGTGAAACGGGTGGCGCCGGCGGTGGTCAATATCTATGCCCAGCGGGTGGTGCGCACGGGCGGCCAACGGCTGTTCGACGACCCGTTCTTCCGCCGCTTCTTCGGCGATGATTTCCTGCGCATTCCGGAGCGCGAGCAGGTGCAGAAGTCGCTCGGCTCCGGCGTCGTCATCCGGCCCGAGGGCATCGTCGTCACCAACAACCACGTGATCGAGGGCGCGACCGAGATCACCATCGTGCTGAACGACCGGCGCGAGTTCGATGCCGAGATCCTGCTGGCGGATGCCAAGAGCGATCTGGCGGTCCTCAAGGTGGCGACCGGCGGGCTGAAGATGGAGCATCTGACGCTCGCGGATTCCGACGATCTGGAGGTCGGCGATGTCGTGCTCGCGATCGGCAACCCGTTTGGCGTCGGCCAGACGGTGACCCAGGGCATCGTCTCGGCGCTGGCGCGCACCAACGTCTCCAGCTCCGGCCTGCAGGCCTTCATTCAGACCGACGCGGCGATCAATCCGGGCAATTCGGGCGGCGCGCTGGTGGCGCTGGACGGCGATCTGGTCGGCGTCAACACGGCGATCTTCTCGCGTTCCGGCGGCAGCCACGGCATCGGCTTCGCCATCCCCTCGAACCTGGTGGCGGCGGTCGTGCGCGGCGCGTTGACGGGCGGGCGCATCGTCCGGCCGTGGTTCGGCGCGTCGGGCCAGCCGGTCGATCGGGATGTGGCGGCGAGCCTCGGGCTCGACCGCCCCGGCGGCGTGCTGATCAACGGATTGCACCCCAAGGGGCCGGCGGCCAAGGCCGGGCTGCGCGTCGGCGACGTGCTGGTTGCGGTGAACGGCCATCCGGTGGTCGATTTCGAGGGCCTGAATTTCCGCATTGCCACGCTCGAGCCGGGCAAGGCCGCCAGCATCGCGGTGTTGCGGCGCGGCCGGTCGATCGAGCTGGATCTGGCGCTGGAACCGCCGCCGGAGGACCCGCCGCGTGACATGACGCTGTTGAAAGGCCGGCATCCGGTTAGCGGCGCCGAGGTCGGCAACCTGTCGCCCGCCTTGGCCGAAGAGCTCGGCATGGAGATGATGGCGGAGGGTGTCGTGGTGGTCCGGGTGCGGCGCGGCAGTCCGGCGCATCGCAGCCGGCTCAGGCCGAACGACGTCCTCGTCGCCCTGAACGACAAGGAGATCAAATCGGTCGCCGCGCTCAAGCGGATGCTGCGGGGCAATCGGGCGGAGTGGCACTTCGTGCTGCGTCGCGGTCAAAAGCTGTTGAACCTGGTGGTCCGCTCGTGAGCACGCTGTTCGAGGCCGCCGGGCTGGAGAAGGATGCGCCCCGTCCGCTGGCCGATCGTCTGCGGCCGGCGAGCCTCGAGGAAGTATTGGGCCAGGACCACCTGCTGCAGGGCGATGGCCCGATCGCGCGCATGCTCGGCGCCGGCAGGTTGTCGTCGCTGGTTCTCTGGGGCCCGCCCGGCAGCGGCAAGACCACAATCGCGCGGCTGCTTGCGGATCGCGTCGGGCTCGAGTTCACCCAGCTCTCTGCCGTATTTTCCGGCGTCGCCGACCTGCGCAAGGCATTCGAGGCGGCGCGCGTGCTGCGCGCGCAGGGCCGCGGCACGCTGTTGTTCGTTGACGAGATCCACCGCTTCAACCGCGCGCAGCAGGACGGCTTCCTGCCCTATGTCGAGGACGGTACGGTGATCCTGGTCGGCGCGACCACCGAGAACCCGTCGTTTGAGCTCAATGCGGCATTGTTGTCGCGTTGCGAGGTGTTGGTCCTGAACCGGCTCGATGACGTGGCGCTGGAGGAGCTGCTCCGCCGCGCCGAGGCGACGATGGCGCGCGAGTTGGTGCTCGACGACGACGCCCGCGCCGCGCTCAAGGACATGGCCGACGGCGACGGACGGTTCCTGCTCAACCTGACCGAGGACGTGTTCGACATCGCCGCCGAGCAGCCGCTCGACCGGGCGGCGCTGGTCCGCACCGTGCAGCGCCGGGCGCCGATCTACGACAAGGCGCAGGAAGGCCATTACAACCTGATCAGCGCGCTGCACAAGTCGCTGCGCGGCTCGGACACCGACGCGGCGCTCTATTGGCTGGCGCGCATGCTGGAGGCGGGCGAGGAGCCGCTCTACATTGTCCGCCGGCTGGTGCGGTTCGCGGTCGAGGATATCGGCCTCGCCGATCCGAGCGCCTTGGTTCAGGCGCTCGCCGCCAAGGACGCCTACGACTTCCTCGGCTCGCCGGAGGGGGAACTGGCGCTGGTCCAGCTGGTGATCTATCTCGGTACCGCGCCGAAATCCAACGCCGCCTACAAGGCCGAAGGCGCGGCCCGGCGCGCGGCCAAGGCGTCCGGCTCCGTGATGCCGCCGAAGCACATCCTGAACGCGCCGACCCGGCTGATGCGCGACCTCGGCTATGCGGACGGCTATGTCTACGACCACGCCACGGCGGAAGGCTTCTCCGGCCAGGACTACTTCCCCGAGGACATGGAGCGGCAGCGCTTCTACCAGCCGACCGACCGCGGCTTCGAGCGCGACATCGCCAAGCGGCTCGCCTATTGGGACAAGCTGCGCCGCCAAGGCGGCGAGACGTGAAGCTGGTGCTGGCGATCGCGCTCGGCGGCGCGCTCGGCGCCGTCGGCCGGCATTATGTCGGCGCCACCGCGCTCCGCGTTCTGGGCTCGGGCTTTCCGGCCGGCACCCTGACCGTCAATATCGTCGGCTCGGTCGCCATGGGCGTGCTGATCGAGCTGATGGCGCTCAAGATCTCGCCGAGCCTGGAGATGCGCGCCTTCCTGACCGTCGGGCTGCTCGGCGGCTTCACCACCTTCTCGACCTTCTCGCTCGATACCGCGCTGTTGTATGAACGCGGTGAGCCGCTTGTCGCCTTCGGCTATGTGGTGGCGTCGGTTATCTGTTCCATCGGCGGGCTGTTCGCCGGCATGCACCTGATGCGCCAGGTCTTGATGTGAGCGCGCTCCGGACCGTCACCGTGGAACCGGGCGAGCGCGACATGCGGCTCGACCGCTGGTTCCGCAGCCGCTATCCGCAACTGACCCAGGGCCGCCTGCAGAAGCTGTTGCGCACCGGACAGGTCCGGGTCGACGGCAAGCGGGTCAAGGCGGGCCAGCGCCTGAGCCCGGGCCAGCAGGTCCGGGTGCCGCCCTTGCCGGCCGCGCCGCCCCCGTTTCCGCTGGCGCTCCCGCTCGGCGAGGCCGAGATCCGGGCGTTGCGCGAGCGGGTCATCCATATGGACGACGCGGTGCTGGTGATCGACAAGCCGGCCGGCCTCGCGGTCCAGGGCGGCACCGGGCAGCGCCGCCACCTCGACCTGATGCTCGACGCCCTGAAGATGGGTGCGCCGGAGCGGCCGCGGCTGGTGCACCGCCTAGACAAGGACACCTCCGGCGTGCTGGTGCTGGCGCGCCACCGCCGCGCCGCCGCGGCGCTGGCGGATGCCTTCCGTGCCAAGACCGCGGTCAAGCTCTACTGGGCGCTGGTGGTCGGCGTGCCGCGGCCGCGCCGCGGCACCATCGATCTGGCGCTCGCCAAGCGGCCAGGCGCAACCGGCGAGCGCGTCGTCGCCGATCGGAGCGGCCGGCGGGCGCTGACCCACTATGCGGTGGTCGAGAACGCCGGCCAGCGCGCCGCCTGGCTCGCCCTGATGCCGCTCACCGGCCGCACCCACCAGCTGCGCGCCCATTGCGCCGAAATGGGCACGCCGATCGTCGGCGACGGCAAATACGGCGGCGCCGACGCCGAGCTGGCTGGCGATTTCGGCCGCGGCCTGCATCTGCTGGCGCGTTCGCTCAACCTACCGCATCCGGATGGCGGTCGGCTCGAGGTGAGCGCCGAGCTGCCGCCGCATATGGCGCAAAGCTTTGCCGCCCTCGGTTTTCGCGCCGGCGACTATGTCGATCCGTTCGCCGGGCTACCTGACGGAACCATGCCATGAAAATAGACCGTTTCGATCTGACGCGCCGTGCCGTCCTGCAGGGGGCGGCGGTATCGTTGCTGCCTCTGCCGGCGATGGCGGTCGCGGCGCCGCCGAGAATCCTGCGGGCCGCGCCGGCCCTGGCACCGGTCGCCGCGCCGGAGCATGCCGAGACCCGGGTCTGGGGCTACGACGGGTCGGTGCCGGGCCCGACCCTTCGGGTCCGCCAGGGCGACACGCTCCACGTTCGTTTCGAGAACGGGCTGCCACAGCCCTCATCGATCCACTGGCATGGCCTCCGGCTCGACAACGCCATGGACGGCGTCGCCGGCCTGACCCAGGCGCCGGTGCCGCCCGGCGGCAGTTTCGACTACAGCTTCACCGCGCCGGACGCCGGCACCTTCTGGTACCACCCGCATTTCCGTTCCTGGGAGCAGATGGCGCGCGGCCTCTACGGCGCGCTGATCGTCGAGGAGCCGGCGCCGCCGGCCGTCGACCGCGATCTGGTGCTGATGTTCGACGATTGGCGGATCGACGAGGCCGGCCAGGTCGATGAAGCGAGCCTCGGCAGCATGATGGATGCGAGCCATGCCGGCCGGCTCGGCAATTGGCTGACCGTCAATGGCCGCTCGCGGCCGGAGATCGCGGTCGCCAAGGGCGAGCGGCTCAGGCTGCGGCTGGTCAATGCCGCCAATTCGCGCATCCTGTCGCTCGCCTTCGAGGACCATCTGGTGCAGGTGATCGCGATCGACGGCCAGCCTGTCGCGCCCTATCCGGCCGAGCACGGCGTCGTCGTGCTGGCGCCGGCGCAGCGGGTCGACCTGATTGTCGATGCCGGCCTCGACCCGGGATCCCGCACCGCCATCCTGGCGGTTTCCGCCCGCGACCGGTTGGAATCGGCCTACCTTGCCTATGACCGGGCCAGGGTTCGGCGCGAGTCGCCTTCCGCCGCGCCGATCCGGTTGCCGGACAACCCGTTGCCGAAGCGCCTCGATCTGGACGGCGCAAAGGTGGTCGATCTGGTGATGGAAGGCGGCGCCATGGGCCGGATGGGCGCCGCGACCTTCCGGGGCCGGCGGCTCGGCATCCGCGAGCTGGCGCAGCAGGGCATGATCTGGGCATTCAACGGCGTCGCGGGCCGGACCGACACGCCCCTGCTCGAGGTGCCGCGCGGGCGGACCGTGGCGATCGATATGATCAACGACACCGGCTGGCCGCACGCCATGCACCTGCACGGCCACCATTTTCGCGTGGTTTGGCGGAACGGCAAGGTGACGCCGGGCGAGCCCTGGCGCGATACCGTGCTGCTCGACCGCGGCGAAAAGGCGCGCATCGCCTTCGTCGCCGACAATCCGGGCAAGTGGCTGTTCCACTGCCATATGCTGGAACATCAGGCGGCCGGGATGTCCACCTGGATCTCGGTTGGCGGCTAGAGCAATATCCGACCGTTTGGAACCGGTTCGGTTCCAAACGGTCGGATAAAATTGCTCTACTTCTCAATAAGATAGAGCAGCATTATCCGTCAATTGGATCGCTGAAAGCGATTCCAACTGACGGATGCTGCTCTAGTTCACCCTCTGCCGCGATAAGGCGCGACGCCCTGGTCGGGCAGCCACAGCCCTTCCGGCGGCGCGCCGGTCTGGTAGAACACGTCGATCGGCATGCCGCCGCGCGGATACCAGTAACCGCCGATCCTGAGCCATCGCGGCGCCAGCGTGTCGGTCAGCCGATGGGCGATCGCGAGCGTGGTATCCTCATGAAAGGCCCCGTGGTTGCGGAACGCGCCGAGATAGAGCTTGAGCGACTTGCTCTCGACCAACAGCTTGTCGGGCAGGTAGTCGATCACCAGATGGGCGAAGTCGGGCTGCCCGGTGATCGGACAGAGGCAGGTGAATTCGGGGCAGGTGAACCGCACCAGGTAGCTGTCGCCCGGATGCGGATTGTCGACCGTCTCCAATACCGCCTCGTCGGGGGATTTCGGCGGCTCGGTCGGCTTGCCCAATTGCGTCAGCCGTTCTTCCGCCACCGGCCGGTCTCCTTGGGTGCAATCAATGGCGCGCGGCCAATGCCTGCCACAATATCGGCATTGCGTCGACTTTTCGACCCTTCGGATCTGCCGCCCGGCGCGGTGCAGTTCCGGTAACCGACTGAACGGAAGCCAGGTTTTCAGGAATGTCCGGCCGGTCGCCGGCTCAGTTCTGCGCTGTTTCGCTGAAGGATTCCGCCGCCTGGTTGGCTTCGTAGACAGTCTCCGGAGGATGGAAGTCGAAAGCCCGGTTCAGGAAGCGGTAGATCTGCCCTTGCAGGTTGTTGCTGCCCAGGAAGGTCATCGCCATGAACGCCATCTTGTGATCGTACTGATAGGCGATCCGCTCGGGACGCCCCATGCTTTGCCACAGCCGTTCGCGGCCCGCCTCGGGCAGGCAGCTGTCGTTGGCCGCCTCGATCAGCAAGACCCGGCTCGGGTCGACCTTGCCGGCATGGGTGACAGGGTCGATGGTGGCAAGATAGGGCTTGATCCGATCCGCGAAGTAATCGACGGTCCAGCCGAAGCGCTTGGTGATGCCCTTGCGCACCCGCCCCATCCGGCTGTCGCAGACCATGAAGGCGGTGTACAATTCGGCGCCGCCCATGACCAGGATGCCGGCGTCGACGCGCGGCTCGTGGGCCACGACGACGCTGCTGAGGATCGCGCTCATGCTGAAGCCGATCAGGGCGATGCGGTCGGAATCGACCTCGGGCTGGGCTTCTGCCCAATCGACCAGGCGCCGGATGTCGATCACCGTGCTGGTGAAGCGTCGCACCATGCGATCGACCTGGGACAGGAATATTTGCTCCGTGCGTGCCTCGGCCAGCGCCGACCAATCGAACAGTGTATGGTCGCCAAGCACCTGCAGGATGTCGACCGCCCCGCCGCTGCGCTGTCTCAAATCACGCGTGATCGTATTCGGCGGATAGGTATGCATGCCCCAGACCGGCAGCACGATGACCAGCGGCCGCGGCCCCGGGTGCTTGCCCCGGTAATAGCGGGCGGTCACGAGATTCCCGGTCTGGCCGTTCTCGCCGACGGAGCGCATGGTGAATGATTCGACCGAATAATCGTCAGTTTGCCACGCCGGCACGCTGTTCGGATAGGTCCATCCGTCTTGATATGCGAACGGATCCGATCGCTGGGCGGCGGGCAGCAGCCGCGCGCGCTCATAGCTGGCTTGGAAGGGGTAATGGACTCGCGAAGCACAACCGGAAAGCGCCACCGCCGCGACAGCGGCCGCAAGCCAAGCGTTTCGAACCATGCTCCCCGTGATTGCGCGCAAGAGATCATTAACCATTCTGAAAGCCGACGGCACAACACAAACGTCGGCGTTGGGTTGACCTAGAGGATGATCTCGTGCCGCCACTGACCGCGAAGAGCCAGATATGTCTTACTACGCACTTCTTCATGTTGATCAACTTGTTTTTTTTGAGAGATCAACTTGCCGACGTGCGGCACGGAAATAAATCCCCTTATTCCGAGTTGGCGATATTGTGGATACCGGTTTCGAACGGTATGTCCGGCCCCGTCCCCGAGGTGCCTACCGAATGTCGAGAGGATGCCCGCGATTCATTAACGGGGGCCTAAGAGGAGACTCACAAACTGTGGCAGATTGGCTACAATCCGGCCGCGCCGGCCGGTCACTCGCGGGCGCCGGATTGATGGATTGCGCGTGATAAAACGGTTCTACACGGAGGTGGCGGTTGCCGGGCAGGCGGGCGGCCTGGTCGTCACCCTCGACGGGCGGCCGATCAAGACACCGGCCAAGGCGGTCCTGGCGGTGCCGGCGCGGGCGTTGGCCGAGGCGGTGGCCGGGGAATGGCGGGCGCAGGGCGACGAAGTGCGCCCGCGCGAGATGCCGATGACCCGGCTGGCCAGCACGGCGATCGACCGCGTCGCCCGCCACCGGGCGGAGATCGTCGATGCCGTCACGGCCTATGGTGCCAACGACCTGGTCTGCTACCGGGCCGAGCAGCCGACCGTGCTTGTGGCACGCCAGCAGGCCGGCTGGCAGCCGCTGTTGGACTGGCTGGCGCGGCGCCACGGCGTGCGGCTCGCGGTCACCGCCGGCATCGTCCCTGTCGGTCAGTCGGAGGCGGCGCTGGCACGGCTCCGCAGGCTGGTCGCCGATTTCGACGACTTCCCGCTTGCCGCCTTGCAGTCGGCGACGGCCGCGACCGGCTCGCTGGTGATCGCGCTGGCGCTGCTCGACGGCGTGGTCGACACTGGGGCCGCATTCGAAGCCAGTCAGGTGGACGAAACCTTTCAGACCGAGCAATGGGGCGAGGACGCCGAGGCGGCCGAGGCACGCGCCGCCCTGGCGCGCGACCTGGCCGATGCCGCCCGGTTCATGACGCTGCTCGGCACCTAAGCGGGCGCGCGCTGGCGCGCATGCCGCTAAGATGTTATTTCCACGCGATTTCACGTCCCGCGCCGACCACAGAAGCGAAACCGGGGAGAAACAACCGTGCAGGACATCATCCAGGAACTCGAGGAAAAAAGGGTCCAGGCACGCGCCGGCGGCGGCGAGCGCCGGATTGAGGGCCAGCACGCCAAGGGCAAGCTGACCGCGCGCGAACGGCTGGAGCTGCTGCTCGACGAGGGCTCGTTCGAGGAATGGGACATGTTCGTCGAGCACCGCTGCGCCGACTTCGCCATGGACGAGCAGAAGTATCCCGGCGATGGCGTTGTCACCGGCTACGGCACCGTCAACGGCCGGCTGGTGTTCGTGTTCAGCCAGGACTTCACGGTGTTCGGCGGCTCGCTGTCGGAGATGCATGCGCGCAAGATCTGCAAGATCATGGACAAGGCGATGCTGGTCGGCGCGCCGGTGATCGGCCTGAACGATTCCGGCGGTGCCCGCATCCAGGAGGGCATCGACAGCCTGGCGGGCTATGCCGACGTGTTCCAGCGCAACGTTATGGCCTCCGGCGTGGTGCCGCAGATCTCGGTGATCATGGGCCCCTGCGCCGGCGGCGCGGTCTATTCGCCGGCGATGACCGACTACATCTTCATGGTCAAGGATTCGTCCTACATGTACGTTACCGGCCCCGACGTGGTGAAGACGGTGACCCAGGAAGTGGTGAGCCATGAAGAGCTCGGCGGTGCCATCACCCACACCACCAAGTCCTCGGTCGCCGACAACGCCTTCGAGAACGACGTCGAGGCGATGGCGGAAGTGCGCCGCTTCGTCGACTTCCTGCCGGCCTCCAACAAGGAGAAACCGCCGGTCCGTCCGACCTACGATCCGCCGGCGCGCCAGGAGATGTCGCTCGACAGCCTGACCCCGGCCAACCCGAACAAGCCCTATGACATGATGGAGCTGATCACCAAGGTAGTCGACGAAGGCGACTTCTTCGAGCTGCAGCCGGGCTTCGCCGGCAACATCGTCACCGGCTTCGGCCGCATGGAGGGCACGACCGTCGGCATCGTCGCCAACCAGCCGATGGTGTTGGCCGGCTGCCTGGACATCGATTCCTCGCGCAAGGCGGCGCGCTTCGTCCGCTTCTGCGACTGCTTCAACATCCCGATCGTCACCTTCGTCGACGTGCCCGGCTTCCTGCCCGGCACGGCGCAGGAATATGGCGGCATCATCAAGCACGGCGCCAAGCTGCTGTTCGCATATGCCGAGGCGACGGTGCCGAAGGTGACGGTGATCACCCGCAAGGCCTATGGCGGCGCCTACGATGTCATGAGCTCCAAGCACTTGCGCGGCGACATTAACTTCGCCTGGCCAAGCGCGGAGATCGCGGTGATGGGCTCGAAGGGGGCGGTGGAGATCATATTCCGCGCCGACATCGGCGACGCCGACAAAATCCAGCAGCGCACCGACGACTATCAGCAAAAGTTCGCCAATCCGTTCATCGCGG
>CAJHXX010000106.1_pt1 | contig 11043 bp, 9 predicted proteins | sample 9198511 | NCBI WGS metagenome assembly CAJHXX01 (sample SAMEA7708325, study PRJEB35096) | sediment metagenome | biome: marine neritic benthic zone biome [ENVO:01000025]; feature: sediment [ENVO:00002007]; material: shallow marine sediment [ENVO:03000034] sea grass bed [ENVO_01000059] ...
GGTGGAACAGCGCCAGCGCGATCGCCAGGCTGGCGGCGACCAGCGCCACCGTGCGCGCCAGGTTGACGCCGCGCCCGGCCAGTGCCTGCTCCAGCAGCGACAGGCTGCGGATCTCGCCGTATTCGAGACGCGGGGAGGGTTGGGTCATGACGTGCGCGGCGCGGCGGCCGGGACCCGCGCTGTCGGCGGGTCCCGGCGCCGTTCGATCACTTCGCCTTCACGCCCTTCTCGTCGTAGAAGCGCTGGGCGCCCGGATGCACCGGGATCTTGGCGCCGAGCAGCGCGTCCTCCAGCTTGACCGAGTTCCAGACCTTCTTGACCTTGACGAATTCGCCGTGGTTGTCCCAGAGCGCCTTGGCCATCTGATAGACCACGTCGTCGGCCAGGTCCTTGTGCACCACCAGCACGGTGACGACGCCGAGCGTCGGCACGTCGCCGGGCAGGCCTTCATAGGCGTCCTTCGGGATCACCGTATCGATATAGCCCGGGTTGTCGGCCATGAACTTGGCGCGCACCGCGTCGTCGACGGCCAGGAAGCGGACGCCCGGATTGAAGTTGAGGTCGATGAAGGAGGCCTGCGGCACGCTGGTCAGGCCCATGAAAGCATCGATATGCCCGTCCTTCATCAGCGCGACCGAGTCCGAATACGAGACGTGGTGGATCGTGCCGCCGTTCTTCTTCACGTCGTCGACGTTGAAGCCGTAATAGGTGAGCAGCAGCTCGGTCGCGGCGTAGCCGGACCATTTGGCCTTGCCGGGGCTGATGTTCTTGTCCTTCAGGTCGGCGTAGGACATGACCTTGGAATCCTTCGGCACCGCGGTCTGCAGGGCGGCCGGATAGAGCGTCGCGAAATGCCGTACATTGCCTTGCGCCTTGGTGAACTTGCCCTGGCCCTTCGAGCCATTGAAGGCGGTATGGGCGTAGGACCAGCCGAGCTCCGCCTCGGCCCTGTTCACATCCTGCACGTTGGAGACGCCGCCGCCGGGGCCGTTCGAGGTGGCGATGCCGGGCACGTTCTTGCCCAGCACCTCGGCGATCTTGGCGCCGAGCGGATACCAGCTGCCGCCGGCCGGTCCCGACACCATGCGGACGAAGGTCTCGGCGTTGGCGGCCGTCGCCGCCAGCAGGCCGGCGAGCGCCAGTGGCGCCAGCCGGAAGAGGAATTTGCCCGTGGGTTTCATGAGACGAGTACTCCCTGATTCTTTTTGCCGGGGCGGCCGGGCCGCCCGTCTTCCCGCCAAGCGTGGCATCGCTCCGCCGCCGCCGCAAGCATTTTGCTGCCCGACCTTATTGCTTTAGGTAGTCTGCCGGAGATGGCCCGGCCCGGCCCGATGTGGCATGCTTCGCCCTGCACCTGCGGTCAGCGGCAAGGGAGGCGCGCGATGGCAACGATGCGCACGATCCGGGGCGGCGACGGCCTGATGCTGTCGGTCGGCGAATGGGGCAAGGCCGACGGCCGGCCGATCCTGCTGATCCACGGATTCTCGCAAAGCCATCTCTGCTGGTCGGCACAAATGAACAGCAATCTGGCCGGCGAATTCCGCCTGGTCGCGCTCGACCTGCGCGGCCACGGCATGTCGGAAAAGCCGCTCGCCAGGGAGAACTACAACGACGGCCGGCTCTGGGCCGAGGACATCGCCGCGGTGATCGACGAGCTGGCGCTGGCTCGCCCGGTGCTGGTCGGCTGGTCCTATGGCGGCTTCGTCATGTCGGACTACGTAAGCTATTACGGCCAGGACGCCATTGCCGGCATCAACTTCGTCGGCGCCGCGGTCAAGCGGTCCGAGGCCAACCCGATGGCGGGGCCGGGTATCCGCGACAATGCCGAGGCCATGACGGCCGACGATCTGGCCGACAACATCGCCGGGGTGCGGCGGTTCCTGCGCGCCTGCACCGCCGAGCCGCTCGACCAGGACGCCTTCGAGACCGCGCTCGCCTACAACATGGTGGTGCCGGCCCGGGTGCGCGCCGGCCTGATCGGCCGCGAGCTCGACTTCGACGCGGTGCTGGAGGCTCTTGAGCTGCCGGTTCTGGTGACCCACGGCAAGGCCGACCAGGTGGTGCTGCCGGCGATGGGCGAGCACATCCTGACCAAGGTGGCGGGCGCCGAGGCGTCGTTCTATGGCGGCGTCGGCCATAGCCCCTTCCTGGAGGACCCGGAGCGCTTCAACCGCGAACTCGCCGACTTCACCCGCCGCGCCAATGCGGCCTGATCCATCCAGCACGGGAGATCGACCCATGTCGTTGAAAGACCAAGCGGACGCCTTGTTGAAGTCATCCGCCGACGCCGGCGACGTGCCGGGCGTGGTCGCGCTCGCGACCGACCGGGACGGTAATCTCTACGAGGGCGGCTTCGGCGAGCGGGTCCTGGGCGGCGGCGCCGCAATGACCCCGGACACCGTGGTCTGGATCGCCTCGATGACCAAGGCGGTCACCGCCGCCGCGGCGATGCAGCTGGTCGAGCAGGGCAGGCTCGACCTCGACGCGCCGGCCAGCGACGTGATCCGCTACCTCGCCGACGTGCCGGTGCTGGAAGGCTTCGATCGCGGCGGCCAGCCGGTCGAGCGGGCGCCGGCGCGGCCGATCACGCTCCGTCACCTGCTGACCCACACCGCCGGCTTCGCCTATGAGATCTGGCAGCAGCCGATCATCGACTATCAGGAGGCCAAGGAGCTGCCGGGCATCACCTCCTGCGAGAACGCGGCGCTGAAGACACCGCTGCTGTTCGATCCGGGGACCCGCTGGGAGTACGGCATCAACATCGACTGGGTCGGCAAGATGGTCGAGGCGGTGAGCGGCCAGGCGCTCGGCGCCTATATGCAGGAGCATATCTTCGAGCCGCTCGGTATGGCCAGCACCGCCTTCAAGATCACCGACGACATGCGGGCGCGCCTCGCCAAGATCCATCAGCGCGAGGCGGGCGGCTTCGAGGTGCTCGACGACCTGGAGCTGCCGCAGGAGCCCGAGTTCGAGATGGGCGGCGGCGGCCTCTATTCGACGGTCGGCGACTACGCCAGGTTCATCCGTATGATCCTGAACCAGGGCAGGGCCAACGGCCACCGGGTATTGGCGCCGGAGACGGTGGCGATGATGTCGATCAACCAGATGGGCGACAACCGGGTCTCGGAGCTGAAGACCGCGATCCCCGACCTCTCCAACGACGCCGAGTTCTTCCCCGGCGCGCGCAAGACCTGGGGCCTCAGCTTCATGATCAACGACGAGCCGGCGCCGACCGGGCGCCCGGCCGGCAGCCTGGCCTGGGCCGGCCTCGCCAACTCCTACTACTGGATCGACCCGAAGAACGGTGTCGGCGGCGTCTACGCCACTCAGATCCTGCCCTTTGTCGACGAAAAGTCGCTGCCGCTCTACTTCGCCTTCGAGAAGGCGGTCTACGACAGCCTGTAGAATCCGGTGACAGTATACTTATTTCAAGGGGATTAAGGTGCCGATGGCCGGCCGCGGCGGTTACCGGAGCGAGTTGGAGGCGCTGTCCCGGCCGGAGCTGATCGAGCGGCTGGCGGCGCTGGAAGAGCGCGAGGTCCGGTCCTCGGGCATGCTAACGGCGACGCCCGACGCGATCGTCGCGATCGGCGAGGATTCGCTGATCCGCGTCTTCAACCCAGGCGCCGAGAAGCTGTTCGGCTATCCGGCCGCCGAGATGATCGGCCGCCCCTTGGACCTCTTGCTGCCGGCGCGCTTCCAGGCCGCGCATGGCGGCCACATCCGCCGCTTCCTGGCTTCGGAAGAGCAGAGCCGCCTGATGACCGAGCGGAGCGAGGTCGCCGGCCGGCGCGCCGACGGCTCCGAATTCCTGGCCGAGGCCTCGGTCTCCAAGCTGCGCCTCGGCGACGAGACCATCATGACCGTCATGCTGCACGACGTGACCCGGAGGAAGCAGGCCGAGGCCGAGCTGATCGCCGCCAAGGAGCGGGCCGAGCAGGCCCTGATCCAGGCGGAGAAGATGGCGGCGATCGGCACGCTGGCGAGCGGCATCGGCCACGAGATCAACAATCCGCTCTATGCCATCCTGGGCGCGGCCGAGGCGGTCCGCGACGGCACCGACCTCGCCCGCTGTCATGAGCATGGCGCCGACATCATCGGCTATTGCAAGCACATCGCCGGGATCATCAAGAACCTGTCCGGCTACATTCGGCCGGCGGACAAACATGGGCTGGAGCTGGTCGACGTCAACGCGGCGCTCGCCGAGGCGCTCGCCATGGCGCGGCTCTCGCTCGACACGGAGGATACCGAGATCGTCGAACGGCTCGACCCGGTGCCGGAGATCGCCGCCAAGCGGGAGGACGTGCAGCAGGCCTTCTTCAACGTCATCCGCAACGGCTTGCAGGCGATCGGCCGCGCCGGCCGGCTCGAGATCGAGAGTGATCGCGACGGCGACGCGGTCCGCGTCAAGATCCGCGATTCCGGCGCCGGCATCGCACCTGAGGACCTGGCGCGCATCTTCGATCCGTTCTTCACCACCAAGGACCCGGACCAGGGCGAGGGCCTCGGCCTGTTCGTGGTGCAGCAGATCGTCCGGAAATACGACGGCAGCATCGACTTCGAGAGCGCGCCCGGCCAGGGTACACTTTGCACCATCGAATTCCCGATCCGACAAGCAGCAGGGAGCGCGGCCTGACATGGAACACAAGATCCTGATCGTCGACGACGAGGAGCCGATCCGCAAGACCATCCGCCTGCAGCTCGAAGGCACCGCCTTCCGCGTGCTGGAGGCGACGAATGGCGAGGAGGGCATCGCCGTGCTCGCCGACGAGAACATCCTGGAGATCGACCTGATCATCTGCGACGTGCGCATGCCGAAGATCAACGGCGTCGAGGCGGTCGCCTATTTCCGCCAGGAATACCCGTCGATCCCGATCATCGTCCTGACCGGCTATCCGGACGTCAAGCTGGCGGTCGACTTCATGAAGGAGGGCGTCGTCGAATACCTGGTCAAGCCGGTCGAGAAGGCCGAGCTGCTGGCCGCCGTCAGCAAGGCGGCCGAACAGCGCCGCCTCTTCCGCGGCTCCCAGATGATGGCCTGAGCCGGGCCGGCTCAGGCCGGCCCGCCCGTTTCCCGGTGCAGCCAAGCCTTGGCCATTCGGAGGTCGCGGTCGACGGTCGCGGCCGAGATGCCGAGCGCCGCCGCCGTCTCGTCGTAGTTGAGGCCGCCGAAATAGTGCATCTCGACGACGGCGCTCTTGCGCGCGTCGACCTCGGCCAGGCGGCGGAGCGCATCGTCCAGCTCGACCACGTCGACCTCCGGCGCCGGCTGCCCGACGACTTCCTCGTTCAGGCAGATCACGGTGGCGCCGCCGCCGCGCTTGGCGCGGTTCCGCGCCCGGGCATGGTCGACCAGCGCCCGGCGCATCAGCCGCGCGGCGACGGCGTAGAAATGCACCCGGTCGTGCCAGTCGACCTCGGCGTCGATCAGCTTGAGATAGGCCTCGTTGACCACCGCGGTCGGCTGCAGCGTATGGCCGGCGTTCTCGCGCCGCATATAGCGCTGGGCGATGCGGTGCAGCTCGTCATAGACGACGGGCATCAGCTCGCCGAGCGCCGCCTCGCGCCCGCCGCGCCAGTCCGACAGCAGCCGCGTGACCGGCAGATCCTCCGTCATGGGCATCCTTCGGCGATGGTCCGAACCGAAATTCTCGATAAATCCTAGCTGCGATCCCGTTTTTTTTCAAAGGGTTAGCTGCGACACAAAAAAATCGCACCGAACCGAAAAAAAATGAGGGGATTTCCGCGCCCACGTCGCTTCGGGGGGTGAAGGCAATCACGCCTGGAACCGAACGACCAAATGGGAGAGAATCCAATGACCTTTTCTCAGAGCATCTCCAAGCAAGCCACCCGCGGCCGCCGCTTCGCCGTCGTCGCCGCCGTCACCCTCGCCGTCGCGATGCCGGCAACCGGCCAGGCCGGCCTCTTCGATAAGGCGAAACAGGGCGCCCAGAAGTTTGCCAGCACGGTGACCAAATCCGGCAAGGGCTCTGCCGCGCCGGCCAACCCGATCGAACAGGTGAAAAACGACGTCCGGAAGACCGTCGAGAAGGTGACGGAAATCGGTAACGGCGTCGTCCGCATCCAGGGCCAGGTGAATCAATTGGTCGGCAACTTGCACGGCGAAGGCGCCGAGCAGATTAAGGAGGTGATCCAGTCGACGCTTCAGTATCTGCAGCACGTCCAGGCCGACTACGCCGACTACGTCGCCCCCGATAACTGCGGCGCCAGCTCCGACTGCGGCGCTTTCCGCGAGGACCTGCGCGACATGATCGACGGCTTCGTCGCGCTGCCCGGCGAGCTGCCATTCGTCGAACGGGTGCCGGCGGCGGTCAAGCAGTTGCGGAAATTCTCCGATCTCGTCGAATTCATCCCACCGCCGATCCTGTTCGCCAGCGACAACGTGGTCGGCGATAGCATCGACGACATCTACGCACTGGTCGAGGTGCTTCTGGCGGCCGCCGAGTCGCTGCCGGAAATTCCGAAGGCGCGCGACATCGTCACCCTCAGCAAGGCGACCGCGGCGCCCTATTGCTCGACGGTGATCGGCAATCCTCATATCGCGCTGGTTCAGGTCCTCATGAACAACCTGGCCGCCACCCTGTCGGATGTGGCCGGCCTGATGGCGGACGAGAAGGATGTCACCGTCGCGACCGTCGGGACCAATGTCAAGAACCCGGCCAAGGCGGTATTTGAGGTGATTGTGCTGGTCCTGAACACAATGACGCGGGACCTCGAGAACCGGATCGCCCTGTTGAATAGCACCTGCGCGATCCTCGACCTGCCGATCGGCGAGTAACGCCGCAACCCTCCCCACCTACCTCTCGCGCGGGGCCACTGGCCCCGCGCTTCTTATGTTCGTTCCTTTCGCCTGCCGAAGCGCAGGAAGGCAAGCGCCAGCAGGGCGAGCACGGCGGCGACGCCGAACATGGCGGCGAAGGTGTCGCTGAGGCGCCGCTGCACGCGGGCGGTGTCGAGGTCGAGCGGGCGGATCACCTGCAGCACGCCGCGCACCTCGCCGACCTTCCAGTCCTGCTTGGGGCTGTCGGGATGGGCGTTGTGGCAGTCGACGCAAGGCTGCTGCATCACCCGGGCGGTGGCGTAGCGGAGCGACGGCCGGCCGTCATAGGGCTCGAAGCGATAGAACGGCCGGTCGGGTGCGCGGCGGAGCGCCGCCAGCGCCTCGGCCTCGAAGTCGTCGGCCGGCCCGCCATCCTCGCGGCTCTCGAAGGGATGGTCGCTGTAGAGCCGGGCCGACATGCCGGTGACGCCGGACTTCTTCAGATGCCGGCCGAGGTCGATGGTGAAGGAGGCGGGCACCGGGATCGCCCCCTCGATCGCGCGGTAGCGATGCGTCACCGGCACCTGGCCGCGCGCGTTGGCGACCACCTCCTTGGCGTAGAAGTCCTGCACCGCCGAGAGTGTTTGCGCCTCCAGCGCCGCGCCCTCGATCGCCGTCGCCTCGACCAGCTGGTCGGCGAGGCGCGAGACGTGCCAGACGCCGAAGGCGAGGCAGGCCGCCACGGTGGCGAGCAGCGCCGTCGGCATCGGGTGGCGCCGGCACCATCGATAGGCCTGCAAGCCGGTGCCGATCGGGCGCGCCTCGACCGGCCGGCCGTCCAGGAAGCGCGCCAGGTCGTCGGCCAGGCCGGCGGCGGTGGCGTAGCGCCGCTGCGGCTCCTTGCGCAGCGCCTTCAGCACGATGTTGTCGAGGTCGCCGGCCAGCAGGCCGCGCAGCCGCTTGGGCGTCGTCGCGCGCATCCGGCTGGTGCTGTCTTTCGCGTTCGGCTTCTCGCCGGCCGCCGCGCGGCCCCGGGGCTGGCTGAGCGCCCGACTGGGCGGCGGCGGCTCGTGCTCGGTGATCATGGCGAGCTGCTCGCCGGGCGCCAGCTCGGCCAGCGCGTAGGGCTTGCGCCCGATCAGCAGCTCGTAGAGCACCACGCCGAGGGCGTAGACGTCGCTCGCCGTGGTCAGCGGGTCGCCGCGCACCTGCTCCGGGCTCGCGTAGTCCGGCGTCATGAAGCGGCTGAACACGGTGGTCTCGATCATCGTCCTGGCGCCGAGCTCCGGCGTGGTCAGCTTGGCGATGCCGAAATCGATCAGCTTCACCACCCCGTCGGCGCGCACCAGGATGTTGCTCATCTTCAGGTCGCGGTGGATGATCATGTGCTGGTGGGCGAACTGCACGGCGCCGCAGACCTCCGCGAACAGCGCGACCCGCTCGGCCAGGCTCAGCTTGTGGTGGTCCGCATAGGCGTCGACCGGCTCGCCGTCGACATACTCCATGACGAAATAGGGCAGGCCGTCCGAGGTCGCGCCGGCGTCCAGCAGGGCGGCGATGTTGCCATGCTTGCTGAGCGCCGCCAGCACCTGGATCTCGTTCTGGAAGCGCGCCAGGATGTCGTCGGAGTCCATGTCCCGGCGCAGCACCTTGATCGCGACCTGCTGGCGGAAATCCGCGTGCCGCTGGGCCAGGTAGACATTGCCCATGCCGCCGCCGCCGAGCCTGCGCTGCACCCGATAGGGGCCGAGGTCGGCGCCGATATAGGGGTCTTCCTCCGGCGGCCCCGAAAAGCCGGCGATCTCCCCCTGCGGCAGGAAGCCGTCATCCTCGGCGGCGCCGTGATGCGCCAACAACTCGTCGACCTCGCGCCGCAGCGCGTCGTCGCCGCCGCAGGCCGCCGCCAGGAACCGCTCGCGGCCCGCCGGTGCCTCCGCCAACGCCTGCTCGAACAGCCGCTCGACCGCCTGCCAGCGTTGCTTGTCCATGCGGCGACCCTGCTCCCCGGATGAGCGGTTGTCGCCCGGATGGAGCCCGGCCCGTGCCTGACGCTCCCTCAAAGCTGTCCGCCCGTCGCCGGCCGCGGCCCGCCGCGGCCGTTTTCGTCGTTACGCAGCCAATGGCGTGATCCTAGAGCAATATCCGATCAGATCGAACCGGTAAGGTTCGATCTGATCGGATATTGCTCTACTTCTCAATAAGGTAGAGCAGCTTGATCCGTCAGTTGGATCGCTGAATGCGATTGCAACTGATCGGATGCTGCTCCAGCGGCGATCGTCGAAATCGGTTCACTCCTCGAAGACCGTCGACAGCTCGATCACCCGGCCTTGGCGCAGCACCTTGACGGTGACGGTCTGGCCCTTTTCGATCTCGGCGAAGTGTTGACGTAGCGCGAGAGAGGATTTGAACGTGCCGACCGGAATCCCGTCCACCTCGAGGATGATGTCGCCGCCGAGCAACAGTTCGTGCTTGCCGATCTTCGCCGGCAGATAGCTGGGCAACAGGCCCAGGCGCGCGCCGGGTGAGCCCCTTGCCACCCGCTGGACCAGTAGGCCTGCTTCCTTCGGCAGATTGAAGATCCCGGCGAGCGTCTGATCGAGGCCGAACACGCTGATGCCGCTCCACGGCGCGCGGCGCGCGAGCAGCAGTTCCTCGATCGAGTTCGACGTGACGGCGAAACCCACGCCTTCGAAGGCACCGGACTGGCTCAGGATGTAGCTGACGATGCCGATCACCTCGCCGTTCAAGTCGAACATTGGCCCGCCGGAGTTGCCGCGATGGATCGCGACATCGGCCTGGAAGAACTCGGCGAGGCTGAAGGGGCCGCCCGCCGTGCCTGGCAGATGGCGGGCGCTGACGTGGCCCGCGGTCAGGGTGTGGCTGAGACCATAGGGCGCACCGATCACGAAGACTCGCTGACCGACCCGCACCGCGGCCGAATCGCCCATCCTCGCGACTATGGCACCCTCGGGCACACGCTCGAGCCGGAGCAGCGCGAGATCCGCCGCCGGCTCGGAGGCGACGACCTTTGCGCCGACCGTCGTGCCATCGGCGAACTCGACCCGCACCACATCGGCGACTTGCACCAAATGAGCCGCAGTCAGGACGTCACCGTCCTTCGAAATCAGCACGCCCGAACCCAAGTCCGTGACCGGCACGAGGCCGATGCTATCGCGGGCGATCACCATGCGCTCCCAGCTGCGCACCAGGACGACCGACTTGTTGACGGCGGCAAACAGGTCCTCGAGCGCCGGCGCCGGCTCTGACGCCTGGCTAGGCCAAGCGAACAACAGCAAGAGCAACGCGATCGTCCGTATGCCCGTCCTCGCCACCCCAGTCTTATTCGGCGCCTCGTCTGGTTTGCTCAACACTGGGTTGGGCCCTCAATTTGTCTGTTTTGCAGCCTCAACCACACTTTAGTCGACTCGAACCCGTATTGGGCGTCAACCTTCGAATTCGTTCCCCGTGAAGAACTCTGACGCCATTGATTTGTATAGCGTTTCGGCTGGTTTGAAGTAACGGATTTTGCAAGAAACAGCAGTGTTGGCGGTGGTTTTCTTGCGATTTGGGATTCATTTTTCGGCCGATTTGTGATTCCCTGAAGGCGTTCCATCGGGGGATCGGATGCGACCGAAACAGCGGCGGAAGTCGGGCCAGGACGACCTGTTCCGCGCCCGTCTCGACCAGATCATCAACATGCGCCACGAGCTTGTCGCCCTGGCGGACAAGATCGACTGGGCCTGGCTCGACGGGCAGCTGGCGGATTGTTTTTCCGACCAGGGGCGCCCGGCGGAACCGGTGCGCTTCATGATCGGCATGTTTTTGTTGAAGCACATCTACGCCCTGTCCGACGAGCAGGTCTGGGACCGTTGGGTGCGCGACCCCTATTTCCAGTACTTCACCGGCGAGGAGTTCTTCCAGCACGACCTGCCCCATGAGCGCTCGGGATTGAGCCATTGGAGGAAGCGCATCGGCGATCGCCTGGACATTCTGCTGCAGGAAAGCCTGCGCATCGCCCATGACACCGGCGCCCTGAAGATGAGCGACCTGGCCCGGGTCACCGTCGACACCACGGTGCAGCCCAAGAACGTCGCCTTCCCGACCGACGCCAAGCTGCTGGAGACGGCGATCCGCCAGCTGGGCAAGCTGGCCAAGGAACACGGCGTGCCGCTCCGGCAATCCTATGTCCGCGTCGCCAAGCGGGCGGCGATGATGGCCGGGCGCTACGCCCACGCCAAGCAGTTCAAGCGCATGAACAAGCA
>CAJHXX010000454.1_pt1 | contig 11024 bp, 7 predicted proteins | sample 9198511 | NCBI WGS metagenome assembly CAJHXX01 (sample SAMEA7708325, study PRJEB35096) | sediment metagenome | biome: marine neritic benthic zone biome [ENVO:01000025]; feature: sediment [ENVO:00002007]; material: shallow marine sediment [ENVO:03000034] sea grass bed [ENVO_01000059] ...
CCGGCGAGCTCGTCACCGAGCTCGAATACGACGCCCGCGGCAACGTCCTCGTCCAACGCGAGGCGGCCGGCACCAGCCTGCAACGGGAGACCCGCTTCCAATACGAGCCGGTCTACAACAAGGTGACCCTGATCGCCAATCCGTCCAACACCGCGCCCGTTCCGGCCTGCGGCACGGCGGGCGTCACCTGCTTCGCCTACGACGACGTCGGCAACCTCACCGCGATCACCGCCTTCGTCGACGGCGGCGCCTTCACGCAACAATCCCTCACCTACAACGCCCGCGGCCAGCGCGAGACGCAAACCGACGCCAACGGCAACCCGCCGACCCGGTTCGCCTACGACGTCAACGGCAATCTCGGCGCCATCACCGACGCCCTCGGCAATGTCACCGCCTTCACCCGCGACACCGCCGGCCGCGTCACCCAGCGGACGGAAGGCGTCGGCGAGCCGGAACAGCGCGCCACGACCTTCACCTACGACGCCATGAACCGGAAGCTGACCGAGACCGACGGTGCCGGCGGCACGACCGAGTTCCGCTACGACGCTGTGGGCAACGTGATTGAGACTGAGGACCCGACCGGGATCGTGGTGACGAAGGCCTATGACGAGCTCAATCGGATAGTGGAGGAGAACAACCCAGCGGTTGGGCCAGTCACGCGAACCTACGACGCCAACAGCAACGTCGAGACGATCACCATCGCGCTCAGCCGGACGGTGACAATCGAATACGATGCAGTGAACCGTGCGACCAAGACCATCGATCCGCTGCTGAAGGAGCGACTGTTCGGCTACGACGCCCAGGACAACTTGAAGACTGTGCGTGACGCGCGCACGAACGTCACCACCTTCGACTACGACATCCTCGGCCGGAATATCCGTCGAACCAATCCGCTCGGCGAGATCAAAACCTTCACCAGTGACAGCCGCGACAACGTAATCCGCACGGACGACGCCAAGAACCAAGCGATCGATCTGACTTACGACGAACTGTCACGCCGGCGGACGATTACCACGATCAGGGCAGACTTGACCACCGAGGACGTCATCACGTTCACCTACGACTCGATGGGCAACCGCCTGACAGCGACCGACAGCGACTCCAGCCTCGCCTTCACCTACGACGGACTCAACCGCGCGAAGACGGAGGAGACAATCGCCGCGACCGGCACGGTGCTGCCTGCCGTGGTGGTGACCAGCACCTATGACGCTGTGGGCAATCGGATCGAATTGACCCACGGCCCCGACACACTCACCGTCGACGGCACCTGGAGCTACGCCCATGACGGCGCCGGGGGTCTCACCGGCGTGACCAACCCAGCCACCGACAATGTCGGACTCGACTACGACCCCGCCGGCCGGCTGGACCGGATCACCTTCCCGAACACCGTGGTCTCGGACTTCGTCTACGACCTCGCGGGACGCCCTGAATCCATCAGTCACAAGGCCGGTGCGACAGAATTCGTGCGCTTCGACTATACCTACTTCGCCGATGGCCTGATCCAGTCGATCACCGAGCCCGCCGGCACGCGCGACTTCACCTATGACGCGACGCAGCAGGTGACCTCCGGCGGCTTTGCCGCGGCGCCGGAGAGCTACGACTACGATGCCGAAGGCAACCGCACGTCGTCGCATCTCTCAAATTCCTACAGCCACGACGCCGCCAACCGGCTGATCTCGGACGACTTCTTCTGCTATGTCTACGACGCCAACGGCAATCTCGCGACCAAGACCGCCAAAGTCGGTCCCGACTGCACCGGCGCCGAGACGACCTATAGTTGGGATGTCCTGAACCGCCTGGTCCGCATCGACTTCCCGAACGCCACCTTCGCCGCCTACCGCTACGACGCCGACGGCCGTCGGATCGAGAAGGACGTGAACGGAACGATAAAGCGATACGTCTACGATGACGACGCGATCATACTTGAATACGACGCCACGAATGGACAAGTTGCCCGCTACACACACGGCGATCTCGTCGATCATCTGTTGGTGATAGAGCGTGTGGGAAGTAGCTACTTTTATCAGACTGACTGGTTATTCTCTGTACGGAACGTCACGGATGCCGTTGGCGCGGTGGTCAATAGTTACAACTATGACAGCTTTGGCCAACAAGAGACGACGATTGAGAATGTTGTTAATCCCTACACGTTCTCTGCACGTGAATTCGACTCTGAAAGCGGGCTCTATTTCTACCGCGCTCGTTACTATGACGCCAATATTGGACGTTTTATAGGCGAGGACCCGATTGGATTCGACTCCGGTGACCTCAATATTTATCGTTATGTGCTAAATAATCCTGCGAACCTTTGGGACCCATTTGGGTTAGCAGTTGCGTTAGAAAGCAACCTGAATTACTACAAGGCAGCCGCAAAAGCCGCGTTGTTCTCAGGTACGGCAGTTGCGGCCGGGTGTTTGCTTAACTACGGATTGTCTGCTCTTCAGGCGGTAGCAAAAGTAGCTTTAAGCGATTACAGAATCGTCGAGGCAAATCCAACCGGATTCTGTGGACTGGACATTGTTCTCGCAGAAGGTGGAGCGTCATCTGGCGGCAGCGATTCAGGAAGTGGTAACGGATCTGGTGCATCAACCCCAAACAATAATCCACCACCGACTGCATCTTCCGGCGGCAATCCTCACAGAGATAATGCAAGACCCAGCACAGAGCAGAAGCATCAGGAAGGCGAAGCGAGACGTCAAAGGGATCGGGGCGGAGAAAGGGGCGACCAAAACAGACGTCCGCCAAGAAAACGGCCAAAAGGTTGGCGGGGCAAATGGCCGCCGTCGTGATGACAGCCGGACCGTAAGTGGGATAAGAGATCATGGATGATGACCGGTATGAGACTGCGCTCCGTATTATGAAGGGAAAGGATCCAGACATTGATCGAGCATTTAATCTGCTGAATCAGTCGCTGGAAGAAGGAAATACTTTGGCCGCGTGGGCATTGGGAACGTGGTATCTACATGGACAGGAACCATGTGCAAAAAAAAATCTTAATAAAGCCGTGCGTTACCTACGAATCGCAGCAAAAGATAACGTTCCTGATGCCCTTTATGATTTGGCTGTTTGTTATGAAATTGGCGCAGGTGTAAGAAAAAATCTTAGGTTGGCAATGGAAACCTACCTGCGCGCCGCATTGTTTGGGGATAAGCAGTCCGTCAACGAAGTCGCAAGGTGTTATTATTACGGCATCGGGGTGGAGAAGAATCGGCGAATAGCCAAAATTTGGTATGATAGATCTGAGTGCCATGGAATGAGAGAATGATCTGCAGTAGGTCAGCAGCCTCCAACGACCAACGAGGGCGCGCAGGCTGTACAGATACGGTAATCGAGGTTACGGGGTTACGGTGACAGTTTACTAAATCCCTAAACCCTGGCGTAATACGTCTATGGCTAGGTTGCGCCGCGTTGTTGTTCCCGGACACCCCCACCACGTCACGCAACGGGGCAATCGTCGTGAGCGGACGTTTTTCGAGGATGAACCGGGGTTCGCGGTAGGTCGGGGGTTCCGGGGACAGTATACTTAACTCTCGATTTGCCCGCTTTCCGGATAGGGGCCGGGTCTTGTTTTCAGTTTTCGAATTAGCGGCGTCCCGTTAGCACCACGGACCTAGCCGCCGGCTGACCCGGGAGTCAATCCATCCCAATTACGGCGACAGAAAGAAAGGGGTCGGGTCTTGTTTTCAGCTTTCAAATTCGCGGCGTCTCGCGCCGCAGGGCCTCGTTGCGCCGCCGGAGCAGCCGTCGGCTGACCGGGAGTCAAGCCGCCCCGCTGGGTCGTCGAACGCTTCTTCGCCTGGATCAACCGGAACCGACGACTGGCAAAGGACTTCGAGGCCGCCATCGACTCCGCCCGCGCTTTCCTATACGCCGCCTCCGTCATGCTACTCGTCCGCAAACTGGCGGCGCGTGCACCATGACTTTCGAAACCGACTGTTAGTAGATCCATGTTCATGTAGCGTTTGCTTGACCACAGTAGCCCGGCGCACGCGGGCGCGATTCCAAACCCCAACCCCTTCCACCTTCACCTTCACTCAGTGGCCGACCGACGGCACTTAGATCCGCTTCGACGCCACCGGGCGCGCGACCCTGGTCGACGACGCCGTCACCACGCCGACCCGCCCCGTGCTATCCTGCGCTGCAATGGAGCAGCGGCAGGATGGAGACCACCATGGCGAAGCATTTGAGCCGGGCGGAGCTGGCGGCGGCGACGCGGGATTTCACGGATGCGTTCAACGACGAGGACCTCGACCGGGTGATGGGCTACTTTGCCGACGACGGGGTCTATGACCAGTTCGACGGCCGGCCGGCCGCGGGCCGGGACGCGATACGCGCGGCGTTCGCGCCACAGTTCGCCGGCGCGTATGGCGAGATGCGGTTTCTCGACGAGGACATGTTCGTCGACGAGGCGGCGCAGAAGACGCTGATCTCTTGGGAATGCACGCTGCGCAAGGGGGAGCGCCACGGCGGCTGGCGCGGCCTCGACATCCTGCATTTCCAGGGCGGGAAGATCATCCGCAAGCTGACCTATGCCAAGACCGAGAAGCCGCTGCTGGTGAAGAAGGGCGGCTGACGGCTGTCTCGTTGCCGTGAGGTCTCGCCCATCGAGATTGCCGCGCTTCACTCGCAATGACGTGATGGGTTGGCCGCGCCAGCCGTGGCGAGGCGGCGGCGGATGGCGTATCATCGGGCTGGCGCCGCACGTCGCGGGCCGGGCGCCGGACAATCTCAGGAGGGACGGATGACGGATCAGGATCTGGCGTTTCTCGGGCTGGTCGAGGCCGGCCGGAAGATCGCCGCCGGCGAACTGTCGCCGGTCGAGCTGACCAACGCGATGCTCGGGCGGATCGACCGGCTCGACGGCAAGCTCAACAGCTTCGCCACGGTGATGGCCGAGTCCGCCGTGGCCGAGGCGGCACGGGCGGAGGCCGAGATCGGCCGCGGCGAACACAAGGGGCCGCTGCACGGTGTGCCGGTCGCCGCCAAGGACCTCTGCGATACGTCCGGCGTCGCGACGTCCTGCGGCATGCCGATGCTGTGCGACCGGGTGCCGACGGCGGACGCCACCGTGGTGCGCAACCTGCGCGCGGCCGGCGCGGTGATCATCGGCAAGGCACAGCTCACCGAGGGCGCGCTCGCCCTGCACCACCCGGACATCGCGGTGCCGCTCAACCCCTGGGCCGAGGACCGCTGGGTCGGCGCGTCGTCGAGCGGCTCCGGCGCCGCCACCGCGGCCGGGCTCTGCTTCGGCGCGCTCGGCAGCGACACCGGCGGCTCGATCCGCTTCCCCTCGCTGGCCCACGGCCTGGTCGGCATCAAGCCGACCTGGGGCCGGGTCAGCCGGCACGGCGTCTTTCCGCTGTCGGAGACGCTCGACCATATCGGGCCGATGGCCCGCGCGGTCGAGGACGCCGCGGCGATGCTCGGCGCGCTGGCCGGCCGCGACCCGGACGACCCGACCAGCTTGGGCGACGCGGTGCCCGACTATCTGGGCGAGATCGGCGCCGGCATCGCCGGCGTCCGGCTCGGCATCGACCCGGCCTATTGTTCGGACGGCCTCGACCCGGCGGTCGCCGGCACGATCCAGGAGGCGGTCGCCGCCTTCCGGGATGCCGGCGCGGAGCTGCGCGAGGTCAAGATGCCGGCGATGGAAGCGGCGCTCGCCGCTTGGGTGCCGATCTGCGCGACCGAGGCGGCGCTCGCCCATAGCGCCACCTATCCGGCGCAGGCGGCGGGCTACAGCGAGGCGTTCCGCGGCCTCCTCGAGGCGGGCACGGCGCTGACCGCCATGGACTACGCCAACGCGACCATCGCGCGGCGCCAGTATTGCGGCGACTTCGCCATGCTGATGCAGCAGATCGACCTGCTGATCGCGCCGGTGATGGCGACGCCGATCCCGAGCCATGACGACTTCGTCGCGATGGCGAGCGCGGAAGGCGGGCTCGACCAGGTGATCTACTACACCGCCCTCAACGACATGACCGGCAGCCCGACGATCTCGCTGCCGGGCGGGCTCGACGCCAACGGCGCGCCGCTCGGCTTCCAGCTGGTCGGCCGGCATCTCTCGGAGGGCCTGCTCTGCCGTGCCGGCCGGGTCTGGCAGGACGCCGCCGATTGGCGCGACCGGCGCCCGCCGCTGGCGGCGTGAGCCGGCGGGGCGGCGGCGGCGCTCAGAGGATCAGGCCGCCGTCGACCGGGATGGTCTGGCCGACGACGTAAGCGGCGAGCGGCGAGGCGAGGAAGAGGGCGACGCCGCCCATCTCCGCCGGCGCGCCCATGCGGCCGAGCGGGATGCGCTTGAGCGAGGCGGCGAGCCGTTCCGGGTTCTCGGTCGTCACCTTGGTCAGCTTGGTGTCGACCAGGCCGGGCGCGATGCCGTTGACGCGGATGCCGTCGCCGGCCCAGGCCTGGCCGAGCGTCCGGGTCAGGCCGTTGGCGCCGGCCTTCGACGCGTTGTAGGCCGGGTTGCCGCGGGTCGCGTGATAGGCGGCGGTCGAGCTGACGATGATCAGCGATCCGCCGGCGGCGGCCAGCAGGTCATGGAATTTCTGGGCGCAATCCATCAGGCTGTTCAAATTGACCTCGACGACCCGGCGAAAGCCCGCCGGCTCGAACTCGCCGCGCCGGTAGATCACCGTGCCCTGTGAGAGCACCAGCACGTCGAGCGCCGCGAAGGGCGGCCGGTAGGCCATGAGCGCGGCGCTGTCGGAGACGTCCATCTGGGCGTAGGTCAGGCCGGTCATGACGGAGCCTTCTTCCGGCGAATAGTCCGCCGCCGAGGCGCGGGTGCCCCAGACATGCACCTCGGCGCCGCGCGCCCGGAACGCCCGGGCGATGCCGTTGCCGATGCCGGAGGAGCCGCCGACCACGAGCACGGTCCTGGCGGTGAAGTCGAGCGGGTCCATGGCGGATTTCCTTTCCCTGAAGGTGGGCGGAAATAGGGACAGTATATATTTTTCGCCGATCGAAAGTAGGCTCGGCCGTCGCATTCGGCATGCGAAAAATATATACTGTCCCTATTTCTGCTCCCTACCGTATCGCACCGATCAGGCGCGGGAACCAGAGCACCACGGCGGGCAGCAGCGAGGCGATCACCAGCACCACCAGATGGCTGAACAGGAACGGCAGCGACTGGCGGATCGAGGATTCGTAGGTCACGCCGGCGATGCGCGAGGCGGTCATCAGGGTCATGCCGACCGGCGGCGTGATGTTGCCGAGGTTGAGCGCCAGCAGCATCACCATGCCGAAATGCAGCGGGTCGAAGCCGAGCTGGATCATCGCCGGCGCCAGCACCGGCGCGGCGACGACGATTGCCGGCAGGACGTCGATGAACATGCCGAGCGCGATCAGCAGCAGGTCGACCACCAGGATCTGCACCATCGGGTTTTCGCTGACCACGGCGATTGCCTCGGCCGCCTCGCGGGCGATGCCGGAGCGGGTGACGAACCAGCCGAGCACCGTCGAGGCGCCGAGCAGGAAGAAGACGACGCCGGAGAAGCTGACCGTGGAGACCAGTGCCTGCCAGATGTCGCGCCGGCCGAGCGTCCGGTAGCCGACGAGCCCGAGCAGCAGCGTATAGGCGGCGCCGAGCGCCGCCGCCTCGGTCACCGTGGTGGTGCCGGACAGGATGCCGCCCAGGATCACCACCGGGATCATCAGGGCCGCCATGGCACCGAGCCCGGTGCGCAAGATACGCGCCAGATTGATCGCCTCGTGCCGGGCATAGCCGCGCCGCCAGGAGATCCAGCCGCTCGCCATCAGCAGCACCGCGGCCATCATCAGGCCGGGGATCAGGCCGGCGGCAAACAGGTCGATCACCGACAGGTTCCGGAGCGTCGCCGCGTAGACGATCATGATGATGCTGGGCGGGATGATCGGCCCGATGATCGAGGAACAGGCGGTGACCGCGGCGGCGTAGTCGGCATCGTAGCCCTCGCGCTTCATCGCCGGAATCAGGGTCTTGCCGATCGCTACCGTGTCGGTCACCGCGGCGCCGGTGATGCCGGCGAAGAACACGCTGACCGTGACGTTGACATGGCTGAGGGCACCGGGCACCCGGCCGAACAGGCTGTTGGCGAAGGCGACCAGGCGGTCGGTCAGCCGGGCCCGGTTCATCAGCTCCGCGGTGAAGACGAAATACGGCACGGCGATCAGCACGAAGCCGGAGACGCCGGCATAGAAGCGGTCGGAGATGATCTCCAGGAAGTCGAGCCCGCCGACGGTGACCGCGCCGGTCAGGCCCGCGGCCACCATGACCAGCGCGATCGGCAGCCCGGCCAGCGCCAGCAGGACGAAGACGGTGAGCGCGGCGGTCATGGCTGGGCCTCCGCCTCGTCGACCTCGAGCTCGGCGATCCGGACCAGCGAGGTGCCGCTCAACAGGTGGACGCACATCACCAGGCCGGCGACCGGCACCGACAGCGCGGTCCATTTGTGGCTGACCTGCAGCGTGTCGGAGACCATGAAGAACTGAGTCGAGTTCTGGAAGAAGCCGTAGCCGTAATACGCGAGCGCTAGGCCGAACAGGCCGACCACCGCCAGGTTGACCCATTGCACCGGGCGCAGCAGCGCCGGCGGCAGGTGGCGGATCGCCATCGCGATGGCGACATGCTCGCCGCGCTTGAAGCCGACGGTCAGGCTCAGCATCGCCACCCAGGGCAGGAACAGCCGCGTCATCGACGGCCGGGTCTGCGAATAGATCCAGCCGAGCGGGCTGTCGACGAAGGCTTCGGCCGCGCCGCCGAGCTCGAACAGGTTAAAGGTGACCTCGAGCACGATGCCAAGGATAGAGATGGTCAACATGACCGCGACGATGACGACGCAGACCAGGATGACGAGCGCGTCGAGCCGGTCGCTGATCCGGCGCATGGCGAGAAGCGTGTTCATTGGAGAACCCGATAAACGGTCGGACGACGAAAAGAAGCAGCGGGCCGGCCCGCGCCTTGGCGAGCCGGCCGGCCGTTACGGATTACGTTACTGCATGTAATTGGCCTGCCAACCGGCCTCGAGCTCGGCGGCGATGCGGTCGACCTCGCCCCAGAGCGCGTCGACCTTGGCGCCGTCGACGCCGAAGTCGGTGGTGATCCACTGCTTGTAGGCGGGCCGGGCAATCGAGCGCATCTTGGCCTTCTCGGCATCGGGCAGGATGTAGCAATCCTTGAACTTCTTGCAGGAATTGACCCAGCCGATGATGCTGATCTGGGTGGCGATGCCGTGGCCGATGGCGACCGCCTCGCGCGCCGCGCCGACGATCACCTTCCTGTGGCTCTCCGGCAGCTGCGCGAACCAGGCTTCGCTGACGACCCAGGTCACCGAGTTGTAGACATGGCCGCTCCAGGTGGTGAACTTGGTAACGTCGTAGAGCTTGAAGATGTCGTTCACGCCGGGGGCGTTGAACTGGCCGTCGGCGAGGCCCGTGGCCAGTGCCGTCTGCACCTCGCCCCAGGGCAGCGGGGTCGCCGAGGCGCCGAGCGACTTCATCATGGTGATATGCGCCGGGTTCTCCTCGACGCGGATGCGCAGGCCCTTGATGTCCTCGACGGTCTTGATCAGCCGCTTGTTGTTGGTGAAGGCGACGAAGCCGCCGCCGTCGTCGAAGGTGCCCAGGTAGCGCAGCCCGCTCTCGTTCAGCATGCCGCGCATGTAGTCGGCGAACCAGGGCGAGTCGAAGAAGGTCCAGGCGGTGACGTAGTCGGGGAAGAGGAAGGGCGTGACCACGGCGTGATAGTCCTTGAAGAAGGAGGAGGCCGCGCCCGAGGAGATCAGCACCGACTGGACCGTCTTGCCCTGCTGGGCCTGCTTGCCGGTCTCCACCTCGCTGCCCAGCGCGCCGGCGCCGAAGACCTCGACCTCGATGTCGCCGTCCGTGGCGCTCTCGACGATCTGCCTGAAGCGCTCCATGGCGGGCGCGACCTCGTTGTTGGTCAGGTCGTCGGGGTAGAGGTGGGCGATCGTCATCGTGAAGCTCGCCGCGGCGGCCGGGCCGCCGCCCGCTAGGGCCAGCGCGAGCGCAAGAATCCCCGAGCCGAGCGTGAGCCTTGCCGCGGCGCCGAAGGGGCGCGCGAGGGCCGAGACACCTGAGACGATTCGCATGGTGGCCTCCCTGTGTGGAACGATTTTTGTGGTTCCGGCCCCGGCCGGGAAGCGAGGCCCGGTCGGGTGCCAAGGGAAAAAGGTTAACATGGCGATTTTCCCCGCTCCAAAGGACTTTTCGGCGGCGACCTCAACCACGAACAGGCGGGTGGGCCGCAGTCGTCCACGAATTTCGTAGCGCTTTCTCCAGCCCTGAGGCTGTCATTCTCGGACAAGCGCGGCGAAGCCGCGCGCCGATCCGAGAATCCATGGCAGCCAACGCACCCAGCCGTACCATGGATCCTCGGATCTCCGCTGCGCTCCGTCCGAGGATGACATTGGGTGTGGATACGCTTCGACGGTGCCGCTCGCAGCCTGGCGACCTCCGTCGGTTGACTCAACAGAGATGAACAAAGATAGAGAGCGTTTCGCGCGAAGCGCGGACTCTCTTCATCGGTGTTCATCTGTGTCAATTCAATCCTCTTAACGCGCACCGTTAGGTTATCGTCGGCGGCGCGAGGAGGGACTGGCATGGCCGTGACGACATCGACGCCCGCCGAGCGGGGCTTTCGCATGCCGGCGGAATGGGCGCCGCACGCGCGCTGCTGGATGGCCTGGCCGTCGCGGCCCGAGCTCTGGGGCGCGCGCTTCGACGCCGTATGCCGGTCCTACGGCGAGGTGGCGCGGGCGATCCGGCGCTTCGAGCCGGTCACGATGATCGTCCCGCCGGGCCGCGAGGGCGAGGCGTCGGCGCTCTGCGGGCCCGGGATCGACGTTCTACCCATCCCGATCGACGATTCCTCGAGCCGCGATTCCGGGCCGACCTTCCTGGTCGACGGCCGCGGCGACGTGGCCGGCACGTCGTGGCGCTTCAACGCCTGGGGCGGCAAGTACGCGCCCTACGCCGACGACGACCGCCTGGCCGGGCGCCTGCTGGCGGCGCTCGGCCTGCCC
>CAJHXX010000556.1_pt1 | contig 11016 bp, 10 predicted proteins | sample 9198511 | NCBI WGS metagenome assembly CAJHXX01 (sample SAMEA7708325, study PRJEB35096) | sediment metagenome | biome: marine neritic benthic zone biome [ENVO:01000025]; feature: sediment [ENVO:00002007]; material: shallow marine sediment [ENVO:03000034] sea grass bed [ENVO_01000059] ...
CAACCGGAAGGGGTCGGTGACGGACGGCAACACCGTCGGCGACAGCTCGCCGGAGGCGCGCGCGCGCAACATGAGCGTCGAGGTCAATACGGCGACCACGACTTACCTCGACGACGAGTTCACCTTTCTCGACTGCCCGGGCTCGGTGGAGTTCCTGCAGGAGGCCTACAACGCCCTGGTCGGCGTCGACGCCGCGGTGCTGGTCTGCGAGCCGGATCCCGGGCGGGTCAACGCCCTGCAGCCGCTGATGCAGATGCTCGACGATTTCGGCATCCCGCGCTTCATCTTCGTCAACAAGATCGACAAGGCGACCGGTCCGGTGACCGGCCTGTTGGAGGCCCTGCAGGGTATTTGCTCGACGCCGGTCGTGCTGCGCCAGATCCCGATCCTCGGCGACGAGATCGTCAAGGGCTATGTCGATCTGGCGCTGGAGCGGGCCTATCTCTACAAGGAGGCCGGCGCCTCGGAGCTGGTCGACCTGCCGCCGGACATGGCGGAGCAGGAGAGCGAAGCCCGCTTCGCCATGATGGAGCAGATCGCCGATTTCGACGACCATCTGATGGAGGAGCTGCTCGAGGACGTCGAGCCGGGCCAGGACGAGGTCTTCGGCGGCCTGACCCAGACCCTGCAGGAAGGCGCCATCACCTCGGTGCTGCTCGGCGCCGCCGAGCACGAGAACGGCGTCCGCCGCCTGCTCAAGGCGTTGCGCCATGAGGTGCCGGACAACGCCGTCGCAGCCGAGCGTGCCGGCGCCATCGGCGGCGATCCGGTGGCCCAGGTGCTGAAGACCTATCAGACGCAGCAGGGCGCCGGAAAGCTGTCGCTGGTGCGGGTCTGGTCCGGCACCGTCAAGGACGGCGCGACGCTGAGCGGCCACCGCGTCGCCGGCATTTTCAAGATGCTCGGCCAGCACCCGGAAAAGATCGGCGAGGCCGCCGCCGGCCAGGTGGTGGCGCTCGGCCGCATGGACGACGTCGCGACCGGTGACGTGGTCGCCGCCGGCGATGCGCCGGCCCTGCGCAAGGCGCCGCAGCTGCCGCCGGTCTATGCCCTGGCCGTGCAGGCGGCGAGCCGCAACGACGAGGTCAAGCTGTCGACGGCGATCGCCAAGCTGGTCGAGGAGGACCCGTCGGTGGTCATCGCCCACGACCAGGACCTGCAGCAGATGCTGCTCTGGGGCCAGGGCGATATCCACCTCAAGGTCACGATCGACCGGCTGAAGTCGAAATACGGCCTGGAAGTGACGACCGCGCGGCCGCAGGTACCCTACAAGGAGGCGATCACCAAGAGCGTCACGCAACACGCGCGCTTCAAGCGCCAGACCGGCGGCCACGGCCAGTTCGGCGATGTTACGGTGGACATCAAGCCGCTGCCGCGCGGCTCCGGCTTCGAGTTCGAGGACAAGGTCGTCGGCGGCGTGATCCCGCGCCAGTTCATCCCGGCGGTGGAGGCCGGCATCAAGGAGAACCTGTCGCATGGGCCGCTCGGCTTCCCGGTGGTCGACCTGCATGTCCGCCTGTACGACGGCAAGCACCACGCCGTCGACTCCTCGGAAATGGCCTTCAAGACCGCCGGCCGCATGGCGATGACCGAAGGGCTGCCGAAATGCGGGCCGGTGCTGCTGGAGCCGATCGTGCAGGTGACGGTGTCCGCGCCGTCGGAATACACCGCCTCGGTCAACCAGTTGGTCAGCGGCCGGCGCGGGCAGATCCTGGGTTTCGACGCGCGCGAAGGCTGGACCGGCTGGGACCAGGTCTCGGCCCATATGCCGCAGTCGGAGATCTACGACCTGATCATCGAGCTGCGCTCGCTGAGCCAGGGCGTCGGCAGCTTCGAGTTCAAGTTCGACCATTTGCAGGAGCTGACCGGCCGGCTCGCCGATCAGGTGCTGCAGGCGCACGCCGCCGAGTAGGTCATGAGCATGGCCGAGGGCTTGGGCATGGCCAAGGGCTTGGGCACGGCCGAAGCGAGGGCGGCCGCTTGCCTGATGGCGGCGCGCCGCGACCGCCGGCGCATCGCCGCGCTGCCCGCCGATCTGGCGCCGGCGGACGCGGCTGCGGCCTACGCGATCCAGGCGGCCTATGTGGCGCGGCTCCTGGCGGCTCAAGGGGGCCGACCCGTCGGCTACAAGATCGGCTGCACCAACCCGACGGCGCAGGCGCAGCTCGGCGTCGATGAGCCGTTCCACGGCCGGCTGCTGTCCCCGGTGGTGCGGGAGAGCCCGGCGCGCCTCACCGCTGGCGACTTCTTCATGCGGGCGATCGAGACCGAGTTCGCCTTCGAGATGGCCGAGGACCTGCCGGCCGCGGCGGCGCCCTATGACCCGGACGGTGTCGCCGCCGCCGCCGGTATCCTGCTGTCGGCGGTCGAGATCGTCGACAGCCGCTACCAGGACTGGACGACGATCGGCGCGCCGGCGCTGATCGCCGACAACGGCTGCAACGGCGCCTGGGTGCGGGGCCCGGCCAGCGCCGATTGGCGGGGGCTGGCGCTCGAGGACCATGCCGTGACTCTGTCCTGCAACGGCGCCGTCGTCCGCGAGGGCGTCGGCGGCAACGTCATGGACCACCCGCTGAACGCGCTTGCCTGGCTCGCCAACACGCTCTGCATGACCGGCGGCGGGCTGGAGCGAGGCGACCTGGTCAGCACCGGCACCTGCATCGATATCTATCTGGCCGAGGCGGGCGATGAGTTCGTCGCCGATTTCGGCCCGCTCGGCCAGGTCGAGCTGGCCTTCGACTGACCGCCGCGGCCCGTCTCACGGGAACGTGAGTTGTCTTGGCCATCTAGCACATTAGTTAGGAAGTCGGTTGCGAGTTGGCGAAGATCGGAGAGGTCCATGTTGATCAAGGTACCGCAGGGCTGGGAGCTGCCGGAGGCGGCGGCGACGCCGGAGCATGTGTTTCTCGACCGCCGCCGGTTCCTGACCGGCCTCGCCGCCGGCGGCATCGCGGCGGCGGCGCCGCTTGGCCTCGGCCGCCCGGCCCTGGCCGGCGCCGGCGAGGCCGATCCGACCGCCGGCCTCTATCCGGTCAGCCGCAACCTGCGCTACCGGCTCGACCGCCCGATCACCGACGAGGGCGAGGCCACCACCTACAACAATTTCTACGAGTTCGGCTCCCACAAGCGCATCCACAAGGCGGCGCAGAAGATGAACCTTCGGCCCTGGCAGGTCAAAATCGACGGCCTGGTGGAAAAGGAGATGACGGTCGACTTCGACGACCTGATCGGCCGCATGCCGCTGGAGGAGCGGCTCTACCGCCACCGCTGCGTCGAGGCCTGGTCGATGGCGGTGCCGTGGAGCGGCTTTCCCCTGAAGAAGCTGGTCGAGTTCGCCAAGCCGACGGCGGCGGCGAAATATGTCGTCATGCGGACCTTCAAGGACGCCAAGGTGGCGCCCGGGCTGAAGGCGTTCTGGTATCCCTGGCCCTACACGGAAGGGCTGACCCTGGCCGAGGCGACCAACGACCTCGCCTTCATCGCGACCGGCGTCTACGGCAAGCCGCTGCCGAAGCAGATGGGCGCGCCGCTACGCCTCGCCGTGCCCTGGAAATACGGCTTCAAGTCGGTCAAGTCGATCGTCCAGATCAGCTTCACCGCGGAGCGGCCGACCACCTTCTGGGAGGAGATCCAGGCCAAGGAATACGGCTTCTGGGCCAATGTGAACCCGGAGGTGGCGCATCCGCGCTGGAGCCAGGCGAGCGAGCGGGTGCTCGGCACCGACGAGCGGGTGCCGACGCTGCTCTACAACGGCTACGGCGAGTTCGTCGCCGGGCTCTATAGCGGCCTGCAGAACGAAAAGCTGTTCATGTAGGCGGCCGCCCATCGTCGGCGAGCAATAACCGGGAATTAATCCGCGCGCCATTACAATCATGGGCAGTGTCCCGGCCAGGCTTGGCCGCTGCCCATGAGGTCCGCCCATGTCGTCCTTGCCGACCGCCGTGCGCGCGGGCATCGCCCTGCTCGCCTTCGCTGCCCTGGCGGCGCTGACACTGGTAAATTTCGACCTTGTCTATCGCGGGATGCTGGCGATGGTGCCATACGGGAAGACCAGGATTGCCGCGGGTATCATCACTTGGGTCGAGCTTTCGATGGGAGCCTTCCTACTGGAATCTCGCGGCGCCAGCCGAATGTTTTCGGTGATTTCCCAATTGCCGCGTTAGGCGCGGACCCAAATGGCCTGGCTCTCCGGTATGTTACTGGGGTCGCTCGCTCTGGTTCAGGTCGGGCTGATTTCCCTCATCCCACTGACGGACGGACACCGGATCGCCACCGCGCATGGCACTGGCCTTGTCCCGCTCGATTACAAGTTCTACAACCCCGCGGTCTGGGCGTTGGCCTTCCTGTTACCGTTGGGCTTCGTCCCTCTCACGCTTGTCGTCAGCCGGGCGCTACTGCCGATCGACGGCCGCCAAGGCGGCGCCGGACACGCTTCCGCCGCCGAGTGACTCCTGCCGCTTGGCAAGCGGCCGGCATCTCGGCTATCTCTGGCGCCATGGTGGCGCCCCCCGAGCTGGTGATCTTCGACTGCGACGGGGTGCTGGTCGATTCCGAGCCGCCGGCCAACCGTGTCTTTGCCGAGATGCTGGCCGAGCACGGCCTCGACCTCGGCTTCGAGGAGACGGTGCGCCTGCTCAAGGGGCTGTCGCTGACGTCCTGCGTGGCGTTGCTGACCAGCCGCTTCGACCTCGACCTGCCCGACGATTTCACTTGTCGGTTGCAGGAGCGCACTTATGCCGCCTTCCGCGACGAGCTGACCGCCGTCCCCGGCGTCCGCACGGCGATGGCGGCGCTCGGCCGGCCCTGTTGCGTCGCCTCCTCCGGCGGGATCGAAAAAATGCGCTTCACCCTCGGCCTGGCCGGCCTGTTGGACCTGTTCGACGGCCGGCTGTTCAGCGCCGAGCAGGTGGCCCGCGGCAAGCCGCATCCCGACCTGTTCCTGCATGCCGCGGCGGCGATGGGCCATCGGCCCGCGGCCTGTGTGGTGATCGAGGACAGCCTGCCGGGAGTCGCGGCGGCGCAGGCCGCCGGCATGGCCGTGCTCGGCTTCGCCGGCACCGCGCTCGCCGATGCCGCGGCGCTCCGCGCGGCCGGCGCCAGGGTCTTCACCGATATGGCCGATCTCCCGGCACTGATCGAGCGCGGCCCATAAAAAATGCCGGGCCAACAAGGCCCGGCGAGTCTAACAGGGAGGCTTCACGTCTGGGAGACGCAAAACAGTCTCTCGCGCATGGGAGGTCCGCAAGAGACCCGGTTTCGGAGCAAACTCCAAAACCTGAGCGAAATATTGCACCGCAACATCGCTCTTTAACTATTTAGTCCGCCGTCCCGTCATGCTGTACCCCTGTTGTTCGCAAACCAGCCATGCGAGTGCTGCATAGCCGAGCAGGCCACCCAATTTCCGGTCAGAAGCGCCACTCGGCGACCTTGCGGATCAGGAAGTCGCGGAAGGCAATGATCCGGCTCGAGTTGCGCAGCTCTTCCGGATAGACGAAATAGGTGTCGAAGGTCGGCCCCTCCACGTCCTGCAGGACAGGGGTCAGCTTGTTGTTGCCTTGGACGATGTAGTCGGGCAGGGAGCCGATGCCGAGGCCGCTCTCCACCGCCAGCAGCAGGCCGTAGATGTTGTTCACCTTCAGCACCGGCCGGACGTTCATGCCGCGATCCCGGCCGAGGTCGACCAGCCAATTGACGTTGGCGATGGTCGGCGGCGCCTCCTCGCCATAGATGATCAGCCGATGCTCGGCCAGATCCTCCAGGGTCTGGGGCGTGCCGTGCTGCTTCAGATAGTCGGGCGCGCCGTAGATGTGGTGATGCCCGGTCATCAGGCGGCGCTGCACCAGGTCGACCTGGGTCGGCCGACGCACCCGGATCGCCACGTCGGCCTCGCGCATCGACAGGTCGAGCTCATGGTCGGTCAGGATCAGGTTGACCGTGATCTCGGGATACATGTCGAGGAATTCACGGATCCTGGGCGTCAGCCAGGTGGAGCCGATGCCGACCGTGGTGGTCACCTTCAACTCGCCGCGCGGCTTGTCCTTGGCGTCGGTCAGCCGCGCCTCGACCATCGCCAGCTTGCCGAGGATTTCATGCGCCGTGCGGTACAGCAGCTCGCCCTGTTCGGTCAGGATCAGGCCGCGGGCGTGGCGGTGGAACAGCTGCGTGTTCAGCGCCTCCTCCAGCCCGCCGATCTGCCGGCTGACCGCCGATTGGCTGAGATTCAGCGTCTCGCCGGCATGGGTAAAGCTGCCGGCGTCGGCCACCGCGTGAAAGACTCTCAGTTTGTCCCAGTCCATGGCCATGGTCTTCGTTGCGCCGGTCGGCCGAAACCGCCCGGCGCCAATCCACTACAGAGCCGTCGGCGAAACCCTATTCAGCGGCCTCCGCCGGCGTCGCGTGCTCCTGTTCGGCAAGAAATTTCTCGGCTTCCAGGGCGGCCATGCAGCCGGTCCCGGCCGCGGTGACCGCCTGGCGGTAGACGCGGTCCTGGACGTCGCCGCAGGCGAACACGCCGGCGATGTTGGTCGCCGTCGAATCCGGCCTGGTGACCAGGTAGTTGTCGTCGTACATCTCCAGCCGGCCCTGGAACAGCGCCGTGTTCGGGGCGTGGCCGATGGCGACGAACAGGCCGTGCACGGCCAGTTCGCGGGTCTGGCCGGTCTTGACGTCCTTGATCCGGATGCCGGTGACGCCGAGCGGGTCGGTCTCGCCCAGCACATCGTCCAGCACATGGTTCCAGACCACCTCGACCTTGTCGTTGGCGAACAGGCGCTGCTGCATGATCTTTTCCGCCCGCAGGCTGTCGCGGCGGTGGATCAGGGTCACCTTGGTCGCGAAATTGGTCAGGAACAGCGCCTCCTCGACTGCGGTGTTGCCGCCGCCGATCACTGCGACTTCCTTGCCGCGGTAGAAGAAGCCGTCGCAGGTGGCGCAGGCCGAGACGCCGAAGCCCATGAATTTCTCTTCCGACGGCAGGCCGAGCCAGCGCGCCTGGGCGCCGGTGGCGATGATCAGGCTGTCGCCGGCGTAAGTATCGCCGGAATCGCCGGTCGCCCGGAACGGCCGCTGCTCGAGATCGACCGCGGTGATCACGTCGTCGATCAGCCGGGCGCCGACGTTGCGCGCCTGCGCCTCCATCTGCTCCATCAGCCAGGGCCCCTGGATCGGGTCGGCGAAGCCGGGGTAGTTCTCGACATCCGTGGTGATGGTCATCTGGCCGCCCGGCTGCATGCCGCGGACCACGACCGGCTCGAGCGCCGCGCGCGCGGCGTAGATCGCCGCGGTGGCGCCGGCCGGCCCGGAGCCGAGGATCAGGACCTTCGACTGGTGATGGGTCGTCATGATTTTCTCCTCGCCGGGCCGGGACCGGACCGGGCCCCGGCCGGTCGGCTCAACTCATTCTATTTAAAGGGCGTTCGCTGGTCTCGCAAGGTGCAGGGTGCGGTCTTGGCCGATCGGCCCGCCGGTGGCGCGCCAGCTATACATTGCCGGCCGCCCGACTCTTGTAATATTGTTGCGCAGGCCAGCCGGAGCGATCCTTCTATGCAACGCGTCAAATTGGACGATATCGACCGTCGAATCCTCGGTTATCTGCAGGAAGACGGCCGGATCACCAATGTCGAGCTGGCCCGCCGGGTCGGGATTTCGGCGCCGCCCTGCCTGCGCCGGGTGCGGGCGCTGGAGGAGGCCGGCTATATCCGCGGCTACCACGCCGACGTCAACGAGGAAATGCTCGACTTCCGGGTCACCGCTTTCGCCCGGATCGCTCTGGAAAGCCAGGCGGAGGTCGATCTGAGCGCCTTCGAGGAGCTGGTGCGCGCCTGGCCCGAGGTGCGCGACTGCTACATGTTGAGCGGCGAGGACGATTTCGTCCTGCGCGTCGTCGCCCGCGACCTGGACAGCTTCAACCGCTTCATCACCGAAAAGCTGACCACCGCGCCGCATGTGGCGCATGTCCGCACCTCGCTGACCATCCGCAACACCAAGCGCGAGCCCGGCGTGCCGCTGCAGCTCGATGAGGACGTCGCCGCGGAGTGAGCGCGCTGCGGGCGCCGCTGGATCAGTGGGCGCCCGCAAGGCGGGCCAGCGCCCATGCGGCCAAGGTGCAAAGCCCGCGGTAGTACCAGGGCGGTGCCGCCGCCGCATGCTGCGGCTCCAGGCGGACCGGGTGGAACCGCATGCGGTTGCCGGCGATGGCGTGGCCGGCCGCTTCGATCGTGCCGCCCTCCGCGGCGTCGATCATCTCGCGCGGATCGAGGCCGAGAAAATCGCCGAGCTGCTGCAGGGTCTCGGCCGGCCGGCCGACCAGCGCCTCGTAGTCCATGTAGATCACCCTGTCCCTGCCGATGGCGCGGGTGAGCCGGGTCACCGAATAATTGGCGAGCCACCAGTTGATCAGCGCGCGCGGCCCGCGCAGCAGCCGGCGCTCCCGAATGCCCTGTTCCAGCTCCCGGTTCCAGCCCTTCAGCTTGGACGCCAGCACGCCGCGCGGGTTGCGCACCAGGTGAATGACGCGGACATCCATGCCGGCCAGCTGGTGGAGCGCCAAAGGCCGGCCGGCGGCCCTGCCCTGGGACTTCGAGGCATCGACGACGAAGGCCGCCCCCGGCTTGGTCGCGCGCAGGGCCCGGAATATCCGATGCTGCGCTTCGGCGTAGAGCGCCGCGCCGCCGGCGTCCCGGGTGGCGTTCCCGAGGTAACCGGCCAAGGCGCGGCGGCTGTCGAACCGCCGGAGCAGCTTGCCGAGTCCGCCCGGGTCGAGCCCGTGCGCGCCGGCCAGCGCTTCGATCTCGCCGGCGATGCCGCGCCAGACCGGGCAGGCCGCGACCGGCTCCCGGCAGGTGCATTGCGCCTTCGGGTCCTGCAGCTTGTTGGCCGCCTGAAACAACTCGCCGCCGCTGACCACCCGACGGTGCTGGGTCAGAAGAATATTGAGCAGGGTCGAGCCGCTGCGCGCGGCGCCGGCGATGTAGATCACCGTCGGCAGGCCGGTGCTCGGCAGGGAAACGGTCATGACGGCCCAAGTCCCCCTTGGTCGTCCAGACAGGACCCCTGCATACAGCCGGCAGGTCGACGATCGCAAGCGTCAATCGCAGGCGGCCGGACCGGCCGTGCCGTGTCAGAAGCTGACCTTGATGATCTCGTAGGACTTGTGGCCGCGCGGCGTCTCGACGTCGACGCTGTCGCCCGCGGCCTTGCCGATCAGCGCCCGGGCCAGCGGCGAGGTGACCGAAAGCAAGCCCAGCTTGATGTCGGCCTCGTCGGTGCCGACGATCTGATAGGTCGATTCCTCGTCGGTGTCTTCGTCGGCGAGCAGGACGGTGGCGCCGAACTTGATCGAGCTGCCGGAGAGCTGGCTGACGTCGATCACGTCGGCGCGGCGCATCTTGTCTTCCAGCTCGACCACCCGCGCCTCGATGAAGCCCTGGCGTTCCTTGGCCGCGTGGTATTCGGCGTTTTCCGAGATGTCGCCATGCTCGCGCGCCTCGGACAGCGCACGGATGATGGCCGGGCGCTCCACGCTTTTCAGGTTCTTCAACTCTTCTTCGATCCGGCGGTAGCCTTCGCCGGTCATGGGTATCTTTTCCATCGTCATGCCAACTTCGTACCGAAGGGTAAGGCCCGTATCGCCATGCAAGGGGGAATTGCGATTCGGCTAGGTGCCTCGATGAGAACCTCTTAAGTGTAGGATTGCAGCGGGGCTACTTCAAGGCTGCCGGCGGCCAGCGCCGCGATCGCCTCGACCGCCGCTTTGGCGCCGGCGACGGTCGTGTAATAGGGAATCCGCTGGGTCAGGGCGGTGCGGCGCAGCGTATAGCTGTCACGCAGCGCCTGCGCGCCCTCGGTGGTGTTGAACACCAGGTCGACCTCGCCGTCCTTCATGCTGTCGACGATATGCGGCCGGCCCTCCAGCACCTTGTTGACCCGACCGACGTCGAGGCCGGCCTCGACCAGAAAATCGGCGGTGCCGCCGGTCGCGACGATGGCATAGCCCATGGCGATCAGCCGCTGGGCCGGCTCCAGCATCGCCGGCTTGTCGCCGTCCTTGACAGAGATGAACACGGTGCCGGTCTCCGGCAGCCGCACGCCGGCGGCGAGCTGCGACTTGGCGAAGGCGGCCGCGAAGTCGCGGTCGATGCCCATCACCTCGCCGGTCGAGCGCATCTCCGGCCCGAGCACGATGTCGACGCCGGGGAAGCGCACGAAGGGGAACACCGCTTCCTTGACCGCGACATGGCCGAGCGGCCGCTCATGCAGCTCGAAGCCGACCAGTGGCTCGCCGGCCATCAGCCGGCTGGCGATCTTGGCGACCGGCCGGCCGGTCGCCTTGGCGACGAACGGCACGGTGCGCGAGGCGCGCGGATTGACCTCCAGGATGTAGACGGTCTCGTCCTTGACCGCATACTGCACGTTCATCAGTCCGACCACCCCCAACGCCTCGGCCAGCGCCACGGTCTGGCGCCGGATGTCGTCGATCACCGCGTCCGGCAGCGAATAGGGCGGCAGCGAACAGGCCGAGTCGCCGGAATGGACGCCGGCCTCCTCGATATGTTCCATGATGCCGGCGATCACCGACGTCTGGCCGTCGCTCAGGCAGTCGACGTCGACCTCGATCGCGTCCTGCAGGTAGCTGTCGATCAGCACCGGCGAAGAGCCCGAGACCCTGACCGCCTCGCTCAAGTAGCGCTCCAACCCGGCCATGTCGCGGACAATCTCCATGGCGCGGCCGCCGAGCACGTAGGACGGCCTGAGCAGGATCGGGAAGCCGAGCCGTTCGGCCGCCGCGCGGGCCTCCGCCAGGGAGCGGGCGACGCCGTTCGGCGGCTGCTTCAGCTTCAGGCGGGCGAGCAGTTGCTGGAAGCGCTCGCGGTCCTCGGCCAGGTCGATGGCGTCCGGCGAGGTGCCCAGGATCGGGATGCTCGCGGCCTCAAGCGCATGAGCCAGCTTGAGTGGCGTCTGCCCGCCGAGCTGCACGATCACGCCGAGCAGCCGCCCGGCCGACTGCTCGACCCGGGC
>CAJHXX010000245.1_pt1 | contig 10948 bp, 10 predicted proteins | sample 9198511 | NCBI WGS metagenome assembly CAJHXX01 (sample SAMEA7708325, study PRJEB35096) | sediment metagenome | biome: marine neritic benthic zone biome [ENVO:01000025]; feature: sediment [ENVO:00002007]; material: shallow marine sediment [ENVO:03000034] sea grass bed [ENVO_01000059] ...
CAGATCCTTGGCGAGCAGGATGAGGTATTCGACCTCGCTGGCAGAACCCAGCGCCATTTGCGCAAATCGTGCGAAATCTGCGTCGGTGCCCCGACCGCAACCTTCCGCGAGATTGTTGCCAACGGACATCGCCGCGCGACGCATCTGGCTGGTCAGCCCGAACCTTTCATCGGCGGAAAACCTCGAACTCACCCGATAGATATCCAAGGTGACCTGATGCGCCTTCTGCCAGACCTGCAAATCCCGAAAATCTTGCATCACCTAATCGACAGTTCAAAATGGCTGATAGCTGACAGCTGACAGCTGATAGCTGACAGCTCCCTATGCCGCGTGCAGCGACAGGTCGCGGATCGTCGCCTGCGGCCCGCACAGCGGACAGCCCGGATCGCGCCGCACCCGGACCTTGCGGAAGGTCTGGCCGAGCGCGTCATAGATCATCAGGTGGCCGGACAGCGATTGGCCGACCCCAAGCAGTTCCTTCAGGATCTCGACCGCCTGCAGCGAGCCCATGGCGCCGGCCAGCGCGCCGAGCACGCCGTCCTGGGAGCAACTGCCGGCGATCGCCTCCGGCGGCGGCTTGCCGAACAGGCAGCGGTAACAGGGGTTGTCGCCGGGCTCATGCGCCTTGTAGGTGGCGAGCTGTCCGTCGAAGCGCAGGATCGCGGCGGTCACCAGCGGCTTGGCGGCGAGGAAGCAGGCGTCGTTGATCAGGAAGCGGGTGGCGAAATTGTCGCTGCCATCGGCCACCAGGTCGTATTGCGAGATCAGTTCCAGGGCGTTCGCCGCGGTCAGACGCACCGGATGCCCGACCACGGTCACGTCGGGGTTGAGCTCGGCGACCGTCGCCGCCGCGCTCTCCGTCTTCGGCCGGCCGACCCGGGCGGTCACATGCGCCACCTGGCGCTGCAGGTTGGACAGCGAGACCTCGTCGTCGTCGACCACGCCGAGGGTGCCGACCCCGGCCGCCGCCAGATACATCAACAGCGGCGAGCCGAGCCCGCCGGCGCCGACCACCAGCACCTTGGACTCCAGCAGGCGCCGTTGCCCGGCGCCGCCGACCTCCTTCAGCACGATGTGGCGGGCGTAGCGCTCGACCTGTTCGTCGGTGAATTCCATGGCTCAGGATGTAGCGCTCAGAGGCCCTCGAACAAGGCGGTGGTCAGGTAGCGCTCGGCGAAGGACGGCAGGATCACCACGATCCGCTTGCCCGCCATCTCCGGCCGCTGGCCGACCTCGATCGCCGCCGCGATCGCCGCGCCGGACGAAATGCCGGCCGGAATGCCCTCCACCCGGGCCAGCAGGCGCGCGGTCTCGAAGGCGGTCTCGTTGCCGATGGTCAGGACCTCGTCGATCACGCTGCGGTCGAGGATCGCCGGCACGAAGCCGGCGCCGATGCCCTGGATCTTGTGCGGCCCGGGATCGCCGCCCGACAGCACCGCGCTGTCCTCCGGCTCGACCGCGATCATCCGCAACTCCGGCTGGCGCGCCTTCAACACCTGGCCGACCCCGGTGATGGTGCCGCCGGTGCCGACGCCCGCGATCACCGCGTCGACCGCGCCGCCGGTATCGGTCCAGATCTCCTCGGCCGTGGTCTCGCGGTGGATCTTCGGGTTGGCCGGGTTCTCGAACTGCTGCGGCATGATCGAGCCAGGATGCTCGGCCAGCAGTTCGTCGGCCCGGGCGAGCGCGCCCTTCATGCCCTTTTCCGCCGGCGTCAGCACCAGCTCGGCGCCCAGCAGGTTCAGCATCCGGCGGCGCTCGATCGACATGCTCTCGGGCATCACCAGGATCAGGCGATAGCCCTTGGCGGCGCAGACGAAGGCGAGCGCGATGCCGGTATTGCCCGAGGTCGGCTCGACGATGACGGTGTCGGGCCCGAGCCGCGCCGCCGCCTCCAGCGCCTCGATCATGGCGACGCCGATCCGGTCCTTGACGCTGCCGAGCGGGTTGAAGAACTCCAGCTTGGCGAGCAGCTCGGTGCCGACGCGGTGCATCTCGCCGATCCGGTTGAGGCGCACCAGCGGGGTGCCGCCCATGGTATCGACGATCGAGTCGTAGACGCGGCCGCGCGGCTCCACGCGGGCCGCGGCGTCGGTATCGTTGGCCGGGGCGGACATGATTGCGCTTTGGCTCCCTTCCACTTGGATCAGATGGTGAAATCGGTGTCGCTGCGGGCAGTGCGGTCGACGCCGTCATGATGGGCGCGGCGGCAGAGATCCTCCAGCGTGATGGCGTCGAGCGTCGCCATGGCGGCGGCTTCCGCCTCCTGCCACAGCGGCTGCACGACTTGGCGGCCGAGCGCCGAGCCGGCATTGTCGACGTCGTCCTCGGCCTCGTCGATGGCGGCGACGACCCGCACCACCTCGCCGGCGCTGATCCGCCGGCGTTCGCGCGCCAGGGTATAGCCGCCGCGCGGCCCGCGCACGCCCTTCAGGACGCCGGCATGCACCAGCTGCTGCATGACTTGCTCCAGATAGCGCGGCGGAATGCCCTGGCGCCGGCTGATCTCCTTGGACTGCACCGGTCCGGGGCGGGCGTTGAAGGCGATATCGACCACCGCCTCCAGCGCGAACAGCATCTTTTTCGGCAGCCGCAGCACCCGGTTAGTCCCCTTGCTTGCCCCGGCCAAGCCCGGTGGAGCCGAAGCCGCCGTCGCCGCGCCGGGTCTCGGGCAGCGCCTCGACCGGGTGCCAGGCCGCCTGCGCCACCGGGGCGACGACCATCTGGGCGATGCGCGCGCCGCGGCTGACGATGAACGGCTTATCGCCGAGATTGACCAGGATCACCCCGACCTCGCCGCGATAGTCGGCATCGATCGTGCCCGGGCTGTTCAGCACGGTGACGCCTTCGCGCAGCGCCAGGCCGGAGCGCGGCCGCACCTGCGCCTCGAAGCCCGGCGGCAAGGCGATGGCGAAACCGGTCGGCACCAGGGCGCGTGCGCCCGGGCCGAGCACCAGATCGTCCTCGACCGCGGCCGGCAGGTCCAGGCCGGCGCTCTCGGCCGTCTCATAGGCCGGCAGCGCCAGGCCGGCGCCATGGGCCAGGCGCTGGATCGCCACCACCACCGGTTCCTGCGCGTCGGTGCTCACTCGGCCGCCGCCCGGAAATGCCCGGCGATGCGCGCCGCCAGGCGGTTGGCCACGTCGCCTTTGCTCATCCGCGGCCAGTCCTCGACCGTATCGGCGGCGATCAGATGCACCCGGTTGGCGTCGCCGCCGAAGGTGCCGGTCCGCGGCGAGACGTCGTTGGCGACGATCCAGTCACAGCCCTTGGCGGCCCGCTTGGCGCTGGCGTTGGCGACCAGGTCCTCGGTCTCCGCGGCGAAGCCGACCACCAGCCGCGGCCGCTTCTTCTTCAGGCCGGAAAGCGTCGCCAGGATGTCCGGGTTCTCGGCGAAGCTGAGCTCGGGCGGGGCGCCGCCGGCGCGCTTTTTCAGCTTGCGGTCGGCGGCGCCGTCGATGCGCCAGTCGGCGACCGCCGCGGCACAGACCGCGACGTCGGCCGGCAGCGCCGCCTTGCAGGCGGTCAGCATGTCGCGCGCGCTTTCCACATGCACCACGGCGACCCCGTTCGGGTCGGGCTCATGGGTCGGGCCCGACACCAGCACCGTGTCGGCGCCGAGCACGGCGAGCGCCCCGGCGATGGCGTGGCCCTGCTTGCCGGAGGACCGGTTGGCGATGTAGCGCACCGGGTCGATCGCCTCATGGGTCGGGCCGGAGGTGACCAGCGCCTTGAGGCCGGCGAGCGGCCGCTCCGCCCCAGCCTCGGATATCGTTTCGAGCGCCGCCTCGACCGCGGCCAGGATCTCGTCCGGCTCCGCCATGCGGCCGAAGCCGAACTCGTTGCAGGCCATCGGCCCCTCGTTCGGGCCGACACTTCGCACGCCGTCCGCGGCCAGGATTTCCAAATTGCGCCGAGTCGCAGGGTGCTGCCACATGCGGACGTTCATCGCCGGCGCGATCAGCACCGGCTTGTCGGTGGCGAGCAGCGCGGTGGTGGCCAGGTCATCCGCCAGGCCGCCGGCCATCTTGGCCATCAGGTCGGCGGTCGCCGGCGCCACCACCACCAGGTCGGCGTCGCGTGACAGCTGGATGTGGCCCATCTCCTGCTCGTCGGTGAGGTCGAACAGGTCCTGGTAGACCTTGTCCTCGCTGAAGGCGCCGAGCGACAGCGGCGTCACGAACTGGGCGCCGGCCCGGGTCAGCACGCAGCGCGCCGCACCACCGCGCTCGCGCAGGCGGCGGATCAGCTCCAGGCATTTATAGGCGGCGATGCCGCCGCCGACGATCAACAGAATACGCTTGCCGGTCAGGGCCATGCCCGCTCCCGTCCTGCCCGTTTCGGGGCAAAATTCACTGCTTCAGACTGTGAATAGCGCAAGAACCCCATCCCCGCAACCCGTCCGCCGCGCAGGGCTGCAGGCGGCCGGCGTCATGCCGCGATCACCAGGGCCGCGATCAGGGCGCCGAGCGCCATGCCGAAGGCGATCTGCCAGCCGCTGAAGCCACGGCGCCGGCCGCCGTCGATCAGCCGCGCGGATTCCGGGCTGAGCCGGACCCCGTTCTCGGTGATCATGCGGGCCGCGCGGTCGGCCCGCGCCATCAGCCCCGGCAGGCGCCGCACCAGGTCGCCGGCCTCGCCGGCGGCGTCGCGCAGCCGTGCCTCCGGGCCCAGGTTGTCGCGGATCCAGGTCTCCACCGTCGGCCGCGCCGCCTCCCAGAAATTAATCTCCGGGTCCAGGCCGCGCGCCACGCCTTCCGCGGTGACCATGGTCTTCTGCAGCAACAGGAGCTGCGGCTGAGTCTGCATGTCGAAAGTCTCGGTGATCTGGAACAGCTGCGCCAACAGCCGGGCGATCGAGATCTCGCTGACCGGCTTGCCCTGGATCGGCTCGCCGATCGACCGGCAGGCCTGGGCGAAGGCGTCGACGGACTTGCCGGCCGGCACATAGCCGGCTTCGAAATGCACCTCGGCCGCGCGCCGATAGTCGCCGATGATGAAGGCGGCCAGCATCTCGGCCAGGAACATGCGGGTTTCCAGGTCGAGCCGGCCCATGATGCCGAAATCGACCGCGACCAGGGTACCGTCCTCGGCGACGAACAGGTTGCCGTGGTGCATGTCGGCATGGAAGAAGCCATGTGCCAGCGCCTGGCCGAGGAAGGCCCGGATTACCTGGGTGGCCAACGCCGGCAGGTCATGGCCGGCCGCGACGAGGGCTTCGCGATCGTCGATCGGGATGCCGTGCACCCGTTCCAGGGTCAGGACGCGGCGCCCGGTCCGCGCCCAATCGACCGCTGGCACGCGGTAGCTCTGGTCGCCGGCAAAGTTCTCGGCCAGCTCCGAGGCCGCCGCCGCCTCGAGCCGAAGGTCCATCTCGATCTCGACGCTCTCGCTCAGCGTTGCCACCACATCGACCGGGCGCAGGCGCCTGAGCTTCGGCTCGGCCCGCTCGGCCAGGCGGGCGAGCCAGAAGAACAGCTCCAGGTCGCGCCGGAACGCCGCCTCGATGCCGGGGCGCAGGATCTTGACTGCGACCTCGCGGCCGGCTTCGTCGCCTTCCGCCGGGGTGGTCGCGAAATGCACTTGGGCGATCGACGCGGCGGCGACCGGCTCGGCGTCGAAGCTCTCGAACAGCGCCTCCACCGGCTGGCCAAGCTCGGCGGTCACCGCCGCTTGCGCGGCCTCGCCGGGGAATGGCGGCAGGCGGTCGCGCAGCCGACCGAGGTCGTCGGCCATGGCCTCACCGATCAGGTCCGGGCGGACCGAAAGCGCCTGGCCGAGTTTGATGAAGCTCGGCCCGAGCTCATGCAGCGCGGCGGTGAGCCGCTCGCCAGGCCGTTGCTCGGGGCGGGGCCGCCGCCGGCCGGCGAGCATGCGGGCCACCACCACCACCGGCGAGGGCGCGTCCAGCATCTGCAGGGGGAACAGCGCGTCGTGGCGCGCGAGCGTCCGGGCGATCGCGACCAGACGGCGAATATGGCGCAAGCTTCCCATCCGAACGCCGGCGCTCAAAGGCGCCAGGCCGCGTAGAGCACGGCGATGCCGCCCGACAGATCGCGGTAGCGCACCCGGCCGAGCCCGGCCTCGGCAATCGTGTCTGCGAATTCCGCCTGCGGCGGAAAGCGGCGAATGCTTTCGATCAGGTAGCGATAAGCGTCGCGGTCTCCGGTGACGCGCGCGCCGATCTCGGGCAGCAGCCGGAACGACACGGCGTCGTAGATCGCCGCCAGGCCCGGCGTCGCGACATGGCCGAACTCCAGGCACAAAAAACGACCACCCGGTTTCAGCACCCGGCGCGCCTCGGCCAGGCCGGCGGCGCGGTCGGTCACGTTGCGGATGCCGAAGGCGATGGTGTAGCCGTCGGCGACCCGGTCGGCGAGCGGCAGCCGCTCGGCGTCGCCGACCACCCAGTCGATGCCGGCCGCCCGGCCGCGGTCAATCAGCCGGTCGCGGCCATGCGCCACCATCTGGCGGTTGACGTCGCAGACGACGACGCGGGCCTGGCCGGCGGTCCGTTCCTGGATGCGGGCCGCGATATCGCCGGTGCCGCCGGCCACGTCGACGATGGTCTCGCCGGGCCGGGGCCGCAGCCGGTCGACCATCGCCCGCTTCCACAGCCGGTGGATGCCGAGCGACATCAGGTCGTTCATCAGGTCATAGCGCGGCGCGACGCTGTCGAACACGGCGCGCACCAGCGACGCCTTGTCGGCCTCGTCCACCTCACTGAAACCGAAATCGACCGTATCGCCCGGGCCGTCGCCGGGAGTTTGTCCGTCCATGCGGCGACCATAGCCCACGGCCCTAAACCGCGCTACAGTTCGCGCCCGCATCACCAGCCGATCAACAGGACATGCCCGAACTGCCGGAAGTCGAAACCGTTTGCCGTGGCCTGGCGCGCAAGCTGGAGGGCCGCCTGCTCGGTCGCGTCGAGCAGCGCCGCCCCGACCTGCGCTTCCCGCTGCCGGCGGACTTCGCCGGGCGCCTGACCGGGCGCCGCGTCGCCCGGCTCGGCCGGCGCGGCAAGTACATACTGATGCATCTCGACGGCGCCGAGGCCCTGCTGGTCCATCTCGGCATGTCCGGTCGCATGTACATACGGCAGAAACCGGTCCCCGATCCCGGGCCGCACGACCATGTCGTCTTCGAGACCGACGACGGCACCGTGGTGACGTTCCAGGACGCGCGCCGCTTTGGGTTCATGGACCTGGTCGACGAGGCCGCGCTCGACAGCCATCCGCGGCTGAAGGACCTCGGGCCGGAGCCGCTCGGCAACGCCTTCAACGGGCCGCTCTTGAGCGCCCGGCTGGCCGGCCGCAGGACGCCGATCAAGGCGGCGCTGCTCGACCAGCGCGTCGTCGCCGGCCTCGGCAACATCTATGTCTCGGAGGCGCTCTGGCGCGCCGGCATCTCGCCGCGCCGCCTCGCGCGAAATGTCGCCGGCAAGCGCGCCGAGCGGCTCGCCCCGGCGATTCGCGACGTGCTCGGCGACGCGATCGCGGCCGGCGGCTCCAGCCTGCGCGACTACGTCCAGGCGGACGGCGAGCTCGGCTATTTCCAGCACCGCTTCGCCGTCTACGACCGGGAAGGCGCGGCCTGCGCCACGACGGGCTGCCGCGGACGGGTCGCCCGCATCGTCCAGTCCGGACGGTCGACATTTTTTTGCGCGAGCTGTCAGCGTTGAGCGCCAGTTGATTTTCGATCCCGCCATCGCGTAAACATCACGCCGCCGACAGCGGCACTGCGTCGCAGCCAAGGCGACGTAACGAAATCGGAACAGGAGCGAGGAATGGCCTACGAATGCATCATCGTGGAGACCCGGGGGGCGGTCGGCCTGATCACCCTCAACCGTCCCGACGCGTTGAATGCCTTGAACTCGCAGCTGATGGACGAGCTCGGCGCCGCGCTCGACGGCTTCGAGGCCGATGACGCCATTGGCGCCATGGTCCTCACCGGCAGCGACAAGTCATTCGCCGCCGGTGCCGACATCAAGGAGATGCAGAGCAAGTCCTTCATCGACGTCTACATGCAGGACTTCATCACTGCCAATTGGGAACGCGTCAGCACCTGCCGCAAGCCGGTAGTTGCCGCGGTCGCCGGCTACGCGCTCGGCGGCGGCTGCGAGTTGGCCATGATGTGCGACTTCATCCTGGCCGCCGATAACGCCAAGTTCGGCCAGCCGGAGATCAATCTCGGCGTATTGCCGGGTGCCGGCGGCACCCAGCGCCTGACCCGTTTCGTCGGCAAGTCGAAGGCGATGGAGATGATCCTGACCGCGCGCATGATGGATGCCGAGGAGGCCGAGCGGGCCGGCCTGGTCAGCCGCATCGTCGCCAAGGACGAACTGGTCGACGAGGCGGTCAAGGTGGCGGCGCGTATCGCCGAGCTGTCGCGGCCGTCGGTGATGATGGCCAAGGAGGCGGTCAACAAGGCCTATGAGAGCATGCTGCGCGAAGGCGTGATGTTCGAACGCCGCATCTTCCATTCCTGCTTCGCCACCGAGGACAAGCAGGAAGGCATGGCGGCCTTCGTCGAGAAACGCCAGCCCCAATTCAACAACCGCTGATCAACAACCGCTGATCGCGGGCACCGTATACGCCCGGGCGGGCCCGGGCGGGCTTGACGGCAACCGACGCCCTTGGCTATAAGCCCGGGTCGCTTCGTATCGCGACGGGAATTAGGTGGATTGCATGGCACATTCACGTACGGCGATGAAACGAATTCGCCAGACCGAAAAGCGCACCCAGCGCAACCGGGCGCGCCGCAGCCGGATTCGCACCTTCCTGAAGAAGGTCGAGACGGCGCTCAGCTCGGGCAATGCTGAAGCCGCGCGCACGGCGCTGCGCGAGGCCCAGGCCGAGGTCGACCGCGGCGTTGCCAAGGGCCTGGTGAAGCGCAACACGGCGTCGCGCACGGTTTCCAGGCTCAACGCACGGGTCAAGGCCCTGGTGCTCTCGGCCTCCTGACCGGACCTATCCGGAATCCAGTTTCGGGGCCGCGCCCAACGGGGGCGGCCCCGCTGCATTTCGCCCCTTCGGTGCCGGCCAGTGCCCGGCGACTTGCAGATTGCGCAGTCCTGTGGCCGGAATCGGAAAAATTTTTCCTGTTCCTTGTTCGACCCTATTGTCAGGGACAGGCAGTGGGAGTACTCTAACTAACCGCGAGACCGGCGGGGCTTCTCAAAGTCGTCAAACAGTAATTATGGCCGAGTTGGGGGCGATTATCATTTAATCGCAAGGGTAGCGTCATGTCGTTCACCGTCTTTGTTAAGGTCGTTTGTGTGTGTTGTGCGGCAATTGTTTGAAATCTCGAATCATTTTCGGGAAATCCTTCCAGGGTTCAAATAAAAGCCGACTTGTACCGGGGGCGGATTGGTATGGGTGTTATTGAAACTGGCGCGGCCATCGCCGGTTTCCAGGAGGTTTGTCGTGTGCCGGCATGGCTGTGCTGCGATGCCGCCGGGAGGTTCGCGAAAGCAAATCGAGAGGGCGTAACGAAAGCAAACGAGTGGGCCCGCGCGGCCCGCGAGGGAGGCAATAAATGAGCCATCGCGCCCAGATGGACACAAGCGATGCGGAAACCAGTTGGAGCCGCGTTCGGGGGCGGCTTCGCGCCGAGTTCGGCGACGCGACGTTCAACAGCTGGCTGAAGCCGTTGACGTTGGCGTCGGTGCGCGGCGACCGCACGCTGATCACCGTGCCGACCCGGTTCATGCGGGACTGGGTGGTGAATCATTACTATGACCGGATCCGCGAGCTCTGGCTGGCCGAGCGGCCTGACCTGAAACGCCTCGACATCGTCGTGCGGCCGCTGGAGCGGTCGCGTCCGGCGCTTAAACCCGAGCCCGGCGAAATGTTCCAGGAAACCGGCAAGGCGGTGCCCCGGGCTGCCGCGGAGAGCAATGGCGCGGCGCGCCAGGCCGGCCGGCGGGCGGAGTCGGGCGATACCTTGCTGGACATCTCGGCGCCGCTCGACCAACGCTTCAGCTTCGAGGATTTCGTTGTCGGCAAGCCGAACGAGCTGGCCTATGCGGCGGCGCGCCGCGTCGCCGAGTCCGACCGCGTGTCGTTCAATCCGCTGTTCCTCTATGGCGGCGTCGGCCTCGGCAAGACCCATCTGATGCACGCCATCGCCTGGCATATCCGCGGCCGCAGCCCGGAGCGCAAGGTCGTCTACATGTCGGCCGAGAAGTTCATGTACCAGTTCATCCGGGCGGTCCGCTACAAGGACACGATGGCGTTCAAGCAGCAGTTTCGCTCCGTCGACATGCTGCTGATCGACGATGTCCAGTTCATCGCCGGCAAGGACTCGACCCAAGAGGAGTTCTTCCACACCTTCAACGCCCTGGTCGACCAGAACCGGCAGATCGTGATTTCCGCCGACCGCTCGCCCTCGGACCTGGAGGGAATCGAGGAGCGCATCCGCTCCCGCCTCGGCTGGGGCCTGGTGGCCGACCTGCACCCGACCGACTACGAACTCCGGCTCGGCATCCTGCAGGCGAAGGCCGAGGCGACCGGCGTCGAGAACGTGCCCCAGCGGGTGCTTGAGTTCCTGGCGCACCGGATTACATCCAATGTGCGTGAACTCGAAGGCGCGCTCAATCGGGTGCTGGCCTATCACAACCTGGTCGGCCGGCCGATCACCCTGGAGACCACCCAGGAGGTGCTGCAGGACCTGCTGCGCGCCAACGACCGCCGGGTCACCATCGAGGAGATCCAGAAGCGGGTCGCCGAGCACTTCAACATCCGCATCGCCGACATGCACTCGGCGCGGCGCGCCCGGGCCGTGGCGCGGCCGCGGCAGGTGGCCATGTACCTCTCCAAGCAGCTGACCTCGCGCTCGCTGCCGGAGATCGGCCGCAAGTTCGGCGGCCGCGACCACACCACGGTGATGCACGCGGTGCGCAAGATCGAGGAGCTGAAAGCGACCGACCACAGCTTCGCCGAGGACG
>CAJHXX010000118.1_pt1 | contig 10928 bp, 10 predicted proteins | sample 9198511 | NCBI WGS metagenome assembly CAJHXX01 (sample SAMEA7708325, study PRJEB35096) | sediment metagenome | biome: marine neritic benthic zone biome [ENVO:01000025]; feature: sediment [ENVO:00002007]; material: shallow marine sediment [ENVO:03000034] sea grass bed [ENVO_01000059] ...
CGTAGGGCGAGAGCTTTTCCGCCTTGAGCCAGACCGCGCCGGCCGCGGTCTTGCCCATCTTGGCCCCCGAACTCGTCGTGATCAGGGGGGAGGTCAGGCCGAACAGCTCGCGCTGATCGACGCGGCGGCCGAGCTCGACGCCGTTGACGATGTTGCCCCACTGGTCGGAGCCGCCCATCTGCAGCACGCAACCGTGGCGCCGGCTGAGCTCCAGGAAATCATAGGCCTGCAGGATCATGTAGTTGAATTCGAGGAAGCTGAGCGGGTGCTCGCGCTCCAGCCTGAGCTTGACGCTGTCGAAGCCGAGCATGCGATTGACCGAGAAGTGGCTGCCGAAATCCCGGAGGAAGGGAATGTACTCCAGCTTGTCCAGCCAGTCCGCGTTGTTGACCATGATGGCATCGCCGTCGCCGTCGCCGAACTCGATGAAGCGGGCGAAGATCCGCCGGATGCTGGCCATGTTGCCGGCGATATCGGCATCGGTCAGCAGCTGCCGCGTGGTGTCGCGCCCGGACGGGTCGCCGACCTTGGTGGTGCCGCCGCCCATCAGCACGATCGGCTTGTGGCCGCTCTGCTGCAGCCGGCGCAGCATCATGATTGACAACAAATGGCCGACATGCAGGCTGGGGCCCGTGCAGTCGTATCCGACATAGGCGATGACGCGGCCGTCGGTAGCTAATGCGTCCAGCGCCGCCAGGTCGGTGCACTGGTGCATATAGCCGCGCTCGACGATGCCGGTCAGGAACTCGGATCGAAGACGTGCCATCGGATTCATGCCGTGATTTTCATTTGAGGTTATATCTTATCATCGCCGGTGACGGGGCTGCGCCTTTAGCATATTCCCCCGGTCAGGTGAAGATTGGCAGCGGAGCGGCCTGATGGCGCGCGTTCATATCGCCCTCGGACTGATGAGCGGGACGTCGCTCGACGGCGTCGACGCGGCGCTTCTGCGAACCGACGGCGTCACCGTCGCCGATCTCGGGCCCTGGCTCAGCCTGCCCTACGACGACGAGTTGCGCGCCAAGCTGCGCCTGGCCTTGACCGGCGAGGGCGACATCGCCGAGGTCGAGCGCGAGCTTACCGTCGCCCATGCCGAGGTGATCCAGGAGCTGGCCATCGCGAACGCCCTGCAGCTCGGCGACGTCGACGTCATCGGCTTCCATGGCCAGACGATCCACCACGACCCGGCGGTCGGCGAGACCCGGCAGATCGGCAACGGCGCCCTGTTGGCGCAATTGACCGGCGTCGACGTGGTCAACGAATTCCGCATCGCCGACGTTGCCGCCGGCGGCCAGGGTGCGCCGCTGGCGCCGATCTATCACGAGGCCCTGGCGCAGGGCCTCGAACATCCGCTCGCGGTATTGAATGTCGGCGGCGTTGCCAACGTCACCTGGATCGGCCGCAATCGGGAGCTGATCGCCTTCGACACCGGCCCCGGCAATGCCCTGGTGGACGACTGGGTGCACCAGCACACCGGCCGCGCCATGGACGAGGATGGCGCGCTGGCGGCGGCGGGCACCGTGCATGAAGACTTCGTCGAGGCGATGATGGACAGTCCGTATTTCGCGCTGCCGCCGCCGAAATCGCTCGACCGTAACGACTTCACCACGATCGCGGTGCGCGGCCTGGGGCTGGAGGCGGGGGCGGCGACGCTGACCGAGTTCACCGCGCGCGCGGTCGCCCTGGGCCTTCGCCACCTGCCCGAGCCGCCCAAGCTGTGGCTGGTCGCGGGCGGCGGGCGGCTCAACCCGATCATGATGGCCGCGCTCAGGCGTCTGCTCGGCGCGCCGGTCGAACCGGTCGAGAGGGTCGGCTGGCGCGGCGATGCCCTGGAGGCCGAGGCGTTCGCATTCCTCGCTGTGCGCAGCCTGCTCGGCCTGCCGATCAGCCTGCCGACCACGACCGGCGTGCCGCACCCGATGCAAGGCGGCCGACTGCATCGTCGGCCGACCGCCGCGGCGGTATAGCGGGCAACCGCATCGTCGCTGCTCAGCCGGGGGCGTCGAGAGCCGGGCTCAGCGCGTGGTCGAGATAGCTCTCGATGACACCGGTCAGCTCGGCCAGCTTGTTCTCGAACAGATGGCCGGCGCCGGCGACGCGTTCGTAATCGATCGCAATGCCGCGCTGGCTGCGCAGGCGCTCGACCAGCTTGGTGACGTCCGCCTCCGGCACGATGTCGTCGCCGGTGCCGTGCACGAACAGGCCGGAGGACGGGCAGGGCGCCAGGAACGTGAAATCGAACATGTTGGCGGGCGGTGCGACCGAGATGAAGCCGGAGATCTCCGGCCGGCGCATCAGCAGCTGCATGCCGATCCAGGCGCCGAAGGAGAAGCCCGCGATCCAGCAGCCCGGGGCATCCGGGCTGATGTTCTGCATCCAGTCGAGCGCGGCGGCGGCGTCCGACAGCTCGCCGCAGCCTTGATCGAATTCGCCCTGGCTGCGCCCGACGCCGCGAAAATTAAAGCGCAGTACCGAGAACCCGCGTGCCTTGAAGATCTGGTAGATCTGGAACACCACCTTGTTGTTCATGGTGCCGCCGTATTGCGGATGCGGATGCAATATCAACGCCAGGGGAGCGTTCGGCTGGCTGCTATGGTGGTACCGGCCTTCGAGCCGGCCGTCGGGGCCGTTGAATATGACTTCAGGCATCTCTGGCTTGTCTGTTGGTTGATATCCGCAAGTACCACCGACAACTCGGCGACCGCTACGCGCAAACGAGCATCCGCCCGCCCCCGCCCCGGCGGACGATATTCTTGACTAAATTAGTCGGTTATTTATAGTCGACATCTCCGCGTGGCCGGCCGTCCGTCGCGAGCCCGGGCCGGGGTCGCAATTCTCTGACCGAAGATGATATTTGCCGTTAGGCCGAATGTTCAAGCACCTTGATGATATATACTTGGAAATGATGGCCGCGGGTAGCAAAACCCGCTGTCGGCAGGCCGCGGGCCGGGCGGGAGGAACGGCATGCGGCTGACAACCAAGGGGCGCTATGCCGTCACCGCCATGGTCGACCTTGCGGCGCATAGCCGCGGCAAGCCGGTCGCCCTGGCGGCCATCGCCGGACGGCAGAGCATCTCGCTCTCCTATCTGGAGCAGTTGTTCGCCAAGCTGCGCCGCGCCGGCCTGGTCGGCTCGGCGCGCGGGCCGGGCGGCGGCTACCTGCTGGTCCGCGATCCGCGCGAGACGCGAATCGCCGACATCGTGCACGCGGTGGACGAGGCGATCGCCTTGGACACGGCGGTGCCGGCGGCCTGCGCGGACGATCCGACCCGGCATCTGACGTCGGACCTGTGGGCGGCGCTGAACGATCATATGCAGCAATATCTGGCCTCGGTCTCGCTCGCCCATGTGCTGGAGCGCCGGGTCGACGGCGCGCCTTCCGTGCCGGCGCCGGAATAGGAAGGATCTGACATGGCGCGGACCACCGCCTATCTCGATTACAACGCCACGGCACCGGCGCCGCCGGCGGTGCTGGCGGCCGTCGCCGAGGCGCTCGGCCAGGGCGGCAACCCGTCCTCGGTGCACGGTGCCGGGCGGCAGGCGAGGCGCCTGGTGGAGGCGGCGCGGGCCGAGGTCGCGGCGCTGGTCGGCGCGTCGCCGGGCGCGGTGGTGTTCACCTCCGGCGGCACCGAGGCCAACAACCTGGCGCTGGCCGGCGTCGGCGCCGCGCGGGTGGTGGTCTCGGCGATCGAGCATGATTCCGTCCGAATCCCGGCGGCGGCGCTCGGCATTGATCTCGACATCCTGCGGGTGACCGCGGACGGTCGGGTCGCCGTCGGCGAGCTGGACGGGCTGCTGACGGGCCGGGCCGGGCCGATGCTGGTCTCGGTCATGGCGGCCAACAACGAGACCGGGGTGATCCAGCCGGTCGCCGAAATCGTCGCCATTGCGCGCCGGCACGGCGCCCTGGTGCATTGCGACGCGGTTCAGGCGGCCGGCAAGATCCCGGTCGATTTCACCGCCCTCGGGGTCGACCTGATGAGCCTGTCGGGCCACAAGCTCGGCGCGCCGGCCGGCATCGGCGCGCTGCTGTTGCGCGACGGGCTGACACTCAGGCCCGGCCAGCGCGGCGGCGGGCAGGAGATGGGCCGCCGCGCCGGCACCGAGAACCTGGCCGGCATCGCCGGCTTCGGCAAGGCGGCCGAGCTTGCCCGGGAGAATGTGGCGGCGGCCGACCGGCTGGCCGCCCTGCGCGCCGGCATGGAACGCCGATTGCTGGCGGCGGCGCCCGCGGCGCGCATTTTCGGTGCCGACGCACCGCGCCTGCCCAACACCACCTGCATCGCCATGCCGGGCGTCGCGAGCGAGGTGCAGGTGATGGCGCTCGACCTGGCCGGCGTCGCGGTCAGCGCCGGCGCCGCCTGCTCCTCGGGCAAGGTGCAGGCCTCGCACGTGCTCGACGCCATGGGCGCGGGCACGGCGGCGGGCGCGGCGATCCGCATTTCGAGTGGCCGCGACACCCGCGAAAGCGACATCGACCGCCTGGTCGCGGCCTGGACCGGCCTCTACCGGCGCAAACAGGCGGCGTGACGGCGATGGACGCGAAACCGGACAAGGCCAACCTCGAGCTGCCGATCTATCTCGACAACCAGGCGACGACGCCGGTCGACCCGCGCGTGCTCGACGCCATGCTGCCCTATTTCAGGCAAGCGTTCGGCAACCCGCATTCGGTGACGCACGAATTCGGCTGGGCGGCGGAAAGCGCGGTCGAGACCGCGCGCGCCCAGGTCGCCGGCGTGATCGGCGCGCGCACCGGGGAGATCGTCTTCACCTCAGGCGCGACGGAAGCCAACAACCTGGCCGTGAAGGGCGCGGCGCGGGCGGCCAAGCCGGACCGCGACCACATCGTCACCGTGGCGACCGAGCACAAATGCGTCCTCGAAAGCGCGCGCGACCTGGAGGCCGAGGGTGTCTCGGTCACCTACCTGCCGGTCGACGGCGCCGGGATGATCGACCTCGACCAGCTGCGCGATGCGATCGGGCCCAGGACGGCGCTGGTCTCGGTGATGGCGGCCAACAACGAGATCGGCGTGATCCAGCCGATGGCGGAGATTGGCGCGATCTGCCGCGACGCCGGTTGTCTGTTCCATACCGACGCGGCACAGGCGGTCGGCAAAATTCCGCTCGACGTGCGGGCCATGAACATCGACCTTACGAGCATCACCGCGCATAAGGTCTATGGGCCGAAAGGGATCGGCGCGCTTTATGTCCGCAACAATCCGCCGGTGCCGATCGAGCCGCTGTTCTCCGGCGGCGGCCAGGAGCGCGGACTCCGGGCCGGCACCCTGCCGGCGCCGCTCTGCGTCGGCCTCGGCGCCGCCTGCGAGATCGCCAAGGGCGGGATGGCGGCGGAGGCGGAGCGCCTGGAGCTGCTGCGCGACCGGCTGCATCTCGGCATCCGCCGCGGCCTCGACGGCGTCGAGCTGAACGGCGATCCGGAACGGCGCCTGCCCGGCAACCTGAACCTGAGCTTCGCCGGCGTCGACGGCGGCGACCTGGTGATGGGCATGAAGGAGCTGGCGCTGTCGTCCGGCTCCGCCTGCACCTCGACCTCGATCGAGCCGTCGCATGTGCTGCGGGCGTTGGGGCTCGACGATACAGCCATCCACGCCTCGATCCGCTTTGGCCTCGGCCGCTTCACCACCGAGGCCGAGATCGACTTCGCCGCCGAGACCGTGGTCGCGGCGGCGCGCCGGCGGCGCGCCAGGGGCGCGGCGCGCTGAAAGTCGGCGGCGTCGGCCACTCTGGACAACGGCCATGAGCGGCACTAAGTAGGGCGTCGGTCAGCCCAGGGAACCGGACTTTATGCCTAAGATGACGTTCATCAAGCCCGACGGCACGCCGGTCGAGGTCGACGCGCCGGTCGGCCTGTCGGTGCTGGAGATTGCGCAGCGCAATGGCATCGACATCGAGGGTGCCTGCGAGGGCTCGATGGCCTGCTCCACCTGCCATGTTATCGTCGACCCGTCCTGGTACGACCGGCTCGAGACGCCGAGCGAGGAGGAGGACGACATGCTCGACCTTGCCTTCGGCCTGACCGAGACCTCGAGGCTCTGCTGCCAGCTGGTGATGAGCGAAGAGCTCGACGGGCTGACGGTGCGCCTGCCCCAGGACACCGTCAACATGCTGCTGTAGCGCCCATGGTCCGCAACATGGCCGACGCCGCCCTGTTCGACCGCCTGAAGGCGGCCTGCGCCGACGACTGGCGCGCCTATACGGAGCATGAATTCGTCCGCCGCCTGGCCGACGGCAGCCTGGCCGAGGACTCGTTCCGGCACTACTTGGTGCAGGACTACCTGTTCCTGATCCATTTCGCCCGCGCCTATGGCCTCGCGGCGTTCAAGTCCGACAACCTCGCCGACATGCGGGCGGCGGCGGAGACCTTGAGCGGCCTGCTGAACGTCGAGATGGGCCTGCATGTCGACTATTGCGCCGGCTTCGGCCTGAGCGCGGCCGACATGGAGGCCGCGCCCGAGGCCAAGGCGACCATGGCCTATACCCGCTACGTCCTGGAGGCCGGTCTTGCCGGCGACATCCTCGACCTGCAGGCGGCGCTGGCGCCCTGCGTCGTCGGCTATGGCGAGATCGGCGCCCGGCTCGCCGCCGACCCGGCGACCAGGCGCCACGGCAACCCTTACGCCAGCTGGATCGACATGTATGCCGGCGCGGAATATCAGGAGGTCGCCGCGGCCGCGGTCGCGGCGCTCGACCGCTTGGGTGCGAGCCGCCTGACCGAGGCGCGCTTCGGCAAGCTCGCCCGGACCTTCGCCCAGGCGACCCGCCTGGAAGCCGACTTCTGGCAGATGGGCCTGACGCTCGCCGATTGAGGCGGCGGCTGTGCCAACCCGTCACTGTCATCCTCGGACGGAGCGAAGCGGAGATCGGGGGATCCATGACGGTTCCTCATCCCTATCCGGTTAGGGCAGGAGAGGGCCGCCGACGGAGCCACCTGCTCCTGGGCTTGGTCAAACGCCCAGCGTTGAAGGCGACGCACCAAGAAATAGACAGACCTGTCTGTCTATTTCTTGGGCTACCTTTGGCTGCGGTCGGCCTGCCCGCCGGGCTCGGGCGACTCATGCTCCCGGACGGCCTCGGACTGCCGTGCGGCGGCACGTCTGGGCCCCGCGGAGGCCGTGCCGGGGTCCCCTGGTGCCGGATGGGAGTCCCGTCGAGAACATTTAGACAGACCGGTCTGTCTATTCTTGAGGCCGGCTCTCACGCGCGACCGGCAGGCCCGTAGGATGTAGACGACTCACCCTCCGGAATTCCCTTCCTTGACCGGACGGGAACGTAGGCCTTTCATGGATCCCCGGATCGGCGCACCGCTATGCGATGCTTGTCCGAGGATGACAACGAGGTTGTTGGCGCAGGTCGCCGGATCGCCCGCTCAGAGGAATACCGTGCCGCCGTCGACGGCGATGGTCTGGCCGCTGACGAAGCGGGCGCCGTCGGAGGCGAGATAGAGCACCGTGCCGACCAGGTCGGAGACGTCCAGGTTCTCCTGGATGCACTGGCCGGAGGCGATCACCTCAAGCGCCTGATCGTATTTGTCGGCCATGAACTGCTTGGTGCCTTCGGTGGTCACCGCCGAGGGCGCGATCGCGTTGACCCGGATGTTGTAGCGGCCAACCTCGCGCGCCAGGCCGCGGGTCAGCCCGATCACCGCCGCCTTCGAGGTGGTGTAGTGCAGCGCGTAGGGCAGGCCGTAGGTGGCGGCGAGCGAGGTGATGTTGATGATCGAGCCGCCGCCGGCCTCGCGCATATGGGGCACCGCCGCCTTGCAGCAGTTCCAGATGCCGGTGACGTTGACGTTCATGCAGGCGTCCCACTCGGCCGGGTCGAGCTGGTCGAAGCGGCCGCCATGCAGGCTGCCGTAAAGCGCGGCGTTGTTGATCAGCACGTCCATGCGGCCGAATTCGGACTTGGCCTGCTCCGCCATCGCGTTCAGCGCATCCATGTCGGTGACGTCGACGGCCATGTCGAGGCACTGCCCGCCCGTGGCCTCGACCGCGGCCGCCGTCTCGGCGCAGTCGCCGACATCGAACGCCACCACCTTGGCGCCGGCCTCGGCCAGCGCGATCGCGTAGGCCTGGCCGAGCCCGCCGGCCGCGCCGGTGACGATGGCAACTTTTCCGTCCATGCTCATCCTGCGTCACTCCCTGTTGTCGTGGCTGCTGTCGGGGCCGGCCTCAGGCGGTCACCCAGTTGTTGCCGTCGAAGATCTCCGTCGTCTCGAAGCCGTCGATATAGCTGGTGTGCGTCACCAGCCCTTCTGCGTCGTCCCATTGGTGCAGCAGCAGGGCGGGCGGCTCGTCGGCCAGCGCCAGCTTTTCCGCCGGCCGGAGGTCGAGCTCGAGTTGGAAGGTGGTGCTCGGGCAGGTCAGCGCCACGGTGCCGTGGAAGCGCCGCATGATCGGCCGGTGCAGATGACCTGAGAGCAGCCGTTCCACCTGGCCGTGGCGGGCGATCACCGCGCCCAAGCCGTCGGCGCCGTCGAGCCCCATCTGGTCCATCTTGCGCAGGCCGGTCCGGAACGGCGGGTGGTGCAGGCAGACGACGGTCGGCGTCTCCGGCGCCTCGGCCAAGCGGGCGTCGAGCCAGCCGAGCCGCTCGGCGCAGAGCTCGCCGCGGCTCTCGCCCGGCACCAGGGTGTCGAGCACGACCATGCGGAGCGCCCCGAGCTCGACGACATATTGCAGGAAGCCCGCCGCGGGCAGGTAGGCGTGCGCGGCGGCGAAGGCGGCGCGCAGGGCCTCCCGGTCGTCATGGTTGCCGGGCAGCAGGTAGACCGGCATGGCGAGCGGCGCCAGCAGCGCCTTCAACCGCTCGTATTCCGCCGGCCCGCCGTCGGCGACCAGGTCGCCGGTCGCCACCACCAGCTCGGGCGCCGGGTCGAGCCGGTTGAGATGGGCGACGGCGCGGGCGAGGCCGTCGGCGCCGCTATAGTATGTCTCGCCCGCGCTGCCGGCCTCGGCGACATGCATGTCGCTGATCTGGGCAATAATCATGGGACAAGAGACTAATCGACTGCGCCGCCCGAGTCATCGGCCGCCGATTTCGGCGGGCCAAGGCGGCCGCGATGGGTTAAGGGTAGCGGACGCTCGGGAACCAAGGAGGGGACGCCATGTGGCCGGATCGGAGACTGTTGGACCTTGTCGGCATCGAGCTGCCGATCATCCAGGCGCCGATGGCGGGGGCGAACGGTTCGGCGATGGCGAGCGCGGTCAGCGAAGCCGGCGGGCTCGGCTCGTTGCCCTGCGCCATGCTCGACCCGGACAAGATGCGGGCCGAGATCGGCGTCATCCGGCAGCGGACGGCGAAGCCGCTCAACGTCAACTTCTTTTGCCATCAGCCGGCGGCGCCGGACGTCGAGCGCGATCGGGCCTGGAAGGCGCGGCTCGCGCCGTATTATGCCGAGCTTGGCCTCGATGCCGATGCCTCGGCGCCGGCCGTCAACCGCGCCCCGTTCGACGCGGCGATGTGCGAGATCGTCGAGGAGCTGAAGCCCGAGGTGGTGAGCTTCCATTTCGGCCTGCCGGCGCCGGACCTGCTCGGCCGGGTCAAGGCGGCGGGCTGCCGGGTGCTCAGCTCCGCCACCACGGCGGCGGAGGCGCGCTGGCTGGAAGACGCCGGCTGCGATGCGATCATCGCCCAGGGCTACGAGGCCGGCGGCCATCGCGGCATGTTCTTGAGCGAGGATATCGCCACCCAGGCGGGAACTTTTGCGTTATTGCCGCAAGTCGCGGACGCCGTGCGTCTGCCGGTGATCGCCGCCGGCGGCATCGTCGACGGGCGCGGCATCGCCGCCGCCTTCGCCCTCGGCGCGGCCGGCGCGCAGGTCGGCACCGCCTATCTGTTCACCCCGGAATCCCTGATCAGCGACCTGCACCGCGCCGCGCTCGCCGACGCCGCCGACGACCGCACCGCGCTCACCAACCTGTTCTCCGGCCGGCCGGCGCGCGGCCTGATCAACCGGGTGATGCGCGAGGTCGGGCCGATGTCGGCCGCGGCGCCGGCCTTCCCGACCGCCGGCGGCGCGCTGGCGCCGCTGAAGGCGGCGGCCGAGGCGGCGGGGTCGAGCGACTTCTCCTCGCTCTGGTCGGGCCAGGCGGCCGGCCTCGGCCGGGCGCTCGGCGCCGGCGAATTGACCCGGCAGCTGGCCGAGGAGGCGGCGGCGCGGCTCAAGGTCCTGGCATCGCCGGGCTGAGTGTCGGGGATCAGGCCGCGGCGCCTTTGTCTGTGTCGTTGTCGAGGCCGCCGAAGCGGCGGTAGAAGGCGGATCCCGGGTCGGGCAGGGGCCCGTCGGCCGTCCGCAGCACCGCCGTCAGGTGGCGTTCGGCGGGCCGCCACAGGCGGCGGTAAAGGTCCTGGCAGAGCCGACGCGCCGCGGCGCCGGCCCAATCCGCCGGCAACAGCTCCTCGGGCAGCATGGGATCGCGCAGCAGCACCCGGCGGACCTCGTGGATCAGCAGGCTGCGCAGCACGAAGCAGGTTTCCGGGTCGGGCGGGTCCGCGCCGAGCAGTGCCTCGCGGACCGGGTGGAAATGGTCGACCACCTCGCGCCAGGCGGTGCCGAGGCGGGCGGTGTCCCAGCCGCTTTCCACCATGCGGCGGAGCGACCGGTCGGTGGTCAGCCGGTCGCGGTCCGCGCGCATTACCACCACCGCCTCGGCGAGGCCGAGCTCGGCCAGCAGGTCGGCGAGCGCATCCTCGTCCGCCGCCGGGTGGGCGTGGCAGCCCGGCGCCAGGGTGCCAAAGCCTTGCCACAGCAGCTCGCGGCGCAACGCCTCGCGCTGCTTGGCCGGGATATCGCGGGTGTTGGCGATCACCAGATGCCAGCGGCCGTCCCAGCCGGGCGGGCCGGCGGCATAGATGCGCCGGTCGGCCTGCGCCGCGCGCCTGATTCCGGTCTCGCTGAATGCGTAGTA
>CAJHXX010000129.1_pt1 | contig 10895 bp, 10 predicted proteins | sample 9198511 | NCBI WGS metagenome assembly CAJHXX01 (sample SAMEA7708325, study PRJEB35096) | sediment metagenome | biome: marine neritic benthic zone biome [ENVO:01000025]; feature: sediment [ENVO:00002007]; material: shallow marine sediment [ENVO:03000034] sea grass bed [ENVO_01000059] ...
CGATGACCCGCGACGCCCATCTCGCCAAATTCCGGCGCAACGGGCAGAGCGGCGCCCGGCCGCTGGCCGACGCGGTCGGCGAGGCCCTGATCGCCCGGATCGACCAACTGGAGCAGGTCGGCGACATGCGCGAGGTCATCGACCTCGCAACCGCCTGAGGCAATGGCGCCGTGTCGCACTATTTCGACCAGACGTATATCGGCCGGATGCGGGCCGAGTATCCCATGGACGGCGCCTTCCTCGACGGCATCGCCCGCGCGTCGCGAGACGAGATCCGCGCACTCCAGGATCGCCGCTTCGCCAAGCTGATGGCACGCGCCTGGCAGGTGCCGTTCTACCACCGGCGCTGGTCGGCCGTCGGGTTGGAGCCGGGCGACGTCCGCTCACTCGATGACATCGATAAGATCCCGCCGTTCTCCAAGGCCGACTTGATGGCGAGTGTCGCGGCGCATCCGCCGTTTGGCGACTACCACGGCGTCGAACTCTCGGGTGAGAAATGGCGGCCCAACCTGGTCATGCAGACCACCTCCGGCACTACCGGGCAGCCGCAGCCGCTCTTCTACGGCGCCTGGGACCGGGAGATCCAGAACCTGCTGCTCGCCCGCGCTTATCGCCTGCAGGGATTGCGCCGCGGCGACGTGGTGCATTCGGTCTACGGTCATGGCCTGGTCAATGGCGGCCATTACGTGCGCGAGGCGGTGCTGCATTTCACCGAGGCGCTGTTCGTGCCCGCCGGCACCGGGATCGAGACCCGCTCGGCCCGCCAGGTCGAGCTGATGCGCCATTTCGGCGCCACGGTGCTGGTCGGCTTCGCCGACTACATCAAGCATCTGGCCGCGGTGGCGCGCGAGGCCGGGCTGGCGCCGGGCCGCGACATCCCGGTGCGCCTGATCTCCGGCCATTTGGGCCAGGAGGACCGCGCGGCGCTCAGCGCCGCCTGGGGCGGCGCCGATACCTTCGACTGGTACGGCGTCGGCGACACCGGCATCATCGCCGCGGAGGGCCCGGACCATGACGGCCTCTATCTCTGGGAGGACGCGCATGTTGTCGAGCTGCTCGAGCCCGGGACCGGCGCCGTCGCGGCGGACGGCGCGGCCGGCAATATCTGCGTCACCACGCTCTTTAAGACCGGCGTCTATCCGATCGTCCGCTTCGACACCAAGGACGTGACCGAATTCCTGACCGCCCCGGCCGCGACCGGCCTGACGCTGCGGCGCATCGCCGGCTTCCAGGGCCGCAGCGACAACATGGTCAAGCTGCGCGGCGTCAACGTCTACCCGACCGCGATCGGCGCCCATCTCGAGGCCCATCCGGCGGCGACCGGCGAATATCTCTGTCGCGTGCGGCGCACCGGCGACCGCGACGAGATGACCGTGCTTGTCGAGGCGCGCGCCGGCGCCGACGCCGGCGAGATCGGGGCGCTGCTCCGCCGGAACCTCGGCGTCGAGGTCGCGGTCGAGCTCGCCGCCCCGGGCGCCACCGCCGAACTCACCGGCATCGAATCCCGCCAGAAACCCATCCGCTTGATCGACGAGAGATGACATGACCGACCTCACCGCCCTCACCATCCGGGAAGCGTCCGAGAAACTGGCGAGCCGGGAGATCTCCGCCATGGAATTGACCGCGGCCTATCTCGACCGCATCGCCGCGGTCGACGGCGGCATCAACGCCTATGTCGCGCTCACCGCCGAGGCGGCGCGGCGGGCGGCGGCGGAGGCGGAGGCGCGCGCCGTGGCGGGCGAGCGGCGCGGGCCGATGGACGGCGTGCCGGTCGCTTTCAAGGACAATATCGACGTCGCCGGCGTGGCGACGACCAACGGGCTCGGGCCGCGCGACCTCGCTCCGCCGGCGGCGGACGCGGCGGTGGTGGAACGGCTGAAGGCGGCCGGGGCGGTGATCCTCGGCAAGCTGAACATGCAGGAAGCCGCCTTCGGCGGCGTCACCGACAACCCGCATCACGGCTCGACCCACAATCCGTGGAAACACGGCCACACGCCGGGCGGCTCCAGCGGCGGCAGCGGCGCGGCGGTGGCGGCCGGGCTCTCGGCCGGCGGGCTCGGCAGCGACACCATGGCCTCGGTCCGCCTGCCGGCCGCTTATTGCGGCGTCGTCGGGCTGAAGCCGAGCTACGGCCTGATCAGCACCCGCGGTGTGGTGCCGCTGTCCTGGCGGCTCGACCATGTCGGGCCGTTGACGCGCTCGGTCGCCGACGCCGGGCTGATGCTTGACGCCATGGCCGGCTACGACCCGGAGAGCCCGGAGTCGATCGCCGCGCCGCTCGGCGCCGGGCCCTACGCGGTGATGGAGCCGATGAGCCTGAAAGGCGCCACGGTCGCCGTGATCGAGAATTTCGAGACGGTCGAGGCGGAGCCGGCGGTGCTGGCCGCCTTCGAGCAGGGCCTCGCCGTGCTGAAGGATCTCGGCGCCGATATCCGGCCCATGCGCCTACCCGGGTTCGACCCGCTGCGCGGGCGGCGCGCCGGGCTGCTGGTGATCGAGGCCGAGGCCTGGGTGTCCTACGCGCCCGACATGGCCCGCTTCCCGGCCGCCTATACGGACGAGCTGCGCGTCATGCTGGCCTATGGCCGCGATGTGGTCGGCGAGCGCCTGGTCACGGCGGAGCGCCATGTGGTCCAGGTCGGCCACGCCTTCAACCGGCTGCTGGCCGAGGTCGACTATGTGGTCTCGCCGACCGCGCCGCAGGTCGCCTTCCCGTTCGAGACGGCGGCGCCGGTCAACCAGTCGGAATATATGGCGCCGGCCAATTTCGCCGGCTGCCCGGCGCTCAGCCTGCCGCTGGCGCTGTCACCGGAGGGCCTGCCGATCGGCATCCAGCTGATGGCGGCGCGCCATGCCGAGCGCCGCCTGCTGGCGGCGGCGGCCGCCCTCGAACAGGCGATCGCCTTCGACGCCAGGCCGCCGCTGTAGTTTCGGGGACACAATACTTAATTCGTCGACGCGGCGTGGCCGCGGCGATCGTCCGGGCCCGAATTAAGTATTGTGTCCCCGAAACTAAGCCTCACCGATAGGTGAATTTCGGCTGGCGCTTCTCCAGGAAGGCGTCGCGGCCTTCGTGGTAGTCGGGCTGGTCGAATGCACCCATGGCGAGCGTCCGGCTCTCCTCGGTCTCGTCGGTGGCGCCGCCGGTGATGGCGCGGATGTGCTTCTTGACCGCGCGAATGGTGTATTGCGATAGGCGGCAGAGCTCCTCGGCGAATGCGAAGGTCTCCGCCTCCAGCACCTCGGCGTCGAACAACCGCGTCGCCAGCCCGACCTGCAGCGCTTCCTCGGCATTCAGCGCCCGCGCCGCGAACAGCATCTCCTTCGCCTTCGACGGGCCGACCAGGTCGACCAGGCGCTTGGTCTCGATCAAGCTGTAGGCGAGGCCGAGGCGGGCCGGCGGGATGGCGAAGCGCGCCGTCAGGTCGGCGTAGCGGATGTCGCAGGTCAGCGCAAGCGCGCAGCCGCCGCCGTAGCAGACGCCCTGGACCATGGCGATCACCGGTTTCTCCAGATGGGCGAGCGCGTCATAGGCGGTGCGGATGTCGCCGTGGTAGTCGCGCGCACGCTCCGGCGTCGCGTGCACTTCCGGGAACTCACTGATATCGGCGCCGGCGGCGAAGGCCTCCGGCCCGGCACCGCGCAGGACCAGCACCTTGATCTCCGGGTCGGCCGCGACCTCGGCCGCGAGCTTCGGGATCGTCTGCCAGACCTCGGCGTTCAGCGCATTGCGCTTGTCCGGCCGGTTCAGCACCATCGCCGCGACCTCGCCGCGGCGCTCCAGATAGATCGGCTTCTTCGTCATCGCTCTCCCCGTCACGCTCTCAACCGGCCTTGGGTCGGCCCGCGGCCGACGGCTCGACTATGGCATGAAGCCGGTGCCCGCGACAGCCTGGCCCGCCGCTCACTTCGCGTAACCGACCGGCAGCGCCGTCGTATACTTGATCCGTTCCATGGCGAAGCTGGAGCTGACGTCGGCGAGATCGGCGGCCTGGATCAGGCGCTTGTAGATGGCGTCGTAGCTGGCGATATCCGGCACCACGATGCGCAGCAGGTAATCGACCTCGCCGCTCATGCGGTAGAACTCGACCACCTCGTCGATCTCGGCCACCGCCTTGGCGAAGCGTTCCAGCCATTCGTAATTGTGCTGGCTGGTCTTGAGCCCGACGAACACGGTGACGCCGACATTGAGTGCGTCCGGGTCCAAGAGCGCCACCCGGGCGCGGATCACGCCGGCCTTCTCCAGGTTCTGGATGCGGCGCCAGCAGGGCGTGGTTGTCAGCCCGACCCGCTCGGCGATCTCGGCGACCGGCAGGGTGGCGTTGGCCTGCAACAAGCCCAGAATTTTCCGGTCGATGGCATCCACAAAATGAAACTACCAAAATCATTGATCTATGAGAATATTTTTCTAAGTTTTTGGCAAACCGAAAAAACTTTGGAACCTATTTGCGCCGCCTTTGGGCTACGGTCGCCGCCAGTTTTCCCAGCCCGGACCCGCGTCATGCCGAAATCCCTGTTCACCGACCACCCCGCCGCCGTCGGCGAGACCTATTTCCAGCATATGGGCATGGCGCTGTCGTTCAGCGGCTGCTTGGCGCTCGCCGCGGCGGCCTGTCTGGTGCACGCCTTCCTGCCGTTCCTGTTCGTCAAGACCGGCAGTGCGGCGATCGACCGGCTGCACGACCGCATGGTGGTCAATCGGCGCCGCGCCGACCCATTTCTCTCCGCTGACACGGCCGCCGCGCGCCGCTAGCCCGCGACCGCCGGCCGGGCCACCGGCCGCTCCGCGATCGGCCAGTGCAGCGCCGCCGAGGCGATCCCGAGCGCCACGCTCAACCACCACATGGCGTCATATGAACCGAACAGCTCGTAGAGCTGGCCAGCCAGCCAGGCGCCGGTGAAGCCGCCGAGCTGGTGGCTGAGAAAGACGATGCCGAACAGCATCGACATATGCGCCGGCCCGAAGATATAGGCGACCAGGCCGCTGGTCAGCGGCACCGTGCCGAGCCAGAGGAAGCCCATCAGGGCGCCGAAGGCCAGCACCGAGGCCGGGCTGACTGGCACCAACAGGAAGCCGAGAAAGATCGCGGCGCGGCCGAGATAGAGCGCCGCCAGCACCTGCTTCTTAGGCTGGCGTTCGCCGAACCAGCCGCAGAGATAGGTGCCGAGGATGTTGCAGAGGCCGACCAGGGTCAGCGCCGCCGCGCCGAGCCAGGGCGCCATGCCGCGGTCGGCCAGGAAGGCCGGCAGATGCACGGCGACGAAGGCGACATGGAAGCCGCAGACGAAGAAGCCGGCGGTCAGCAGCCAGAAGCCGGGATGGCCGGCCGCCTCGCGGAACGCCGCGCCGGTGCTTTGTGGCGCCGCGGCGACCGGTTCCGCCCGGGCGCCGGCGATGCCGCGCGCCAGCGGCACCACCGCCAGCGCCGTGCCGGCCAGGACAAGCAGGGCGACGAGCCAGCCGAACCCGTCGAGCAACGCCTGCGCATAGGGCAGGGCGAGGAACTGGCCGAGCGAGCCGCCCATGGCGGCGAGGCCGAGCGCCATGCTCTGCTTCTCGACCGGCGCGGCGCGGCCGACCGCGCCCAGCACCACGGTGAAGCCGGCACCGCTCAGCCCGACGCCGATCAGCAATCCGCCCAGCACCAGCTCGGTGCCGTCGCCGCCCCGCGTCATCAGCGCCAGCCCGCTGGCATAGGCGAAGCCGCCCGCCGCCGCCACCCGGCCGGCGCCGTAGCGGTCGGCGATGGCGCCGGCGAACGGCGCCAGCAAGCCCCAGACCAGGTTCATCAGCGCCATGGCGAGCGCGAAGACGCCGCGGCCGAGGCCGAGGTCGAGGCTGACCGGCGTCAGGAACAGGCCGAAAGATTGGCGCAAACCCACGGTGATCGCCATGATCGCACCGCCGCAGAGGATGGCGATCCAGACGGTCCGGGTCAGCGAATGGGCGGCGGCGGGTTGGTGCATCGGATCCTGCTCCCGGTGACGGATGTTGGCAGCCTAGGCGCGCTGGCATTAATCTCCAAAACGAATTAAAATGATCTGCTGATCGAGAACCGTGATTAGGGATCTAAATTTCATGCGGTTTGACCTGGAGATCGACCTGTTGCGCGGCTTCTGCGCCGTCGCCGAGACGCGCAACTTCACCCGTGCCGCCGAACGCCTCGGCCGGGTGCAATCGGCGGTCAGCGGCCAGATCAAGCGCCTCGAAGACGTCGTCGGCACGCGGCTGTTCGACCGCAACCGGCGCTCGGTCAAGCTGACCCCGGAGGGCGCGCTGCTGCTCGGCTACGCGCACCGGATCCTGCGCCTGAACGACGCGGCGCTGGCCGAGCTCGGCCAGCCGGCGATGGCCGGCCGCATCCGGCTCGGCGTCACCGACACCTCCAACTGCTACATACCCGGCTGGCTGGCGCGCTTCGCCGCCGCCTGCCCGCGGGTGCAGCTCGAGATCCGCTGCCTGCGCAGCTGGGAGGCGCTCGACGCGCTCGAAGCCGGCGAGCTCGACCTCGCCGTGGTCAGCCAGCCCTGCGGCCGCGACGGCGGTCTGTCGGTGTGGCGCGAGCCGCTGGTCTGGGCGCTGGCGCGGGGCTCGGTCGTCGACGACGAGGACCCGCTGCCGCTCGCAATCTTCGCGCCCGGCTGCGTCTACCGCCAGGCGGCGCTCGACGCGCTCGACGCCTGCGGCCGGGCCTGGCGCATCGCCTATAGCAGCCCGAGCCGCGACGGCCTGCGCATCGCCGTCGCCGCCGGCCTGGCGGTGACCGTGGCGCCCGAGAGCACGCTCAACGCGACCATGCGCCGGCTCGGCCCGGCGGAAGGCTTTCCCGCCCTGCCGGAGATCGAGATCCTGCTCTTCACCGCGCAGCAGGCCAGCAGCGGCCCGGCCAACATGCTCGCCGCCGTCATCGCCGGCGCGGCGAAAGCAAGAAGCGCCGCGTAGACGGCACCGAGAGAATCGGGGATATTGCGCCGACAAATGCGCGCCGATTGGGACCGATGACCGATCTCGCCGCCTTCATTGCCGGCCTGCCCAAGGCCGAGCTGCATCTGCATATCGAGGGCACGCTGGAGCCCGAGATGGTGTTCGCGCTGGCCGCGCGGAACGGCGTCGCCCTGCCCTACCCGACCGTCGAGGCGCTGCGCGCCGCCTACGATTTCGGCAATCTGCAGGACTTCCTCGACCTCTATTACCAGGGCACCTCGGTGCTGCTGGCCGAGCCGGATTTTTATGATTTGACCTTTGCCTACCTGGAACGGGCCGCCGCCGACGGCGTGCGCCACGCGGAGATCTTTTTCGACCCGCAGGCGCATACGGACCGGGGCGTCGCCTTCGCCACCGTGATCGACGGCATCTGGCGCGCGCTGGGAGACGGCGCCGCCAAGCTCGGCGTCACCTCGAAGCTGATCCTCTGCTTCCTGCGCCATCTCGACCAGGCGGCGGCGGAGGCGACCCTGGACCAGGCGCTGGCCTACAAGGACCGCATCGCCGCCGTTGGCCTGGATTCCTCGGAGGTCGGGCATCCGCCGTCGGAGTTCGAACAAGTCTTCGCCCGCGCCCGGGCGGAGGGCTTTCTCACCGTCGCCCATGCCGGCGAGGAGGGCCCGGCCGCCTATGTGCGCGAGGCGCTCGACCTGCTGGAAGTGAGCCGCATCGACCACGGCAACCGTAGCCTGGACGACCGGGACCTGGTGCACCGCCTGGCCGAGGCGCGCACTCCCCTCACCGTCTGCCCGCTCTCCAACCTGAAGCTCCGCGTGGTCGAGGACATGCACCAGCACCCGCTGAAGCGGATGATGCAGGCGGGCCTGATGGTGACGGTCAATTCCGACGACCCGGCCTATTTCGGCGGCTACGTCAACGCCAACTACCAGGCCGTCGCCGAGGCGCTCGGCCTCTCCCGCGACGAGATCGCGGCCCTGGCCCGCAATTCCTTTCAGGCGGCGTTCCTGCCCGAGGCGGAGAAGGCGGCCCTGATCGCCGAACTCGACGCCTATCTCGCCGCCGCCTGAGTCGGCGGTCATGCGTCGGTTTGGATTCCTGCCGAACCAACGCCCTGGATGTCCGCGTTTCGGCAGGTGACGTCTCCCTTACGCCCATTCGCAGACATTGGCGCACGATCATCGGCACTTTTGCTAGACCAATTTCCGATCGGACGGAACCGGTTCGTTTCCGTCCGATCGGAAAAAATTGCTCTAGCTCCACTACCCGGCTCTAGCTCCACTACAAAGTCCACACGGCTATTGGCTCGTCGCGTCCACGCAAGGATTGCGGCCCGCCGTCACCGAGGCCCGAGAGCAGTTTTGCGGCGTCCGCGGCGGCATCGTCACGGACGGCCTTTGCCAGATCATCGCTCATCGCCAGCCGAACCCCCAGGGCTCGTGTCAGCTCTTCCAATCGGCTGGCCACATTGACGGTATCGCCGAGCACGGCGTACTCCAACCGGCGCGTCGACCCGATGTCGCCGAGGACCACCAAGCCATAGTGCAACCCGATCGAGATCTCGATTGGTTCAGCACCGGCTTCCCGCCGTTCGCGGTTCCATAGGTCAATGTCCGCCAACATGGCGCGGCCGCAGCGTACCGCATTGCCGGCGTCCTGCGCTCCGGGATCGGGCGTTCCAAAGGTCGCCATGAGACCATCGCCGAGAAACTTGTCCAGGGTGCCGTGATGATCGAATACCGCGCTTTCCATGCGGCCATGGAACTCGCGCAGCAAAGCGACCACCTCGTCGGGAGTTCGCCGCTCGGCCACGCGGGTGAAACCGACGATGTCGACGAATAAAACCGCAACTTGCTGCGAGCGCACTGCCCCCAGGGGCTGATTTCGCTCGGCCATCTGGTCAACAATATTGGGTGGGAAATGACGGGCAAGATTACCCCGCTCCCGTGCCACTTCCGCTTGACGAATAATGAGTTGGTTGGTGCGTCGGCCGTTTAGAGCGAGGATTCCCGCGACGATCAGGAACACCACGATTTCCTGCACACGGGCGGGAATTTGTGGATCGTTGGGATCGACGAATTCCAGCATCTTTTCATAGCCAGTGAAGGCAACAGCCACCCTTTGTGACAGCTCCGGAATCTCGGTGCCGAATAGAACCACCAGAACCAAGGCAGTTAGCCACAGGCCGGTCGTCCAAGTACCGAACGCGAAAAGCGTCCGCCAGGAATACGCCATGGCGGCGGCGGCCAGCAACACATAGAAATAGCTGAATTCTCCCACTTCATACTGAAAGGCCGTGGGCCAGGGCTCGTTCCCGAATGGGTTTGGCAACACCATAACGAACGTCAGCAGCGCCAAGTCGCAGAATATCAGGAACAACTCCTGCCTGGACTGCGCCACCCGGCCGACCCTGAGTTGCGCCCATCCGATCAACGCGAAACCGACAAGCAGGATTTCGTAGTAGAGCACGTCCCAATTGAAATTGAGGTAGGGCAAAAGCAGGGCAATGATCGTCAGGGCGACCCAGCGGGCTCGCACGGCGAGAAGCAGACCATCTCGCTTGTTTGCGCTCAACGCCTCGCGCAAATACTGATTGGCGCGGGTGAAATCTTCCTCACGCAGGCCGCCGCCTCGAAAGGAGGAATTTTTCCGTCCGGGTTTTGTCATCGAGCTTTCAGCCATGACTGCTCCTTCATTGGCGGAGATTACCTGTCAGGCAACGAGGCGCCATCCCGTAGCCGATTGCGGTCGCCGTCGGGGCCGAGGAAACCGGTTGCGGCGGGCAGCTTCACCCAGGCGGCCCGATTAATGGATCAGTTCGCCGGTCCAGCGGTCGCGGTTGGCCCAGAACGGGCATTCCGGGCAGACGGGTCCATGGTAATCGATGTCTTCCTCATGTGGGCAGCCGATGATCATCTCCGGCATCACCACGCTGCGGGCGCCGAACTGCTTGAGGAAGGCGGTCACCTCCTCGATGATCTGCGGGGTATCACGGACATCGCCGTGTTCACAATACCATTTGCGCATCTCCGTGGCGTCGCCACCCTCGTGTTCGACGATTGCCGCAACGAGCTTGGATGCACGGCGATCGTCGGGACCGTAGCAGGCGAGCGTGCCGACCGGGTAGCCACGAAAGCCTCGCTTGGCTTTCTTGGCCAAGCTCTTCTTCAGGCGGGCGAATTGACGGTCCATAAAACTCTCTCTCCGGCGCGGCAGCACCGTCGGCGCGAGCGGAGTTTCATGCTAGCAACGAAACGTTCGAATTGCAGCTTTTGGCAATGCCTCGGCTCAATCACCGCACTGGCGCGCCGGCCGCCTTCATCCGCAAAGCCGACATGCGAAACCGCTTTGCGCATTTAGTGCATCGAGTTTCGAACAGAGACACTACGGGTCCAGCCAGATCGCTGCCACTTTCCGCGCCGGCTAGACCGGCCACCCGCCGCGCGCCTTCAGGTTGGCGAGGAACTCGCGCCGGTTCTTCGGCCCGAAGGTCAGGAAGTGCGGGTCGGGGTTTTCCAGGTAGTCGGCGCGGCGGCGCTCGATCGCGTCGCGGCGCGCCCGCTTGAGGATCTCGTCGGCATCTAGGCGATAGACCCGGGCCGCGTTGAGGCCGAAGATGCGGGCGCGCAGCGCGGGCGTCATCTTCGCATAGCCGTACTTGTCCTGGAACGCTTGCGAGATCTGGAAGGTGCGGAAGGCCTGGATCTGGTCTTGGGGCGAGCCGTACCAGATGCAGTCGGAGCCATAGAGCACGTTGTTCTCGCCGATATGCTTGACCAGCTTGCCGACGACATGGGCCGCCGTATCGGGGTCGCGCATGGCGTAGCGCCAAGTGCTGCCGAGCTCGGCGTAGACATTGCTATTGCGCGGGATGTCGTTTTCCTCGACCGATCGGATCAGCTCGTCGGTGCCCTCGCCGCGGCCGGGATCGTAAGGCCCTTCCGCCTGCCCG